>Ga0210410_10000511_pt1 | contig 43041 bp, 58 predicted proteins | sample IncBWC4MmetaG_FD_161058 | JGI IMG/M metagenome (GOLD analysis project Ga0210410, IMG submission 161058) | Forest soil microbial communities from Barre Woods Harvard Forest LTER site, Petersham, Massachusetts, United States - Inc-BW-C-4-M | ecosystem: Environmental > Terrestrial > Soil >...
TTGACAACGCTACACCTGCCGTGAAACGATACTGTATCGTTTCACGGCAGGTGTAGCGTTGTCAAGGGCAGGCTCTCTCACCCCCACCCTTTTAGATTCGCGCCTGTATCACGGTTCGCGGCTGGAAGTCAAGCGCCACGCGCCACACTTTATATTTATTTCTTTTTAGCTTTTTAGTTTGTGCGCTCGCTTTTGCTCGCTCGCTCTTGTGGAAAACACCCAATTAGATCGCAACTCGCATAGGTTTAGCAAGGCTTTAAACGCCTGTATCCATGCAGGTTTGCGCTTTCTTTTAGCTTTTTATCTTTTTAGCTTGACACTAAAAACACAAGCAATTAGAGTAGTGACAGTTCACTAAGAGCGAACGGCAAACAAAAGATCATTGACAACTAAATAAGATCAGAACGCGATACCCACATTAGAAAAACGGGATTCGGAGCTGATCGCACGGGGTTATCTAACACGCACGCAACGTAGGCGCGAGGGCGCGAGGCGAAGCGATGATAACAGGCGATCGGCAAAGGACTATGCAGGGGTTAACGGCCCTGCACTAACGGTAATGAACGGGAAGGATTGACGGCAACGGCTGTCCGATCGCAAGTATGACAAGCGCTGATAGCAAGGCGCGTAACCGATTTAAATTGAACACTTTGGAGATAGACGACAATGAAAGCACGTTTCGTAACAAATTGCAAAACATGTTCTTCGCCGATTGCAATCGGTGAAGAAATAACTTGGGCTCGGCGTGGCCAGCATAAAGGAACACATCACGCAGCATGTTATCAACCGATGACACAAACAACTAAACCGATCGAGACTAAAACAGAAGACGCGATCGCAACTAAACCGACAGATACGCAAACCATCGATGGTTTGCCGTTGGACAATTACTCACTAGCGCAAACATTGGCGCGAACCTTGGAACCCTTTCTTACAATCCAGCGTGATGAACTCACAGCTGAGTTAGAAGAAAAGCTATCGCAGATGATAGAAGAATCGATCGCCAATTTGCCGCTGAAGACTAAAACCGTCTTCATCCAGCAAGGTCGCACGATTGGCGAAGTCACAGAACAACAGCATGAGCACTTTGAACTGGTCTATAAGCTCGTTCAAGCTAGAATCAACGTATTTCTATGGGGCGAGGCAGGGAGCGGCAAGTCTAGCGCGGCCCGTGAAATTGCTAAGTCTCTGAAACTGCCATTTTACTATCTGGCATTGCAGGCGCAAACCCCAGAATCGCGTCTTATGGGTTATATGGATGCGAACGGCAACTATGTGGAAACAGACTTTTACCGCGCATATAAGCATGGCGGTATTTTCCTTTTGGATGAGTTAGCACTAGGGAACGGCAACCTTTTAGGTTCATTGAATGGCGCGCTTGCGAACGGTCTCGCATCTTTCCCTTGTGGCCAAGTAGAACGGCATCCTGACTTTATCTGCATCGCGACGGATAACACTCCCGGACTAGGCGCAACTAAGGCTTATTGCGATCGCAGGGCATTAGATGCTTCTGTTCGCGATCGCTTTTACCTTGTGCAATGGGACACCGACAAGGCACTGGAACATGCACTTGCCGCGAACCATTTCGAACATGCACCTAAGTGGGTTAATTGGGTGCAAGCAATTCGCAATGCCGCGCAAACAGTCTCGCCGTCGCTGATCGTAACGCAACGCGCATCGATCGAAGGTTCGCGCATGTTAGCAGCTGGCCTAGACGTTGCCAACGTTGCCGAGGGTATGGTCTTTCGCGGATTCGATCGTGTGAGCGTAGGCGCTTTACTTGCACGGCATCCTTTACCAGTATTTTAACTTTCAGAGGTTTTACAAAATGGCACGAATTAGACTTACAGAAAAGCGGGTGATACCTCCGTTTGCGTTGGAGTTACCCGCGTTTTATTCGCTCATTCGCAATGTGGCAACCAGTGGCAAAGATGGTTGGTCGTCACTGAAGGAATCAAGCGACTGGAACGGCAACCTAACATTAGCCCAAGCGATTGATTGCTTGGAACAAGGATGGTTAGATGCGCCTGCAATTCAGGATGTAACCATCCCGAATGCGCCTAACTTCATCCCCGACATTGATTACAACTATGATGTAACCGGGAACAGCTTAGATGTGGCCACATACTTGACAGGCATTCCCGAGCATTGGTTCGCACCCGAGCAAGTGAACCGGCCAAGCGATAACATCGTTAGACTTTCGATCGAAGTTGGCGGTTCATGGAAAATATCCGCAGATGAGTTGCGAAACCGTGGCCAAGCTGTAATCGCTCTAATCAATTCGCTGGAATTGTCCGGCCTGTCAGTCGAGCTAGTGCTAATCAGCTCATGGATTAGTCGCGCAGGAATCGTCAATACCATGCTGTTGCCTGTAAAACGCGCGGGTCAGCCGCTGGATATGAACCGCCTGCAATTCATGCTTATCAATCCAGCCTTTTACCGTCGCTGCATCTTCGCAGTGCATGAGCACATACAAAACAAGTCCCTGAATGAGTGCAACAGTTTCACGCGCACCTACACGCTTCCCGGTTATACCCATATCAATCATGCTGAGGGATTGCACGAAACCCTAGAGGGCGCAATGAACTGGGCGCGATACTTCGGCCTTGGAATCGTCGCAGCAACTCCCGCGCTGGTATAGGCGGGAGTAAACACTAAAACCTAAAAACTCTGAATACTTTGGAGATAGAAAAAATGGACATCCACAAACTGACCATCGCCAATCCCGCTGACGATCTTTTAAAGCGAGCACTCGCCGCGCTGAATGCTCAACCGCGTTTCAAGGTTCCGTCGCTGGCTACTGATAGCTACGCGATCGCGGCGGAAATTGACGATTACTTCCACAAGGTTGCACTTTCGATGGAGGAGGCGGCGCAATGAGCATCCCTCAAACTATAAAGCTACTCGACATCATGGCTGCGGTTGAGCGCGACAATAACGAGGGGTTCTGTCTCGCTTGCGGCATTCTCGCATCTGGCGTCGAACCGGACGCACGCGGGTACAAGTGCGATGCCTGCGGCGAGCTAGGCGTCTATGGGGCTGAAGAGATTCTCATACAGCTTTTCGGCTAAAAACTAAAAACCTGAAACACTTTGGAGATAGAAAAAATGGACACGTTATTTGGAAACACCCAGGCACAGGCGGATTTAAGTTTTCCGCTCACCTTGGCCGAACGGTATCGCCCGTCAACTCTGGATGAGTTTGTCGGCCTGCCGAAAGCTAAACAGCTGTTTAAAAAGTTCCTCGCACACCCGAAAGAATCTAGCTGGTTATTTGTAGGCGCATCGGGCACCGGCAAAACGTCAATGGCGCTCGCGCTGGCCAAGCTGATCCCCGCCGAGCTGCACCACATCCCGAGCCAGAACTGCAACCTTGAAACCATAGAGCGGGTGCGGCGAACGTGCCAGTATGTGCCCGCCGCTGGATTCAAGGCGCATTTAGTTTTAGTTGACGAAGCCGATCGCATGAGCGAAGCCGCGCAGGTTGCGCTCTTGTCTAAGCTCGATGGCACGGACAAGGCCCCGAATACCATCTGGATTTTTACCTGCAACGCTACCGATCGATTCGAGCCGCGTTTCCTCTCGCGTCACTTTCGCGTGGAGTTTTCAACCTATGCGATCGCCAAAGACACGGCGGCCTTTTTAGAAAAGGTATGGGATGCCGAGGCCCCGGAAGCCGCGACGAAGCCGAATTTCACCCGCCTAGTGAAAGACGCCAACAATAACATCCGAGAGGCCCTGATGAGCCTAGAAATGGAGCTGATGGTTGCATGAGCACAATTACACGCGAGTTCGCCCCGGCAGATCGTTACATCTACGATTTTAAATTCTGCAACTTTAAAAATGGTTGGGCACAGCTGGACACCCGCCAGGATGCCAGCTACTACGGCAATTGGATAAACCCGATCACTTTGAAGTTGTTTAGCTACTGTGAGGGTGACACCACACTGACCGAATGCACAGACGCGGCGGATTTCGTTCGCGAGGTCCGCGAGTGCGTCGAATGGCATCGCAACTCCGGTTATTACATCGGCATTGACGGCATGTGCTCAGAGCCGATCATCGAGGCTTTCACCCGCATGGGACTTGCAGAGTTCCTGCACTAGAACTAAAAACTTAGGAGATAGAAATGCCTTTTACTGGAATGAAATTCGAACTTGGCCAAGCATCGGCCACACACGGCGCTATGGGAGCGCTCGAAGACAACAAGATCGCGCCAATTGTCATCTTGGCGCGACACGCACGCGGCGATTGGGGCGACTTGGGCGACGACGACAAGGCCCGCAACAATGCGGCGCTGGTCCCCGATCCCGAGAGCGGCGAATGTGACCGGATCGTGAGTCATTACATCCTGCCGGACAAGCAAGAGGTTCTATGTATCACCGAATGGAACCGATCGCGGACCACAATCCTCCTGCCGTCCGATTACTAAAAACACAGGTAAAACGTTTTACTAACCCCAACCTGGAAGGAAACCCTATGCCACCGAGGAAACCACCGCAGAATGTATCCGACTGGCGCACGCAGCCACGCAACCGAGGCCCTAAATATGGGTCCCGCGTCCTGGTCGGCGGGTATTTTCACCCGGATGTCAAAAAACAGTTGCGGGCGATCGCTATTGCCAATGACACTACCGTGCAACAGCTTTTAATCGAAGCACTTAACCGCACTTTCTTCAAATACGGCCAGCCCTGCATAGCTGGCCACATGCCCAAACCGGAGGCCCCATGAGCTTGACCGAACGTGTACTGGCTTTTCTAGCTCGCTGGTATTCTGAAAACCCCCACAATTTAAAACCTAAAAAGGAGACCATCAATTGATTGTGATTGAACTTATCATCATTGCGTTTTGCATTGCGGTTTGGACGCTGGCCAATGATTCACAGCAAACCACAAGGCATAACGAAGTCAAGCGCCTACTAGAACACAGCAATAGGCGTGACCAGAGGCCCCGATGACAAACACCGCTTGGCTCATCCTGGGTGTGTGTGCTCTGATATTGCACCTTACCCGTAACGACGAAAGGGACAAATGAACAACGGCAAAACTATAGACGAACGGTTGCAATTCCTGCTAACTTCCACCGAATCCCTGCACGCAAGCTGCCAGGAACTTCACGCGGCAGCTGCCGAACAGCGGCGGCAGTCCGAGGAACAGTCGCAGCAACTTAACAGAGAATCGCGCCGCCTGCATCGATTACATGCGGCCTTGCTCGCGTCTATCCGCGCCTTTTTGGAAGCGCCCGAAGACCCGGAAACTTAGAAAGGGATCTAGTTTCCTAGACCCCTTTCGCCCCTAAGCGAGATGTCCGGCCCTGTCCCCTCCCCCGAGGAAAATAGGCCGAACGCAAACAATCTTACCAGACCGGCCAGCTCCCCCAAGTTGGCCCATTTTCTTTTTCTTGACTTCTAAAATCTCCAAAACTTATAATCCTCAGATATGAACGTGATCGCGGTAATTTCGGAAAAGGGCGGCGTGGGTAAAACCACGATCGCCATTGACCTAGCCGTGGCCGCCGTTCGTAAGCAGCTGGCGGTTGCGGTGCTCGACATCGACCCCCAGGCGACGGCTGCAAACTGGCTCGATCGACGCACCGACAAACAGCCTTGGGTAATCGCTACGCCAGTGTCCCGCCTGGTGCCCGTGATCGCCAAAGCTAAAGCGGAGGGCGTCGATATAGTCATCATCGACACGCAGGCGCAATTGTCGATGGATTCGGCGGAAGCGGCGCGGCGGGCTGATCTGGTTTTAATCCCGATCGAACCCCATCTTTTCTCACTCGAAACGGTCGCGAAAGTGGCCGATCTGCTGCGGTATGCCGGTAATCCGGCATCCGCTTACATCATCAACAAGGCTCCGATTCAAGGCCAAGAGGCCACCGAAGCGGCAGCCTTCATCACCGCGCAGGGTTTGACGCTTAGCCCTGTCGTATTGCACACCCGCGCCGCCCACCGACACGCTAGCAATGCTGGCCAGGTGGCGGCAGAGTTCGACGAACACTCAAAAGCGGCAGAGGAAGCCGCGCAGCTCGCAGAGTACGTCTTTCGATTCATCAAGCTAAACGGACGGAGAAAAAACAATGGCAAAGAGTAGCAATCTGGGGAAAGGTCTTCAGGCCCTTAAACAAACAGCGGCGGCGAAGAAAACTAAAAAAGTCAAAGCCGAAACCAACGGCACAGGCAACGGCATGAACGGTCCCCACCGTCCTAAGCTCTTGGGTGCGAATGTCGAGGTTGAAGTTCACCGCGCATTTAAGCAAATCTCGATTGACGACGCTACCAGCATCCAGCGCCTAGTGTGCGAAGCGCTGAACGACTTCCTAGCCAAGCGCGGCAGCAAGGTACGCACGGCTATAGAATAAAGTTTGTCGTTCTATCTCCGGGGATGAGCGGGCATGTCCAGCCGCCCATCCCCCTTTTTTTTGTTTTTAGATCTTAGAACGGCGATGCGCCGCGAGCTGGTGAAAGTTCATCCACCGCCAACGATTCCACGGCTTGATATAGTGCGGCGGGCGCTGTTCACATATCGCGCATACGCACGGAACCCCCAAGTGATTGCCGTACCTGCGCGGCGTATATAAGCTCTGCGAATCGGGCGGCAAACATCCTTGGAGGTAGGTCATATTCTGCCGCAAAATTCTTGCAAAATTCTTGGAACCGGCCAAGGGCAACTTGGAGGGTTGCGGGGGCAAAAGCTCCATTTTCGGCGTGTTCGCTGGCATGGTTATCACCTTCATTGACGCTGACGATCGCTGCGCTATTGGGGGCATTCAGTCTCCTTAGTTTTCTAGCTTGAGCTGCTTCGTGTTTGGCGTGGTGTGCGCCTTTGACGTGGTGCTTCTGTGCGAGATGGATGGCCAAACCAGCCTTATTAACAGCTCTGAAATCGCAGTTCGGACAGTCGATAGTCCCTCGGATCTCCTCGCGCCTTCGCAACGCTTCCTTAGACTTCCCCGGAACGTTGTGAGCGGTCCAGAGATGACGGCCTAGCACTTGAGGACGTTTGAACTTTAGATGGCATTGGGGACATTCAAACGGCGGGCCTAGCTTCTTCGGCTTCTTTGTCTGATAGCGCATCGGCAGGCCTGCGGCCTCGCGTTGCTGGCGAAGCGCTATCGCTGTTCCAGATTTGCCTTTGACGTTGTGCTCGGCGCGGAGATGTGAGCCAAGGCCAGTTCGCTTTTTAAACGTTCGCGGGCACTTGGGGCACTTGAAGGGTTTGGGCGGCGACGAGCTGGCGAGTTCACTCGTCGAGGAAAGCACTAGAGCGGGTGCTGGATCTGGCATTTAAAGTCTTGCACTCCTGCCAGATAGTCTCAGTGCCTTGCCCCTAAAGGTCAACCCTTAGAATTTTAGAAACTAGATTCGTTCGCTATCTTTTCGCCTTCGATCGCTGCGGGATCTTCGCGCCCGATCGCCGCGCCGTGTCGAGCGCGATCGCAATAGCTTGCTTGCGGGGTTTGCCCGCTGCCTCTTCCGTCTTGATGTTCTTCCCGATCGTTTTTTTAGAAGTTCCCTTTTTTAGCGGCATCGCGTCTTTTCCCTTCTGGAGTGTCGGCGGCGGGCAATTGTTGCGCGGTTGCTGGCTCGATCCCAACGATGGCAATGGTGGTGCCCATCGAATTCGTGCCGCATGTCCCGGCGCATTGGTAGACCACATAAATTTTGTCGCCTAGAGTAACCGGCGTCTGGTGGTGGGTAAAGTCGGAACATCTTGTCACACCGCTGCCTAGCGTGCAGGTTAGTGCTGTGGGAGTGGCCCCATCATAGACGGTGACGGTCACCGTGTTACCTGCGGCTGGGGCAGCGCTAGTCATCGTGAATAAGCCTTCCAGAATCCCTGTGCTTATTGCGCTGTTCGCCATCAGCGGCACGGTAGCCGTAAAAGCCCCTGGCGTTCCGATCCAGTAATTCGTCCCCGCCGTCATGGTTTGAAATGCGGGCGGTGTAGACCACTGGATATAGCCGCCGCTGGCTACAACAGGCGTGCTGCCTCCGATCACTGGCGTGCCGCCGCTGGCAACCGGCGTGCCCGGTGCGCCGTTGATTATCGGCGTACCGCTATTGACAATCGGCGTGCCGCTTGTGCTGGTGACAACTGGCGTTTGCGCGGATGCGATCGCGCCTATGAATAGCACTAGGGCTATAAGCGGCTTCATGGCGTGACTCCCACTTGTGCGTTGAACCCGCCGCTTAGCAAGTTGCCGCATGTGCCTGTGCATATCGCTACAATCTGGATCTTGTCACCCTGATTCACGGCGACAGAATCGGCTACATCCGTACAAGTTGAGCTGCTGTTGCTGAGGGTGCAGGTTATCGCAGTGGCCACAGCATTCACATAGACATATAGCGCCACCGTGTTCCCTGCGGCGAGTGTTCCCCCCACGTTTGCAATGAAGGTGTGCAGATGGCCAGTCTCAAGGGCTGGCGCGAACATAAGCGTACTCAACGTGGATACAAGAGCTACCGTTGCGTTGGTTGGCTGGATGGCATATGCCGATCCCGCCGTCATGGTCTGATTTGCGTTTGTGGTTTGCCACTGCATGTACCCCACATTTCCGGTCGCCACTTCCGCGAAGATCGCGCCTATTGTGGTCCCCGAACATGTCCCGCTACACGTCGCCATCACTGTTACAATATCGCCTTGGTTCACGGCGGCGCTGTGCGTGAAGTCGCTGCACGACCCTGGTGTGATTCCTGCCATCACGCAGGTGATCGCGGTTGCCGTGCTGTTCACCCAGACGGTGAATGTGACGGTATTCCCGGCGATGAGCGTACTGGTGGTGACGGCGAAGTTTTTTAGGGTGCCGGTATTCAGTGAGGAGTAAACAACGTTGCTCGCCGCTGACGCCACCATTCCGCCGCCGAAGTAGCCAGGGACATAGTAATTCGTGGCCGGAGCCATGCTAGTGCCGGTGAAATTGGTGGCATGGGTGATTATTCCCTGCGGCCCGGTTTGAGCCATGCAATAAGCGCCGCACAGCAAAACTAAAGCTAAGATCCGTTTCATATCACTGTTTCCCGGTGTAATGGAAAATCACCCTGGTTGTGCCGTCGCCCGCCGTGTAGCTGACTAAGTTGATTCTTAGATAGAGCACAGGTTTCGAGACGATATGCTCCATGTACGCGGTTGTGCAGCTGTTGGTTGCCGGTGAAGTCACGTCCAGCCCATACCATGTGCTGTTATCGGAGCTGCCCTCCACGCGGAACGTGCAAGCGGTTGGCGCGGTCCCGTTCACGCTGGCGTCGATCGTGTAATTTTGCGGACGGGCTGCGACGTTCGAAAACTGCAAAGGGATAAGCGGCACGGCGGCGGTCACCGCTGGAAAGGTGTAGAGCAGGTTATTCGGCGCTTGAACCTGCGCCGCCGCCGTCGCACACACTAAACTAAAAACTAAAAACGCTAGCTTTCTCATGTTTAAGTCTCCTTAATTTGCGATCGCACGATCGCTATATCGTCCTTGGCCCGGTTCGGGACTTGGATCTTTGCCCATGCTGAGTCTTCCATCGCATCGGCGGCGGCGGGGTAGTCCTTGCGCTCGAATGCCGCGATGGTATCGACAAACTTAGACAATTTGGTTGGCCCCAGGTTATAGATCATGTCAACGATCACGGCTTGTATCTCGTCCGGGTGCTCGTCGAAATTGCCCACAATTCCCGGTGCAAGCGCGATCGCATCGTTGAGGTCTACCTCAAACAGCGCTTCAATGTGAACGTCTGTCAGTCTGACCAGGCCCGCCAGCACGTTATCTAAATCGAGACCCAGGGCGATGAAGCGGCGGCGAATGCCGGGTACTTCAAAGAGCTTGTCGTCCTTGTCGCGTAGCGCCAACAAGCGCCCAATGCCCACCGTTGGGTTGCCGCCCGTGTCGTTGTAGACGACATAGCGGATGCCCTCATGCCGCCTGACGAGATCCGCCGTGTACTGCCGGTTCATGGCTTCCCCTTTTGCACGGAGTTTTTTAGATCGGCTTTAGTTTCTGCGATGGTGTCCTGGCTCTCCTGCAATTCCGCTTGGGTGCTTTTAAAGCTGCCTACCACCTGGCGGCCCCAGGGTGATTTGAGGCACAGCGCCCCCACCGTCATCAGCGCCCCTTGCGCAAAGAACTTCCAGAGCTTGCCAGATCCGAAGTCACGCGGGAATTGATACTTCGAGGGGTCCATTGCGGCGGCGAATGCTCCAGCAATCCCCCCACCAACACCGCCGATGATGAGGGTCTTAATCCAGCCCTTCGCGCCCGTTACCTCTGCTGCCATGACACTCCCCCTTTAGTGAATCCACCAACACACAATCGAGGTGTCGGCGTTGTTGCTCGAATTGATAACGAAGCTGGTCCCCGGTGTGATCGTGCCCACGGAAAGGATTCCTAACGTCCCTCCTGCTTGGCAGTTGGTGAGCGTGTACGTTAGGGTGCTGGTCATCGCGGCGGCGGCGGTGGTGCTAACTGTCACCGTGCCTGCTACAAGAGTCGCCCGCCCCTGATTCGGCGGATGGAATCCGCCATTGAATCCGCTGAGGTCAATATCCGATCCGGCAGGCAGCGTGTAGGTCGTGTGAACGGGCAGGCTTAACGGCGTGCCGCCGTCACACCGCCAAGTCTCGTTTATCTTGGTCGGCTGCACGCCTGCGGCGGTGTTCGATGAGGTAGACCAGCCGCATCCGGTGCTGTTGGTCGTGGTGCCGTTCCACCACGCGAAATAGTCGTACCAGCCTGGAGGACCGTTGAAGGTGCCCGCTGCGGTTGCGGCCAGCCCGTTTCTATTCCCCATGCGTGAACCCTGCGCCCCCGTGCCGGTGTTATAGCTGACGAACTGCACGGCGTTGTTACCGCTGGCTTGAAAACTTGCTTGCCACTGCGATACGGCAGCGTTCCACGATTCAAAACTAAGTCCGGCGTTAACCCCTGTATTGGCTGGCGATCCTCTCAAGCAAACCCGCGTGAGGGTGTGCCCTGAGCCCATGTCATAGAAGCAATGCTGCGAGAGGTACTGATGGCCCATATAATCGCCGGTCAGCGGGTCCGGGCTTGTGTTGTTGTACAAGCTCCAATAGTTCGTCGTGCTGCTCGCCATCGCGGTATCGTTCGATGGGTCAATATAGGTCACCTGTGCATAGGAGCTGTCGAGCGGATACTGCACCGCGAAGACATGCGGCGATCCGGTGTTGAGAATTTGCCCGTTAGCTACGCTGGTTGTTTCTGCGGCGGTTGTGCCCGCAGTGTTATTAACCCCCAGGATGGCACTCCCGAACACTTTGATGTAATCCTGACCGTATATCTCCGGGTTAGTCGGTCCCCAATACTGCATACCTTCAAATAGTGAGGTCGAGTTAGCCTGCGCTTTTTGGGCTCGCGTCCAGGTTGAGTAGCCATTCGGGATCGGCCCCATGAGAAACGTCCCACAAGTGTAGTTAGTACCGTCCACGCAGTAGCTTGCCCAGCCCGTTCCCGGAGGTCCAAGCGATGAGGGGTGCCAGCTCTTGATCGTGACCGGCCCATAGCTGCCCTGCGGCTGCATCGCGATGATCGAGCCAGCGGGCCATGCAGTGTTTGTTACCGTGCTGCCTGCCTGGTTGCGTGCTCTAATCATCACTTGCTGCGTAGTGCCAGAGAAGACCACCAGCGCCAGCTCATAACTCCCACGGGTAATGCTCGGGACTGCCGTAGATGGGGCGCTGCTGTTAACTAAAAAGTCCGCTGGCTCGATGTAGTAGAGGCCGCCCTGCGTGTTCGATGGAATGTCGGCGGGATCGTTGATGTACGGGAACGCATAGGCTGTACTGGCCACGGGCGCGGTTGCGGTCGGCGCGGTGCCGGTGATCGTCCCGGTTAAAGTCGTCCACCAGGGGTAACCCACATCCATGAGCGCCGGATTTACCGGGATACGGTTGTTTATGGGATAGCCCTCGCAATATAGATCCTCGATTAAACCGCCCTGGTGATTCGTGATATAGACGCAAGGGCTGTACCACAGCGATTTAAGCGAGCCGCCCTGCACCTGGAAGGTGTCGCCGCCCACGGTCAGCGCCGCGCCCCAATACTCAGGCAGAAGTGTGGGTGCAAAGGTAAGACTGCTCGGCGTCTCGGTGTCAGTGATCGTTGTAGCTGCGGTCACCGTGTATTGCGTGCCGGTCGGCGTGGTGTTGGTAAGTCCGGTAATTTGATAGAAGCCATTCAGCGCCGGGTTATTCGTCGCGCCGCCTAGCTGGAACCAATGCCCTACTACCTGCGGCGAGATTCCATTATTTGATGGCCCGTTGTTTCCCCCGTTGATGACGAGGCTTAGCGTGGTGCCGTTGGCTGTCATCGCCGCCACGGTTTGCGGCGTCACCCAGTTGGCACTCGGGTAAACACCGTTCGGGCAATTGCGAACGGAGTAGCAATAACCGTTAGCGTCCTGCCCTGGCGAAGCTACGGACGTGTCAAGGAAGCGATTCTCATTCCCTGGTCCGACGACTGACCATCTGTTTGTGTCCCATTCCGTCGCGATTACTCTTAGCCGCTCTGTGTTCCCTGCCGTTGCCAGTCCCCGGTTGCCGTTGCTTCCGCGAACTTTAAACACGGTGAAGCCCACCGCGTTGAGTAGTTCTAAGAGCGTGCCGGACGAGAAATGTCCGCCTGGGGCATGGATCGTTATGTTTTCGATTGACCCTTGGCACGACCATTGATTCGGCTGCGGCCCTACCCCGCCTGATACAACTACCCCGTCATAGTTCACGCCTGCGGTTGTTCCCACGTAGAGAAGCGATGCGCCCTCTCCATCGCCAATCAAGTGCAAGTTGCAGTTCATTCTTAGCGGCGCTTCGAGATAGTAAGTGCCTGCGGGAACCCAGATAGCCGGGTTTCCGTGCCCCTGCGGATTCGCGATTGAATAGGCGATCGCCGCATTGATGGCCGCCGCCGATGGCCTGACCCCCAGAGGATCTGCGCCGCCTGCGAACATCGGATTCTGCACGTTCACCTTGGGTAACGGCGTCATCCATCCGGCTTGCCCGATGATGTCGCCCGCCGCGTCGGTGTAGATCCTGTTCGGAGATGACACGGCAAAGTTTGAACCGCCGTTCATCTGCAAGTCATAGAGCTGCCCCGCTGGATTGTTCGCGGTGCCGCCCTGCGCCACGCAAGTGTTTGTGCCCGGTGAGTACACCATCCCCGGCGTGCAGTTTGGCGGCCACACCACATTCGCGGGCGGGATCTGATCGAATCGCACGCAGGCGTTGGCTGCCGGGTTGTAGACGCCCATTGGCTGCTGGCAGCTCGGGATCGGCCACACGATAGCCGATGAAGGAAGCGAGCCGATATTCTGGCAGTTGTTCGCGCCTGGTACATACGCGGCGCTGGTGGACAGGCAGCTCGGGACCGGCCAGCGGATCTGATTCCCTGGGTTGATCTGATTCTGCGAAAAACTAAAACACCCAAAACTAAAAAAACTAAGTATTAAGAGTAACTGCCTGGTATATCGCATACGCATTATCCCCGATTTCCAGCTGGTAATTGAGGCTTATGGTGCGTTGCGAGAGCGTGAAATGAAGTACAGGGATTTGAAATATGCCGTTGACGAAAAACCAGAAAAACCCCCCCTGTTGGGGTGACTGGCTCAGACTGAAGATCGGCCCTGGCGAAACAACAACCCCGCCATCGGTGGTCATGTACGGCAGAACCGGGACAATGGGGATCGTCATTTCAGGGCCTTAGTTCAACGATGTGGCGACGTACGACGCGCAGAGGTTGTCACCTATGGCGGTGTCGAATGTCAGCGTGATGGTTTGGCCGCTCAAGCTGTAGTGCAGCGGGTTGAGCAACAGCGTGCCGTTGTAGAAAAGCCCTATGATCTGGCCGTTATAGGGCTGGCGTGTGAGCGTGTAGACGTTCCCTGGCGGCGCTGAGAGCGCTTTATAGCCTGTGGGCATGGACGCGATCGGCGGCATTGGCTTGGGGCGGGTTGGCTTCACGAAGCCAAGCTCGGTCAGCTTCACAATCAGGTCGTTGATGTCGGCCTTCTGCTGCTGAGTCAGCCCCGGAAGGATGATCCAAATATCCGCCGTCACGAACTGAAGCGGCGGTACTCCGATGCCTGGGGCCACCTGTTGCGCGTTGCTTAGATCTATAGTTTGCGTGCCGGTGAACTGGTAGATTCCCGATTGCACGATGTTCTTTTTGTTGTCCTCTATGGTGATGCAGTAAAAGGTCTGATTCAGCGGCGTGATCTGATCGTTACCCCACAACAACAAGCCAGTGTCGAAAGTCCCATCTGCGAGCGAATACGCGATCGGCCCCACCTTTGCGAGCATCGATGTGCCCTCGATCATTGGCAGGACAGCGCCGAAGCCAAACAACACAATCGTGACCGTGCCCTGCTGCACGGCATTGCCGTTTATATCCTGCAAGGTGCAAGTTAGCGTGATGTTCGGCGTGGCCATTCATGCCTCTCAGTCGTACACCATCATGGAACCGATAATCGCTCGGCGCTTGTGTGCGACTTCCGCACGCAGCACGTTATCTGTGAACCACTGGCGCATGGGCTGGTCTATGAACTGGTAGTACAGGGCCTTGTCCACGATCCGCCCTATCTCGTCGGCTTGGCCAAAATAAATGTCGTCGATCGATCGCGCCAGTATCTGAAACGTTTGGCTGTAGCAGTCGAACAGCGGCGCGGCGGTCGGCTCATTGCCGCTCACGTCGCCCGCCCGCTGTATCGCGTCGATCCAGCTCCCGTCATGCCAGCCGCCCACAACCCGGTTGCGGATGACATAGGCCACCGCTTTCATCGCCGCGATGCTGCCGGTGTGTAGGGCCTGCTGGTAGGCGAAGCCGAACAACTGAGCGCGTTGGAATTGATCGAGGGTCACTGCTGCTCGGCCCCCCCGCTCTTGCCGTGGCCTTTTAGCACCCGTTCTTCGTGCGGCGTTTCGAGATATTCCATCCCGCCGCCGCGCTTGTGTTGCAGACAAAGCCCGCTCACTGAGGCAGAGCAAACCGGACAGATAACCGATAGCGTCTCCTGGTCATACTGGTCAAAGCTCATGCGTTCCCCCTGTTGTTCCGTAGATCGTAGAGCTGTTGAAGATACCACTTCGAGGCGCTGCGCTCGTTCACGGGAAATGCCTTGTGCGCCTCGGTCTCGGTGATGACGCCTTGCGTAATCATCGCGAGAAGCGCCGTGCGCCAGCCCAGATATTTTGCATACTTCGGCACTCCGTATTCGGTGAATCGCATCATCATCCATTCGGTGCCCACGGGGAATTGCAGCGTGGCGACTTGCAGTTTTTTATCTTGCGTGTGGTATGGCCCTGGCAGGATCAGATCCGATTTGTTGGGGTTCTCGATGAGCACGGCCACGCGCCCCATGATGGCGTAACGGTACAGCTCGACGCGCCCGTGACCGATGATCTTCTCCAATCGCGCTATGAACTGCGCGGGGGTTAGCAGCTCGCCGTAACGCTCGTCTTCATTCTCTTTGCCGATCCAGCGCCCCTGGCCGTCCCATTGGTCTTTGCGCGTGGCCATCGTATTCAGCTCATGGAGCATCAGGCTCTTTTCTATAAATTCCTGAGAATTTCTAGATTCTTGAACTTCATCTTTTAATTTTTCTAAAGCCTCAGTCACACGCGGATGCTGCCAAAGCAGCTGCTCAGGACCGATGTAAAAGTAATCGTCGTCTTTTAGTTGTGGGGTGAACCCGCCCTTGTCGATGTCCTCCGCCGCCTTGCGTAGCTCGTCGTTCATCCAGTGTTCTTTCGGTGCGGACTGGTGTTCAACGGGAATGACTACGCTCGGCGCTTCGCCGTTTTTGATTTCTTCGCTCATCGGTTGTAGTACCTACCTTCCAGCAAGTGCTCTGCCGTTCTATAGCCTGCTGCTAACCCAACACCTGTCAAACCTGCGCCCACCTTTACGCCCGTCTTGATGCGGTTAGTACGGCGCACGATGTTGTCAGATTGGATCTTTGCCGCGTCTACTTCGTTCAACAGATCGCGGGCGCGGCCAGGGCCAAGGGCTTCCTGCAAACGTTCATCATCGTGCATGTCGTGCAGATGATCGAACAGCTGTTGGATCTTCAGGCTTTCGGGTGTGCCTACTCTTCCCGGCGTCACGTCCTGCGGGCGCATCCCATCGGTGTTGTTCCGGATTACCGCTGTCAATTCGTCCAGCGCATCGCTCTGTTGGCGTAGGGCTTCGGGAGTTTTCGGCGTGGCAACTTGGGCGCGGTCCACATGGCGGAGCAAGTCTTGCGCGTGCCCTTCGCCAAGCGCGGACTGCAATCTCCCGCTGTCATACATCGCATTCACGCGGGCTTCTAGCCGCCCTGGATGCACGGTCTCTGGCGTGGCTGGCTCGCCTGCCTGCCGCAGCTCGGGACGCAGGCCCTGCGTGGTCTTGCGGATGTGGTTCGAAAGTTCCTCTACACCTTTGTGTTGGCGATAGAGGTTATTCGCCTCTTTGATTAGGTCGGGATCTAAGCCTTTCCCGCGCAGCTCTTTGATCGCCTGTTCCATCGAGGCTTGCTCGGCATTCAGCCGCTCTACCAGGCGGCCCTCTTCCTCGGGATCTGTGCCGGTGACGTTCCGCAGCGCATTATTTATATTTTTAATTTTTTCGCTATAGGTCTGAAAGCGCCGGCCACCTAGCGCCTCATCGAGTTGTTGATAAGTCCCCTTCGCTTTGTCCTCCAGCGAATCTGACAGTTTCAAAGCTGCATCGCGGATGGATTGGGGTTCCTCCACTTTTAGATTCATGTCCTCGCCGGACTTGCGGATCACGTCGCGGATTCCCTTTTGCAGATTGTTTTGCGCTTCCGCCGCCGCTTCTGCGGTCGTCTGTCCAACCGCCGCGGGCTGGCGCAGCGCATTCGACAAGTGCTCAGATACGTCGCGGATCGAGGGGATGTCATCCGGCAGTGGGACGTTGCGATCGCCCGCAGCGCCTTTGAGGATGCCGCGTATTCCCTGCATCAGATCCTCTTGCACGCCCTGCTGCGCGGTCGCTCCGGTCCACAGCTCGCGACCTGTGCGGCCTGCGGCACGCACCACACCCGGCAGCTCGGGCACTGCGCCCAACGTGCCGCCGATCGCCGCGCCTTCCAAGCCCTTTACCGGATCGCCGGTCTGCGCTGTTGTCACCCCTCCGCCAACTGTCGCCCCCTCGGTGCCCGCGACAATGCCCCTTCGCAGCGCATTCATCAAGGAAGTATCGCCTTCCACAGTTTTTAAAAAAGGTAAAACCTTCTGCAATCTTTCAGCATAGGAAAGCTCTTTCAAAGCTGCGTCGCCTGTCGCAAATTCGGCTAGGCCCTCCATCACCTTTCCGGCCTTCTCGTCCGGTGTAGATCCACCCTCAGCTATCGCCTTCATACGATCTAAAAATCTAAAATGCCTCTCGTCCGGCGCTTCGCCTGTCACCCCTCTAACTGCCAGATCGCCAAGGCTCGCGGCAGTCCCTATCCCGCCGCGTATCATGCCCGCCACGGTTCTCGTTGTGTACCCCTCTGGCCCGCCCATTCCCCCCATCGTGTCTAGGATCTGTTCGGGCAGGCCCTGCGGCACTGGTTTAACCGGCTGCATTGTGCCCGTGCCGGTGCCGCCTGGTCCTGCTGCGCCTGTTGTTGACGTTTGCCCTGCCGCCATCTGATCGAAGATGGTTCCCCCTCCAGCTCGCGGGGGAGCTGCGGCGGCGGGCGGCGCAGCTGGCGGCGGCGCATCCCCGCCCGGTGCCTGTCCTGCCGCCATCTGATCGAAAATGGTCGTGCCCATTTCAAAACCTTTCTATTTTGTGACTTGTGAAACTTGTGGAACTTGCCACCCCTTAGCTTCTGCTGCGGCCTGTGCTTTCTTGGGATCGCCCCCTGAGACATCGAAGAAGATTTGTGCGGTGTTGTGATCTAGCGCCTTGCCATTGCCCACGGGCAGCGCCGCATCTGCGGACAGTCCCATGTTGTGCATTTCGTTGACGGTGTTCACAAACAGCGTGCGGCGGGAATTTAAAGCGATTCGCGCATAGCCCCTGATCTGGTCCGGCGTGATTACATCGCCCTCTTTGGCTTCGAGCAATTTCTGCCGTAAATCGTCCAGCCAGCCTCGCGCCTGCTCATGCTGTTCGATCATGTTCTTTGTGATTCGCACCGATCCACCCATGCCCTTAACCGGCGCTACGCTTAGGCCGATCGCGTTGAATAACCCGGTGACCGATTCCGCGCCGGTCATGGGCTTGCCTTGCGAGAGATTGTTAAGCGTGTCCTGAAACTGGTAGGTGGCCGCTTCCGTCGCAGCTAACCCGTCAAAATTTCTCTTGAACGCATTCAGCTTCTTGTTGTATTCCTTGATTCCGCCCATGCCTTCAACGTCCGGCTTGAACCCGGTCGCGTCCGGCGTGGCCTCTATCTTCGCGCCCGCCCGCTTCTCTTCGGCCTCCGCGTTCCGCAGATTCGTTTCGGCCTGTATGTTCCCAAGTGTCGCGTTCTTGGTCTTCACGTCCAGGTCTGCGATCCTCCCCGCTACTCTGGCCTGTTCCTCGGCTGTGGTGGTCTTCGCTATCTGCTCGCGTCTTGCCAGCGCCGCGCCTGAGTCAAGAGTCCATTTGTTGTTGACCATTTCCAGATCGCGTTCTGTGGAGCCCTCGGCCATCGGCACGTTAACCGTGTGCCCGCCCTCTTTGGAATCGTCTTGAACCCATTGCCTGCCGGTGGTGCCTGCGGGCAGTGGCGCGTCCAGGCGATCGGGCGGGACTTCCCAGAACTGCACCCCTTGCGCGGTGTGAACCGGCATGATGTTGGCATTCTGTGCGTGCATTTTTAAAACGTTCGGCGCTACGTCTTTCAGCGTGTGCCAGTCGTCGCTTGTGTAGAAACCGGGAAGCGGATGGCCGCCCATCGCCTTGTAACGGTCCTGCTGTTCATCCGCGAATTTCTCTTTCTCGGCGGTGAACTCGAAGCCTTGGCGATCGTGCGCTAGACTCATCTCCGCGATCTTCATTTGCTGAATCTGCATGGTGGCCTTGTCGATCTTGGCCTGCCGCTGCATCTGCCATGTTTTCGTTGCTTCCTCGTCCTTCAGCGCATCCGCCTGCTGCCTGTCGTTTATTCCCCCCTGCACTGAGGCTGCAAAGGCCCTTGCGTGGCCTCCTGGCCCCTGACCGGCTGCTAACCCTCTCCCCGCGCCCTGGAGCGCTGCTGCGCCCACCCTGGCCCATTGTTGGGCATGTGTCATGGGCGGGTGCTGAATGAACTTGTTGCCGTCCTGGTCGATGTAGACTTCCCCGCCCTGGGTGCCGGTCAGAAACTTGCCTACCTCGTCTATGACCCCTTGCATCCCGTGGCGTCTCAGCGGCTGGAGAACGACCGGCGCGGCGCTCGGGGTTGCCGGTGCGATACCCTGCGCGGTCTGCCATGCCTGCGTCTCGGCCTTAGCTGCCGGGTGCGAAGCCGCGATCATGGCATCGCTCGGCGGCGCGGGCGGATTGCTGCCAGTGGTCGGCGGCGGCGAGCTGGTGCCGCTGTCCGCTGGCGGCGGCGGCGGCGGCGGTGTCGCCGTCGAGGGTCCAACTCCGATGTCTGGTGCGTCTGCGTCTGCCATAGTCCCGCCTTAGATGTATTCAGAGCCTGAATTTTGGGTCGCTTGATAAACCCCTTGATAACCGCTTGTATCAGCGCCGCTCCCCGGCGCTAGGCTCCCCCCAGGGCCATCCCTCCTATCTCGCCCGCCGCTCCGATCGCCGCATTGATCCAACTGTTGTTTTCCTGCGCGATCTGGTTTGCCGTCGAAGCCGCCGCACCCCCGGCGCTGGTGGCCGCCCCGGAGAAGCTAACCGGGCTTACCATCTGCGCGGTTGTGTTCATCCCCTGCGCCGCATTCAGCCAGTTTTGATAGCCCTGCGTGTATGACGACTGCGTAATCCCTAGCCGCTGGCTGGCCTCCTGGCTGGCGGCGCTAGACGCCAGCTCTCCCTTGATCGTCGCCGTGGCCCCGCTCGGGATCGCGATGTTTCCGCCGCCCTGCGCGGCCAGCTGTTCGCCCACCGCTTGCGCGGCCTGCCCGTAGTTCTGCGCGGTCTGGTCGGTAACCTGGGTATTCAGGTTGGCTTTTTCTTCCGGCGAGAATCCCTCCTGGTCCGGCCCTTTGGCGAAGATCGGCGCATATACGGAGCGCATCTGCGCGAGAATGTCTTGATCCTGACCCCAGGATGTCTGCTGTTCCTGCATAGCCTCAGACATGAACTGCTGCTGCTGCTGCTCGATCTGCGTCTGTTGTGGAGCTGCGCCGCACATAGTCAGACCCCGATTTCTTTCTCCAACCTAAAATCTTTAGTTTTCGAGAAATTTAGTTTTTTCATCGCGAACGAGACCAGGCCCTGAGAGTGACTGTCAAAAGCCAGATGACTAACCCCGTGGTCGCGCAGCTTCCCTTCTAGCCAGTCCAGCCCCACCATCAGCGCCCGCCCTACTCTCAGCGCCTGATCGCGTGTGTATTCGGGCGCAAATTGGATGTGAATGTCTACCGAATTTGCATCCATCTGGTGCAGCTTCAGAAAGAAGACTCGCCCCTGGCCATCGAGAAGCACGTAACTATCACGGGTCGCGGTTTGTTCCAGCCAGAAGTCCGGCGCGGTTAAATCCTTGTGGTCGGGATCGGCCAGCGTCCAGTTAATCGCAAACGTGCGATCGGTCTCGTCAACCGGCCTCAGCATATAGCGATCAAAGTGGAATGTGCGGCTGGCGCTCATGGCAGGATCGACCTCCGTGTAGGCACGATGGTTTTCCCGTAAAACTGGCGGGTGATGCCGTCAACGTCCGTGGACATGGCGGGCAGCGACGAAATAAAAACCGGGCTTAGTTTTAAATGCTGCGGCAGATCGGGCGGCATCTGCGGCGGCGGCTGCACGGGCAGCGGCGCTGTTATCCGGCGCATGTTCGACGTGTCCACAGCTCGGCTTTGTGCGGGGGTTGGCATTATCCGGGTTGCTCCTTCCGTTCTCCGTACTTCGCGCCGTAGATGGCGTGCGACAACAGCTCGTCGCCTTCCGCCTGGTCCGGCCAGCTAATCAGGATCTGGCAGTGCGTGCATTTCGGGCATTCTCCGTCCTGGCTGGTAACGTAGCGATCGGAGTAAAGCGTCTCCGATGCGGAGAGGGTCGGCGGGTCCACGCTGGTGTAGTCCAGCATGTCAAATGAAATCGTGGCGGATTCCGCTATCTCGTCGTAGAGCATCCCCACCTGGGGCCGATCGCCGGTCAGAATCGAGTCCAGCTCGATGTGCGCGACCTCCGCGACTTCGCCGGTCTGACACAACACCACGTTGCCTAAAACTCCGTAGCAATTCCCCTCCCCATAGGTCTTGCCGTTGTCCGTGAACACCGAAGTATCCCGCATCAGGATTTGCCCGGTCCCCTCGGCGTATGAGACTGTGCCGGTCTCGGGGACGGCGGGCGTTATCTCGGGTAGCAAGCTCTTGACCTGGTTTAGCAGGATGCGATTGCCGGAATAGCCAACAAGAATGAACGACTGCCCGTTGAGCGCGGGCACGGTGGTAAGCCCGTTGAGCGTGACCGTGATTAACGGGTCCACCAGCGGCGCATCGAGAGTAAGCGTGATCGTCGCCAGAGGATTGTCTGAGGGGTCACTGGCAAAGCCAATCAGGATTTGAATTTCCTGTATGTTTCGCGTGCCCGAATCGTTGGGGCCTACTAACAATTCCCATTGCCCGGTGGCTACTTCCACGCTCTGCACGGCGCTGGTGCCGCCTACGATCGCCGCGAACGGCGACCAGAGAAAACCCGTTTCAGGCGGCGCAACCGGCGAGTATCTAAACCAGCCCACCGCACCATCCGCAACATAGAGCGCGGTATCTCCCGATTTCTTCTCGTGCCAAGTGACATAGGTTGTCGCTGGATCGAAAAGCGTATCCTCAAAACCTCCGGTGCTCATCTGCGTAAACTGGTCCCCGATCGGGAAGCCATATTCGACGTAGCCAGCTCCGGGGTCCAGCTCTGCCCCCTTTTGATTATTTGTAAAAAGATAAAAAGTAGAACCCACAACTTCTATAGCGTCATAATTTAAAACCCCTAAATTTTTCATGTAGACAACCGGGTAGAACGGCTCCGCAGCCGTGCCGTTGCCCAGGATGGCGTACACGTTCGCGGTGCCGAAGACCAACAGCGCCGCATCGTTGGTCACCGATGAGACCAGGCGGGTTAATTTCTCGGAGAACTGCAACACGTTATTGCCGGGGAAAGCCGTTAGCCCGTTGCCTACAACCGTGTCCGGCCCGCCGCTCCAGATCACTTGCGAGCCGTTGCTAATCATCCAGACACGCTGCAAGTGATATTCCGGCGCGGTAGCGCCCACGGGCGGCGGGTTGTTCGCGCCTATGGCATTCAGGGGAGCTGAAATCAAAGGATTGAGCGCGGCGCTGGTCGGGTCGGTGTCTACGAATGTCCAGCTGGTTGCACTGCCGGGGATCGGGTTGGGGATCGAGGCACGAAACACCATCACCGCGCCGCCCTGGTCGGTGCGCCAGATCCAAATTTGATCGCATTGCGGATCTGCCGGACTGTTCCCTATGACGTTCACAGAGAAGCCGCCAGCTGGCCCCAGGATGCCGTTAGGGATAACCGCTGCCGGTGACGCGGTAGTTATGCTGCCGTCCACACAATGAAACGAGTAGGCGTATTGAAACCCGCCCGTGCAAAGCACTGAGCCAGGGCCTGCACACGTCCAGGTCAGATCCGCGTCGAATACAACCCCGCCTACTGTAGTGCTCCAGACTGGCTCCGTCGCGCCGCTGGTGCTGGGCACGCTCGACGGTGCGCCCACGGGTGCGCCGGTCGTGCATATCTGCAAATTGCCGTTGCTGTCGAGGATCGCGGTATCTAGAAACGTGTAGGTGTAGGGCGACCATGTTCCCAGATTCCCGCAGTTCGTCCAGAGGATCGTGTTCCCGTCCTGCGTGACGCCCTGAAACTTCCCTGACCATGTTGGCTGCGTCGAGCCGGTGCGCCCAAGGTTGTTAACCCCGCTTACGACTTCTATGTTTTCGTTGGCATCGAAAACGGGATACCACACTGACGGACTGCTCAAGGGTTGCCAGTAGGTAAGATTCGACGGCGTGTTGAGGATCGGCGCGGAGGTTGGGCCTGCCAACGACAAATTTTGCACCGCTGGCCCCTGACACATCCATGTCACCGTCCCGTCTGTTGTGCTTCTGCCGGTGTTTTGCCATGCTGGAGCGGTTGAGCCGCTGAGTCCTCCGTTGCTCGCCCTGCCGCCGCCAAATCCTGAGTCGGTTATCACTCCGGTTGCGGGACCGTAGTAGAGGAAATACGTGCCGTTCGTGAGCGGAGTTAGCCCGAATTGCGCCGGTAGGTTGGGGTCATAGGGCAACCGCTGCCCGTTCAACTGTGTGAAGCTCGTCATGCCCCCGAACTGCACATTACCGCCTGGGGTCCATTGCGGCGAGGGGGTAGTCCAGATGACTAGCAAGACATAGTGCGGTGACAAGCCCCCGGTAGAAAGCACCTGCACGCTTTGCACTTGTAGGCTGGCCGCCGCGTTGCTGATGACCTCTTGAATGTTGCCGCTGGGGTCAACTATGAAATCGCCGCCGTTGTACTGCGTGTTCGGCTGCCATGTCTTCGCGGCTTGCGTCCATTTCATTTGCTGTAGGTCGTTGGTCATTATCAGCTGCGTACCAACACCCAGAAAGCGCGTGCGGCCCGCGTTGGGCGGCTTGCCGAAAAGCGATGTACCGGCAGGGTGCCCCGCTGTCACGTCCCAGACTTGACTTAGGGAATCGCCCAGAATGACGACTTGCTGCACGTTGCTTTGAATATATTTAAAACTATAAAAACTAAAAATAGGAGGGTAGTAATTCGGGTTATAGACGATCAGCCCCGCCCGTCTCTGAAATGTGAGCTTGGCGGTAATCTCGCGATTCAGCCCGTCGATCAGCGAATCAAAGCGCGAGGCCCCATAGAACTTGCCATACAGGTACGGCACGGCGGCGTCACGTAGCGGGCTGCGCTGCGTCCACAGCCCGGTGATGTAGCGATCCATCGACAGCGGCGCGTACTGCGTCGGCTCATGGGCTACGCCCGCAGTTTCCAGAGGCCCAGACATTTAGGTGCCCCTTCCCGCTGTGCCCTGTTGGGTCGCGGCCTGCGAGCGCATAACCGTTCGCGTCATGTTCATCCAGTTGGACAGGAACAGATCTCGCGCCTGGTCATCGAGACCGTCTTGCAAGGAGAGAATGCGAGCCAAAAACCAGCGCTCGAAAACAGGGAAGCGCGAGTCATTCACCAGTAAACTTAAAAAAGCTAAAAACCCAAGATTGTAAACATGGGCGAAATAATCGGGGACCACATCCCACATCGAAGCCGGGGAGCTGATGAGACCAGGGCTGCGTTGATAGTCGCCCGCGACCGTGTACACCGCATCGGGCGTGTTCTTCACGCGAAAGGTTATCGTTCCCTGGTTGTCGTTGTACTGCGGCGCTATCAGTGTCGGGCGGCTTTGCGTCGAGTCTTTGCCCAGAGATATAGCCCCGTTGAGCGCGAAGTTTTTCCCGGTTGAATCGCTGATCCATTGCGTCTCGATGAATCCAAAATCGGGAATCGGAACGGGGTAATCGGTGAGGCCGGTCTGAGTAGGGAACTGGAAGCTACGGCGATTGAAGGGCCAGCGGAACGGCGGCGCGAGGATGGTTTGCAGCACCAGGTTGCCCGCGAAAATTCCCGGCTCCTGGCCGTTGACATAGATCGGCTGGTTTTTTAAATATGGCCGGACGAAGTTTGCCGAATTTTGTACAGTCAGCGTGACCATGACGGCTACCTAGTACGGCGTTGATGGGTCTCTTGGGTTCCTCATGCCTGGGTAAACCGCATCGACGGGATAGCTCGCCGGGACCAGGCCGTACATATTCAGCTCTTTATCTCCAGATTTTTTAATTTCTAAAAGGCTGGAAATCCATTCCTGATAATCCGGCTGGAAGCGCTGCCGGTCCTTGGGATCTGGCGAAGCATCGAGCGCATAAGCCCGATAGCCCTTGCGGAAGTTCCGCGCCTGGTCGTCGGGGATGGGATCAATCATCTGGTCAAACGTGGTGAAGGTCGGCGGCAGCATCTGATAGCGCGGGATAATCTCCCACACTGGCCCGGTCCCCCCTGGCAGCGGGTACACGCGAAAGCCCTTGGAGTTAGGCGAGCAAATAATCCAGCTCATCGTGCCATCAGGTATGATCTGCCCTTCTGCTGGCGCTGGCCCTAGCGACGGCGGCGTTGCGCCGGTTGTGCCGAACGTCCACACGCTTAGAATTTGCCCCTCGAAGAGAATCCCCATCAGCGGGTTGAACTGCACGGGGTTGCTGCCCGTCACCAGCGGGTAGTAAGTCACATTCGCCCCTGGCCACGCGCCTAGCTTCATGTGTCCGTTAAACATCCAGCAAACGTCTGTGATCGGCCCCTGACAGTAGCTGGTCGTTGGGATGTCTTTGCGTGCGGTGATCTGCTGTAGCGGCTTGGGATTCGACGTATTGTTGATGTCGATTCGATCGGCATTTTCCAGCCAGCCGATATTGTTGTTAAGCCCCGGCGAGGGGTAGTCCTGCTGCCAGGAGTTCGTCCAAAACGCATCGGCCAGCTGGCGATTCCACTTCCAATTGAAGCGCTCGGAGATTAGATCGCTCATCACATCGTTGCCGATGTCGAGCGCGAGCTGCGAGCCATAACCGGCAGGGTGATTAAGCGGAGACGGCACACCCTGCGCGGTTATGTGATCGATGACAGCCTGAAGCGAAATGGTAGAGTTTCCCATTTTTATTTTTTAGAAACTGTGGATGCTACGACCGCCGCCTGGTCGGTTGCGAACGTTATCCCAATGCCCACACTCGCATTTGCGGGGTGCGGCTCAATGGTGCTGGCAGGCGTCCCGCGCTCTACAGCAAGATTGTTGGGATCGCTGCTGTTGGTAACCGTCATGTACTCAGAGTCGATCTGGAGGACCGTCCCCACGCCTACGCTCGTTTCTGGCGCGTTTTCGAGTGCAACGGTGGTGTCCGTCTCCCCGTCCATCGGCAGCGCCAAGATGCCCCACTCTCCCGGCTCCGATTGCGTGCCTGCGGGTGGCGGAGCTGGCGGCTCGGTTGGCCTGATGCCGTGCTGATCGAGGGTTGCCCAGATCGTGTCTATCTCGGTCTGCAATTCCTCAACAGTCGGCGGATCTGTTTCGGCGGCCTGCTGTGTGGGTGGTATGGCTTTGGGTGTGGCTTTGGCGGGTTTTTGTGGCGGCTGCGTCTGTTCTTCTTCGTAGTTGTTTGCCATCGCTCGGCTCCGTTTCTTCGCTGGTTTGGCCGCTTTGACGGCGGCTTTTTTCTTAGTAGGCATCGCGCCCCCTTCAGACTCGATCGGGAATGAACGGCACTCCATCGCGTTCAAACGTGAACGATGGCCCCCGAATCTCATCAAGCCCAGATTCCTGGGACATTTCTAAAAACTTGTCATATATAAGTTTTAGTTTTGTATATTCCTCGGGGTGTGACTTTCTCAGCGAGGGATGCGGGGTGAAGATTTTCATTCGGCAGCGCAGGCATTGCAGCAACCAGGTGTAACCGTCGAGCATCTGCGTGCGTACTATGCACGGCTTGCCATCGCCCGCGTACACGTTCTGCGGCCTTCCGCCCTGGCGGTGGCGGCAGATCGACTGCGCCATTTCCATGTTGCGCCGCTCGGCGGCTACATCGGCCTGGATCTGGCGATTGTGGGCCTCTACCGCTTCTTTGCGAGCCAGCCGCCGCGCATTGTCATCTTTAACCCGGTCTAAATCTAAAATCTTAGCTTGCAGATCTGTCGCGGCAATGAGCCGCTGCATCTCTTCCAGGCTCATGTGCTGAAACTCTTGCGGGATCGCGGGCAGCGCTTCTTTCGATGGTTTGGGCATGAGGCATCCAACCTTTCGGAGTGAAACTCAAATTGAGGGGTGCGCGGGCTTATAGGTGAGAATCAATCCCCAAATTGCTGTACACCCGTATAAAACCCGCGCTCTCCAGCGCCGCATTCGCGTTAGGTGTGTCGGAGGGACGGCAACCCATTGGCACACCTACGCGGGCGGCAGGTTAAGACTTAGGTTGTCTGGGGTACTGCATCCCAACAACGGGCGCGGCTCGTCGTATCTGGCGGCGGGCCGAAAGCGAGAATCGCGTTATAGGAAACGCCCCCACCGATAACACCCGGAGGGTCGGCCTGGTTGCCCATCTGGTATTCGCCCATCCACAGTTTCATGTTTTTGTAATTCCCATCGTCAACATCCGTGCGGTTCTCACGGTTGAGCTTGATGGTGATGGCGGCGTCACGTCCGGCGCAGTAGGTGCGAATAGCCGTGTTGCCGGTAGCTTTCCAGTTGGGGGTCTGAGTGCAATTAGTGCTCGCCATCCAATGAACACCGAACAGCTCAATAATGCGGATGCTGTCGCCGTCCTCTGGGTCGGGCAGCTCAGACAACTTCATCTGTCCTTCTGCGGTGTGCTTCCAGATGTCCACGATGCTGTTATTGGACGTGTCGAGCGCGACCATATCAGCAATGAAGAAGGGGTGAATCTTGCCGCCAAAGTAGCCGGTGTCCAGTTCGGCCACGTTCTGACCGCGCAGGCTGAAAGGTGCCTGCTCGATCATCGCCTTTGTGAAGTTGGGCGATCCTACCGTAGCGTCCAGGTTGGCAGTCTTCGGATCTAAAATCCTTAAATAATCGAAGATTGCCATTATCAAATCATCGACGGACAGGCCAAGGCGATACGCCATTTCACGGCGCAGCGCGATCATGTCATCGCTGATCGAGGTAACCAGGGCCTTGTCGCTGATGTTGAGGTAATCCGCCCACTGGCCAAGAACATAGTCTTGGAAATTGGCGGTGGTGGTGATGCCGGTTCCCACCGTGCCCTCGGCCTGTTCCTGAGTATTCGCGGGGAACACTGGCCACATGAAATTGCGGTAAATTTGACCAGACTTGGCAGGCATTGGCAGCCTGGTCGTCATCCGCATCATCACCAGTTTCGCTTTTAGGTTTTCTAAAAAGTTTTTATTATAAAACGTTGAAAAGGCTGCCTGCGGCATATTGCCGGATTGCATCGAGGCTGGCGAGAAGCCATCGCAGAATGCAGCTCCGGGGTGTGCAGCACAGGACAGCGCATAGCGCGAGGTAACAACGATCGCAGAACCTAGCGCAACGATCAGTTGGAGGATTGGGAAAACAACCCAATCGACCAGCCAGCGGGTAAGCCTCTCTGTCGGCATGGCAGTGCTCCGGTCACGCACTGCAAACTAAAAAACCGGGAGTTTTTAGTTTGCAGGCGCAACAGTGAGCGCAGCGACAGCCACAGCAAAGCCAGGTTCCGTTTCAAGTTTTCTACGGTACTCGGCACTGCTCATCGCGTCGATCTGCGCTCGGGTGTACTTCGGCGTTTGTGATGCTGGAGCGGGCGCAGGGCTTGCGTGGTTCGCCCTGCGGTAGCTCGCAGCGCCTCTAGGCCGCCGTACAGTGACCGGAGTTTCCGCCGGGTGCGCGTCGGGTGATGTGGCGTCTGTGTCCTCTTCGGGCACGAACAGGCCCTGGTCGGACAGCTCGTTAAACACCGCGTCGAGAATTTCGGAAGTGATATTTTCATATCCCCCCGCCCTAATGACTGCGGCATCGTTCATTAACTTGTAGTTGGTCGGATGCTTCGGGAAATCTGGCCGGTTGATCGACCAGGCCGTTTGTATGGCGGCAATACGCTTCACCGTTTCCTGATTGGCAAACGAGCTGAAGTCGAAGCCTGTATGACTTTCTATAAGTCTGGTAAGTGCGGCAGGGGCCTTGGCCGGGTTGGATAGATCGGCGGTGAGTGCCATCTGCTCACCCGCCGATAGCGGCGCTGGCTTCGGAGGGGTAGACGCGGCCCCTGTCGCTGGTCGGGCGGTTCCGCTGCCGTTAGGCTCGGAAGATCCACCAGGCCGGGTAGTGGTTAATTGTCCGCGTAGCTCAGAGATGGTGCGCTGGCCGTGCTCTACAGTCTTGGCCGCTTTGTCGAGAATTTCTTCCCGTGTTCGGCCCCAGACACGTAAAGGGTGCGTTCCATCTTCAGGATCGATTTCGAGGCAGAGTCGGCCCGATTGATCGGGCTTGCCATCATTCAGCCAAGTGCGTGCCATACCTTCGGGGGAACCTTTTCGAACAAATTTGGCATACAACGCATTTGTTAAGATCTGGCAATTTTTAAAACTAAACTTCTATTTTTTTAATTTGTTCTTGCACCATGAGCTGTATATCTCGCATCACGGTTTTGAAGCATGAAACATAAGCCCATTCGTTGACGATCTTTTCTTTGTTGCTCAGCGGATCTTGCGAGGACAGCAATGTAACACCTTTTTCACGATTCGCGATAGCCGAATTTAATAACCTCAAAAATATGCCGAATCCAGGCTCGTGGATGAGCCGCCGCAGCCAGGTGCGGTCTTCATCGGTGAGCGGTTCGCCGTTCGCTTTCGTTTCGCCCAGCGTAACCGTTTCCGGGTCGGCTTCCATCGCGGGGTCGCGGCCCTCCATGAGAGCCGCGTGCTCGTCACTCAGCGGTAGTCCCGTTAGATACCGTTCCAGTTGGTCTGCCAAGCGCTTCCCTCAGTACCGCGTCAGTGTACGCCAGAACCACGGGAACGTTGTCAGGGAACGAGCGCCACTCGACGCCCCGCACCCGATGCCGGTAGCGAACAAGTTTCTTATGGCCGTGGAGTCGCACGCGAAACCCATAGTGAAATTCGCGGTACTCGGCAAAGGCGGTCATAGACTGGCCCTTGTCGCGGAACATCGCTTGCAGCTGATCGATCGCGAAGTGTAGGCGCTTATGCTTCCACTCTTCCAGCTTTTCGCCGCCCAGGTCGATCGCCTGCTGCGTGCGTAGCGTCTGCCGCTCGACTTCCATCAAGCGCCGCGCCAGCCAGCCGCGCAGTCCCCAATTTTCCAGCGCCGTGTACCCAGGGCTGATTTCTTCTTTGGTGGTCGCCATGTACAGCCGCTCGGCTGTAATCTTATCTTTCTGTGTTTCTAAAACCATAGCTTTTTAACGTCTCCTGTAGCCGAAGGTAACATGAGACGTTGCCTCGCGCAAGCGCCTTTAATTACCCTGCAATTACATGCTCAAGAAATACATTCTCGATGCGAACGGCAACCCGGTGGTTTGCACCGATCTGATGGCATGGGCGGCGTGGTATGAGACGGGGGACCAGCGCAGGCTAGCGTTTGACCAGGTTAGGGAAGTTAAAATCTCGACCGTGTTTTTAGGTTTAGATCACAACTTCGCGATGACCGGCCCGCCGATCCTCTGGGAAACCATGATCTTTGGCGGGCCATTTGACCGCGAATTATACCGCTACACTACGCGGGATCTGGCGCTGATCGGTCATGCTGAGGCCCTGCTGATGGTGAAAACTACCATGCGCCACAAACAGCACTTGAGGGGAAACGCCACAAATGGGAGACTTAGGGAACCCGCACTATAACACCGCAGAAGACGAGCCAGCCGAAATGAGAGTGATCGAGCTGAACGAAGACGACTACACCACAATGCTGCTCGCGTTGGGGATCGCTGCCGGTGCCGTGGCCTCAGACAAGGGGCCAAGCAATCTGAGCATGAAGATAATCGAGCTAGGCAAGCGAATCATGCAGGCTCAAAGTTTTTAGATTTTTAGAGCCGCCGCCAGCGGCCACGGGGGAACTTGCGATGTAACTCCCCGAACAAAGTCGGGGCCTCCGGGGGAGCTGGCGGCTTAGGCGCTGCCCCCACAGCGTTTTCTAAATTCGCGAGGCACACCAGGCAAGGCCCGCGCCGCCCTGTGTCTACGCGGTGCATTGTCGGCTTGGCGCATTTCTTGCACCAGAATGAAGCGGCGACGGTTCCCTTAGTGAAATGTTCAGGCATTTTTTTAAAATCCCGGACACCCTACCTTGGTTGAAAGGGTAGCAATAGGGTGTCCGGCCCCATTTTCTGATTCCAAAACGAATCAGTGCTCGCGAGTCTACACCTCTCAGCCTCAGCGATGCAGATGTAAGTTGAATCCGCCAAAAAAGTAGAGAAGTAAAACGACGATCAGCACTAACCCCAGGATTCCGATGCCGCCGCCCGTTCCCCATCTCTGATAGCCGTAGTAGCCACCGCCGCCGCCAAAGAGCACCACCAGCACAATGATTATCAAGATCAGTCCCATGTTTTCCCTCCCTACTGCGCGAGCTGGATAGCTACGGTCGAGTACGCGGGAACATCGGCCTTCACCATCGCTTCATCAGCGGGCGCGGCCCTTAGATCCTGCTTAGTTAGTGAGTTATTGCCCAGGGTGAATAGCTGGCTGTGCGTCGGCTTGATGCCCAGGTGCGAGAACTTCACCCGCAGCCCGCTAACCGCCGTGGCCGTGGGATTGATGAGCACCAGAGTATCTGCTGTTGGGTTGTAGAACGTGATGGTAAGCAAGCCGCTCGGCGCTGTCGGTGGAACCACTACGTTGAAGCCTGTCTCTTCGAGGTTGAGATAATCGCTCGCGCAGAACAGCTGAAAGGCCATCAGCGACGGATAGGGCACATAGGCGGCGTTGTAGGGCTGCCCATCCTTCGGGGGGTTGCACATCAGCGGATCGCCGCCCTGAATCCCCTCAAGGCAGAAATACCCCCGGCTGTCTGCGGACATGAAGTAGACGATTCGACCAGGCGGCAGCGAGCCTTGCGCTACCACATCGAGAAAATCAGCAATCGCTACCGTGTTCCACAAAGGCCCATATACCGTGTCGTTCTGTACGTTGTTCGGCTGGTACGCATAGTTGGTGTTGTACTCACTGACGATGATCGGCGTGGTGGCCGCGTTGGGCTGCGAGCCTTTGCGAACGGTTTGCTCAAGCTGGCGATAGTAGTAGGCGATTCCGCCAGTCGGGTTTTGCGTCGTCTGGTAAGCCTGGTCCCAAGTCATCCCCGGAAGCAACCAGGTGCCGGTGATGTAGACGTGCCACGAAACGAAATCGACATAGGGCGCGGTGGCCCCGCTCAACAAGGGCGGTATCCAGCTGGCGATGTTGGCGGAGCTGGCCAGCGTGGGACCGCCTAGCTTGGCCGTGGGTGCGGCCTTTCTAAATTCCGGTCCCAAGGCCCCATAGAGTTTTAGATAGTTCCCCAGAGGATCGGACGGCGGGCAGAAACTGCCGTTGGCAACATCTGGCTCATTCCACAGTTCGTAATTCAATCCGGGGTGGAGCTGGTCCGTGTGCTTGACCGCCTGCGCCGCCAGCTGCGCCCACTTGGTTAGATTGCTCGGCATCGAGCATGGCTGCGGCCCCAGGCTCGGCGGCGTGCCGTAAATCGTAATCATGGGGCTTAACCCGTTCTGCGTGCCGCGTGACAACTGCCCATCCCAGGCGCTGTAGTTCGGCGTGTCGCCGTTGGCAAAGATGGTTTGAACGTTGATCCAGATACGATTACCGCGCAGGTTTACTTTGGTCAGATTGTCGATTCCGCTTTGACTCGAAACCGTCGAGCCTACACCGCCGCTGCCGAAGAAGTTCGGCGGCACGCTGACCGTGCTTGTGCGTCCACCAAAGTCCGCGACCACATCGGCAGGCTTGTGGTGATGGAACAGCCACCAGAGCACCAGGAAAGCCAGCACCATGACAAGGAAGGTGTACAGAAACATGAATTTATAAAATTTTGGGTTGCCTGCCATGATGCCGCCTCTCAGTCGTCGTCGTTGGATAGCTGGCCCGGTACTTTGCCCCTAGTGCCGCAGCGATCGCAGGGGATGCCACCAGGCCGAAGCCCGCAGCCGTCGCAGTCGGGACAGGTGATAACTGTAGCTTTGCCTTTACAGAACGGACACAGGACTTTGCAGCGGAATTTAAAAACTTCACGTCTAGCAATTATAGATTTTACTTTTCTAGCTTTCGGGCAAGGTTCGAGAATCGCGATGCTCATTGCGGATTCATCCCCCCTTCCAGCACTTGCTCATCCCCTTTGCGCTCGGCCAGCGCCATAGCGCGATTGAGCGGGACGCCTTCCTCGGTGCGCTCCATCGCTTTTTCGGTGATGGTGTTGGCGAGGTTGTCTTGTGACTGCGCGTGTATCTCCGCGATGCGGTTCTGTCCGCGTGCCTGCTCAACCTGTAGCTTGCCCTGATTCTGCGCCTGCATGGGCGCAGCCGTGGCCTGCTGCACGTTTTGCTTTTCCTGCGGGGTGAGAGGCCGGATGATGTCCGGCTGTTGTTGCAGCTCGGAAACCTGCATGAGTAGATCCACGATCGTGGCAAAGTCGATGGTGTCGCCGCGTGCGTGGAGAAACTGCAAGAGCTGCGGCTGCTGCACCATCTGCATGAAGAAGGGAATCACTTGTTGAATCCCCTGGCGCTTGGCCAGCTTTTCGCCAGCTAAAACTAAAACCTCAAATTCTGAATTTAAAAGTTGATTGACAAACAGGCTGTCGATCATGGCTTTGGAGTATTTCTCGGTGAGGATCTCGCGAATCTCCCACAGCGGCATATTCTCTTTCACCATGTCGATCAGCCAGTAAACGACGCGCACGATAACGCCCTCGGAGACCGCCTCGACCGGCGTTGACACTGTTTCATCGGCCTTGTTCGCGATGCGGCTCGCGCCGGTCGCTGTGCGTGCGGCGGAGCTGCCGGGTCCGGGTAGGTTGCCCTGCATAAAGGCGGAGTTCGCGCCGCTGATGTCGTCGGCGCTCTGCGAGGACATCTCCAGCATGTGCCACGCATCGGCGGGCACGTTGGGCATTTCTAAAAATCCAACCTGGCGTTTTAGATCTGCACCTGGCGGCATCCCCTCGATCTGCCAGAATCCGCCCAGTCGGTGAATCACGTTTTGGGTCGGGGAATTGAGGCCGGACGCTACCATGAGCGGCGCATTCATGGGGTAGGCGATCATTTTTAAACACTCGTTCAAAACGCCCTGGTTGATGCGTTGGTCCGCGCCGGTACTGCGGCCTATGCCGATGCCCAGACCGCAATTGTCGATGTTCCACCAGTTAGCCGTGACGTGGATACAAGTGTCGTCGTGCGCCTCATTGCGGATGGTTAGTTTCTTGCCTTCGTAGTAGAGAATCGTCTGCACGTTCTCACAGTCCCACCGCTCGATGAGCATTAGCGGCTTCAGCAAAGGATCTTCGGAAGTCTGCGAGCTAGGCGCTTCGGAGTGCGTCACCGCGCTGCCTTCGCTGCTCATGTTCTGCGCTACGGTGGTCGCATACGGTGCGTCACCGATCGGGCGCGAGAAGAAGAACGCCCGCAGCGTGGCCTCGTCGGGAATGTTCTTATAGCACTCCAGCTGCCGCATCTGTTGCAGATCAGCGAAAGTTACATAATCAATATCGACGCAGTAATTGCCGCTTAGATCGGGCCGGTTGGGTGTAGACCACTTTGGATCAAAGAGCGTGGTCCCCAACTTGCGATATTCAAAACACGGCCACGATTCGGTGACTTCCTTCTCGATCACATCGAAGTCGTCACTTTCAACCGTGTTGATTTTCTTTTCCCCAAACGGACTGTTGATGGTGATGGGGGCTTTCTTCCGCACGCGATATTTCCGTCGCACCGTGCGCGTGTCCCAGAATGCTTTTCCTATGCCGGTGCCTTGCAGACATTGGCAGTCGATCAGCAAGCCAACGTGATACTGAAAATTCATGCGCTGTAGCAGCTTCCCGATTAGCACCGTCCAGGCATCGGCCATTGTCTGCGTTGTGTTCTTCGATGGGCGCAGGAAAAAAGGCACAGTCTCGGAGAACAGAGCGCGTTTCACTTGCCGCGACATGGTGTTGCTGTTCTTCGCGACTAAGTAGCGCGAGATGCGCCCTGGTCGCCCGTGTTCGTTGTAGGGGTAACGGTCGAGGTTGGGCGACTGGTAGAGGATGTCGGTGTGCTGCCATTCGAGAAGCCAGAGGTTCGATTCAACGTAGTTCTTTGCCCTCTGGTAGTCCTGCCATGCGATCGTTGCCGCCGCGTCGTCGGTCCAGACCTTCGGAGCTGCTCCGCCCTCTGTGGTGGTCTCCTGGTGCGATCGGATGGGCAGGGCGATTACCTGGCCGGGTGGCATCGCTCCTGGGGTCGCTTCTCTCGCGTTGGTCGCCACGTTTTAACCGTCCAGTCCGTAGAGATTGTTCGGCAATCCAAGTGCATTGGTGCTATTCAGCGCTCTAAGGCTGGCCATACGCTCCGCCTCGGCCTTGTCCTGCATCAGCCGCACCCCTGGCTGGCCAAAGGCCATACGAAACATTGCGTCTTGGCGGCGCTTCTCTTGCAGTGCCACTTCTTCTTCGCTGATTTCGCGGCGCATCAGCGAGACCGGCACGCGGGCCGCAAGCCTGCTGATTGCGTCCACGATGCCGTTTTCTTGCACCAGTCCAAAATGAACAAATTGGCGGGCGATTTCCGACTGCTTACTGAGGCCGGTTGAGATGTGAACGCGCCCTGATTGCATCTGCGGTTCCAGCTGGCGGAGCCGCGCCTGCCGCACGTTGTCGTCCTCTTCAAATTCAAACCACTGCAAGCGCAGCGCCACGTTGCGCTTGAGCGATTCGTTTTTGATGTGCGATTCCATGTACTCCGTGCCCGGTATGGCTTCAAGCAACAGGGTTGGAGTCTCGAAGTGCTTTTGCTCGCGGATGATCTTCTCCGCGAGGCCGGACGGGGTAAAGATGCCCTGCCACGCATCGAGAATGTAAATTCGCCCGTTCCAGATCCGCGCCGCCGCGCCCTCGGCGTGCTTGCTCATGTAGTCTTTGCCGCCATAAGGCAAGCGCCAGCAAATGACCGTCTCGCCCATCGGGGGGATGCGATCGGGCGACATGAGGACGCTGGCATACAGCTTTTCGCCAAAGGTGGAAACAGATCCGCCCTTGGGGTCGTTCTGCTGCTGCGTCATAAACGATTCGTAACTTTCATAGAACTTTTCGCGCAGCGTTTCGTAAGACAGCAATTGCGGGAAGTGCAGAATCACTTCGTCTTCACTAGGGAAAACCCCAGGCATGAGCGGCTCACCGCTGATGACGGTTAAAGAACCTCGAATTAAAACTTTCCAAGAATCTGGATTTTTGGCAATTTGGGTCAACACATCGCCGTACAGCTCGAAGGGGTGATACCGGGTGCCGCGAATGTTGATGTAACCGCCGTGCCGCAGAAGATTCTTGTTCACGTAGTACGTGTCAATCACGGTTTGGCGCGTGGTCTGCTCGGCGTGAATGCCGCTGTTGATGGCATCGCACATATCGTCTGGATCGATGATCCACGGGTGCCAGCCCGCCTGCGAAGTTTTGGGGCTGGTGTAGTCAAGCGTGTGATCCATCTCGATGATCGAGTGACAGGCGGTGTCCCATTTCGCGTCAGGCTTAGTTGACGTGACGATGTGCGGGTAAAGCGCCTGCAACACGGTCGGCGCGTTGCCTGGTCGCTGCCAGAAGAATTTCGCCACAGACAGCGACAGCGCCTCGGCCAGCGGTTGCGTTGCGGATTCGTTGAGAATCGTAATAAGTTCGGGAAAGGCGGCGATCCATTGCGCCTTGTCCACTTTGCCAAGCGTGCTCTTGAACGTGTGGCGGGGGTCGAGATGCAGGCGATACTTAACTGGGTGCTGATCCTCGATGCTTAGATTTTTATTTTTTGGGAAATAAAGATCGACGGCGGGTTGATGCAACTCGGGGATGAATTTATCAAACCCTAAAATCTCCGCCGCGAAAAAATGATCGCTCTCGAAGCGGTGGCGCAGTTCGTCCCCATATTCCTTATCCTCCGCGATCTGCGCGATGTAGATAGTTCCGAAGCTGGTATGCCTCGGCGCGGCGGGTTTGGATTTATGCGCGTCTGCGGGCCTCGGGAGTCTCGTCGCTGGCATTACTCAGGCCCGCCGCCCTGCGGTGGGGCTTCGCCGCCGCCAGCTCCGCCCTCGGGAGCTTCGCCGCCGCCGTCGCCGCCGCCGTCTCCCTGCCCCATTGCTTCCGGCGACAGGTGATCGTCAACGTGCTGGTGAAGGTCGGCCAGGTTTTCGCTGTAGCCGCCGAAACTCGAAGTCGGCGGATTGCCGTGGTAGTGGTGTTCGTGAACGAATCCGCCATCTTCGGCAATGTGGTGGGTAATCGCCCGCAACTTTTTCTTGGGCGCTTTAGATCCTGCCTTTTTAGATTTCTCTTTTTCAGCCATCGCTCGCCCTCTTTCCCTGGGAAAAAAGGTGAGGCTAGACGCCAGATCAATGCCTAGCCCCACGCTCTAGCAACAAAACGGGACTAGAAGTTGACGGCAAATTCGTACAGCTTCACGTAATTGCCTGCGTTGGCTGCACCAGGCGTAACGCTGAGTACGAATTGCTGAACCGGATCTGTCGCCCAATTGGGCGCGACCAGGGCGGATGCAATCGCGGCTTCAGCTCCCAGGGTGAGATTCACCAGGGATTTGAACGTGCCCACGATATGCCCGCTCACGCTGTCACCGATCAGGTTGGCCTTGATGTAAAACGGCACGGTGCCGGTGACGGTGACCGGAGCCACGGCATGAACCAGCACGTTGCTGCCTGGTGTAAGCGAGCTGCCCGCGTAGAGGGAAAAGCCGATCGTGCCAGCGGCGGTGAGCTGCGCCAGGACGCCCGAAATCAGAATTTCGAACGGCATCCCTTCCATGATCGACTTGCTAGGAACGGCGAGGCAGAGCGCGGAGCTAGCCACGGCGGGATTGGTCAGTACCTGCTCGGAACCTAGCGGGCAAGGGAAGATCGACGGCAGGACGGCTGCGTTAACGGCTTGCTTGTTGATGGGAAGTACGTTCGCTGGCTGGCCCGCTGCGGATGGGCCTTGCGGTACGACCGCGTAGTTTCGATTTGATGGCACGGCACACCTCGGCGTAGAAGGTTTGCCGTCCCTCGATTGTGAGAATGCCCCAGACCAGGCAGCTTGTCAAGAAATTGCTGTTTTATAGTTTTTTAGCTTATACTTTGCCTGTTCCCCAGAACCCCGGCTTGGGTGGCGATGTTTGCGGTTACTTCTCTTGAACAGAAAAAACCCCGCAGGCGAATGATCCCCCAAGCCGGGTCTTACGATCCTAGTGAACCACGCACTCATTGCAAGCAGAACTGCCCCCGGTTGGATGCGTCGAAGCCCCAGAGTCGGGCACAGACATGCCGGTTAACACCGCCACTATCAAAGCTAGAGTCTCAAACATTTAAGCATTCTCCTTTTTAGTTTTTATGTTTTTAGTCTGAGAAGCCTACCTGCCATGCGTAGTCTTCCGCTGCTTCGCGGGTTGCGAAGTTCGATACCTGGCCCTCGATGCCGAAGCCGCGACGATCGGTTTCGACCCATCGGCTTCCTGACCAGGCCAAGGTCGGCGTTTGCGGGTCCGTCAGAATCCAACGGCCAAAAGCATTTTTAGTTACGTTGCACGCGCTCATTTTAAATTTCCTTTTTTAGTTTTTAGGAATCAGACGCATCGCCCGGTCTAGATCGCGCTGCGCCGCCTCTACCGCTTCTGGTCCTTCCAGCGCCGCGTACTTGTCCAGCTCCGGTAACCCGCTGGCGATGCTGGCCAGAATTTCATCCCGTGTGGCTTTGCGCCCTTCGCAGTACCACTCGACGCCCGCAGGCTTGCCGATTCTGAACACGTAGCCGTTCGACACACGCTGGAGCTTGTAGCTCGACGTGAACCACAACAGCGTTACGCCTGGGTTGCGCTGGATGAGTATGCCGCCCACGGTGTAGGTGTCCATCGAGCCGCCCTTTCCGCCGCCGATCGGACATTCCAGCGCCGCGCCGGTCACAGGATCGGCGGTAAGCTCGCGGCGCGTGGCGTGCGGGCGGCTGAGGAACGGGCAGGCCCTGGCGGAGTAGCGGGCGCAGTCGGGGTGCGACGGCGGCTCGGACGAGACGCGGTTAACGGCGCACATGGGGCCGATGACAAAGCAGCGGGCCGCGCCGGTCAGCTTGCCGCCGCACACCCAACACAGCCGCAGCCTGACCGCCTGCGCGAACTTATGCGAATCCATGACGCGAAATTCGGGCTGGCCGTCGAACCAGCGAACGAACCAGGGGACTTTGAACCCGCGAGCCTCGGGCAGATTCTGCATCGCTCGCGGTATGGGAATGCTCGAATGGGGGCATTCGGCCATTGGGAATTACCTCGGGGTTGTGTAGGCGTGACAGTTGGCGCAGTAGCCGCTTATCACATCGTTTTCGTTGTGGCTGGTCATTCCGCACATCGGGCAGGTGATGCTCGGGTCCGTAAACGAGTCGTGGAAGTAACCTACGATGCCCCTAGATCGCTCAGAATCGCCCGTAGGCGCGTCGGCGGGCTTGCGGGCGGTGAATAGATCCCGGATTAGCCCTGCGGCCTCCTCCAGCGTTTCTACGCGCTTTAGCAAGTCGCGATCGAAGCGGTAGCGACGGATGTTGATGGCGACGATCAGCACACACACCACCAGGTTGATAACCACGGCGATGATCGTAAGGGCCAGCTGTAGTTTCATCGGTAGCCCTCGATCCAGCGCCGCACTTCGCGGGGGTTGCTGATCCAGCCGGGAACGATCATCAAGCCTATCCCCATCCTGTTGCCTACGTGATTTTCAAAGTGTGGGTTCTTGGTCATGTCCCTGAGCATTGACGTAAAGGCTTGTGGTGGATCGTGTGGGAGATAGGCCAAGGCGCGTTTCTTGGCTGCCGCTAGATACTCCTCATCTTCGAGCGTCACTGTCACGGGCTCACCAGCCGATGATTTTTAAACCAGTCCATCAGGGCCTCTGCGCTGTCATGGCAGAGCAGGTATTCGCCGCCCGTGGCCTCGACGTTTTCGCGGAACAGGATTTGCTTTTCGGTCAGCCTGCCGGTCCCGGCTTTAGCCTCGCACCAGAGCGCTACCTGCACGCGATTGGCGTAAAACTCAGCTCCGCTCATCTCCGTTCGCAGCTCGATGGTTGGCGTACACAGGCAGTCTGCCATCCCGCCATAGTGCTCCTCGCCAAAGCGATCAGTCCACGCGCCAACCCACATAGGCCGTATCCGCCCATCTTCCCCTGTGACCTCGAACATTCGCGACTGCATACGAAAGCAGGGCTGCCCGTGAACTGCCGCACACTGCATGATGGCGCTTACAACCGCGTTCGATGCGGATACACGGCGCGGGCCGCGTCCTGGGGCAACGTCGCGCTTGCGCGGGTTAAAGCTGCGTCTGCTGTCCCAGCTCATCGCTCGTGCCTCTCGATGAACTCTTTCATCGCCGCGATCACATCCGCGCGATCGGCGCTCGACGTGTAGAACATATTCCCGCCCTCGCCATACTGGAAAATCAGCAAAGCGAAGCCATAGCCGGGAACCGCTTCAATGGCATCGCGCAGCCTGTTTCCGATGACTGCGAGACGCGCTTCTATCTCGGGGTCGCGAACTTCGAAAGTCCCAAATTCTTTACTCACTGGATCAGCTCCCCCGGCTTAAAGTCCAAGTCGATCAGGGGCGCGGCCATGCGTGCGATCGACAGTGCCTCGGAAAAAATTTCTGTGGGGGTCACAACCATCAGCGCGGAGACCAGGGCGAGATAAAACTTCATCGTCTCGCTACTCCGCAAGTTCCCCACCGCTGCATCTAACGCCGCCTGATTTGCGGCCTGATTCTCGGCTATGTCCATCAGCTCGCCCGCCGTTTCTCGTCCAGCTCGGTCTCGACCGCCGAAATCCGGCGCTCAAGCGCTAGGCGCTGGAGTAGATCGTCAAAACGGGCATTCAACCCGTCGAAGCGAAGATCCATTTTCGCTTCGAGGCTCTCGAAGCGAAGCGTATTTTCGCGGCGGTAGGCTTCTAGCCGCTCGTTCATCGCCTTCAGTTCCGGTGCTACTACAGCCTCCAGCGCCTTGATTACTTCTTCCAACACGCTCATCCGTTCCCCTCCGCTTCCAGCTTTTGCAGCCGCGATGCGAAGTCAGCGCCGATGTGGAGTGTGGCTTCTACGAAGCGATCCATGCGCTTTTCTGACTTCGCCTGCGCTGCGACCAGCGCGGCGATTGCCTTTTCGTTTTCTTTCTGCATCTGCCCGATTAGTTCGACAGTTTGCACCAGTGCTTCGAGCCGTTCGTCAATCGTCATCCGTTCCCCTTTTTAGTTTTTAAATTTTTTAGATGCTCGTTTGAATTTACCACGCCCGTCCGTGCCTAGCACCAGTATCCGCCGCGCTTCCTCCGACTGGCAGCGCTCCAGCTGCGCGATCAGCTCCGGTGTAAGCCTGCGCCGCTGGCGCTCATTCAGCTTGTAGCGCTTGCCCAGATCCACACGGGCAGGGTCGTGAGCGAGGCCCTTCATTGCGCCCTGGCCCCGGCGCGGTAATCCTCGTGCAATAGCCGCTGAAGTTCGTTGAAATAAGCCATATCTGCAAGGGAGACCTTTGCTGCGGTCAGGGCATCAGCCGTCAGCGCATCGTGAACCCTTTGCGCTCGGGGATCGCCAGGGTAAGCAACAGGCATTCGGAAGCCGTCATCAACCCAAACGCCTACAGATGCGCCGTGTTGTCGTCGAGTCCTACGCTGGTAAGAATTGCCCCCTTTGGGGGGTAGGGGGGTAGTAGTTGTATTCGGTTCAATGACGGTTCTTCCTATTAGGGGGTCTGGGGGATTTGTCCCACAGACCCCTTTTATCGTTCCCACAGAACCCGTTCTGTCAGAACCCGTTCTGTCAGACCCCTTTTGTGCGACGGTAGAAAGGGGTCTATCAGACACCTTTTTCTCATCCGGTTTGCGGAGTCGGTAGCGTGAAGCGTGACCCCTGCCTAAGCCGGTTTCTAGTACTTCGATCCAGCCTTGCTCTGTGAGGGCACGTATGGCGCGTTTGACGGTGCTCACAGAGGCACATGTGCGCCTGCAAATCTCAGGAATCGACGGGTAGCATTCGCCGTTGTGATCCGCGTTATCTGCAAGTTTTAAAAGAACATAGCGGTTGATGAGATGTTGAGGTCCGAAGTCCCATACATACGAAGTCCAGTGAACGCTCATTAAACACGTACCTCTCCCACGTCGCAGACGCGGGGGATTAGCGCGACCAAACGCGATCTAAAAAAGTTAAGTTGTGTTTGTGGGGTGATACTTGCCGTGTATCGCTCCACACTACATGGTTACTGCGCCGTTTTCCGACAACCTATGCAGCTCGCCTGGGGGATATGAAACGGCGCAGGGGTGAGAGGGAGTGTGGGAACCTCATCACCCTTGCGTAGTCGCCATATCTCTAGTCAGGCAAGACGTAGAGGCAGCCAAGCCCGGTTACCCGGACGCAGACAGATTAGGCCCGCGATCCACATAAGCGCAACCTTTTTCACAGGTGTGATAAGTATTGAGGAATCAACAAGGTAAAAGGGGAGCGGGAATCATAGAACTTTTTTGTTACTACTGCGGGATCTTGCTTTTAAGAAATGGGGGCTATCATCCACAGGCGCGATCGCTGGATCACAAGATGCCGCGATTCCACGGCGGCACAGATGACCCCGATAACCTGGTGGACTGTTGCCGGGGCTGCAACATTTTGAAGGGATGCAGCACGGTTGAACAATATCGCAGCTACTTGCAGGCTCGTCACTCGAAAAACTGTGTGGGGTTCACCGATCTACTTCTGACAGAAGTGATTTACCAGAGGATCGTGTTCTACGGGGAGGGCGGCGAGTACGGAATTGTCCGGCTTATCAGCGCGGTCACGTTGCGCCGCCGAAAGGAGAAAATATTTTTAAAAATATAAAACTAATGCGATTATGTAACGGAATCAACAAGATAGATACGTTTGAAGATTTTAAAAAAGTAAGTAAGTATACTCTGTATAGTTGACGTGCTTCTCTCCAGTGTGGTACAAAGAAAGACCTATAAAGCTCGGCGCTAGTCTAGAGTTTTAAAAATATAAAAACTTAGATTAAGATAAAACTAAGCGTCTAAAACCCGAGAGAGCTATAGGCAAAGCAAATAACGAGCTTGACAAACAAAGGCACTTGACTATAATGAACTTATTCTGAATCGATACAGTATCGATTCAGAATAAGTTCATTATAGTCAAG
>Ga0210410_10000512_pt1 | contig 43022 bp, 37 predicted proteins | sample IncBWC4MmetaG_FD_161058 | JGI IMG/M metagenome (GOLD analysis project Ga0210410, IMG submission 161058) | Forest soil microbial communities from Barre Woods Harvard Forest LTER site, Petersham, Massachusetts, United States - Inc-BW-C-4-M | ecosystem: Environmental > Terrestrial > Soil >...
GACGCTGGTCACCGACTTCGAAGAGGAGCGCTTCTTTCTGATTCTCTCCATCTTCATTGGCGTTTTCTCGGGGCTCGCGGTGGTTTGCTTCCGGGTCGCCATCGACTGGAGCCGGATTGCACTCCTGGGCCCGCTTCCGCATCCGAGTGCGTTGCGAATCATCGGAGCGCCGACCGCAGTCGGTCTGCTGGTCGCAATTCTCGTCATTCACTTCTTTCCGGCAGTCCGCGGCAGCGGCGTCAACCAGACCAAGGCCGCGCTCTACATCTTTAACGGCTATATCCCGTTCAAGAACGCAGTTGGGAAATTCATCTGCTCCGCGCTCGCCATCGGCTCAGGACAATCCCTCGGCCCGGAAGATCCCTCTCTGCAGATTGGCGCCTCGCTCGCCTCCGCCCTCGGACGTCGTCTCGAACTCTCGCGTGAGAAACTCCGGCTGCTCGCTCCCGTCGGCGCCGCCGCCGGACTCGCTGCCGCCTTTAACGCCCCGATCTCGGCCGTGTTATTCGTCATTGAGGAGGTCATCGGACGCTGGAGCGCAGGCATTCTCGGCTCGGTCGTCCTCTCGGCGATTTCGAGTGTGGTCGTGATGCGCTGGTTCCTCGGCGCCGACGCGCTCTTCCGCATTCCCGTCACCGCGTTCGTGCATCCAGGAGAGTTGATCGCCTATGCTGGACTCGGCATCGCGGGTGCTTTTGCTGCTGCGATCTTCTCGCGCTCGATCGGATTTTTTCGTCCGCGCCTTCGCGGTCTTCCGCGCTGGACGCAGTACTTTCAGCCCGCGCTCGCGGGCCTGGTGATCGGACTCATCGGCTGGTTAGGATTTCCGCAAGTGATGGGTGCCGGCTACGAATTTATGGACCAGGCCATGCACAACCAGTTCACATGGAGAATGCTCGCCGCTCTCGCCGGCCTGAAAATCCTTGCGACCACAGTCTCGTTCGTAAGCGGTACGCCCGGCGGAATGTTCGCCCCTACGTTGTTTATCGGCGCCATGCTGGGGGGCGCGGTTGGAGGGATCGAGCGCCACTTCTTTCCGCTGCTGACCGTCTCGACGGGAACTTACGCGCTGGTCGGCATGGGTGTTCTGTTCGCTGCATTCCTGCGCGCGCCGATGACCTCCGTCTTCATGGTGCTCGAAGTCAGCGGCAACTACTCCATCATCGTTCCAGTCATCGTCGCTAACACCGTCGCGTACGTGATCTCGCGTAGCCTCCAGCCCATCCCGATCTTCGACACCCTCACCCGGCAGGACGGCCTCGTACTGCCTTCGCTCGAAGAACAGCGCGATGAAAACATTTTGCGCGTCGAAGACGCCATGCAGCCGGTGCCCACGACGATCCTCGACGGCAATGCGCCCGTCGAGGTGGCCGAACTCCGCGCGCGCGATCTACCTGACAAGATGTTCCTCGTCCGCATGGCTCCGAGCGGATGGAGTTGCCTGACCCGCGATCTGCTGGAGCGCCTTACCAAGGAAGGGAAGGGTGCACTCACTTTAGCCTCTGTGCTTCCCACGCAGCGTCTTCCATTCCTTTATCCTGACCTGCCTCTCGATTCTGCCCTGCGCCAAGTAAGCCAGGCGGAACTGATCCCGGTTGTCAACCGCGCCGACTTGCGCATGCTCGAAGGCGTCGTTACCCGCGACGACGTCCTAAGCCGCTACCAGGCTGACGCGGTCGCTGATTAGAGCGATTCCGTACAAACCGGCCGCTCACACTCTTTGTCTGTGCGGCGGTGACAACAAAACGACAATCCTATGACACACCTGACTGCCAGCCGGCATTAGCCTTCTTCCGGGTCTGCGGGGTTTAGCGCCCGCCCTCTCGACCTGAAGTGAGTCGTCGGCTGCAGTGCTCAGCATGCATGACAGATTCCTGTCGCCAGAGAAGCACGTTTGCGAACGAGCAAGCCGCCGAAGGGTTCCAGCTTTCTCAAATTCCCAGACTGTTGCTAGGAGATGAATCCGATGAGACCCTCAACTTTCCTCACGCGAGCAAGCTTAGTTGGCGTTCTATTAGGGATGGCATCCCTTCTGGCACAGGCCAGCGGCGGATCCTTCAGCGGGCAGTTCAACACGGTGACCCGCATCGCCAGCACAGTGCCCTCGAACGGTGACGTGAACCCTTATGGAATCGCGGTCGTGCCACGCAGCAGAGGCGCGCTCGTCGCCGGCCATATCCTCGTCAGCAACTTCAATAACAGCGCCAACCTCCAGGGCACCGGCACTACCATCATGGACATCGCTCCGAATGGCACCGTGAAGGTATTCGCGCAGATTAGCGCGTCGAATCTTCCCGGACCTTGCCCCGGCGGCGTGGGCCTGACCACTGCTCTCGTTGTACTTCGCTCAGGCTGGGTGGTTGTGGGAAGTCTGCCCACAACCGACGGCACTTCGGCAACCGCGAAAGCCGGCTGCCTTCTCGTGCTGAATAGTCATGGGCGCGTCGTTGAGACCCTGTCCGGATCGCACCAGGGCGTAGCTATCAACGGTCCCTGGGATATGACCGCCTTCGATGGTGGAGAGTTTGCCGAGTTGTTCGTTTCCAACGTTTTGATCGGAACCGTCGCCGCCAATGGAAACGTGGTGAATCGTGGAACCGTCGTGCGCATCGTGCTTCTGCTTGATGAGGACGAGAAGCCCCGCGAGCTGTTCCGCAACGTCATCGGCTCCAAGTTTCCCGAGCGCACCGACCCGGCAGCTCTCGTCATTGGCCCGACAGGTCTCGGCCTCGGCCAGGACGGCACGCTTTACGTTGCTGACACGCTGTCGAGTCGCATTGCCGCCATTCCCAATGCTTTGTTCCGATTCACCAGCGCCGGTACGGGCACAACCATTTCGACAGGCGGAGGCCTGAACCAACCGCTGGGCCTCGCCATCGCACCCAACCACGACATCCTCACCGTGAACGGAGGAGACGGCAACCTGGTAGAAACCACGCCCGCAGGCATGCAGTTTGCACCGGAGCCCATCGACACCAGCGGCGCGGGGGCCGGCACGCTTTTCGGTCTGGCTGTACGTCCCAACGGCAAGGGCATCTACTTCGTTGACGACGGCGACAACACCCTCGACCTTTTCCACTAGCAACCTCGCGGCCTTCCACCAAAGACCTCGCAAAACAACGCGAGGTCTTTTTCTTGCGCCGGACTCGATGTCAACGAAATGGTGGGAAGCTTTCTGACCCCTTCAGCAAGCCGTCCCTTTCCTTTCAACACCTTAGCTCCGCTCAATGCACCATTCCGCCGCTAAACTGCCATTTTCCCCCGTTCGTTGCCTTCTTGATGCGAATCCTCCACCCCCTCAATAGGATAACTGTCGAAGCAGTGTAGGCCGGAGCGAGGCTTCGGTCGGAACTCCAGGTTCAACCCAGGGATCCTAAACGCACGCGAAGCACGGCTTTGCGTGTGATCCCGGCAAAGCCCAGAGACCGAGCAAAACCTGCAAACCGTAGGAACCAAAGCCTAGAGCCCAAAGCCTAGAGCCCAAAGCCTAGAGCCTGAATTTCGAAAGCGAGAGCATGATGCACAAACCTGTGAAGTATGTTGAAAAGGCAGTCACCGTCGCAGCGACGGGAGTTTGGGCCGTCTTCGAACGCCTGAACCGCATCAAGCCAAACCCATCGCCGACGCCGAAGTGGTCCGACAAGCCTCTGCTCAAGTCCTACGAAAAATCCAAGCCGCCTCTCGGTTGGCCGCGCACCACCGACTCGCTCTGCCCCAAGTGCGTGCCTGAAATTCGCCAGCAGATTCTTGACGGCGAACTGCCCCATGAAATTCTGCTCAACGAGAAGGTCGGCGAGATCAAGGCCACCATCATCGAGCGCGACGGCAAGATCCTTATGGTGAAGGATTGTCCCAAACACGGTCACTTCGAAGACGTTATGTCGATTGACCCTGAATTCTCACAGCACCTCGAAGAAGTTTTCCCGGGACGCGACATCACGGCCCATAACGACGAGAAGCTGCACAACCATGGGTCCTCTACCGTGAAGTACGGCCGCGGCTCGGTGCTGACCGTCGACCTCACCAACCGCTGCAACATGATGTGCGATCCCTGTTTCATGGACGCCAACCAGGTCGGCTTCGTCCACGAACTCACCTGGGAAGATATCAAGACGGTTCTCGATAACGCCGTCACCATCAAGCCGCGTCGCCAAATGTCAGTGCAGTTCTCCGGCGGCGAGCCCACACTGTCGCCCTACTTCCTCGACGCGATTCGCTACGCCCGCAAGGTTGGATACAACTCAGTGCAGGCGGCCACGAACGGTATTGAGTTCGCCAAGAGTCTCGAGTTCGCCCAGCAAGCAGTGGAAGCCGGCTTGCGCTACGCCTATCTGCAGTTCGACGGTATCGGCAACGCTGCCAACTCGCATCGGGCGGTCGGCAACCTGTTCGACGTGAAACTCAAGGCAATCGACAATCTACACGCCGCCGGCTGCGAGATCGTTCCGGTCGTCACCATTGTGAACGGCATCAACAACGAGCAAGTGGGTAACATCATCAAGTTCGCGCTCGACAACCCCAAGAAAATCGGTTTCCTCTCGTTTCAGCCTGTCAGCTTCACCGGGCGCGACGAAGCCGTTACCGATGAGCGTCGTCAGGCTCAGCGCTACACCTTGAGCCATCTGGCGCACGACGTAAAAAATCAGACGGGCCTTGGCGAGCCCACACGCGATTGGTTCCCCATCAGCTTCATGGGCACATTCAGCGACTGGGCCGACGTGATGCATGCCAACGATGCCAATAACGATTGGGGCCAGCTCTCCTGCGGCTGTCACCCGAATTGCGGTACCGGCATGGCGGTCATGATCGACAAAGAAACAAAAGAAGCGGTCCCCGTCACCGCGTTCCTGAAAGGCGATCAGCTGGCGAAAGATATCGCCAAGGTTAACGACGCGGCCCGCAGCAAGTTCTGGAGCGGCATCGGCATGGCCCTTTGCCTGATGAAGAATTACGACCCGTTCCACTCGCCCACTCACTTCAAGCTGATGGACCTGCTGCAGAAGTTCGACAAGAACTACAACGTTACGGGGCGCAACTACGGCAAAGTCGGGCCCGACCGCACCATGGACGACGTAATGAAGCGGCGCAAGGACCGCTGGAACTTCCTGTTCATCGCCGGCATGTGGTTTCAGGACCTGTTCAACTACGACTTCCGGCGCACCGAGCAGTGCATTATTCCCTACGCCACGCAGGAAGGGGAAATCTCCTTCTGCGCCTACAACACCGGTGTGGGCTGGCGCAACATCATCGAGAAGATGCACATGACCGCGACCCTCACGAAGTGGTATGAGGAGCACGGCCGTCACGAAATCTTCGCGGGCGGCAAGAAGGTCAATCTCGAGAACACCAGTCACTCTCTTGTGCTGAAAGACGAAATCGTCACCAAGGATGTGCAGCACGATCTCGACAAGCTTGGCATCGCGAAGACCGCGCGGGAAGAGAAGGTGCGCGCCCGCGATCAGAAACAGAAGAACGACCCCGCCTACAACGCCCGCATGGCTGCGCTGTACCGCGAAGTCGTCCTGAAAGAGAAGACGCCCACCTCCGAAGGCGGCTTCATCCCGCTAAATGCGCTGAAGAATAACGGAGGCATTGCGCCAGCGCCAACGCCGGAAGTGAGCGAGCCGGTGCTGGGAGACTGATGAGGGCGGAGAGCGGGTGTCAGGCCTCAGCTGTCGGGTGAGACGAAGCGTCCGCGAGGTTAGGGTGGGCTCGCCTCGAAGCTTCTCGCTCAACGCTCAAAATTGTTAGTCAGGGAAGGGCCGCTGAGAGGCGGCCCATTTTTTCGCACCCTTCACTTGTTCAGATCTGTTATTGACTGTCATCCTGACCGAAGGGAGGCGCCAGCCGAACGGAATCGAAAGACCGCATCTCGGCTGCGATGGTTCCATCTGCGTCAGGGTCTTTTCATCTGACGCTGATCTTACTTCACCACCAGCCGCGAAAAATAAGCCTCCGTTGTGTTGTGTGCCCAAAGCCCAATCTGGCCATGTGACTCGCCCAGCTTCAAGTCATTCACTACGAGAGCTGGCTGTTCCGCCCCGTTCACGTACAACTGCGCCTTCGTGCCGGAAACCACAATCTTCATCCTCGTCCACACTCCCGGCTCCAGATCGACATACGATTCGTACATTCCGGGGCTCTCCTTACGCAGCCGTTCCCAGGGAAAATCCGGGGCCGAGACGTACTGCGTTGAGTGGTTACGGCGAAGTTGATCGTCGCAGCGCGCGTTCGTGGGGCGCAAATAGAAATACTCTCCCCTCGTGCCTTTCGCTTGCACACGGAACGCTACTCCGATAAACCCACGCACATCGGCGGGCGCGCCCGCACGCGGCGCTCCTGCTACCTCCACTTCGATCGTGCCATCACGAAAATCCGGCCCCGTCAGAACGGCGAGCATGTCTTCATCGGCGTTTTCATGCCCCACTGGTGGAATCAGCTGGATCGAGCGACGACCACGGTAGGTGACGACTCTGGTTTCGCTTCCAATCGCGACCAGGTCCTTGGCTGACTCAAGAGGGAAGTATGTCTTTTTCGCATCACGCGCGAAGGCTGCACATAACAGAACAAAAAACAGCAGGCTGGCTTCCAGTCGACCGGACAAGCTGCACCTCCAAGAACTTGTTCTGACTTGCCAGGGGAAAGACTGAGAAACGGCAATTTGGTGAGCACCAGATGCTGCCGAAGTTCGCCCGCAGTGATGTTGGCACGCATTCAGGCCGGACGAAGGATTCGTAACGGCGCCCGGCATTCGGGGGTACTCAACACGGGCGCGCGAGGAAACTTCATTAGGCCGGCCTCACTGCTCCACGGGCGGCGAATATTCCTCGACCACCGACCAACTCGTGCGCGACAGGTCCGCAAACTCTTTAACATCGGCCGTTGCGGCCTGCCCTTCGGGCGTCGCCCAAGCCGTTTCCATTGATTTCCAGTCATCGAAGTAGAGTTCTACGATCGCGTCCCATTCAGGATGTTTTCTGGTGGGGTCGGGAGACACATGGTTCTGTATATATTTCCGCAGTCCCGGAATCTTGAGCGCCATTGGCCCATGCACATCACGCAGAAACCTGTGAAACTCTGCCTCGCTCAGTTCGGGTTTCTTGTAAAGCACAACCATGAATTTCAGCATGCGGGATCTGCGCCCTCCGTGCCCAAAACGATGAAGGAAAAGAACCGCACCGAAAAGCTCTTAACCGCAAAGTTCGCGAAGAAAGCGCGAAGATCGCAAAGAAAAGAAAAGAACCTTGGGGTCAAGATTTTTCATTTTCCTCACTCCTGAAGCAAGCAGTCTCCCTGGAACGCATGCCCAAAATTATATGCACGGATGATTGCGCTTGATGTTCAGAACTATCGTGGAGCATCGAGCTACGAACCACGGAGCGAACCTCAGAAGCCCGAAGCTGTAACCCTGTTCCCCGCTCGTTAATTGACACACCCCCACCCGAAGAGTAGCGTTCGCCGAGTGGCCCTTCAATCCAAAATCTCGGGCCGGGGACCAACATGGCGTTTAGGTGTATGGGTGCTGTGATTGTGCTATGCCTGGCGGTGCAGGCAGGATGGGCTCAGGATCCCACCAAAGTTGAACCCAAGCATTACAAACTGGATTTCGAAAATGATCGCGTCCAGGTTGTCTCCGTGCACTACGGCCCGCACGAGAAATCTTCGATGCACGAGCACCCCGGAGGGGTCGTAGTCGTCCTCACCGGAGGCCATCTCAAGTTCACTGACGAAAAAGGCAAGGTAAAGGAAGTTTTCGCCAAGCCCGGCGAAGCCCGCTGGTTCGCGCCTTTCAAACACACCGTCGAGAACGTAGGCGACACGGCCTACAACGCGGTTTACGTCGGGGTGAAAGGGGCTAAAGACGTCGTTTCGAAGGAAGGCGCGGTCAAACCCGACGCGAGCAAGATTTTAGCGGAGTACCTGGCAGAAGCAACAAGCCAGAAATGAGACCATCAGAGGGAAGAGAGATAAACTGAGACTTCGGGGCGATTTACCGGTGGCTAGGTGTCGGTCTTATCAGCTGCCAGCTAAACCCACGCCTTTACCGCGAATGAAGCTGAAGCTTTCCTCTTGTACTCTTTGTAGCCCCGCGGAGTCAGCCGGATCACACCCCGGATCTCCTCCTCCACGTAGCCTTCGTTTCTCAACTCCGACACGGTCTGGCGCACTTCAGAAGAGGCAACCGTGCGTTGCGGCAAATGCACAAACTCAGAAGGATCTTCTTCGTAGGTTTCGGCCAGGCGATGAATCAGTTCATCGGAAAACGCCTTTTCCAGCATTAGCGCTGTCATAGCTAGCAATGTAATCGGCAGAATTCGCCGGCGGTATGGCCCGTCAGTGGTGGGTAGTACATTACCGACGACCCTGTCCGGAGGGCCAATACAAGTACTACATCGCGAATGTGGAAAAACACCCCTCCCGAAATAAAAAGCCAATGCCTGACTGCAGCTTTCGCGTCCATCTTTGCCAACAACCGACGACGGAGGAGTGACCAGGGAGTAACTGCCAACGACCAGCGCCCCTCAGACGAGCTATACTCTTTTCAAGCTTATTTCCTCTAAGAGAGCCTCCATGTCCGTCACTCGTTCAGGAATTCTCATGCTCGTGATTGCCGTTGCTTCGCTAGTTTTCGCCATGACCGTGCTCGCCGCTGATGACGCCCCTTCGCCGACCATCCTTACCTACCCACATCCCAAAACCATCGACCAGGTCGACGACTACCACGGAACCAAGGTCGCCGATCCCTATCGTGGCCTCGAAGACACTGATTCCGCCGATACCCGTGCCTGGATCGAATCCGAGAACAAACTGACGTTTCAATATCTCGATCAGATCCCATACCGCCATGCCATCCACGAGCGTCTGATGAAGCTCTGGAACTACGAGCGTTACGGCGTCCCGGAACAGCAAGGCGGCCGATACTTCTACCAGCACAATACTGGCCTGCAGAATCAGAACATCCTGCTCGTCGCCGATTCGCTTAACGCCGAGCCTCGAGTCCTGCTTGATCCCAACACGCTCTCGAGCGACGGAACGGTGGCGCTCGTCGGCCATGCGGTCTCCGACGACGGCAAGCTGCTTGCCTATGGCACGGCTGCTTCCGGCTCCGACTGGATGGAGTGGCGCGTCCGCGAGGTCGATACCGGCAAAGACCTCCCAGACTTAATCAAGTGGGTGAAATTCTCCGGAGCCTCCTGGACTAAGGACAACAAAGGTTTCTACTACAGCCGCTACGATGAACCGAAATCCGATACCGCGCTGCGCGATGCCAACTACTTTCACAAGCTCTACTATCATCGGCTCGGCTCACCGCAGTCCGAAGACAAGCTCATCTACGATCGTCCTGATAACAAGGAACTCGGCTTCGGAGGCAACGTTACCGACGATGGCCACTACCTCATCATCACGGTCTGGCAGGGAACCTCGCCCAAGAATCGCCTCTACTACAAGGATCTGACCAAGCCTGATTCCGAAGTGGTCAAACTGCTCGACGACTTCGATGCTGAATACGGCTTTGTCGATAACGACGGCCCCGTCTTCTGGATCAAAACCGATCGGGACGCTCCCCGCGGCCGCGTCATTGCCATCGATACACGGCATCCCGAGCGCGCCAATTGGAAAACCATCGTCCCGCAGGGGAAAGATAAGCTCGAGCACGCCAACGTTATTAACGACAGCTTCGTTCTCGGATATCTGAAAGACGCGCAGACCGAAGTTCGCATTCACGATCTCAGCGGCAAACTTCTTCATACGGTCGATCTCCCCGGCATCGGCACCGCCGAGGGCTTCGCTGGAAAGCGTAAAGATAAAGAGACCTTCTACGCCTTCACCAGCTTCATCACTCCTACCACGATCTACCGCTACGACCTGCCCGCGGCCAAGTCGTCCGTCTACCGCCAGCCGAAGGTCGATTTCGATTCAAGCCGCTATGAGACCAAGCAAGTTTTCTACAACAGTAAAGATGGCACCCGCGTTCCGATGTTCATCACCGCGAAGAAAGGTTTGAAGCTCGACGGCCAGAATCCCGTCCTGCTTTATGCGTACGGTGGATTTAATATCTCGCTCACTCCGGCATTCTCGGTGGGCAACGCGGTGTGGCTCGAAATGGGCGGTGTCTACGCGCAACCGAATTTGCGCGGTGGCGGCGAGTACGGGGAGGAATGGCATCTGGCCGGCACGTTGCAGCGAAAGCAAAATGTGTTCGACGACTTTATCGCTGCGGCCGAATGGCTTATCGCGAACAAGTACACATCGCCATCAAAGCTCGCCATTCGCGGTGGCAGCAACGGAGGCCTGCTGGTCGGGGCCTGCATGACGCAGCGCCCGGATCTGTTTGGCGCAACATTGCCAGCCGTTGGCGTGATGGACATGCTCCGCTTTCACAAATTCACCATCGGCTGGGCGTGGACCTCCGACTATGGCTCCTCCGATGATCCCGAGATGTTCAAAGCGCTATACGCCTACTCGCCACTCCACAACCTGAAGCCCGGAACCAAGTATCCGCCGACGCTCATCACCACTGCCGACCACGATGATCGTGTAGTCCCGGGGCACAGCTTCAAATTTGCCGCGACGCTGCAAGCTGATCAGGCGGGGCCCGCGCCAGTTCTGATCCGCATCGAAACCAAAGCCGGTCACGGAGCGGGCAAACCTATCTCCAAGCAGATCGAAGAAACCGCCGATTCCTGGGCCTTCGTAGCCCGCAACCTAGACATGCAGGTCGCCCTGCGGTAGGGGCCGATCTCTTGCTGAGGTGTGCTTTTGCATCTCGTAGCGAGAAACTCACTTCTACAACGAGAAAGCCGCCCAAACGGGCGGCTCGTTGCAGATCCAAGTTCTTCCAGTGTGGTGTCCCCAAAATTCGGGAGCAAAGTCAGGCGCGGGAATCCGGCCGGAGGAGTCCGCGCCCCTCAGCGGCTAAAGCCGCCCTTTTCGAGCGTTCAATGCGGCGCGGCTGAAGCCGCGCCCTTTCAAAACGTTATCAAAGTATGGCGCATTTTGTCAGGGCCTCGCTTCAACCTAGCGATGGCGCTTGGATCTTTGAATGGCGCGATCGACCTTTACAACATCTTCCTGGCAGTTCTTTTCTGTGTTGTCGATGGAGGAGACACGGATCCAGTGGGTGAGAAGGGAACCTTTTTCCGAGATCAGGACCATGCTCACCGCGGCGCGCTCGTGGTCTTCGGTAATATCGACGCCCGCCAGGTCAAGCGCGAAGTTGGCAGCGCGCAAATCCTGTACCAGACAAAACTGGCGCGATTTCTTGATCGCGTCTTCCATCCCCGTCGCGAAAATCTTGCTCGCCGTGTCTTTCTCGCCAAAATCTGTTTGCAGGAAGAGCGTCGTGATGCCGGGATGTACGCTCAAATTCGGACACGCCGCCGCAAACGCGGATGGGCAAAATGTAGCCATCAGCAAGAAGAAAGAGATAATTGCCTGTCGCATAAGGTCTAGCCTCTCTTTTATGGGTAAACGTACGAAGCCCGATGACACTAGAGAACCGGAGGTCGTCTGGGGCCGCCACTGACTTGTCGATTGTACCGAAACGACATGGCCACGCAGTTCGTCTGCCGCTTTGGCTGCGCGTCACAGGTGGAACACAGGTTTCTCACGTATCATCAATGGAAGTATGCGGGTGCTGTTGGAAATCTTCGGCCAGACGCTGAGCACGCTCTGGGCGCATAAATTGCGGTCATTTCTGACCATGTTTGGCATTGCGTGGGGCGTGGGATCGCTTCTGTTGCTGGTCGGTTTGGGCGAGGGATTTCGCTCCGGAAACAAGAAGCAATTCGATTCGCTCGGCGAAAACGTAATGTTTATCTGGGGCGGACGCGCGCCGGCGGTGGAGGGCAGCTTCAACGGCATGCGGCAGTATTATCTGACCTACAAGGATTTCCTCGACATCCGTCGCGATTGCACGGACGTGAAAGCGGTCGCCCCTGTCATCTCTCGCGGCGATCTTCGCTCCGTGAGTGATTTTTTTCAGAGCAGCGGGCAGGCGATGGGAGTTCCGGCTTACTTCAACCAGATTCGCTATCTACCCATAAACGAGGGCCGTTGGCTGAACGATCTGGATGATGCGCAGAAGCGCCCGGTGATCGTGCTCGGTGACGAGGCCCGGCGCCTCCTGTTTCCCGGTCGTCCCGCGACCGGCAGCACGATTCTGATCAATGGCATCCGCTTTGAAGTGATCGGAACGCTACTTGCCGTCGGGCACGGCGACAACAATACCCTCAATCTGCGGATGTTCGTGCCGTTTAACACCATGAATCAGTATTTCCCGCCCACGGTAAATGTGAAAGATTCCATCTCGTTTTTGAATTATCAGCCGCGCTCGCGCGACTTGCATGAGATGGCAAAGCTTGAAGTGCACAAAACTATCGCCCGTAATCACGGCTTCGACTATCGCAGCCCCGATGCTTTCGACGAATGGGATACGATCCGCACGGTTGACAATGTGGGCAAGATTTTCGACGCGATGAATGCGTTCCTGGGCAGCGTCGGGCTGGTGACGCTGGCCTTGGGCGCGATCGGCATCATCAACATCATGCTGGTCGCGGTGGCGGATCGCACGCGCGAAATCGGATTGCGCAAGGCGATTGGTGCGACCAATGGCAGCATCATGTTCCAGTTTTTCGTGGAAGGAGCGTTCCTGACTTTGCTAAGCGGTGGCATCGGCATGGGTTGTGCGGCTGCCCTGATGGCGGCCCTCTCTAAATTGCCGTCCCCTCCGGGATTTGATCCACCCAAGCTGGTGCCGACGACGGCAGCTCTTGCCATCATGGCGTTGGCAATCGCTGGCGTAGCTGCCGGACTTTATCCCGCGCGTCGCGCCGCCATGCTGCAGCCGGTGGAGGCGCTCCGCAAGGAATAGTATGAATCGCGACCTGCTACAGCAAGCCTTCGGCGCGATGCGCCACGATCTTCGCAAGACCGTGCTCACGATGCTGGGCATGGCCTGGGGCATTGCTACGGTCGTGTTGCTGCTGGCTTACGGCGAGGGTTTTGGCCGGGCCATCAATAACATCTTTCAGAGTTTTGGCGCGAAGGCAGTGGGCGTCTTTCCCGGGCGTACTTCGCAACAGGCGGGCGGGAACAAGGCGGGAGTGGAGGTCCGATTCACCAGCGACGATATCGAGTTGCTACGCAACGTCGTTCCGCTCGTTCGCCACATCTCGCGGGAATCGGATAAGCAGTGCACGGTGGTGAACAACGCCCGTACCTTTACATTGCCGGTCACCGGCGTGGATCCGCCGGTGGGCGCGATCTGGAACCTTGATATCGAACAAGGACGCTTTCTGAATGACGAAGACAACCTGGCGCATCGGCGCGTCGCTGTGCTCGGCTACGACGCGAAGACGAAACTTTTCTCCGGAATGGATGCGCTCGGGCAGGAGATCCGCATTGACGGGGTTATGTTTCTGGTGGTCGGACAGGTCTCGGCCCGTATGCAGGAAGGCGACAATGACATCAATCGCCAGATTTATCTCCCTTTCAGCGTCATGGATGCGCTGCAAGACACGCATTACCTGGGCGGCATCTGGCTGGACTATGAAGGGCTTGACCACGACAAGGTCACGCAAACGATTCGCGGCTCTCTGGGGCTGGCGCACAATTTCAAGCCGGACGACTTGCGGGCGGTTCACGTTTTCGACGCGCAGAAGCAGTTGTCGCAATTCAACATCATCACCATGGGGCTCAAGATTCTCCTGACTTTTATCGGGACGATCACGCTGGGGATTGGCGGAATTGGGCTGATGAATATCATGCTGGTGTCGGTGACGCAGCGCACGCGAGAGATCGGCGTCGAGAAGGCGCTGGGCGCGCGCAAACGCGATATTCTCTTTCAGTTCCTGGCCGAGGCGATGGTGATCACCGCAGTGGGAGGAGTGCTGGGCATTCTGCTGTCCTACGCAGTGTCGTTCTCGGTGGGCTCGCTGACGCTCTATAGTGCGATGGCGCAACATGCGGATGCGGGAGATATTCGCTTGATCGTGGCGCCGAAAATTCTGCTGATTGCCGTGAGTATCCTGGCAGTCGTAGGTGTGACTAGCGCGATGTTCCCGGCGGTGCGTGCCGCCAATCTCGATCCCATTGAGGCTTTGCGCTACGAGTGATGCTTTTCAGGAAGCCTCGTCTTCGACGGGAGCTGACACCGATGGGTCGCCGGCCAGTCCCAGTCGTTTGCGCGCATTGAACATGGGACCTTGCGCCGGCTGGGTGGGCGCAAAAACTGAAAAACCAAACGGCCCCTTCAGATCGTCATAAATGGCCTCCATGCCGCCACGCATGAAGTAGGCCTCGTGCCAGAAGCCGGTTCCGCCGGAATCGCGGAGGAAGTTCTTCCACCACTCCTGATGGGGCAGGGACCGCGACCAATTCTCAAGGGATTGAAAATCTCTCCAGTACTGACGCATGCCTGCGTTCAGTGGAAAGAATGAGTAGAAGACGCTCTCGTGCAGAAGGAGACCGTCGGGCTTGGCCGCAACCGCAGCATTGATCTTGGGGCCGAAACTGAGGAGCGTTTTGAGCCCGGCCAGCGTACGCACCTGCATTCCAAGGTAGATCACAACCAGATCCGGGAAATCTGAAAGGTTGACCGTCGTACGTTGGGTTCGTGCCGTCATCGCAAGTTCCCCCTAAATATGTCTGGATGGCAAAGCATCAGCCCGCATCCGAGCATGGCCTTGCGCCAAGTGCACTTTCCTTTCTTTATTTTAGCGAGTCGCAGGCCAGGGCAGTTGCATCTCAACTTATAGGTTCGGCGTGTCAAGTCCATAAATCCAAACAGGATTCAATGGGTGCATAAGCACCCGCACACAGGGATGGCGGGGGTACCCAGTTGGTGCCCTTGGACCTTCGTGCCGGCCCGAAACCATTAGCTTTTCAGGTATTTCCCGTATAATGAGAGCTTCCATGCCAAAGTATTCCATCGTAGTTCCGCTGCATAATGAGCAGGAGAATGTCACCGATCTCTATGATCGCCTGAAAGCTGTCATGGAGGCAAACGGAGAGACCTTCGAGATCGTGCTGGTGGATGACGGCTCGGACGACAACACCTTTCCCATGCTGCGGGAAATCGCGGCGGTCGACAGTCGCGTTACGGTCGTCAAACTTCGCCGTAATTTCGGCCAGACGGCGGGCCTGGCTGCTGGATTTGACCATGCGCGCGGCGAGTACATCATCGCCATGGATGGCGACCTGCAGCACGATCCCTCCGACATTCCCATGTTCCTCGAGAGGATCGGCGAGGGCTACGACATCGTGAGCGGTTGGCGCAAGCAGCGTATTGACAACCTCTGGCTGCGCCGGATTCCTTCCCGCATCGCCAACTGGATGATGGCGAAGTTGAGCGGTGTGGATATCCACGATTTTGGCACCACCTTCAAAGCTTACCGGCGGGAAATTCTGGAGCAGGTTCCGCTCTACGGCGAACTGCACCGCTTCATTCCGGCGCTGGCTTCGTGGCATGGGGCTTCGATCATTGAGGTTCCCATCCGCAATGTGAACCGGGAGCGCGGCCTTTCGCACTATGGCATCTCGCGCACGTTCCGCGTCTTCTTCGACCTCATCACCATTCGCTTCCTGCTGCGCTATCTCTCGCGACCTCTGCATTTTTTCGGGACGGTGGGCATGCTCAGTATCCTGAGCGGCTTTTCGGTTGCTGGCTGGCTGGTATTTGAGAAACTGCTGCGCCACTCCGACCTGTTGATCCAGCACGGTCCCCTGATGATCTTTGCTGCGGTACTGTTTCTTGCCGGGCTGAACATGCTGGCGGTCGGTCTGCTCGGCGAGATGCAGGTTCGCCATTATCACGAACCCACACGGCGGGCGCCGTACTCGGTGGATCGGGTGCTGCGCGCCCAGAGCGAAGAGCACACCGTCTCCGAGTAGCTTTATCCTCGTCACAGGCCCTGGTGACCAGTCTCCGCGACTTCCCACTTGTCTCGCGGCATAATCATCCAGTCGGCCCATTAGCCGCGTAGGGGGTATAATGCCCGGGTTTGCCACCATGGAAAACGCTACCCAATACCAGCTTCGCCTTGCTCGCCGCATGTCGCGCCTGGGCACCGAAACCGCCTTCGAAGTCCTGAACAAAGCGCGCGCACTCGAGCGCCAGGGCAAAGACATCGTCCACCTGGAAATCGGCGAGCCTGATTTCGACACGCCTTCGAACGTCGTCGAGGCTGCGATCGACGCCCTGCACAAGGGATGGACGCATTACGGTCCCTCCGCGGGTTTGCCCGAACTGCGCCAGGCCATCGCTGACTACGTCGCCCGGACGCGTGGTGTGCCGGTTACGAGCGACGAAGTTGTGGTTGTGCCGGGTGGTAAGCCGATTATTTTCTTCTCGATCCTGTCGTTAGTGGACGAGGGGGATGAAGTTATTTATCCCAACCCCGGATTCCCGATTTACGAGTCCATGATCCACTACGTGGGCGGCCGCGCGGTCCCTATTCAACTGCGGGAAGAGCGCGATTTCGGGCTTGACGTGAACGAACTGGCCGCGCTCATCAACGACCGGACCCGTCTCATCATCCTCAATTCGCCACAGAATCCGACCGGCGGTGTACTCAGCAAGAGTGCGATTCATGAGATTGCCGCAGCGATCGGGGATCGCAATATCATGGTCATGTCGGACGAGATCTACAGCCGCCTGCTTTTCGAAGGCGAGCATTTCTCGATCATGTCGATCCCGGGTTTCAAGGACCGGACCATCCTGCTCGACGGTTTCTCAAAAACCTATGCGATGACCGGCTGGCGCATGGGGTACGGAGTGATGCGCAGCGATCTCGCCACGCACATCACACGTCTGATGACGAATTCGAATTCCTGCACGGCGAGCTTCACGCAGGTCGCAGGAATCGAGGCGCTGCGCGGAGATCAGTCGTCGGTCGATCGCATGCGCGATGAATTCAAACGCCGTCGCGACGTTTTTGTGGCGGGGCTGAACAAGATCAAAGGCTTCTCGTGCCGCATGCCCAAAGGCGCGTTCTATACCTTCCCGAATATCACCGAGACCGGATGGCCGTCGAAGAAACTGGCGGATGCGATCCTGCAGGAAGCCGGGGTTGCGTGCCTCTCGGGCACAGCCTTTGGCGACTACGGCGAGGGCTATTTGCGCTTCAGCGTAGCGAACTCGCTGGAGAATCTGAACAAGGCGCTGGATCGGATTCAGCAGTGGACGGTAAAGAATCTATGAAGCAGCTATTAGCTGTTAGCTTGAATCCCCGGACTCAAAAACTACATTCCTAACGAGTGCGAGAAGCGAAGCCACCAGCTAAGAGCTACCAGCTAGGGGCTAAAAGCTCTCTTCCATCACTCCTCCTTGTGACACCCCTCACTGTCCACCGAGACGTTCCCAGATAAGCTCGGTTCGCGAGCCCCAGGAGCGCAGGACTTGCCTCGTCCGCGCGCCAGTAAAGGAGCCTTCATGGCCCTGAAGAATTCTGTGAATGGCGAAATTGGCCGAACCTACTCCATCGAAGACTTGAAAGATGCCGCCAAGCTGATGCGCGGCTACGACCTGGTCGCGCTGAATGCTGCCGGCAGCGGGCATGCGGGTGGCACGCTGTCGATCATGGACATCGCCGCCGCACTGTACCTGCGTGTGGCCGACCATGATCCCGAAAATCCCAACTGGCCAGACCGCGACCGCATCGTCTGGTCGACTGGGCACAAGGCGCCCAGCCTCTACTTGGGCCTGGCATTTGCCGGCTTCTGCCCGATTGAGGATGTTGTGCTTCTGCGGAAGCTGGGCTCGCCTTATCAGGGTCATCCGCATTGGTTGAAGTTGCCGGGCGTGGAAGTCTCGACCGGATCGCTGGGGCAAGGGCTGAGCATCGCCGTCGGTTTGGCTCTCGCGGGCAAGCTGAACGGGAAGAATCACAAGGTCTTCTGCATCATGGGCGACGGCGAGCAGCAGGAAGGCCAGATCTGGGAAGCGGCCATGGAGGCAGCGCACCATCATCTCGATAACCTGGTCGGCATCGTCGACTGCAATCGCCTGCAGATTGATGGTCCGGTCGAGGAAGTGATGAGAGTCGAGCCCCTGGAAGAAAAGTACTGGAGCTTCGGTTGGGATGTACGCCGCATCGACGGGCACAACATGGAGCAGGTGGTCGAAGCTCTCGAAAGCGCGAAGAGCCATCAGGGCACGCCCATCGTGCTGCTGGCCGACACCGTGAAAGGTAAAGGCGTCAGCTTCATGGAAAACATTGCGGGTTGGCACGGGAAGTCGCCCAATCGGGAGGAACTGGTCAAAGGGTTGAACGAACTCGGCGTGGCGGAGCGGATTCCGGTCAGGGCATTGCTCGACAAGGCGCAGGCCTACCAGGACAAAATTGATCGAAAGCTCCAGCAAAAAATGCCGCAATTCAATCACGACTACTGGTGGAATCGCGCCCTCAACATGAAAGTGAAAATGGAACCGACCCGCAAGGGCTTCGGCCAGGCGTTGGCCGAGAATGGCGACGATGAGCGGGTCGTATGCCTTGGCTTGGACATTTCGGGCTCTATCACCATCAGCGACTTCTATGCTTCCAAGCCCGAGCGCAAGAAGCGTTGGATCAGTCTCGGCATCGCCGAGCAGTCGGCGACTTCGGTCGCGGCGGGACTTGCCAAGGAAGGAAAGCTTCCTGTGTTCGGCACCTACGCGACCTTTGCGGCCGCGCGCAACCTCGATCAGATTCGCACGTCGATCTGCTTCGGCGAGTTTAACGTCATGATCGCTGGCGCACACGGGGGCGTCTCCGTGGGTCCGGATGGCGCAACGCATCAGGCGCTCGAAGACCTCTTCGCGATGTGCGGCCTGCCGAACATGACGGTGGTCGTCCCCTGCGACGCAGTCGAGACCCGCAAAGCCACGAACTACTTGCTGCTCGAGCACAAGGGTCCCAAGTACATCCGCTTTGCGCGCGAGGCCACTCCCGTTGTTACGGACGAGCAGACGCCCTTTGTTCTTGGCAAGGCCAATGTCATCCGGTTGCGCCAGCCCGGCGACAGCTTCTTGAAGGCGTTCGAAACCAGGCCGGAAAGGAACTATGAAGATGAGGGCGAAGACCTCACGATCATCGCATGTGGACCGATGGTTCCGGAAGCCATGCGCGCGGCCTGGATTCTGCGGCGCGAATTCGGCTATGAGACCCGCATCCTCAACCTGCACACCCTTAAGCCGATCGACGAAGCTGCCATCATCTGGGCAGCCAGGCAGACCGGAGTCATCCTGACCGCGGAAGAGCATCAGATCGGCGCGCTGGCGTGGCGAGTGAGCAACGTCATCACGGGCAGTCCTGTGCTCTACGGCCAACCCGTGATCACGGGAGCGATTGGCGTGAAAGACCGCTTTGGCGATTCAGGCGCGCCCTGGGAACTGATCAAGGAGTTCGAGGTCAGCGCGGAGCACATTGCCCACAAGGCCATGGAGCTCGTGGATCTAAAGAAGAATCACCGGCTCGCGTTGGAGGAGCAGCACCTGGCGGGCAGTCACCGGTAATTGCCCCGCCATCACCACCGGTTTACCGCACGCGCAGCCCGCCAGCAACGCTGAGGTGCAGTTTCCTTCTCACCACAGTTTTCCGCGTTCTCTCACGTCCCGATTAGCGACCAACCGCCAAGGCCAACGGCCAACGACCGCCCACCGACGACCGATTTATCACGGCTTGATAAGGTACACTGTTGCTCTTTGTCGGCAGTCGCCCGCGTGGCTGCCCCACAAAACGCAATCCGAGAGAACGATGAGCCTGCCACTACGCGTATTTGCGACCTGTGACATTGGAGAATCCATCAACCTTTTGCGCGAGCGCGGATACGATGTTGAAGTCTATCCGAAGCCTGAGCCGCCTCCGAAGAGCCTGATCATCGAGAAGTTAAAGTCGGGCATTGATGGCCTGATCACTACGCTGCGTGACCAGGTCGATGCCGAACTGTTCGAGGCCGGGAAGGGCCATCTCAAAGTGGTGGCGCAATATGCGGTGGGCTTCGACAATATCAATCGCGCTGATGCCAATCGCTATCGGGTCCCCTTCACAAACACGCCCGACGTGTTGACCGAGGCCACCGCCGAGTTCGCGTTCTTCATGATGGGAGCTCTGGCTCGCCAGTTGTGGAATGCCGAGCACCTCACTCGCGAGAACAAGTGGGGGTTCTGGCATCCCTATCTACCGTTTCTGGGGGACGAAGTCACTGGCAAAACCGTTGCCATCATCGGCACTGGAAGAATCGGACTCGCCATGATCAAGAAATGCGCGGGTCTCGATATGAATATTTTGTGCTATGACCCTGTCTATCAGAATCATGACTACATCAAAGCCATCCAGGAACTGAACGACTTGCGGCACGCCCGCGGAATCTCGCGCGAGAAACCCTGGATCAAGTACGTGTCCATCGAGGAAGCTCTCACAAATGCTGATTTTGTGAGCGTTCACGTACCCTTGCTGCGCGAAGGCGAGAGTTCTACGCCGACCTACCATCTCTTCAACGAGCAGACTTTCCGCAAGATGAAACCGACGGCGTTCCTGGTGAATTCCTCGCGCGGTCCGGTGGTAGACGAGGCGGCGCTCGCCCAGGCACTGCGCGAACGATGGATTGCCGGGGCGGCGCTGGATGTCTACGAGCGCGAACCGCTGCCTGCGGATTCTCCTCTGCGCGATCCGGCCATTGCGGACCGTTGCCGTCTCTACCCGCACTTTGCCAGCGCGGCGAAAATCACGCGCCTCTCCACCGATCCAGACAAAGGCATGGCGGGTCGTTGTGTGCAAGGTCTGATTGACGTGCTCGAGGGAAATTACGGTGGCGACATCACCAAGATGCCCTACGTCGTGAACAAGGAAGCCTTCGCCAAGTAAGCAGCCCGTGATCGGCATCAGCCGACGCTAACGGCGATCGAATACCGCATGTTCTCAAAGCGCACGGAATGGAAGCTGACGCCGAACCGCTTTACGCAGGCCCAGGCCGATCAGCGTGCGGCGGGCATGGAGGTGCTCGATCTCAGCGTGTCGAATCCGACGCGCGCCGGGCTGCCCTATGACGAAGCCATCTTGCAGGCGCTGGTTCAACCTGAGGCGCTCGACTACGATCCTCAACCCAAGGGCCTGCTGAGCGCTCGCCAGGCGGTGGCGCGTTACTACCACGATGCGCACGACATCTATGGAGTAGACCCGGAGTCGCTCATCCTGACTACCAGTACCAGCGAAGCGTATTCCTACGTGTTCCGGCTGCTCTGCAATACGGAAGACGAAATCCTGGTCCCCAAGCCGAGCTATCCACTGTTTGAGTTCCTTGCCGATCTCCAGGATGTGAAGCTGGTGTCATATCCGTTGCTCTATCACGACGGCTGGCAAATCGACTTTGCATCACTCTACAAGGCGGTGAATCATCGCACCCGTGCGGTTGTCGTCGTACATCCCAATAATCCAACAGGATCGTACGTGACCTCGACGGAGATAGATGAGCTCAACCGCTTCTGCGTCGAATACAACCTCGCGCTGATCGTGGACGAAGTCTTTCTAGATTATGCCCATGACGGAGCGGCGCGCTCTTCCTTTGTGGTGAACGAACCGGCGCTAACGTTCACGCTGAGTGGCATCTCAAAGATCTCTGGTCTTCCCCAGATGAAGGTTGCCTGGCTGGCGGCGAGCGGCCCGGAAGAACGGAGAAGGGAAGCGCTCGCCCGATTAGAAGTGATTGCCGATACCTATCTCTCCATGAACGCACCATTGCAACTGGCGACCCCCGTGCTGCTCGACCAGCGTAAGCATATTCAACCGCTACTGCTCGACCGCATGCGGAGCAATGTGCGGGAGCTGGATCGCCAGCTGAGTCATCAGAAAACATGCGAGCGTCTGCGCGTCGATGGTGGCTGGTATGCCGTGCTGCGGGTGCCCGCGCTGCAGTCGGACGAGGACCTCGCCATTGATCTGCTGCGCAAAGTCGCCGTGCTCGTGCATCCAGGACACTTCTACGATTTTCCGAGAGACGGGCACCTGGTGGTGAGCCTGATCACTCCCACCGATCTATTTCGGGAAGGGATCAGCCGAATTCTGAGTGCGCTGAACGATTAGTCGTCCAGGCCGAGTGTGACTGGGACCTGTATCTTGATTTGCCCGAATTGCAACTTATCGGAAGTGTTCCACGTAAAAATAGTGCTCCAGGTAATACAGAGCACCGAACGCGAGACTCAGTGTCACGCCTGTGAACGCCAAAACGCGCGCGTTTCGGGCACGCTTCTTCCAATCCGCAGTAGCGACGAACAGCAAGATGGTCGGTGCCAGCGCCACGACCGAAATCTGAAAGACGTGTGCCGCCGCGCCCTCATCCGGTTGAGGCGCCTGAAAGTATCCGGTCACCACGGTCAGCAATGCGATAAAGGACAGGACAATCAGGATCTTTCCGCTCACGTGGTTGATTTGCTGAGTGCGCATAATGTCGGCTCCTTTCCGGTTCGAGGCGATACTCGACTTTATTTTTCCTGCAGAAACGGGTTGCTCTCCCGCTCTTGCCCAATGGTTGTGACCGGTCCGTGACCCGGGATGACAACAGTTTCATCAGGTAAGGCGAGAACACGCTGGTGGAGCGAGTGCAGAATTTTCTCATACGATCCGCCCGGTAAATCGGTGCGTCCGATACTGCCGGCGAACAAAGTGTCGCCGGCAATGAGCTTCTTCTCGGCAGGGAAGTAGAGGCAGACGCTGCCTTCTGTGTGGCCGGGAGTGTGTAGGACCTGGGCCGCAAGCGAGCCCGCCTTCACCGTGTCCGCGTGGGCCAGGTTCTGATCGATTTCCACTCTTTCGGGCGTGGCAACCCCAATCCAGGCGGCCTGCACATCGAGCATTTTCAGCAGAGCATAATCGTTCTGGTTCAGAAGGATGGGCGCGCCCGTGGCCGCACGCAGCTTCATTGCTCCACCAACATGGTCAATGTGAGCGTGGGTGACGACAATCTGCTTGACCTGTAACTGATGTTTTCGCACCAGCGCCAGCACGTCCTCAATATCATCGCCCGGATCAATGACGATGGCCTCACGCGAAGCCTCGTCGCCGATCACCGAGCAATTGCACTGCAGCGGCCCCACCGGCAGAATCTCATGAATCATCACAGTATTTTAGTCGACCAGGCCGGACGTCCCGCGAAAAGAAAGTCCTCCGCGGGAGGACTCCGATCTCGAAAAAATAAGAATGAATCCCTACTTGGCCGGGGCGGGCTGCGAGGCGGGGGATGAGGGCTGAGGCGCCGGTGCCGCAGGTTGCGAATTGGTCGTGCTCGGCTTTACTCCGGAAAGCACGGAACCGGACGAAGCTGGGGTCGATGTGCGCCGCACGGCAAAAATCGACAGCGTAATCGAGGTGACCATGAAGAGCACGGCCGACCACGTGGTCGCCTTCGAAAGCGCCGTAGCGGCGCCGCGGGGACCAAATGCCGTCTGGCTGCCCATTCCGCCAAAAGCTGCCGCGATGTCGCCGCTCTTGCCGCTCTGCAGCAGGACCACAATGATCAGGAAGAAACACACCAGGATGTGCAGCGCGTAGATCAGGCCGATCAGATAACTCATGCGAATCCAAACCAAACCGGCCACCGAGGCCGGCCTTTCATCTCAAAATAGAAGTGTTGGTGCGGAAGGGGGGATTTGAACCCCCACGCCTTTCGGCGCCACCCCCTCAAGATGGTGTGTCTGCCAGTTCCACCACTTCCGCACGTTAACAACTGCTTTATTATAAATAAGTTATGACTACAACTTCAAGCTCTCGCAATTTTCAGTGTATGCGTTTTTGTATGCGCTCTTTGCAACATACGCTGACCGCACTTTTTCCACTGCTTTCATGCGATAGCTCCCGATCCGCTACGCCGACTCCGCTGGCTTCTTTCTCTGATTGATCCGCCCGAACGCCCGACTCACCGACTCCGCTCGAGGGTGGACATAACGCATCGTGGTCTTGATGGTGTCGTGCCCGGCGATGTACTGCAGCGTAAAGGCGTCCGTGTGCTCTCCCGCCTCGGTCAAAAACGTGTGGCGCAGAGTGTGAAGTCCAGCGTCCGGATCGACCATAATCTTATCACGGGCAAGCTTTTCCCGGAGACGGCCCATTTCCGATTCGAGTACCCAGGGCTGGAGCTTCTGGTCGGGGTGGCGAGGCTGGCTGAATACGTGGCGGCATTTGGAATGGGAGATGAGGTTTTCGAGCACTGACTTTGATTCTTCATTGATTTTGAGCACGCGCTTGCGAGCCCGGCGCTTGAGCCCGCGCTTAATGATGTGGTCGCCCCAGTTGCCGTCTTCGTCGGGTTCCTTGCGGATGACAACGCAGTCCTTTTCCAGATTCAGCATCTCGACCCGCGTGATGCCCGAGTTGCGCGCCAGAATCGACGCCGAGCGCAGAGGCTCTTCGGCGTTCGAGATCCATAGCTGATAGGTGGCCTCGTCGAAGACGTATTCGACCTGGCGCTCGTTCTGGTACTGGTCGATCACCGGGGCCTTGTTGATGATCTTGAGTTTCCGCCAGGCGTAACGCAGGCCCTTCCTTAACGTCGCGAGATAGCGGTTGACCGTGGTCCGCCCGACCTTGCGAAGGGCCCAGAACTTGAAGCGCTCGATGACCGCCTCATCGATGCGATCGAGCGGGAGTTCGCGCATCGGCTCAAACTCAAGCAGCTTCTGGTAGTTGCTCTTGTAGAACTTGATGGTTCCGGGCTTTCCGGCATGCTGGGTGTCGATCCAGACGTCAAACTGCGCCTGAAACTCGAGGAACGTCGGTACCTTGGGCTTCTCCTCCTCGACGATTCCAACCTGCTGCTTGATCAACTTAAGCCGGTAGGCGGCCGCGTAATCGAGAGCCTGGCGTTCGTTCTTGAGACGGGTTGATTTGACGTGGGTCTGGCCGCCAAGATCGAAGTCGAAATAATAGTAAGGACTTCGGGGACGCTTGAAGACACGCATGGCTTTTCAGCCCGAGGCCGGACGAGTGTTGTACGCAATAAATTCCCGGATGGTATCGGGACGAAACATCACGCGGCCCCCGACTTTGACGCGGGCAATCTTCTTGCGCTGGATCCAGTTTCTGAGCGTGCACTGGGAGATGCCGAGGATCTTCGCCGCCTGGGGAATGCTGAGCAGGGGCTCGATGACTTCGAGCCATGGAGAAGGTGCCGGTTGCGCGGGTCTGGGTAGTGTGGCCATGGTCGTTTCCTTGCGGAACTTCATTTGGCCGCAGTCGGCGTATTCGACGGCGCTCGGGCGCGCCGCTAACAAGGTCAGAAATCGGCCGCGGGGCTGGTCCGCACCGAACTGTGTAGATCGAAATATGATTTGAGTCAAACGAGCGTCGCAAATGAGGTACTGAGGTCTAGGTCGACGAAAACTGCGGCATCGCAAGCAACTGCAACACAGCACGTTGAACTTTGGTGGGATAAACCATCCAGGCACCTATTACGTTCGCCACCCAAATTGCGTATGGAGAAGAGAATATCCACAATCGAGCAAACTTCTCGCGCCGACTCGGCTGCAGCCGGCCGCTTCTTGATCGCGCAATATAATCTTCCCTATGGCCGATCGCATTGCGTGCGCTTGCGTCACCTGTCCGAAATGTGGAGCTTGGATTGTGGTGAAACAGCATCCCAGAATGGGAGAGACTCAGGAGAAGTTTCGCGCCACCTGCCCCGCGCCCGAGTGCGGGAAGGAATTTGCCTTCGAGTTGAGCGAGACGCGCGTGTTCGATTTGCCGTTGCTTCTTTTCGAGCGGCGGCACTTCTTCCGTTCTGAATTATCCTGATGGCTTACGATCGTTCTCTTCGGGACCGAGGGCGGTCCCAATGCGGCGTAGGTACCGCAGAACTTGATTGTGAATTGCAAGGCCTGCGATGCAAGACAGCGCCCGAATTGGGACTCAAAGGATTTCTATGGCAAAGAAGCGCGGCAATCCGAATTGGGGCAAACCGGACATCCAGGCCGTGCCGGTCGTTCCGACTTCATTCGAGGAGGTTGTCAGGAAACTGCGGTTGTCTCCGGCAGACTATGCAGGCTCCATCCAGCTCAAGGAGTGGGTGCGAAAGAATAAAGACCAGAAATACATTCCCGACGATCTCCTCAAGCTCTGGGGTTTCGAAGTGAAAGGGGACCTGTAAACTTCCTAAGTACATTTGGCGCACAAGACGGGATTGTGGAACGACTCCCCGGCTGCCTACTGCACTTGGTTTTCAGTTTCCCGATTGAACACGCAATATCGCTTCCGAGTATTCGGATGCCAGTTTTTTGAGAAAGTCATCTGCTCACTTCTCGCCTCGGCCATTGCAGCCAGTTTGGCCCGCAAGAAACAACTAAGTACATGGTGCCTGTCTCCGGGAAAAAGGTCTGTGTCCGGAAAGGGCAAAAGATTTCAGGACGGCAAAGACATGAAGGCAGAGCGGCAAGTATAGGCTTTGAAGGCCGCATTTCAGTCCGGGTACATGACCAGTCGCATCCTGATACCATGGGGACAGTCCTTCTGCCTGGAAGGAGTACACATGGGCTGTAACACACCTCAACTGCCGCCTGAACCGGAGAGACCAGGGCAGCGCAAGGTCTTCTGCGTGAAGTTCCAGAGGGAAATGCCAGGACTGGACGAGCCGCCGTTCGACTCGGAACTAGGCCGGCGGATTTATGAAAGTGTCTCTGAGGAAGCCTGGAAGATGTGGGGCGAGCATTGCAAGATGATCTTGAACGAGTACCGGCTGAATCCCGCCAACCGGCAGGACCAGGAGATCCTGGTCAAGCATCTGGAAGATTTCTTCTTCGGCGAGGGCGCCATGCTTCCACCGGGATACGTCCCCCCGCGCAGCAAGACATAATTTCAGGTTTCTATGCCCGATCTGAAGGTGCTGTTGATCTCGACCTACGAACTGGGCCGGCAACCGTTTGGACTGGCTTCGCCCGCAGCGTGGCTACGCGCTGACGGCTTCCAAACTACTTCGCTGGACCTCTCGCGACAGTCGCTGGACGAAGAGGCGGTACGCACCGCCAGGCTGATCGCCTTTTATCTGCCCATGCACACCGCCACGCGGATCGCAGTGCGCGCCCTGGAGAGGGTCCGGACACTCAACCCCTCCGCCCATCTGTGCGGATTCGGACTGTACGCCCCGGTCAATTCCGGCCTGCTGCGTCGGTTGGGCGTCGGTACGATCCTGGGGGGAGAGTTTGAGCAGGGGCTGTTGAGCCTGGCCCGCCGCCTGGAGGCTGGCGCGCCCGGCCCTGGGCTCCCGCAGGTTGAGCCCGAGATCTCGCTCGCCCGTCAGAATTTCCTGGTGCCTTATCGCGGCGACCTGCCTCCGCTGGAAAAGTACGCGCATCTCACCCTGCCCGACGACAGCACCCGCGTCGTGGGCTACACCGAGGCAAGCCGGGGCTGCAAGCATCTGTGTCGTCACTGTCCCATCGTGCCGGTGTACAAGGGCACGTTTCGCATCGTCCAGCGCGAAGTGGTGCTGGAAGATATCCGCCGCCAGGTCGCGGCCGGCGCGCAACACATCACCTTCGGCGATCCCGACTTTTTCAACGGGGTCGGTCACGCGATGCAGATCGTGGAAGCGCTCCACCGTGAGCATCCCGGGCTCTCTTACGACGTTACCATTAAGGTGGAGCACCTGCTGAAGCACGCCGAGCGCCTCCCGGCGCTGCGTGAGACGGGATGCGCGTTCGTGACCACGGCGGTGGAGTCCGTGGATGACGACGCGCTGCGCATCCTAGACAAGGGCCACACGCGCGCCGACTTTATCCGTCTCGCCGGGCTGATGCGTGGGCTCGGACTTTTCCTGGTGCCCACCTTCGTGCCTTTCACGCCCTGGACTACGCTGGAGGGCTACGAAGACCTGCTGGCCACCCTGATACGGCTGGGCCTGGTGGAACACGTCCCGCCGGTGCAGCTCACCATCCGCCTGCTGATTCCCGCCGGGTCGCGCCTGCTGGAAGTTCTACCACTGCACAACGCGTCCATCGGTCCCTTCCAGCAGGAGGCGCTGAGCTATCCGTGGGCAAACTCGGACCGCAAGGTTGACCGGCTCCAGTGCGATCTCGAAGCCATGGTACAGCGCGAGGCCAAGGCCAGCGCGTCGCGCACTACGATCTTCGGAGAAGCCTGGAGGCTGCTGCAACGCGCGATGAACGAAGACGGGGACGAAGCCCTGGTGCCCCTTCCCCTCGTCCCACCCGGACCGGCGCGGGTCACCATCCCCTTCATGACCGAACCCTGGTACTGTTGATCCGAACCCACCAGCGGGCAGTTGGCCTGCTTCTAGTCTCCGGGAGAACACGCCGGATGGCCAGCACCAGGAGATGATCGTGCAGCAGATGGAGCAGTTCTTCTTTGGTGAGGGCGCTGCGCTTCCGCCCAACACGGGAGCAAGAGTTAACCTAAGCGCGGCCAGGTAAATGATCAGGGCTAAAGTCCCTAGGTCCTCAGGATCAATGCAGAGCTGAAGCCCTGTTCCGCCCACAAAAATGAGACCTCCATGCGCCCTACACCAGTGGAAGGCTGGACGAGATTACGAAGCGCAGCTTGCGGTGAGCTTCCCGTAGCGCAGCTTCGACGTATTGTGGCGAGTCGCCACGCGCGAATATAAACCCCAGATAAGTTGATCCTTCCGGCAGTGGCACCAGTTTCTGTCGCAGCTTGGCGGTGATCTCGATCGCTTCGATTCCCGGCACTTGCGCGGCTTGCTCCAACTGCTCGACTCCTTTGTAGATCCCTTCCTGCGGGATGGGAATCATCATTACGCCGGAGCTAGCCTCCTCGCGTCCTAAGTGCGTGACTGGCTCATCGAGCGCGTGCCGAATAATCAATTCCTCCAGTGAGATTCCGTTCCCGAAGCGCAGACTTCGTGCACAGAGCCCACCTATCGGACGCGCCGCGATCTCCAGGATCCAGTTGTAATTGCCTTTCACCCGCAACTCGGCATGGAGCGGGCCATGAAACAGGCCAAGCGCATCGACCGCCCGTTGCAGCGTCCGAGCGACTTCGGCCTGTATGGAAGGTTCCAGTCGCGACGGAGTGACGTAGATGGTCTCTTCGAAAAATGGCCCGATCAGCGGGTCCGGCTTATCGAAAATCGACAACACGTTCAACTTGCCTCGGTCGACAAGGCCTTCGACCGCGATCTCCAGCCCGTCGATGTAGTTCTCCACCTGGATGAACTCGCTCGTCTCCTCACGCAAAACACCGACCTCCGGGCTGCGCAAAAGCTTTCGAATACGTTCGAACGCCTGCACAAATTCCTCGGGGGTATCGGCGCGAATCACACCACGGCTGCCGGAGAGCGCCAATGGTTTGAGCACGCTGGGAAAGGTGATTTCCGCAGAGGCAACAACCGGGCGCGGATTCGAGTACAAGGGAAATCTCTTGAAGCTCGGAACATTCAGCCCGGCATCCCGCAACCGCTCGCGCGAGCGGTATTTGTCGCGGCAGATGTCGGTCGCTTCGGGAGGATGTCCCCGCAAGCCGAGTTTATGGCAGGCGCGAGCGCCGGTTGACGTTGGCCGATCGCCGATGGAGACGATCGCGTCGAGAGGATTGGACGCTGCGAAATCGCAGATCTTCTCCGCCGAGCCTTCTGGATCTTCAAAGCGCAGCGGAAGAGCACCATCCTGCCACGGGTCATCGAGCACGTGGCAGCGGTCCGTTCCGAAGGTGATGGACAGCCCCAACTTCTGTGCGACCTCGATAAAGGCGCCCGTCTGGTATCCCGTGGTCGTGCACAACACGAGAAGTCTTTTTGGTTGGGAGGTGCCGATCATGGGCCCAATCACTGCAATCACTTTAGCAGCCGGGCCCGACCACTCGCCAGATGCTGAGGAGTAGTTTCTCAAGAGGTGCTTTAATTCACTTTCCCTTTGTCGTATTCGGGCAAGTCCTCTGAGACAGCAAGAATGCACGATTGGCCGTCGAACTGGATCCTGTCAGCAGAGTACGCCGTAAGTTTGACTTCGCCGGACTTGGTGCGAAGCCGCGTGATAACGTTTCGAATGGGGCCCCCGCGGCTGAGCTGCTGAATCATGAGCACACGATCGGCTGGATCTTCCCACATCTTGAGTTCATGAACCGTTCGGCCAAGTATTTCCTTTCGCGAGTAGCCATACCGGAGCTCAAAAGCGGTGTTCACGTCGAGAAACCGTCCCTCTGCGACCGTTGTAATCGAAAAAGGAATCGGGCTAGAACGGAACACCTTCTGAAATTTTTCGTCGGAGATTCGTCGGTCTCCCTGTGCCTGGGCCAGAGCGGCTTCTGCCAGGCGCAGGTCGTCTAGCCGCTTTTCGAGTTCGGATGCGTAGATCTCCGCCCGAGAAAAAAGACGAGCGTTTTGGATCGCGGCGGCAGCCGGAATTGCTAACAATTCGGCTCGACGCAAATGCTCTCTCGTATACATGTGCGTATCAATGCGACCCACCGATAAGCACCCAAGGTACTGGTCGGAAGCGATCAGAGGAACGGAGAGCCACGAACGTAAGTGGCTGTGACCTTTGAAGGTCCGCCAATCTTTTTCCTGCTTCGTGTCAGGGATCAACACGCTCTTCTGATCGTCCAGAATGCTCCTCATGAAGGGAGCCTCGTCAGTTGTGAAAGTCAGAGGAGCGCGTGGAGAAGGTTTCAGTTTTTCCGGGCACACTCTTTCACCCAGCGCAAGCACGTGCGGACCGCCTTCAGGGACCAGCACCCGCGCGCACGTGTAGGGAATCAACTCCTCGAGAGAGCGGAGTAGCGTGTCCATAACGAAATCCATGCGCAGGTCTTCGGTGAGCGCCAAGGTCGCCTTACGCAACGCCTCTGCTTCCGCCCGGGCTGCTTCGGCGATCGTCAGGTTTTTGACGACTTGGTCCTCTGCTTTTTTCTGTTCGGTAATCTCCTGCGCGGTCCCAACCAGCCGCCAAATCTTGCCTGCGGCGTCCCGCACGGGAAACCCGTGCACCGTGATCCAACGCTCTTCACCGTGGGTACTGACAATCCGGAATCTTTCGTTGAATTGTCCGGTCCGGGATGCTTCATCAAGCTTCGCCAGGACGCGGGCGCGATCTTCCGCGTGAATGAGTTCCTCGTAAGAAGTTGGATTGTCGATTAGCGACTGACATGATCGTCCGGTGATGGTCTCGTAGGCTTCGTTTACATACAGAGCGTGCCGGGTTCCTGCGTCAATCATCCAGAAGATCTCGCGGATATTCGACGCCATCTGCTGGAACCGCGCTTCGATTTCGCGGTGCTCACGTAGTGCTCGAATCAAGAACCGTGTCCCAAGCAACATTACGGCGACGAAACCTGTCGCCACCGCCGCCATCAGGACAGTAGGAAGGTCTTCACCTCTGAGTTTGGCGCGAACCACAATAAGAAGGAGGAACGCGGCGACTGCAGGGAGAACTATCGAGAAAGCCCACCGGCGGGATTCGGTCACTTGCCTCGAAGGGTGTTCTGCACGGGGTGGGTCAAGTTGCTCCATCGCGATGCCGTCGGGAGCGGTTCCAGGCGCAAAGACAGCCGGGCCCAGTGAGGGCCAAACTGCAAGTATAAGTCTGTCCGGCTTAGCTTGCGGCAGATGCTACGCCGCTCCCTCATCTGGGTCAAACACGCGGGAGATCGGCTTCCCCTGCGTGGATCACCATGCTACCATCGGCGCCGCAGCCGCTCGTGGAGGCCCGTCCGCAGGCATGTGCTCTGGCGAGCCGTCCGCGACCAAGCCCCCGTGGGCGACTTGCTTCAAACCCCGCTGTTGGGTGTTCGTTCTTCGGTTCCCCTTCATTTTGTTCTTCAATACAAGCGGCCGGCTTGGCGACCAGCCGCGCCGAGCACTCGCCCCTTCTCCGCTCGTTGCCCCCACCTAAGCTTCGACCTGTCGAAGGCCGACTCGTGTCGTTTCAGATGTTGCAAGGGCCACGGATAAGGTGCTAGGCTGTGGAGCGAACAAAAGGCGAAACAACTTCGGAGCGCCGGGCGTATCGCAGATCGAACGCAAGGCCGGACAGGCACTGCTCGACACGCATGACGCTAAGCCGGGGACTAGTTCGTTCTGGGTCGATGGCAGCGGCGCAGAACCAGAGGGGTGAACACTACAGAATGGATGAGGGACGCAAACGCGTGCTGGCCATTGTGGCCGGGATCCTGGTCGCGCGGCATCTCAAGACCCCGGACGATCTGGGCGACAGTCGTCCTAGTCCGCGAACGGAGAATCTGGTCTCATCCGCCGTCCAGTGGGCGGATCGGATCATGAGAAGGATTGATGGCCTATTCGGCAATTCGTCTGGCGAAGGAAAGCGATGACCGCGAGTTTGGAAAAGACGCTAATTTCCATGTGGCGACAAGTGCTCGTTGAGGATGCCAAAACAGTCGCACTCGAAAGCGGAAGCTATCCTGTGCGACGAACCAGCCGATCCAAATTGCGTGACGTCGATTTCTGGTTCGAAGACCAGATGTTGCGAGGGCTGGAGCAAAACCCGAAGACGAATTCTCGCTGGGCACAACTCGCTCGGGAAGGAAAGAGAGTCATGCAGCTCCTGATGGATCGGCGATACATCGCCAACGTCGTAGATGCGAAAGTGCAGTTTTATGGACGCGGCAGTCGCGGTGAATGAAAGGACGAGGCCGACAGCAAAAAGGTGGGCGCTTTGGAGAGCCACTGTAGTTTAGGGCTAGGTCACGATGGCCCAATCGTGGGGTAAACAATTCGGTCCGACAAGAGTTAAATAAATCCAAGCAGTCTTTCGAGGTTCTGTGATGAAGGATTCGTATGTGGATGGCCCTTGTGAAGTGGCCCGTTGTCTAAACGCAGTTGCCCTGCAAAACGCGGTCTTGTGTGCTGAATGTGACGTGGTAAGTGACAGTCCACACGACCGATGTCTGGTTTGCGGGAGTCGCTCACTATTCAACATCTCTCGCATGCTGGGCGGTGCGCTTCCCAGGGAGCGGGCAATCCTGATTCGACCCGAGATGCTCGAGCCCGGGAACACAGAACGAGTGCTGAGCTTTCCAAAGGCGCATAGAGTCCGGAGAAAAGTCTCCCATTAGCTAGCCCGGTGACACACCAGGATCCTCTCGGGGAGCCTCCTCCCGGTTCTGAGTCGGTGGCCAACGAGCGCCGGCCGGTCAGCGTGTGAGAACCGATTCCCGGCGCAGACTGATGTTCTTCACGAGCCAGTCGTATCGGTCTTCCAATGCCTTAGGATCGTTAAGATCGTGCCCGGTGTCGTAGTACAGCACCTTCTTGGGGTCGCTCGCCGCAGCAACGTAATGTTCCATCGAAGTCTTGTCGAAGTACTGTTCGAAGTTTGCGAACTGGAGCAGCAGCGGAATGGGCGCCGCATGCCCGACGAAATGGATAGCGTCAATGTCGCCTGTGACCTGGGCATACTTTTCCAACTGGCCTGCGGGCTGGCCCTTGCGGAAATCAACCATGCCCGGATCGTTACTGCGCAACAGGATGTCAGCCATCTCGGCCACTCCGGCCATCAATACCAACGTTTTCATACGCCGGTCGACTGCGGAGAGAATCGATCCCCACTGCGCGCCATAGCTGTGCCCGACATAGGCGAGCCGCTGCGGGTCGGCATCAGGACGTGCCAACAGCAAGTCGATTCCGCGGCGAAGATCCACCACCGCCTGAATTTCGATTTCGCGGTCCATCTCCGGTTTGTCGAAATGGTCCGGCGTCTTATGCCACGGTTGTGGCCGATCCCAAGGGTAGTCCGGGATCAGCGAAACCGCGCCCGCTCTCGCGTAAAGTTTGGCTTCGGGAATGAATTCCGCCCGGGTGCCGTTTCCCCAATGACCGAAGAGCACCGCGGCAAACGGGCCTTTTCCATTCGGAACAACCAGGTACGCACCCACGGGACCGCCCTTGGGACTCGCGTAGGTAATGTCGTGAAGGGTGCCGCCATCGAACTCTTCGATGACCTCGTCGTGAATGTTTAGCGGTTGTTTCGCGTCGTAGTCGAAGAGATGGGAGGCGGACTGGAAGTCCGTTCCGGGTGTGGCGGCGGTATGGCCCGCACCTAAGCCAGCGGCGAGGACAAGAGTTGTCACCGAGCTCAGATAACGCATTGCTGTCTCCGATAGTCGGAAAGCCAGAGCGACGGCTAATTCCGTGTACTTCTTAAGCCCAGCGGCCCTCCGTTTGGCCCAACGCGCACGCGCTTACGCGCAGCTGCTGGCATGGTCCGCCGATTTTGACCTCCTCCTGAACACGTCTAGATCCTCCGCTCAAACTCCACAGACTGCCAAGGGCCTTCAAAGCGGTACCCAGTTGCTCCGCTTTTGCTTGCAGGCTCTCTCTTTCCTTCTTCAATTGCCGGATCACGCAAGTCAGCTTACGGCACGAGTCTCCTTGGGCAGAAATTGTAGCAGCGTCCCTGCCGCTGATGGCCCGATTTCCCAAGTGTTACAGCAGATTTCACCAAGTTCGATTAGGAGGAATGCCATGAGGCCTCGGCATACTGAATACTCTCCGATCCATAAATCCATTTCATGCTGTGGTGTAGGTCAACCAGAATGGAATGACTGACAATCTAATACCGAGCTTTTTGTGAGGTTTCATTTAAGATTGAAACATTGCGCTATAAAGTCAGCTGTTTCGGGCTGTCGAAAGTAGACGGTGTGGTGCACTTTGCTACTTTGGCCAAAGTCATGGAGCTTTTGGATCGAGACCTGATTTGGGGGTTTGGTGAGAACCGTCATGGAAGCCGTGTCGACTACCAAATCATTAGCATTCTCAAACACCAGGTCTGCGGCCCAGTCCTTTGCTCGATCGCCAATATTTACGAAATACTTCCAGAACTCCCAGCCGGGAGCCGCGGGCTTGAAATCGCTGCGGACGGCGAAATAGCGAGGCGAGGCGGAAGAGTCGCGGTTTAGACGATTCAGTTCCTCATTATTACTGACCATCGCCTGTCCCAAAAGCCCGGGAATAAGTGCAACGGCAGCGTCGAAGACTGGAGTTTTGGAAGCAACCGTTCCCGCCGATGCAATGACGCGTAAGAGCCCAGTGACCACCGTGAAGATGGGAAACGCTGTCGCTGCCAATCCCCCGCCCTTCTCCAAAACCCGAGCCACGTTGGTCAGCAGATTGATGGCGGCGCGCAAACGAGGGGCGGCTGCCAGGCTCGTACCGGCCAGGGGAGACCCCACGAGTACCGCTCGCGCAGACCCACGGGCACGCCCGTCATAGCGCTCCAGCCACCATCGGGTCACGAGTCCGCCGCGGCTGTGACTAACGATGTCGATATCAGCGTTGCAGTCCAAGAAGATTCGCCCTAGGTCCATGGCGTTCAGAACGGGACTGAGAGACAGAGTTGCGTGATCAAATGCGAGTACTTGATTGTAGTTTTTCTTGTTCTGGATTTTCGTGAGAAGTTCTTTCCCTTCGCGAGTCTGGGGCAACTCCTCGAGGTACATGTCGCTTTTGCTGAACGTCCCATGAATGAAGAGAAGAATTCGACCTTCCTTCACTGGCTTGCTTCCCGGATTTTGCCACCTGCCTTCGACCAACTGGCGCACACCCTCTTCCGGTTTTTCGAAATTACAGCATGGAGTAAGCTTGGTATCGAGCGTCTTCAGATACTGGCCGATCTTTGATGGTTCAAGCTTCTCGAAGTTGATCGGCGCGATGATGTCCCCCTCCACTCCGAGTGACATGCGCGATCGGCGCAAACCGGTACCACGTCGGTACCCGTAGCCGTCGTGCCAGCGAAGCACGCCATCCACTTCAGTGAGAGTCATGGCGAGTCTACGGTCTTCGAAAGCTGCGTCTCCCCGGAGGCGGCGTTTCTTTCGGATGGGAATCTCGTTTTCGCTTGTTTCCGGATAGTCCTCCGGGGAAAAGACTCCGACGTAGCTGCCGCTCTTGTAGATCAGGCTGCGGAGACCCTCGTTGGGATCGAGCGGATTTGTAAGCGGGCTCATGATTGCGCCCCCAATATCGGAAGCGGAGTCACAGGTGTCGTGTAGGAACGCGCTCCCTGGATGTCGATCATGCTCGAAAACTCGCGCTTACTACGCAAGTCTGTCATCCCTTCATCGACCGCATCCCAGAATCCCTCATGCTGGGTGAGCCACACGGTTTCGATCGGAACAATATCGCCCTCTCGCGCGAGTTGCACCAGTTCCGCATAGTTTGTGAACACCCAGGGCTTCATCGGAGTCGGACTGATGGTATCTATCTTCGTAACTCCGCCGTCCGGGGCGGGGATCGTGGACTTGCTACGCAAAGTGATGAAGTCCTGTCGCGCTTCTTCGCTGCGCCAGTAACCCGGAAATGCGTGATCAGTGAGCAAGAAGATGACCGGATAGATACCTGCGTACTCCAAGCAGGCCGCAAGCAGCAGCGCCAAATCGATACAGGTTCCCCGCTTTCCGTCGATGACGTCAGACGGGGTACGGAGCCGCTGTGAAGATGCTGTGAAGGAAGGAGGTGGATTAATATAACTCAGGGGATGGTCATAACTGAGGGCCGACCAGATCGCGCGCGCTTGCAAGTCCACGGTGGCGAATGGATCTTTTGACTTCGGGTCCACTCCCTGATAACCGTCAAAACCAGCAGTGCTTTCGTCATTCAAGGCCATCAGGTAACGCTGCGCACTATCAATGACCCTCGCTACAGCCTTATCCCGCGGAAATACAAAAGAGGGCAGGTATGCGTCAAGCTCCGGCGTGTCCACCCATTCGTCGATAGCCAGCAGTTTTACCGGTTGAGTATCGAGGTAGCAGGTCCGATTGCTCCACGTCAACTTGATTGAGATGACGCTGTTGACGCTTTCTCGAATGGAACGCAGCAAGTTGGAGGTCAGAGGGAAGCGAATCTTGCCGGCTAGAGGTAAATACGATTCATTGAGATCGAAGACGGTTCGATAGGGGAAGCTATCGCTCCCGAGGAAGAGGTTCAATTCGACCCCCACATTTCGTGCGGTGCCGTCTAAGAGCTTCCTGACCGAGAACTCGCTGAAAAGGTTTTCGACACCGTGGCACCCGATACGATCAACACGACGTAAGGCTTGACGCGTCGGGTGCCACTTTCAAATGCGCAATCCCACGATTCGCAATGTACGGATGCCGCTAATTCGGGGTTGCTGGCGCAAAGCCCGTTTACCAGGACCTGAGGTCGTTCCTGGATCGATGCTATTGCCATACGTCTTTATTTAATGGAACGCCAGAGTGCCATCGGACCAATACGGCACTTCGATTGGGACGGTCCGCAGCGGCGGCAGCTCTTTGTTCAGTGGACTATCCGGTTTGTCAGGGTCCGGGAACCACATAGACGTAGAAGAAATGGGTGAGTCCGGATCATTGGCGTTCAATTCAGCAGGATCTTTTATCGGCAAGAAAAACATCACGTGGCATAAATTGTGTGAATGGCCCAAATGGGTAAGGTATGCATCCTTCGACATCATATAGCTCATTGCCCCCGGCTCCACCGCCGGAATCTCCTTCTTCGCATACGCCTCTTGAATACCCGCGATGCGCTCTTTTGCAGAGGTTACTCCAGCCAGCGTCATTTGCGTCAGCTTGCGAAAAATCGGCAGGATCGACCGCACGGCCGCTGGATTGAGGCAAATCGCCCCTCTCTGCTTCGGACTCCAGACGTCATAAAAGTCAATGCTGCCCGTCCATGACGGCCCCGCCATGCACACAAAACCGTTCGTACCTTGGACCGCCGTTTCCCAGCCTTTGGGCGTCAGCACCAAAACAGACGCATCCTTTGAAATGCCCTCCGGAGCGGCGCTTCGCGCCAGCGCGATTGCCGCATCCCGGTCCATTAAATACTGCGAAAGTGGGAGCATCGTCGGATAGGGCCTCTCTGCATCCTGTGCCCGTGTGCTCGCAGCCATGCTCAGCAAACTCACGAGGGCAAGCGCTCTCACTGCAACTCTGGCTGCAATTTTTTCGATCTTTGCAAATCGCATCATGCTCGTTTTCGTTCCTTTCTGCGAAGATGTGTCCGCAACTACTCAAGGCCCGACGCTTAGCTCGCCCATGGCTGCCGATCCCGGTTCAGACCATGTGGACGTGCCGATGCCGCTGCCACGCGGATCGTAGTTCGCCCCGTTCGAGCTGGGAACCGCAGTCGAAAATTTGGTTCCAGTGTACATTCCGAAGTCTGGCAGCTAGACCATGCGGACGCGGGAGGATCTCCACTGCTGCTGAGACATGCTGCAACCGAAAGTCCAAACTCAACCCTGTCATTTGCAGTGGCTTAGAGCGGCGTTGATCTGTCGGAATTATGAGTTTCTGGATAAGTCCAGGTAAGTCGGCATGGCACCAGTTTTCCGGAAGCAATCCAGAATGAGATTTTCCTGAACTCTGGGGCGTTTAGCAGTACTAATCCGACGGGACGAACCGACGAACTCCGGCTTGCCAGTAATCCAGCAACTTGGCGCTGCTCGCGTCTTGGATACTGGTGCGAATCTAGAATCCCAGGTTGATCATCGAATGAGGTTGTGCGTAGCATGGCATGCGCCGTTTCGACGCGTGTCCTTATCGTGGAAGGGTCATAAACCGGGACCCAGGATGGTGAACGTCATGAGCTCCGCGGAATCGCGACTCAAGCCAAACCACAAAATAGAACTCAGTCACACTGCGGGCGTGGTGCAGCCGGTCGGCTCTGAATCCAAACAAGGGCCGAATACAAGAACCGCAGCACAGGCGGAATCCCTATTAGCTGCCGAGAAGCGAACCCTGGAGATGATCGCCGATGGCGCGAGCCTGAAGGACGTACTGAACAATCTGTGCTGTTCCATCGACGTTGAGGCTTCGTCGGTGATATCAACAGTCTTGTTGATGGATCCAGACGGGGAACGCCTTTGGCATACCGCCGGCAGCCTTGTCCCACGCGATTGGCTCCCAGTAATCAGCCCGCTGCCCATCTCTCCGCACGCAGGTTGCTGCGGCGCCGCCGCGCTTTTGAAAGAGCGAGTCATCGTCGCTGACGTTGCAACCGACATAAATTGGCTTGATGAGTATCGAGACCTCGCCATCAAGAACGGGATTCGCGCGGCGTGGTCCGAGCCGATTTTGACGAAGGATGGCGAGGTGCTTGGCACCTTTGCCCTATATTCCTCCGAGCCGCGGATACCCACCGACGCCGAAATCGAACTCATCGAGGGCGCAGGGCACATTGCACTGATCGCGATTGAACGCCAACGATCACACCGAGCCCTCGAAGAGGCTCTCGTCGAAATTAAGAACTCAGAAAACAAACTGCGAACCATCATCGACACAATTCCGGCGCTGGCTTGGTCTGCCCGTCCCGACGGCTCGGCCGACTTCTTCAACCGGCGCTGGCTCGATTATGCCGGCCTTTCTGCGGAAGAGGCGGCGGATTGGGGTTGGACTGTTGCTCTTCACCCAGAAGACCGGGCTAGACTCATGGATTATTGGCACCACGTACTGGCTTCTGGGGAGACCGGTGAAATTGAGGCGCGCCTACGCCATTTCGACGGTGAATTTCGGTGGTTCCTCTTCCGTGCCAGTCCCTTGCGCAACGATTCAGGAAAGGTTGTGAAATGGTATGGAACGAATACAGATCTTGAAGATCGGAAACGTGCTGAGGATGAATTAGGGAAGGCTTTCGAAGAGATAGCCAAATCCGAAGCTGAACTTCGAACAATCATCGATGCAATACCTCAGGTCATCGTCGCGCTTGGGGCCGATGGAAGCTTTCTGTCCGCGAATCGGGCGCTACTGGCATACACCGGCCTGACAAGAGATGAACTGGGATCCGAAAAAGTTCGTGCCGTATTTCATCCGGAGGATTCCGAGAGATTGCGCGACGAACGTGCTGCCGCGATCTCGCGAGGGGTTCCATTCCATTACGAACGACGAGTGCGCCGCAAGGATGGTCACGATCGCTGGTTCCTTGTCCAATACAACCCGCTGCGGGACGAACGAGGAGAGGTCATCCGCTGGTATGCAACCGGTACTGACATAGACGATCGCAAACAGGCGGAGGAGAGAACGCGGCAAGAGAATGTTGCGTTGCGAGAGCAAATCGCTCAGGTCTTGATGTTTGATGAGATCGTGGGCTCTTCACCCGCGCTAAAAGCCGTCCTCTCCAGCATCGTGAAAGTCGCGCCTACCGACTCTACGGTGCTGATTACGGGCGAAACGGGAACCGGGAAGGAACTAATTGCCCGTGCCATACATAAAGGTTCGCAACGTGCTGGCCGGGCTTTTATTAGCGTGAATTGCGCCGCGATTCCTTCTTCGCTCATCGCCTCAGAATTGTTTGGCCACGAGAAGGGGGCATTTACCGGTGCCTTGCGGCGCCGACAAGGGCGTTTTGAACTGGCGCACTGCGGCACGATTTTTCTCGATGAAATCGGCGAGCTTCCCGCGGAAACTCAGATTGCATTGCTTCGAGTGCTCCAGGAGCGCCAATTTGAACGAGTGGGGGGTACAAGCGTCATTCCCACTGACGTTCGAATCATTGCCGCTAGCAACCGCGATTTGGCAGCTGCCATTGCTTCCGGAACATTTCGCGCCGACCTCTTTTACCGCCTGAATGTTTTTCCGATCCATGTGCCACCTCTCAGGCAACGAAAAGAAGACATTCCGATGCTAGTCGAATACTTCGTGAACCGCTACGCGGAGAAGACGCGAAAGCAAATCAGCAAAATCGACAAAAATGCTCTCAAGCTCTGTCAGTCCTATCCTTGGCCAGGCAATATTCGTGAGCTGCAAAATATCGTCGAGAGATCCGTGATCCTCTGTAGTGGGGAGACTCTTTGGGTCGATCCCGCGTGGCTTTCAAGTCAAGAGCCGCTTCAGCCGGAATTGTCGGGGCCATTGACAGAGACCCTCCGGGATCAGGAAAAGGAAATGATCGAAGCCGCTTTGGCCGAGAGCAAAGGAAAAGTGGCGGGGCCAGATGGCGCGGCCGTCAAGCTCGGAATTCCGCGTTCGACGCTCGACGGGAAAATTAAGCAGCTCAAGATAAAGAAATACAAATTCATTTCTGAAACTTAGTACGCCTGTCTTTCAACTCCCCGAAATCCGGGACTTCCCGTAATTCCGTCACTCCAATTTCTTTTTCAGGCCCTGTTTCGAGGGAGATCCAATTGGGCACTCGGTTGCACCACTCGTTATCGGTGCTCGGATGGACGGAACAGATTGCACCATAGCGGCGACTGCGATGTCGGTCAAATGGTCTGATCGATGACTTTTCGGATTGAGACTGCGGGGCGAGGGAAATGCACGGTATTTCTCCTAAGTGGCCGGGTCGAAGGTCCGGCGATAGCCGAGTTGAGGAGACTTTTAGAACTTCCAACTGAATACCGAAACATCGTTTTGGATCTGAAAGACGTCAGCCTGGTCGATCGCGAGGTGATGCGCTTTTTAATGAGTTGTGAAGCTGATGGCGTGAAGCTTGAGAATTGCGCGCCCTACATCCGCGAATGGATGGAAAGAGAAAAGGATTGAGTGGTTGCGACGAGGTAGTGACGCGCTTGTCGTTTAGCCTGACTAAGAAACAGATGAGAGCTACATACAAATGAAAGGCACAGACACGTAATGAAGATAGGAGCTGGATATGGATGACGTTCAAGACAAGGCGGCCAAGACCAAGGAAGTGCCTAAGCCCAATTTCCCAGTAGTCCCGACAACAAAAATTCTGGCTATCGGACAATTCACGAAGCCTCCAACACCAGGGCAAATAAAGGAGATCTTTCCGAAGGAAGTGCCGGCTACGCTTCGACTGTATCTGGCTGGCAAGATCGACCAATGGTGGATTCGCCAGACGCAGACAGGCCCTGTTTTCCTCTTGAATGTGACCTCGCTCGAAGAGGCGCGTGCCCTGATGGAAAAGTTGCCGCTAGGCCAAGCGGGCCTTATGAAGCACGAGTTCATCGAGCTTGGTCCGCTGACCCCACTTCATCTACTTCTCAGCGATGGCGGGTCGACAAGCCCGTAAATAGTGTGTCATTGCGATCGCAATGAGCTCGAAGTACGCGAGGTTCGTCGTCGCATGCCGAAATGCAATACGAAAGGCAAATTGAAACTCAAAGGAGAGGTACGCACATATGAAAACCACAGACAAAGCAGTCGCGGTCTCCCCACAGACGACGAGGACCAAGTACGATGCGGTCCTGCTCACCATACGGTCGCGCAAGTCCTTCTTCGAGGTTACTCAAGCGATCGAGAGCAGCATGCAGCGCTTCCACACTCCCAAACTGATGGAATATGTGACGCACGGCAACCGCGCGGGTGTCGAAGCTTACGTCGACTCGACTTCCAAGCCAATGGCAATCTTCTGGGACTTCGAGCAGGGCTCCACGATGCGCCTGGCGGGAATTCCCATCGAGTCGAAATTCTACCTTGTCGGGAATGCTGTCATTGCGCGTGGTTTGTTCCAATACACCGGTGCCGCCGGCTTGGGCGCTCCCGTGCGTATCTGCGTGTCCCAGCGGGACGGCGAGGAGACACGGATCGACATGGACCTACCGTCGGCATTCTTCAGCAAATTCCCAGAGACAGAGCCATCGACTGTACCCGCTCTGCTCGACGAGACGTTGATAAAGCTCTTCGAGGATGCCGCTGCATAGGACAGCACGATGAGATTGCGTCTGCGGCTTGTGGCTGAGCTTTATTGAGGTCCCGGATGCCCTTAAGCACGTGGGAGAGCCACACTGCCGCCCGGCGCGACGCTGTGTGTGTGTTTTCGGTCAGCCTGCTGATGTTTACGCTCGCATGACCCGATGTAAAGCCCCTTTTCCGCGGTTAAGATCACGGCGACTGGCGCCACGCCAGGCGAAGGTGCTTAAAAAATTGGGAACGTTGGACGGCAAGCTGTATGGCAAGAGAATTCTTCCTGAGGTGTGAAATGAGGTTAATTGTACTTTGTCTTTTCGCTGCGCTGACAGCGCGCGCCCAGACCACCGCTGAACACTTGCCCGTAACGGACCCTGAGAAAATTGCGGACGCACTGAGGGCCGCACCAAAGTTCATAACCGACGGCGCAACTATCGTGGATTATCCGGCCGGCAAGGGCGGCGAATTTCGAGTTCTCCGTAAGGGCACGAGTGAATGGACCTGCCT
>Ga0210410_10000513_pt1 | contig 43009 bp, 39 predicted proteins | sample IncBWC4MmetaG_FD_161058 | JGI IMG/M metagenome (GOLD analysis project Ga0210410, IMG submission 161058) | Forest soil microbial communities from Barre Woods Harvard Forest LTER site, Petersham, Massachusetts, United States - Inc-BW-C-4-M | ecosystem: Environmental > Terrestrial > Soil >...
CCGAAACCGACAGGCCAAAGTACATGGTCTCGACGCCGTCGATCGCCCGATGCATGGAATCGAGATCGAGTAGATTGCCGACCACGACCTCCGCACCCAGAGCGCGCAATGCTTGCGCGCGCTCGTCTTCAGTTCGCACCATCGCCCGTACCGCTTTGCCTTGCTTCAACAGCTGTTCAGTGACCGTGCGTCCTACCGCGCCGACGCGGCCCGCCGCGCCGGTAACTAGAATGGGATTCGCCATGTTTTTTCCTTCCTAGGCGTTCAGTTAAATCGAAAGGCTGTACTGCTCGGGAGTCAATTGGTTGTCTGGTGGAGATGGATTGTAGACAAGCGTGCTCCTTTCGCTAGGCGGCGACGATTTGTTGCCCGCCGTCGATGTCGTGGGTTGCGCCCGTAAGGGCGGTGTTGGTCATGATGTGTACGCCAAGAGGCAGGACGATCCCAGGCACAATGTCCGATCTCATAGTCGAACCCCCTTAACAACACAGGTCTTTCACGAGCTGATCCTCAGCGACAGATTCACATCGTCAACACCACGCGGAACCGCGCCTTGCCACTCATCATGCGGTCATAAGCTTCGGCGGCTCTATCGAGTGGATAGGTTTCGACCATGGGCCGGACTCCGGTTAGTTCGGCAAAGTTTAATGTGTCTTCCGAAGCAGCTGGCGGTTCCGCCGCCCAACCTTGAATCGTTTTGCTTCCAAAGATGAGCTGGGCTGGAGTGACCTCAATTGCGTCGAATGAAGCTCCGATCACCATAAGTTTTCCGTTTGGGCCGAGGCCGTTGATCAATTCCGACATAGCCTTTGAGTTCGGCGCCGTCGCGACGATGACCTGCGCTCCGCCCAACTGTTGCAGCTCTTCGGCTGCGTTCGTCGCCGCGCTGTCGATGTACAGTGTTGCTCCCAACTTGGTTGCGAGCGAAGCATTTTCAGGACCGCGCCCGATGGCCGCGACCTTGTAACCGAATTTGCTCGCAAATTGCACTCCAAGGTGACCCAGCCCACCGATGCCCTGCACCGCGACAAGATCTCCGGGCAGGGCTCCGCTCCGCCGAATCGCACCGAAGGTGGTAACTCCGGCGCAAAGTAGCGGCGCTGCGTCGACGTCACTCAGATTGTCAGGGATCGCCGCCAGTGCTTCGACTGGCGCCACCATGTATTGCTGATATCCCCCGTCGTAGCTGATGCCAGCAATTTTCTGATTCCGGCAGTTGCGAAAATCTCCGCGCCGGCAATCACGGCAGGTGCCATCGTGGCCTCCGTGCCAGCCCACGCCGACACGTTGGCCCAGCTTCCACGCGGAGACGCCCGCACCTATTTCATCGATTACGCCGGCTACTTCGTGTCCGGGAATGCGGGGATACTGAATCCATGGGAACAGCCCTTCTTTGGTCAGCACGTCGCTGTGGCAGACGCCGCAAGCCTGCACCTTGATGCGGACTTGCCCTGCTCCGGGCTCGGGAATCTCGCGCTCGACCAGCTCGAAATCCGCCCCGGGTTTTGGAATCACAGCTACCTTCATTGTTGCCACTTCTGATTTCGGTGCGACTCTGAGAGTTGCCATTTTCCCTCCTGTGAATTTTAAGTCTTGTTGAAAGTGTTGGGTGATGGAAGCAACCGTTGTGTGGCATCAAATTTGCCGACTCCGTTCGGGGAGTTGGCCTCCCAAGTGCACCAGATTGGCGACTACGACCTCCGCACCCATGTCGCGCAACGCCTGCGCTCGTTCGTCGTCATTTCGCACCATCGCACGCACCGCTTTGCCTTGCTTCAGCAGCTGTTCGGTGATCTGCGCCCTACCCCACCGACGCGTCCCGCCGCGCCTGTGACCAGAATTGGATTGCCATGTTTGTTTCCTCCTAAACTCCTTCGGCCGCGCTCATTAGCTTGACGGCGGCCCAGCGTGGGCCTCACCATCCAGCACGAGTGGCAGGGCTGCGGGTCAAGAGCACCTCGCTCACGACCATGCCCCACACCAGGCCGATGGGGCGAGACGAAGCGCGAATAGAGGCCGTCCGGTGCCCAGAATCCGCCGCTCACCCAGGTGGTGCCGCCTAGAAAGACGAGCACGACGGCAGCGACCTCAGTTGTGGCGGTCCAGGCAGGAAAAAAATCAAAGGTGGCCCAGCCTCCGGTTCAACGCTTCTGGTACGGGTGGAAGATGTAGTCCTTCGCCTTCACGGCCGTATGGCACGCGTGTCCGCAGTCTGAGAGGCTTTTGGGATCAGCCGTGAACTTGTCGGATGCGGCGTCGTAGTTGAACACCGCGTATCCCCATCCGGCGCTTTTCGGAAATCGCTTGCTGTCCTTTTCGATCACGAAAGCCTCAACAAAGACGTCTGGCACATCCACGACGAAGGGGGCCTCCGTGCTCTTCTTCGGCTTCCACTGGAGCTTCGCGATCATGGAGCCATCCGGGAAAGGCTGGCCGTTGCCCGGAATGCCGGCCTTGTACGCCTTGATCATGGTCGGATTGGCGACGATCACCTTGAGCCTTTCGTCGGTCTTGGCGGACGAGACCACCGACCAGTCCTCGTATCCCCGGAAGTCGGAGAAGGCGATTCCGCTCGGCGATTTCAGCGAATACTTGTCGTTATTCTGCGCGTAAACGACCGTGGCGACGAGGGCGGCGAGCGCTGCCGTGGCTATCGCAATCGTGAGCTTGCTTTTGCGCTTCATGGCTGATCCTTTCTTAACCAGGATTTCCATTTTGGCTCCTGGATCGGGCACAGCATATCACGCCCCCAATTCTTCCTCCGAAGCGCGGTTTCTTCTCCGGACGGGTGGCCCTCGATACGAGCGAAGGCCGGCCGCGCCAGTAACCAGGATCGGGTTTGGCATGTTTTTCCTCCTATGCGTTCCAGTAAATCCAAAGACAGACTTGTTGAATCCGAATTTCGACCAGGCCCGCGCACGCGCTGTCAACAACGATCACGTCTGAATTCATTCATCGCGGCAGATCTTCGGTCCGCCCGCCACCATATTTATGCCGCTGGTTTCACAATGTTTGCGGTTCCCCAGAGCGAACCTGGATTAACGCGATTTGGATGCAACGTCAGCATCTTCTCGTAGAGTTCCATGGCGGTTGATGTACGCGCCACGCTAGTATTGAAGTCGCGAATGTAACTTCGGGTTTCCCCGATGTGACGAGGAGAACTATCGGGGTCGAGGACGCCATGTCCGGCGACTACTGCTTGCGGACGCAGAGCCTCGATCGTATCCAGCGCGCGCAGCCACTCGCCTCTGGCCTGTTCGTTGCACTCCGCGAGATAAGGGTGGGTGTTGTTGTAGACCGCATCCCCCGAGATCACCAGACCAATCGAAGGCACATGCAGCGCAGTAGTGTGCTTTGTGTCGGTATGGCCAAGTTCTACTACTTTTAGTTCTTCTCCCTCCAGATATAGCGTGTCGCCGTCGAGGACCTCTGGCGCGACCAACTGCGATGGAACCTGACCAGGAAAGCGCGGCTCCCAGAAGGACTTTATAAAGTCCGGGCTTATCTGGTTTTGCATGGCGGCAACAGAGGAAGCGGTGGCAAACGCTCTTGCGTTGGGAAACCTGTCGAGCAGGAGTTTCAGACCGAAGAAATGGTCACCGTGAGCATGGGTGACGTAAATGGTTGTGAGATTCTTGCCGCTCTCGGCGACCCAATCTAATAGCTCCTTCGAATGTTGCACGGACAGAAACGTGTCCACAAGGACGGCATCGCGTTCGCCGTAAATGAGTGTGACCGTATTGGTGACCCAAGCCAGATCTTCCTTGCCCGGTGGAAGGCCCTGGGTCGAGCTCCCGCGTTTCTTGGTCAGAAGCTTCCAATTCAGCTTGGGCATATATTCTCCCTTCTCAATGAATGACACTTCGCCATCTAGTACGTCCACGTTGGCTCACCATCCACTGCGAGTAGCAGGGCTGCGGGTCAAGAGTACCCCGCTCACGACCATGCCCCACACCACGCCGATGCCGGGCCAGACGAAACGCGAATAGACTCCGTCCGGTGCCCAGAATCCGCCGGTCAGCCAGGTGGTGCCGCCCAGCAAGCCGAGCACGACGGCAGCGACCCCGGCAGCGAACAGCGCGTTCGAGATCAGCCGGGCCCGCCACAGCCCGAACGCCGAGGCCATGACAAGCATCGCCCGCGGGAACGAAGTCAACACGAAGCCTGCCCATACGAAGTCGTTCAAGCCCGATGCGAGCATGTGATTTCCCGAGCCGGCACTTGAGTACGAGAGGGCTGCGACCACCGCAATGAGCAAGAGGAAAAGCGCTCCGAGGGCGGCACTGGAGGCGGTCGCCGCCGCGCCCCAACCGTTTTGTCCCGCATCCGCCAGGGTGGTCCTGAGCGCCGCCGCGAACCACATGAGATTGAGGACAGCCAAGCCGTAAAAGACGGCCGCGATTAAAATCCGCGTGCGATCGCCGCCGTAGAAGGCTGCCAGCGCGTCGGCCGGTGCGCCGATCGGCGGGTGCTGGCCGTAGACGATGTACGCGACTATGAAGCAGAGGACGGACTGCAGACCAGCTGTTCGCCACAAGCGTTCCCAGAACGCGGGGGTTGCGTAGACGCTGGCGGAGGAAGTCGTGCCTGCGGATGTGCTCATGAGGATGTCCTTTCGAAACGAATCGGATGCGACGCAAGGCAATACAGCAGAACAATATACGCGCTCTCGTCCAATGAGTGCTGCGATTTCGGCTTGTCGAAATTCGAGCTATGTCCGTGCTTGCTGGCCCCTCGATTGAGGGCGAGTAACGAGCAAACCGGAAGTTATTCCGGGCCAGAAGTCGGATTCGGTGAAACGGGCACCGATCTCCCACAAACCCGTTTCTGGACCGTTTCCGTCCTGCGGACAACTCGCCGTGGTCAATGAGTGTAGCGGTTGGCGACCGCTTGCCTTGCGCGCGAACGTCTAGTCTTATCTCGGTATTCCGCATCTCCCGTTTTCGCTGCCATCGTGTCAGCTCCCACGGTTATACTCTTCGCGGGAACGCGGACCACACTCCAGTGGCAGTGCAGAAGCACGGAACAGGAGCAAATTATGAGCACCCGAGTAGCCAACGAAGTTTCGCGGCGTCAGTTTTTGATTTCGAGTGGGGTCGCGGTTGCGACGGCGTGTCTCACTCCACCCCTACTTTTTGCGCAGAAAGGCCTGGTTGAAATCGCTCTAAAGGAATCCGCCACAGCCAAGGTCACGGTGCAGGTGCTTCGGCGCAATATCAGCGTCCTGCTTGGCCCCGGTGGAAACATCGCCGTTCTTACTGGTCAGGACGGAAAGCTTCTCGTCGATGCCGAAGTCGTCACCGCGCGGCCGAACGTTGCGGCGGCTCTCGCCAGCATCAATGCGGACCCCATCAAGCAACTCATCAACACGCACTGGCACTTCGATCACACCGGCGGCAACGATTGGTTGCACCAGGCGGGCGCAAGCATTTTGGCTCACGAGAATACCCGCAAACGTCTTTCGGTGGACACGCGAGTGGAAGGCTGGGTTTACACATTTCCGGCCGCGCCCGCCGGAGCCATCCCCACAACTGTTTTTCAGGACGAGTACACGGTTCACTTCAACGGTTCGACCCTTGCCCTCAAGTACTACGCCCCAGCTCATACCGATTCGGACATCTCAGTACACTTTACCGAGGCTGATGTTCTGCACACCGGAGACACGTTCTGGAATCGCGAGTATCCTTTTATCGACTACTCGACTGGAGGCAGCATCGATGGTCAGATTCGTGCAGCGGAAGCGAACCTTGCGAAGGCGAGCGCAACTACGGTCGTGATTCCAGGCCATGGCGCAGTCGGGGGGAAAGCTGATCTGACGCTGTTTCGCGATGTGCTAATCGAGGCGCGGGAGAAAGTCGCCAGGCTCAAGAAGCAGGGCAGGACTGTGGAAGAGGTGATCTCAGCCAAACCGACCGCCCCCTATGATGCGGAGTGGGGACAGGGCTTTCAGAGTCCCAAGTCGTTCTTGGGATGGGTGTATCAGGGTGTCTGAATGCAGTATCGGCCAGGGTTGTGCCCGTCAACGTGGAGAAATCACGATAACGTCGGGAAATAAGTGTCGTTAACAGGCCTGCTGCATCGGCCGGTCAGAACATCCGGCCTTCACATCAGAGTGAAGGCCGGATTAGTCCTATGCGGCCGCTTGCTTGGGTTTCTTGAGGAATTCAAGCAGGTCGGCGTTGATCGTGTCGGCCTGGGTGGTGGGCATACCGTGCGGAAAGTCTTTGTAGATTTTCAATGTGCTATTCCTCAGCAACTTTGCCGACAGCGGTCCAGCGGCGACATAAGGCACGATTTGATCGTCCTCGCTATGCATGACCAGGACTGGCACAGTGATCTTCTTTAGGTCTTCGGTGAAGTCCGTCTGGGAGAAGGCGACAATGCCGTCATAGTGCGCCTTGGTACCTCCCATCATGCCTTGGCGCCACCAATTCCAGATAATTCCCTGAGAGGGTTTCGCACCGGGCCGGTTGTAACCATAGAACGGTCCAGCCGGCACATCGTAATAGAACTGGGCTCGGTTGGCGGCGAGTTGCGCCTGCAGTCCGTCAAATACTTCCTTGGGCTGACCGGTCGGATTGGCCGCCGTCTTCAGCATTAGCGGCGGCACTGCGCTGATGATGGCCGCTCTCGCCACCCGGCTCTCGCCATGGCGGGCCAGGTAGTGCACCACTTCGCCGCCGCCAGTCGAATGGCCGACATGAATCGCATCCTTAAGGTTGAGATGTGCGGTCAGCGCCGCCAGGTCGTCGGCATAGTGATCCATGTCATGGCCGTCCCAGGTCTGGCTGGAACGCCCGTGTCCCCGCCGGTCGTGAGCAATCACGCGATAGCCGCGTTTGCCGAAGAACAGCATCTGTGTGTCCCAATCATCGGCGGACAATGGCCAGCCGTGGCTAAATACGATGGGCTGACCCTTGCCCCAGTCCTTGTAATAGATCTCCGTTCCATCTTTCGTTGTAATCGTAGGCATGGGAATTCTCCTTGTGTGTTTAAGTTAGCCAGAATTGTGGACTTTGCCGGTCTGCAAGCATTTCGAGCGTCATCATTGTCCGAGCCTCAGCAAAAGGCCTAGAATCACAGATCGTCTCGTCGCGCGAGAGTTGCGGTTACGAGTTCGATTCAGCATTTAAACCATAGACTGGGCACGTGTAAATGGGCGTAAACGACAAAGTGCAGGGCAAAACCGACATTACCACAACCGACGGGTTGACGGAGATAGGCATCTTGCTTTATCCGCGTGTGCAGATGTCAGCAGTCCTTGGACTCACCGACCTTTTCGGCGTCGCCAATCGGCTGAGTGCGGAGCACGGAGGGTCGAATCACAGGGAACTGCGCATCAGTCATTGGCAGTTACGTGATAGTCAAACTTTGGAGTTGGGCCGAGTTTTCGATACCCACCAACAGCCACCTCAAAAACTCGTCGGTTTGATCTTGCCGCCAAATCTCGATACTGACCCGCAGGGAGGGGCAATCCCCCAGCTTCAAGAATGGGTTGAAACGCAGCATGCCTCTGGCTGTATCGTCTGCTCGGTTTGCGGAGGCGCTTTTCTTCTCGCCAAGACTGGGCTGTTAAACGGACGATCCGCCACGACTCATTGGTCGTTCTCAGAGACGCTCGCCGAGCGATTTCCTAAAATTCGGGTCGACACTGAAAAGCTGATTATCGATGACGGGGACATCATTACGGCGGGCGGGCTTATGGCTTGGGTCGATTTGGGATTGAAACTTGTCGATCGCTTCCTAGGCCCGACCGTTATGCTTGAAGCTGCCCGGTTCTTTCTTGTGGATGTTTCGGGTCGACAACAGCGTTTCTACTCAAATTTTTCGCCAAAGCTGCACCATGGCGACGAACCCATACTCAAGGTTCAACAATGGCTTCAGAAGTCTGATGTGAGCAGGCTGAGTGTCTCCACGATGGCCGCAAAGGCCCGAATGGGAGAACGTACCCTCTTGCGCCGATTTCAAAAGGCAACAGGTCTTACGCCAACGGAGTACGTACAGCATTTGCGTGTGGGGAAAGCTCGCGAATCGCTTGAGTTTTCATCGCTAGCCATGAAGGAAATTGCCTGGAAGGTTGGATATGAGGACTATGGAGCGTTCCGAAGAGTGTTCCAGAAAGTCATGGGACTTTCGCCGGGCGACTATCGCCTCCGATTCAGCGTTCAAGGAAATAGAAAGCATAGCTAATTGTAAGTTCAGTGAACGCCAGAGACCCTATTGTTCTGAGCCCGAGATAGGCTCGTAGGAAGTAGCTCCCGCCTTTTCGGCTGCCGAACACAATCGCGGTTGACCGGAAAACTGGAACTTATTCGGGCCAGAAGTCGTCTTCGGTGAAACGGGCACCGATCTCCCACAAGCCCGTTTGTGGATCACTTCCTGTTTGTGGACAATCCGCGCACTATTCTCGATCAGACGGTAGGCATCGTGCCGCCATCGATGATGTAGTCTGCACCATGAATCGAAGCTGCACGATCGGATGCTAGGAATGCCACCAGTTCGGCGACTTCCTCCGGCTGGCCGGGTCGGCCAATGGGAATCCCTCCGATCATGTTCATGATTTGCTGTCGAGCAGCGTCCTCGCTGATACCGCTGCTCTGGCTGAGTTGCACAATCATGCCCTGTGCGCCCGAAGTCTCGATGAATCCAGGCGAGATCATGTTGACGCGGACTCCCTTCGGGCCAACTTCGTTTGCAAGGCCCTTATTGTAGGTATTGAGGGCACCCTTCGCCGCAGCGTAAGCAAGTGTCGCGTCGTAGAGTGGAAGACGGTGCTGGATGGACGAGATGTGAAGAATGACACCTGATTTGCGTTCGATCATACCGGGCAGGAATGCTCGGTCGAGACGAACGGACGCCAGCAAGTTGATGTTGAGCGCCTTCTGCCAGTCGTCGTCAGAGAGGGACTTATATCCGCCGTTCGGAGCATCTGATCCCCCCACATTGTTCACTAGGATGTCGAGTCCACCCCACTCCTGCTGAATGCGGCTGATTACTTCTCCCACGCCTGCCGCAGTACCGATATCCGTCTGCACGAAGAGAGCGACTGCCTGCCCTTCGGGCAGCGGCGAGCGTGCAGTCGTTGCGACCGAAGCACCGCTCAGAGTAAAACGGCGCACCATCGCTTGTCCCATGCCCTTTGTACCGCCGGTTACCAGAACCCGCTTGCCCTTAAATTCATCTCCTGAAACTGGGAAAGGATATGTCATCGTCATCATGAGCGAATCTCCAGTGAAACAATCTTGTTTTTGGAAAGTTTGAAGATATGGTCTAGTTCAACGGGGCTCCCAGGAAACTCACCGGTCAGTCGGGCACGCACCGTCACCAAGTCTCCGAACTTTTGGACGTTAACCGTCTGCAGGACGTATCGGTATTTTGCGTCCGGCGCTTGCTTCCATTGGCGAATCGAGTCACGACCCTGATATTCCTGCCCCTCGTCGTGGACAGTGCCATCTTCGGTGAAGCAACGCGAAAGCGCATCGGCGTCCTTCACCTCTTCGGCGGCCAGGTATTCGGCGAGTGGTTTGGGCACATCGAGAGCCATGCTCTTCTCCTCCGTGCAGTTGCACAACCAGAAGTTTCGCAGCATACTGGCGAAATAGGAAGTACGCACGAAAAAGTGTGTTAGGAGAAAGTGTGTTAGGAGAAATATGTATGCCGAAACGCTACACGCCCACATCCGCCGCCGCAGACGTAGAAGCAGCGCTCCGCCTCTTGGAAGGAAGATGGAAACTCGTGATTCTGTTTCATCTATTCGGAGGCAAGGTGATGCGCTTTTCCGATCTGGAACGGGCGATACCCAACATCACTCAGAAAATGCTGGGGCAGCAACTCGGCAGCTTGGCAGCTGACGGAATCGTTGTGCGTACAGCGTATCCTCAGGTGCCACCGAAGGTTGAATACTGTCTGACAGCATGGGGCCAGTCCCTTTGTCCTACGCTAGACTCCATCCTAAAGTGGGCCGATCGACGGCCAAAAGAGCGAAGAAAACGCAACTCGCGCTGACAGTTTGCTACTCCTGAGTAACGGGCTACTCGGAAATTGACCACGCCCAGCTGTGCGGGCCAGAAGTCGGCATCTGGGAAGTCACCTCAGAAGTCTGCCCGTCTCCGACTGACCGACAGTCAGCCGCAATGAGCGGCTCGATGATTTCGGCTTCTGCCTGCGCAAAGCAGCGGCAAACCGTTGGAACGTTAAATCATCTGCAGGCTGGTTGATTCGCGTGTGTTTTGCGTTTGTTGCCATAAGAAAGCAAGCGGCGCTGTATAGCCGCCCCAGCACGAGGCGCCGGCATAGCAATTCGTAGCGTTGACTATACGAGACACCGAGGTACTTCTCGTTGCCTTTTCCAGATTTCTCGGCTTCGCCGCGGAACACTGGATCAACCGGGAAATAAGGCTCTTTGTTGCTGACCGGAACTTTCACGCTCTCGCGATCTTCGAGTAGGAAGAGATACCCCAGGAATGGGGCAGGGGCCTTCCCAAACCGACCCTCCCGGAACGCTATGCGACCCAGGCGGCGGCCAAACGTTCTGCGGCGGAGCGCTTCAATCAAGCTTCGTGCGGAAGTTGATTGCTAGGTCCCGTGCGCGCGAAGCGCTGCCTTCGTCGAGTTCATAGGCGACAAGGGAATCCGCACAATCGGAAAGCGGTCGCTTCAGCCTGCGGCATGAAGCTGCCAGGCGTTCGATCATGGGACCGAGGAAAGCACCGTCGCCGGCTCCAGCAAGAGCTCCACCACCCAGCGTTTGGTATAAACGACTCCCTTGGATTCAATGGCCCGGACCTGAGAGACGCGGGGTGGTACGAGCAGCGGCAACTGACTCGCGCGGCCGGACCTCAATAAGGCAGGGTTATGCACCACTATGCTTCGATTCCCTCATCAACTTGGCGTTATCGCTATGATGCTGATGGTATCGGGCAACCAAGCTTGTTGCAATTGTTGCATCCGTTCACCAGCGAATCGACCCTCCATTTTTTGGCGGCTTGGTTTTACGTTGCAAGCCATTTCGCATATGCGCGAATGTCGATCATAGGGACTGTCGCACAAGTTTGCAGGCGCGCGATGAGCTCGAAAAGGAAAGCGGTAGCCGCTTTTGCCAGCGGCGTAGCCACGTGGCAGCCATCCGCGTCACACATGAAAATTCCGTGCGCCGCCACGCACCCCAGGTCAAGCCGGCCATCATCTTTCTGGCTGGCGAGCGCATCCAGAAGAGGCTTGCCCAAGGGCGGGTCCCAGTCACTCTCAAAGGTGACAAGCCCCCCGATGATGTGGTGCAGCGGCTTTGGAGGCAATACACCCATCGCGGTTGGGATTGGCAGGCTGGTGCGATGCAACCGTCGGATGCTCGCTATTTTCTTTTGCGCGTAATCGACCTGTGCAGCATTGATGCTTTGCTTGGCTTCAAACGCGGCATATACGGCTTCTGCCGGAATAATCTTTTGTCCCTGGAACTCAAAGATGAAAGGCGAATACTGCCGGTCGAAAATCAGAATATCGATCTGATCGCTGATGCCACCGTTACTGTCCACGACGTGCCCCTTCGTGGCGCGATAGCGCTGCGGCAAGTAAGTTTCCAGCATCGCCAGCCAAACGCTTTCGCTGGCATCGCCTTTAGTTCCCGGATGCCCAAAGGCCTTGCGCGCGGTGGCGAGCTTCTGCTGGATCTCATCGTGCAGTCCACTCAATAAAACAGAAATCGACCATTCCGTCATCGTTTCGCTCCTTCGGAAAGTTCCCGGAAGGGAGGCGTCGGCGGATGCTTCTCGATCACCTCCTTGGCGAGATCGAATGTCACCGGCTGCGTCGGGTACGCCGCCAGCAGTAAGCCCGGCAACAGCCGCTGCACCAGATCCGAATAGGTGTATCCATAGGCATGACCGTGACCGGGTCCTGTCGCTACAACGAGGGAATGTATCTGCTGGGCTGAAAACCCGAGCTCTGCGAGCGCCGGCTCCAGCACCGCGTTGCGCTGTGCGTCGTTGGGCCGTGAAAACTTAAATGTGGCGGCTGCGCGTCGCCGAACGGCAGGATCAAGTGAATCAAGCCTGTTGGTGCACATGACGACGATGGCGGGCAGGTTGCCGGTTGCGAAATCATCCACCCCGCGAATAAGAGCGTTAACACCGGCTCGATCTTCGTGGTGCATCTGGCCCAGCTCGCGGGACTGTGCCAGGGCGTCTGCTTCGTCGATGAGCAGAATAATTCCTGATTTGTGTTTGCCGCCGCGCCCGGAAGCCTTTCGTGCCGCTTCCTTCACCTCGCTAAAGGCAGCGGAAAGCAGGCTCGTCATTTCACCGACCGCGCCTGTGCCCCGCGCGGTCAGACTGAGCGCGTAAAGGGCAACACGAATATCCGACTCGCGCGCGACCACGTCACCGAATGTTTCGGCCAGTGCGGTCTTGCCCGTGCCTACGTCGCCTTCGAAAATGAACAGGGGAGGGCGGTCACGGAAGAGGTTGATGATCGCGGTCTTCTTGCCGTAATGCTTCGTGCTCCAGGTGGCAAGACTTCCGGGATCAAGCAAAAGGCGCGCTTCCTTCTGCAGTCTTTCCTTCACCTCGGCCAGCCCCACGAGCGCCGCGTAACGGCGCGCCGCTGAAGCGTCGGGGAATTCTCTGACCTCTTCGAATATGCCTATGTTTTTTTCTGTCATACTGTAGGCTGAAATGTCTGGCGAGCGAGTCCGCGGCCACCAGAATAGTAGTTGCGGTCTGATTTCCAGTAGCCTCTTCCATCGGACGGAGGGTCTCCGACAGTACGTGCAAAAGGGAGCGTATTCTCAAACGCCTCCCTTTGATTGCTGGTCAGGGTCCAGAACCGGGAATTGCGAATCATGTAGTTGAAGAATGTCGCTCCCGCCACGTCGACGGAAGGAACCACGTTGCCGGGACGGTCGTCTGTGGTGAGAGTACCGTTTTCATCGACCTTGTACCGCCAGGTTACGAGGCGCTGGCCATTCTTCTGGTAACCGAACTCGTACTCCTGCACGTACCCTTCGTTGAGGTACTGTGCCAGCTCTTCCGCATATTCCCGAATGCTCTGCTCGGAAGGCAGGCCGTAATATTGGGCGCACAAGTGCATGTCCGCCGCTAGCTTGGAGGACAGCTTGCGCGCGTGAATGATTGAAAACGTATCCGACGTAGTGACGCTGTAAGTCATATTTTCATCCCTTAAAAGACGGCCCCAGCACATCCTGCCAGCATTCAATTGCCCTTCCCCTCGTCGTCGCAAAACGCGCTTCCGAGATGGCTTCGAGCGCATCCTGGGCGGCGCTCACGATCTTCTTTCTATGGCCGTCGTCGTAGACGGCCGCGATGTTATTCGTTTCATTCACCGGATCGAATACTTCCATTGGCTTGCCCGTCGGCTTTGGCAGCTTCGATGCCGCGTAATAGTCGGCGAAGGCGATGCGACTCTTGAGCTGGGACTTCACGATGTAGGCAAACACTTTTTCGAGCGCGATCGTATAATCGGACATGTTGACGCCGCTGTCGGCGAGATGCGAGACCACCAGCTCGACCATGAAGGACTTGAAACGAAATTCCTCATCATTGCTCTTTTGCAGGCGGACCCACCACTTCACAAACCTCACCACCTGGGCGAAGTGATCTTTCTGCTGGGTCTTGCGCTTCCGGATAAACGCAAGGTGGAGCGGAATGCTCGTCAGCACCGGCTTGCGGCCATCAAATGCAAAAAGATAGCCGCGGTCATCCGGATCGCCCTTGTATTGCACGGGTACAACATCAACGCTTAGCCCGCTCACCGCATACTTGATACATACCGAGTGCCGGTTGACAGTGATCTGATCCGGCTTCATCTGCGGGTATGCTTCCCGCAGCCGCGCAGCAAGCCAGTTGAGCAGGTCGGGCTCGTCGCTTGGCGTCTTCCCCGCCTTGACGTAGAAGGCGACATCCACGTCGTTCAGCACTTTCAGGGCTGTGCCCTTGGCCAGGCTGCCGGAAAGCAGCGTCTTGATGAGTCCATAGTCAGGATGATCGGCCGCATACTTGTCCAGTTGATCGCGAAGCCGTCGCACCTGTTCCCGGTAATCTTCTGCATCTTCACGCGTGAGGTTGACGCAGTCCGCGGCAAAATCCGCAATGTCGGAATGGCCGATTTGCGTTGATGAAAATGGACCGCCGAGCAGCTGTGTGCCTATGGTCATGGCTACCTCTCTTCCTACAGAATCTTCAAGAGCGACTCTCTTCCGCTGCTCTTGCTCAGCCTACGCATCATTGTGTCGTTACGCTTGTGGCGGATCACTCCTTCACGATCGCGACAAGGGTCATCGGAGCGAGTTTGGCATTCATTTCTCTCGGTCATCACCACATTTCGTGATACTTTGTGTCCAGCACCACGCCGCGGTATTGAGCAACGGTGGTATTTTTTAATTCGCGCACGATTGATCATCCGCACTCCGGTAAAGCCAACAGATTGTCTGTCCAGACGCGATCCGCGTGAGTCTGCAAATACTTTGTGCCGTTAGAGTGTTCGCGGGTTCCGACTAGTGCCTTGTTGCCACGAGAGTCGATGACGTAGGCGGCTCCCCCTTTGTCCTTGATCCACTCGTACACTTCGATTCGAGTGCTCTTGCCAGTTTCTCCAGTCGTTTCATTTTTCCATCCCAGAAGGGAAATGGCATGGTGGGGATCTGCATGGTACCCACCCGATTTGTTGATGCACGTGATCTTGACCGTCATTCTTCCCTCTTTGTTTAGCTCTACCGACCGAGCACGGGTAAACTGTTTGGCGTGAGCGCGTCGCCGATCAGGTGGGCAAGGTACGCGACACACGCAACAGCCGCCACAATTTTCAGAAACTCGTCCCAATTCCCATTTTCCCGACTGCTGTGTGTGATCGCAAATTTTGTCAGAGCTGTGCCGAGCGCCATACTATGTCCTAACGCACGGTGGTGGGGATTGGTGGGCGGCTCGAAAAAATCGGGAGCGGCGCCGGCGCCGATTCCAATGCCTGCACAGACTAGAAGCTCTCCGAGATTTGGGTTGCGGTCGTAATAGCGGCACATCGCCAAATACGTGCCACTGCTGACAAGGGCACTTATGCCGAGATGTTCCTTAAAGTTAGGCATTTTTCCAGACCTCCTCGAACAGAAGGACCTGCAACCGAAACACGATGGCAGCGCCGTCTCAGCGGTCGGGCCCTGATACGACTCTAAGGGTGATGGCTATTTATTGCGACGGCGGTGGTGTGTCGGAAAATCTCCAGAGTTTCCTTCACACTTTTTGGCGTGTCCCAAATACCTGATTCTAAAGTAGCTTGGCGAGGTCTGATATCGTCTTGTCCCCGATCGCGAGTAGCTTGTCGACGGCGCACTCACCTATCGTCACACCTGCCTTGAAGCTGTAATTGCCGTGATAGTGGCTTTTGATGATGTCTGCGCTTCCCAGAATCGGCTTGAGCTCATTGCGTAACACGGAAATACCCTTAAAGCCTTGATCATCCCTCGCACCCATGTCACGCTTGTTAACTGGTTCTCCCTTTCGTTGAGCAACCATGAGATGCAAAAGCACCTTCAGTGTGAAATCAGGGAGTTCGATTGTTTTAGCCCCAACTGTCACGCGCGTTCGGCGCCCAATTCGGTCACCTGGAATCGCGATCTCGATCCCGTTTTTCAGATTTGGACTCTGCGTTTGCAGTGACTCATGACACTGCTGGTGTGTTTCACGGCCACTATCTTCGAGGGCCTGTCGTAACCGCTCGGAAACTTGCCGACTCTCGAATGGTTTGTGAATAACACAGCTCGCGCCGTCCTTCATGACGTCAACAGCTTCGTCACGCTCACGCGCAAATCCACTGACAATGATCACGGGTAACCAGAAAGCCGTCCCGTTGTGATCGTGGTACCTCTGTCGAATCGTACGCAAAAGAGCCTTGCCGTATTCCACATGACCTTTAATTGAGTCGCCGACACTTTTGATCTGCAAATCCAGCAGTATCAAACAGAAAGACTTCTTCTGGAGCTCTGCTAAGGCTCCCTCACGATTGTCTGTAACGACCGCTTCGCAGTCGACTGAGGACAGAATCTCAACGAGCTCTTCTGCTATTTCCTTCTCGTCCTCCACCACCAGTGCAATGTGTCGTTGTTTCATGCGGGATCGACTCGGCGATGAAGTGGGATGGTCATGCGTACGATAGTGCCCCGCCCTTTCACGCTATCGACGTTGAGCCGACCACCGTGCTCAGACTCGATGATCTTGACTGCCAGTGGTAAGCCGAAGCCCGTACCATTGGGCTTACTGGTTGCGAAGAGGGTGAACGCGTCACGTTGTACCTCAGAGGACATGCCACATCCGGAGTCTGACACGCTCACTGTAACGAGCGCCCCCAGGACGTCAGCGCTTATTTCGATCGGCTTCAGAGAATCGATATCTCGATATGACTCAATCGCATTCATCAAGATATTGGTGAGAGCCTGAACCAGGCGCGCGCGGACTACATCGACAACGACATTCGACGGCACCTTAATGTCGATCGATGGCCGGCGCGATTTGTCCACATCGCTCTCAAGCGCCACGCTGACCCCCTCTTGGATGACCTCTCGCAGCACCTCCGTCTTGAATTCGAGTGCCGGCTGTGCAGTATAAGTGCGCATGGCCTCCAATACGCGGCGGAGCTGTGTCACACGCCGCCCGATGCGTTCGGCTTCATCTGCAAGGGTCTCGGGCGGAACATCGCCGGCGGAAAGCCGCATTTTTAGACGATCGGCTGACAGGGCCAGCGGTGACAGAAGCTTGATTACCTCGTGGTAAAGTTCGCGAGCGAAAGTATTCGCAATTTGTTCTGCCGCACGCTTTACCGCGTCGCGACCCCTCGGGCCGAAACGCACTTCGATGCCGTCCAGTATCGAATTGATTCGATCTTCGTGTTGTTTGCCGAGCGTGCTCGCGTGGCGCGAGTCACGCCGTCGAAGGGCGGCTTGTTCGGCCGCTTGCCGAACGCGGCTATTGTCATCGAGCGCGAGCTTCGCTAGGACCTCCTCGAATGTTGGGTGAGGCGCGTGTGCGGCGGCGTTTGCGACCGCCCTACGAACTTCCCACTTGGTATGACTCGCCAGGGCGATGAGCTTCGCGACAATCTCCTCGATTTCAGGGTCGCCAACGATGGAGCCGCGTATGCGCGCGTCGGCGGCCGCGACCGCCTGAAGTGCAACAGACCAATCCAGTGCGTCAAGCGCGGCCAGCAAGTGTCGGTGCGACCTAACCCCTTCAGTGGCCATAGCGGGCTTTTCTTAGTAGAAATGCCTCACGACCGCCTTCTAGAATTCTCTCAATGTGTTCTCTGCATTCGTCGACTGTTCCAACTTGCTTAAGAGTCGAGTGTTGGCCGTCGGATGAGAACACAAAGACACGTTCGGCCTCACCAAGGACGGGTATGTTCGGATTGTGAGTGACGAAAATTACTTGGCGGCTGCCTTTGATCGTTCGCAGCGCTCGAACGATCGTTTCGTAAACGAAAGCATTGTCGAGATTGTCTTCAGGCTGATCAATTAACAGGGGCCGCTCGCTTTGAGCCAACAAGATCGGAAGGATTGTTGTGCATCGTTGCCCTGTCGACAGGCGTGTTGATTCTTTGAAAGTGTCTCCGTCTAGAAGTTCGATGCAGGGTCGATCATCAAGAGCGACCGTTTCTATCGTATAGTGAGTACCTCCACTACGTAGTGTGCTCAAGATCTTTTTAGAGCGCTCTTCGTCGAATCCCGAGCGCTGCATGAGAGCATCGAGGTCGTTGTTTGCCACGACGTGGGCTAGCTCGGTTGGCAAGAACACCTGGCACAATCGTTCTGCTGCAACTCCCTGCTTGACGCCCGAACCCTTGAGAGCATCTGTTACAACCTCTTGGTAATCATGCAATTCGCCTGCCTGGTTCACGGTGACACGAATGCTCGGAAATTGGCTGGAGAGCCGCTCGGCGATCCGCTTTCTGAGTGCGAAGCGTTGATCGCGTAGCTCCGAAGCGCGCTTCAGCAAATCTGAACGAATCCTCGTCATCCCCTGCCGTTGTTGTTCTTTGGCCAGTTGTTCATTGGCGGCAGATTGACAGTTCGCAAGTGCGGTTTGCAGTGCCAACCGCTCGGCGGCCCGTTCTCCTTGTTCTTCTGAGGCTGCGATGATGGTTCGATACTCAGCTTCCTGGACGGCATGCCGTTCAGCAAGGACAGTCTCATGTGTCCGGATGCGTTCCTCAACAACTCGTGCCTGGTTCTCAATTGACTCCAAGGTAACCGCAAGACGGCGTGCAAAGTTTTCAATGTCGTCCTGGAGCGCTTGAAAGAGTTCGCGATTGGCACCTTGTCGAACTTGAATATCGAGTTGAGCGTCGACGCCGGCTTGAAACGCAGATTGGTTCGATCGGATTTCTCTTACTAGCTTTTGGAGAGCAGCGATGATCAGCCCTGGCACTTTTTCTTCGCGGGCACGTAAGCTCTTTGCTGCATGTGCCACGTTGATTCGACTAGCGTCTGGGCCAGCAGCTTCGGCAATGCCTTTAAGCTTTTCCAGGACAACGGGCAACTCCGACGCCCGACCCCTTGCGTCGTCCACCTCTTCATCAATGCGACGTAGATCGAGACTTGATTGGTCGAGCTGGTGTTGAAGCTGTTCCAACTCACGGTCAATCGCTACAGCTTCGCGTTCTTGAAAACGGTCGAGAAGCTCCAGCTGAGCGGCCGGACTCGATGCGATCTCTTCGATTTCGTTCTGACTAAAAACATCTGCACCAAAAATTTGATCGCGATCGAGAGAAATGGGAACAGCTGTCCCTGCTTCGTTCAGAACTTGAACACTCTCATGAGCGCTACGGCCCGCGGTGTAGCGCATATTCGTCTTCGTGCGAAGTTCGATCGTGAGTTGCCCGTTTCCAAGATTTGCTTTGACCAACGCCTCGATGGCACGATACCGCTGTGGATTCGCCTTTAGGTCGGGCATGAGCCCAAGTCCGAATCGAAGAAACTCGAGGGCGGTCGTCTTTCCGGCCCCGCGGCCTCCGATCAGGCAATTCAGGCCGTCGGCGAAGTCCAATTGCACGCCCGCCAAGAACCCACCCGTCACATTAAGACTTACCACCAGATGGTGAGCAACCTCGCCCTTGCCTTGAGTCGTCATAGAGATTTAAAGACTGCGCCAAACGGCAGGCCACTACTGACAGAATACGCGAAGAACAACTCCCAGTTGCGCACAGTTCGCATGGAGAAGCGACAAAAGGTGCACAACCTGCCCTGTAATGGCAGTGCGAAGTGCGGGTGTCTGCAATTGATCAAGCAGGGCGGCTTTGTCCAAAGTCCGTCCCAGGACTAGCCATACTTCCTTCTTACCATCGGGATGATCGAGAATCTCAGATCGGATCCTCTTCCAGAGATCAATCTTAGTCGGCAAAGATTTGGCGCCCAACCGCCAACGTCGAATATTCGTTTTCCCCCACTTGGATTCCCGATTCCATCGGGCGACATGTTTGGGAACTGATCCGCCGCGAGAAATCAAGGAGAGATTTTTCTGCGCCTGCGCAACGATGACGTGGAGCGCCGAAGCGGATACGGTGTGGTCCTCGCCATCTTTAGCGTGAATGAATGCGATCTTTCGGTTGGTAAAATTTGCACAAACGAAGTCAGCTGACTCCGTGCCGAGATCATCACACAGCACGAGTTCAGGAGTTCCAAAGTTGCGATGAACTAGCCCGGCACTTCCGAGCGAATCGATCAGATGGAAGATACTTGACGCATCCCATTTGGTTTTCTTCTTCCCCGGTTTGCCCTTTTCGCTGGTCACGGTCGCAAGCGAGTGCACGGGCATCAACATGCTTGCGAGGCGCGCTTCAGCGTGGCTGTAGTCCAGTCGGTAGAAAGATTGGGCAGTGTAAAAGACATCAGGTCGATCAAGCGCCACGGTGAACAAGTCATCGTGATTGTTCAAGTACGTTACGAACCCGTCTCCTTCTTCCGAGTCCTCCTTGAGCACGAGGATTTCAGAATTGAGGCTTGCACCCTGTATTCGAAATCGAGATCCGCCAGGATTGTATGCTAGGGATGCGCTCGCGCTCCTGGCCTGTCGATCCGGAGCCGCGAGGTTCCGATAGTTGACTTCAAAATCCCAACGCAACTCTCCCGTTTGCGAATCCACCCTTTCGGTAATCTCCACAATCGAGTCGGCAAGTTCAATCGGGTTCCCCTCGATGTCTTCGAGTCCAAACTCGCTGCCAAATACATTGAAGACGAGATATTTCGGTGTTATCGGGGTTGGTGGAAGAGTCGGGGACAAATATCGACTGAAGAACTCGGGAGGCTGGCGGTTCGCCGCGAGAATTCGCTTGCTGAGTTCCTGGGTCCAATTTACATATTCCTGCAAACTGAACGCCGATCTATCCGTGCTACGCAATTCTTCGGACAAGCGGCCTCTCTGAAAACCGGCATAATGACGACGAATGGATCCTGGACCATCAGATCCGACGTTGGCCCGGACCGTGGAGCAGACAAGAACGGCGTCTGACAACTGAGCCGGCGTTTCTGCGAGGTCGTCGGCGTGAATGGTCGAACTCTTCACGCTGGGGCCCGCCGGCCATGGATTTTGAAGCGAAACTTCCTTTGGAGTGGTCTTGTTTTTGGTAAAGATGCGTGCCAGTTCGTCTGGCGCGACCTTGCTTGTGTATTGACTCAGGTAGTCGACCGGGTACTGGCCTTCCGTGTCGACCACGAATAATAAGTCCGTATGCCGAACCGCAGCGGCAGCACCAAGACGCACTTCATACTGCGAATGCTCGATCAGCAGCGGCGTGTTTCCGAAGATCGCGTATACCCAGAGCCTTGAGTCCTCCGGTCCGACAACCGGCGCACTGTTTGGGCCTAACAGAATGCAGTCCTCGAGAAGCAGGAAATCGGAGGTGAAATCGGTGAACTCATTCCAGTCGAACTTCTGTCCCATACGGCGCACGATACAACTCGCGCGCAAGAGAATTTCCGTCGAAAAGGCCGAGCTTTGCGTATCGAACTTGCGGCGAAACCGCCTGCCGAAGTACTCCATTTCCGGCTGCTGCTTGAGGAGTGTATTCAGAAATTTTCGATAGCGTTCCGGATCGACCAGATTCGGTTGCACTTCGAACTCGAGATAGTTTTTCCAGGAGCGCTCCGCCGGAATGCCTTCAGAGTACAAGACAACCGCCCGTTCCGGCTTGCGCGAACTGGTTCGCAATACTCTTCCGATTTGCTGAATGAGTTTTCGATCGTTCCGGATGCGATCCAGGATTGCCAACACACAGAATCGGTTGTCATCGAGGCCTTCGGTGAGCTTGTTCTGATGCACCCAAATCTTGAAGTCCACTTTCTTGGGATCTGGCGTTTCGGTTATCAGCCATTTCAGTCGTCTTCCGGCGAAGCCCTCATGGATGCCGACAGCGTCCAGGCCCTGATCCCGGAGAATGCGGGTCACCCGCTCGACTGTCGCCATCTTTGCGCAGCACACGATCGCACGAGCCTCGCTATGAAGGCTCTTTCGTTCAGAGCTCTTCCAGAAATCTGCAAACCGCTCGCACCATCGGTTTAGGCCTTTGTCACCAGGTTCGGGCACTCCTAATGAGCGAAAAGTGACTTCCCGAATGATGTGGCGGGCTACCGCCTCCTTGTGAGTGAAGTTATAGACGTCTTCTTTGTGAACTCGAAAGAGCTTCAGGTCATTTCGATACGGTGTAGCGGTGAGGAGTAACGTCGGTCGGTGGAGCTGTTTGACTGCCTGGCCCCACTCCACCGCCGGCTCATAGTGTCCTTCATCGACAAATACTTGTCCCAGTCGCCCAGCAAGGTCCGAATATTGTTTCTTTTTCTTCTTGAAGATGGACACGAGCGTGGCGAAGGTAGCCACCAGAATCCAGTCGCCATCGGTTTTCTTTAGAACTTGAGTGAGGGTTTTTGGGTAAAGGCGCTCGACCTTAGGTTTCGTCGAGGGATTCCATTTTCTTGCGGCCCAGAATCGCGTCTCCAAGTCCTCGACCAACTGATCGCAGAGGTTCTTCCAAGGCGTCAGGATAAGAGACCAACCTGTTTCGGGAATAGCAATCGAAAGGACAGCGATCACACCGGTCTTGCCGGTGCCGGTCGGCATGCGGACCAGAGCTGCTTTGCGAGGATGCGGCCCGCGTAGCCGATCCAGGGCGAAGCCGATCGCTTTCTTCTGATGATCCCAGAGAACGGCGTCCAACTGTTTCGGAAGATTCGAAGAACTCATCAGTCCGTCGTCCCCGCTAAGGCAAGCCATCCGCCTACCAAGCGGCAGCTACTGCCAGCAGCGTCTTTGAAGCACCGACAATGACCCAATTGCTGTGTGGCCAGATCACCGAAGCGCGTACTTTGCGGGGAAGATCGGTGACAGTCGCTCCTTCAAAAGGTAGCCATCAGGCGGTTACAAAACAAGTATTCATCGAGAGAACCGTGCTCTTTGTTGCTCCTCGCTGACCTCGGGAGGATAAAGTCGGGGAGGGTTAGGAATGTTTTGGTTCATGGCATACACGTTGCCGGTTGGGTGATTCAGACACGCTTCCGGCACACTGGGTCGCCTCAAGCCTGCTGTACATCAAATAAAATGGCTGATCGGCCGTTAGTGGTCGGAATACTAGAATGCCTTTCAAGAACAACAATATGGGGTCTTCTAGAATGCTTTTTCCAATGCCCAGCCCTGCGCGCCGCGTTTTCCGGCGACAATTCTGCCGATCGCTTCCTGTTCTTGAATTGAGTACAACAGACCTGCCTGGCGAGTTTTCAAACCTAGCCAGTTCTTTGTTTCCACGCAGACAGCCAAGTATTGTTTGCTCGGTGACAAGATTGCAGCCTCAACTTGCGATTTGGCATCTGCGATTCTCGACATGTCTTCAGCTATTCTGGTCCAGAGTTCCGGTTTGTCGGCCTTCCTTCGCAAACCGTTCAACAAATTGACCAGCGGTTCCAGGCGGCATGCGCCATTCGTAGTCATGAATTCGAAATGTGCATTAATGCGCGTGAGATCACATGTCCGGAGGTCATCGGGGTGAATCTTCTTTCCACTCCACATACACAGTTTTGCCTCGGTTGGGAGACAGTATCTTCCCGTCGCCGAGGCAATGCTCTCGTCCTGCAGTACCCGAACTTCTGAAACGCTGCTTGAGACGAAGAACTGTTTTAGAGCTCGCTTGCCTGTTAGGGCGGATCTTTCAACTAAGGATGGCAAAACCTTTTTGTTCGAAACCTCACATTTCACCAAAACGCCGGGAACGACGATCTTTCCGGTGACATCACACGTCTCGCTCTCTTCAGCTAGCAGCGGCTGTCCTGTTTCCGCGCATTGGACAAATTCCTCGCGATAACCAATCTTGCCGCTGACAATTGATCGTTGTTGTCTGTCCTTACGATATTGTTTGCCGCATACCTGGCTTGTTTCGAGTTCCTCAGTCAGGGCGAGCGCCCCAGTGAACTCGCACTTTGCAAAGAATTGAGGCTCAGCGCGTTTCCCGGACAGTTCTGACGTTTTCAGAATTGATTTTAGGACCTTGTGATGAGTCACGGATGATTCTTCCAGTTCATCTTGCAACGCACGCTTGCCCGTTGCAGCGCATTGTTCCATGAATTCCGGCAATGCCGCCCTCTCGCTCACTTCGGACCTGACAAGCAAATGCTTCAACACGGACAAGCCGCTAATCCCGCATTTTGCGAAGCATTCAACCGGAGCAATCTTCTGAGACACAGAGCAGCGACACAGTTCTGGGCACTTGCGCAAGCTGTCGGCAGGAATGACATCGATCGTGGTTTCGTACTCATGTTCGGATCCAAGATCGAAAAGTGCCTTCAGACGTAGTTGCCTTCTTACCGTGCCATCCACGCCAACCAGAATTGTGTCCAACCGAGGCGTGAAGTCGTCTTCAACCTTCTTCCTCCTTCGCGGGTCTGCACCTGCGGCGACCACTTCCTGAGCCCGCCGATCGAGGTAGAAACGACAGAATTCAGACACACCCGGATCTTGTGTTGCCCTCGCGACGACAGAAGCACTGTTTATTCCGACCGCTTCTGGATTCTTTAGCGGGTCGGAGAGGGGACTTGCTCCGGTTAAGCCGGCTGGAATCCAGTATTCGTCTGGGCAAACGTTGATATCTACAAGTCGTTCGTAGCTGTCATGACCGACAGTTGCCCGGACCCGCACTGTAGCGAGCCCAGAGAATGATCGAAGCGTTTCGCTAATTTGGATGGAATGGAAATTGCCGCCAAAGCCCTCGACCCATTCCTTAGCCATCTGTTCCGATTTAGAGCCTGGTTTTTCATCGAGGTCCAGTGCACGGTGCAAACCGCTATCGATCATTCTCGTGACCAGCCGGCTGAAGGCTGATGTTCCGGGACGATAGAGCATTGCATTCGAAGAATGCGCTTCGTCAAAACAGATTCGATCTACCTTCGCGTCACGTTCAGCAACGTACACACCCTCAGATTCGAGAGTCAGCGGAGTTCCGAGACTAACCATCGCCGCAAGAACGAATTCTGGCGCCCCCATTGACCTCGAGACGCTAGGCAAGTTGGGGTATGGAATCTCCTCTCCAGTAGCGTCCTCCATCTTCCCGAACATCGCGTCGATGTTCTTTTCTTGGCTCTCAAGTTCGATCTTGGCCTGGGCAATGCTCTTTTCCGCAAGCGTCGTTGCCTCGTGGACGTCTTTGCCGGCGAGCGATGCGATGACGAGCTGGCGGATCATCTCTTCGAACGGTAGACCATCGTCATTTTGCTCGTTCATACCCGCGGCCTCGAGCAACGCTTCTATGTCTCCGATCGCGTGAGACGCCAGCTGAAGTTTCTCCATCAGTCTTCCGACGATGTATTCCTCAAAAGTCCCTCGAAGAATCATGTTGCAGATACAGACGCTTGCGTGCTCCGAGGCCAGTCGCTGAATGCGTCCGATGCGCTGTTCGACAATCATCGGATTCCAGGGAAGGTCGAAATTGACGAGAACATTTGCTGCCTGCAGGTTAACGCCCTCGGATCCTGCCTCGGTTGAAACGATCACATGTATTTCCGGCACGGCTTTCTTGAACTTGGCAATCGTTCGCTGGTTTCGTTCACCCGAATCTCCGTTGATTAAGCCGCAAGTGATTCCCCGTGTCTGAAGAAACGATTCGATGGTCGTTTGTGTCTCGCGGCGAGTCGTGAATACCACTAGTCTCCACCGTTCAGGTTGCTCTGCCCTCAGTTTGTCGACTAGGGAGGCAAGGCCCCGTAACTTTGCGGTTGTGCTCATACCGCTAACAATTTCCTCCACTCGTGTGGCGAGACTCTGAGGTACCGTTCCGTTGGCAGCCATTTTCTTTAGTTGGGCAAGCAAAGCATGTGGGCTGCTGATCACCGCTTGAAGGATCGAGATTTGTGATAACCGGTTCAGGGGTTGGATGGCGCTTGAAATCACGTTGATCAGTTCAAGCTCCTCAGGCACTGGATCAACCTTGTGCAGTTGGACGACCCGCTCAGGAAAATGTAGGTTTGCATCCGCTCGCCGAATTCTCGACATGTACCCGTACACAATCGATCGGAAACTGTCACGCATGCTGGGGGCCAGGTGACGTGCTTGTGTCCGATCGTCATCGATGTAAGTTCGAGCAAACACCCCCGCACTACCGAATGGATTCTGGTGTCCTCGCGCAACCGACAACAAGTCGACGAGCGAGTAGATATCCCACAGACGATTTTGAAGGGGCGTAGCCGTGAGCATAAGGACGTACTTGAACATGCGGTTGGCTAGAGCGTCCCGGAATCGTTCGGCGACCTGAGGAGGCTGGTTTGTGCCATAGAGATTACGAAGCTTGTGTGCCTCGTCCAGAATCAGCATTTCAAATCCGGCTTGGCTCAACGCTTCGAGATACATGCGTGCAGAATGGTATGTCGTGATAATTGCGCCACCGCCATCCGGCACCTTCGCTTTCACAAGATCGTTTCCGACGGCTTCAACGCCAGGGATTGCAAACTTGGTTTCCAGCTCCTCCTTCCACTGCGGCATTAGCAACTTCGGACACACGACGAGGATCTTTGAGACTCGGTGTCGCGCCATCAGCTCACTGGCAATCAACCCCGCACTAATGGTCTTACCCAACCCAACGTCGTCGGCCAAAAGAGTGACGGGAAGACGTCGACAGAAAGTCATCAAATTGCTGATTTGGTGATAGTACGGTTCGATGTGATCGTGCCATTTAGGCTCGGATTTTAGATCCTGGCGATCTCGGATCAGAATCGGATCTACCAGATCCCACTCCTGGGCGGCACGGTAAAGCTTGTAAGCGGAAGGATCAGGTGCCTTTCGGAGAGTCTTTGTTTGGAGTTTTGGAAGCTGAACATCCATCGGAATCTAGTGGCTCTGAATCAGATTTGTTAAGGCCCGCCAAATCGCGTACATTCCATAGGAATCCAGCGCACAATAATCTCTCAGATTTGCGCGCAGCCGCGCACACTCTTCGTCATCGATCTCTCCTGAGACAATTCTGCTCCACGTCAATGACGCCACGGCACCATCTTGGATTCCGAGGTTTGAATAACTGAGTTCGGGCGTAAGAACTGGCAGGACCTTTTTTATGGAAACCGATCCGCGAAGATCTCGATGGACAAAGTACTGTTTCGAAAAGATGTCCATCAGATCGTAAAAACGATCATTGAGCTCAATGATGTATTCGCGTGCAGGTAAAGACCTGCGTCCGATGCTATCGTTGACCTGGCATTCGAAAGCCTTGTTCCAAGCAATCACTGAACCAAATGCGCTGACGTGCTCTCGAAGGGAGTCTAGGAAGGAGCCGGTCGGATCGCCGTAACCTGTGTGCAGGAAATCGCGGTGTATCGGTTTCTCGTCGGGTGAACCAACGATGTGGACCGAATACTGCAACGGAATTTGGTCGTAAGGCGAAAAGTCCCTGAATAGGGGCAGGGCGGACGCGAATGTCTCGTAGTCGATGAAGTGCAGCGGAAAAGTAAGTTCGGCCAGCTCCTTCGCGATCGCTTCTTTATCGATTATCGTCTCGCCAGTTCGATAAGCCCGAAGCTGACTGCTCTGGCCCTTCGTCAATTTAATGTCAGGGGGAATATCCTTGAGCGCAACAATTCCATTATTCACCAGTTCCTTGAGTTTCTTCGGGCTGCTCCCGATTCGGGCAATATCGTGGATTCCATACTCCGGCACGTCTGGATTCGAATAGTGGAATGTGCTGCAGTGTCGGGACCTTCCTTTATATATGCAGGAACAAGGGCCATGAGGCTCAGACTCGTTCATCAGATAATTTCGCGCCTCATACATTTCTCCACTGACGGTCTCCGAGAGGGCGTTCACATCTGTTGTGAGGTCAATGGTGTTGAATAACTTCTGAATGTCGAGCTCGTCATGCCGTACGTACTCGGGATTCAGGAGAATGAGAAAGGCTCGCGTGACGCTAATTCCGTACTGTCGAAGAAGGACTACTTGGAAAGCAAGGTCATAAGCGTGTTCTTCTTTCACTTTGGTTGCGGACTTTACCTCATAGATCGACCAGTCGTTCGTCCCGGGTTCGCGTCGAAGAACATCTACTACTGCCAGACACTCTTCTCGCTCGAATACCGGCTGGAACAGTGTGTGAGTGTTAGAAGCGATCCGTGAGCGAGTCTCTTGTAGCGTGTCCGTTCGTGAACCACTGATAATCGCCCCATCCGGAAACAAACCACGAGCCACACGCTCCACCTCAATTCCCATTTCCATGACGGACTGCTCATATTCCGTCAATTCAGTCGAGTAGTAGACGTCAGGCTTGTGAATGCGCAGCCAGGCGTTCTTCGCGCAGGCCCGCCATAGTATGTAATCCGTCTTAGAGATGGACGACACTGCAGATCGACCTGCCGGGAAGCACTCGGATTGTATGCGGGCTAACATTTATTCCTGTGCCCAAACCGATACACACTTCGCCTATAGGGGAAATCAGCGAGCGGAAGCCCCCTTAGATGAGAAGCCAGAATAGCCTTCATCCTTCGCTTCGCCGAATCGCTTTAACGATATCAGCACATCGTTGATTGTCAACCGGGTCCGAGTGCTGCGTTTTAGAGTTGAATCGTAGGATAGTGGCACTTCCGTCTATTGCGACTGTCGCGACCGAGATAAGCCAGGATCAGCACACCTTTGGCGCACTTTTCCAGCAAACTTTTGATGTTTCCGTTGGCTTCGACGTTTGCCGACTGATCGGCCGCAGATGAATACCTTGCCGTGGGCCAAGCACGGCCGCTCTAAAGGTTAGAGACGAGCGAGGTCTTGCTGAATGCGCGCGAGGATTTTGTCCAATGGAATCTGGCCACGATAGTAGAGCGGAGCCGTCTTTGAATATTCCGCTTCGAATTGCTTCCGAATGTTCTCGTCATCGATCGTGAAGGCTCCGCTTTTTGCAACGTTTTGGTCCAAAGACTTGAAGCGCTTCTCTTTGTGGGCCAGGTATTCCGGAGTCCCGATGAATTGCTGCACGGCTCCGATGTCGAGAAGTTGGTGGATATCGTAGTAGTGTCTCAGGAAATTTGTTGGGACTTTCCCCGTTCCCTTGAACTGGCCGTATTTTCGAACCACAGCCTGGACCTTTTCCACGAAGGTGTATTCGGGGTTATAGCAAGGGATGTCGAGGGCTCGGTTGTCTGCGTATTGAAGTTTCCTAGCATCGGCGAACTGCACGACCCAAGAGGAGATTGTGACGGCGCGGTTCGGGGTGGTCTGATCGAATCCGACTTCGAGGAGAATTCCATCCTTGAGACCAGCGATTGAACCAAAGTGGGTTTCGTAGCTTAGCCTGAGTCCAGCATTTCTGAGCGTTTCGTCATCGTATGTCCTGTCCCTCTCGACGGCGGTAATCCCTGGGATCTTGATCTTGTCCCGCAGCTTTTCATAAAACACTCGCCTCGACTCGATGTGCTGGGGCTTCTCGTGATTTGGATTCGTGTCGACCTGTAGTCCATCGAATGGTTCGATACGAACATCGATGTCTTCGGAAAAGCGATGGATGATTCCAAAGCCTTTGGAAAGCGAAGTGCCGCCCTTGAGCTCAAACGTTAAGCCAAGCTGTTTAAGCCCAAAGACGGCGTGCATGATCCAGTAGTCTTTTTCCACGAGCGCCGGATCATTGATCTTTTCGTTATCAGCAATGGTCTCGATAAGGGCCTTAAAGTCATCCCTCTCGTGCAGGAAAGACTCAGGCGGCATGTTGCAGCATCTCCTGAAACTTCCTCTGCGTGGAGTATTTGCCGTAGAGAGAGACCGCCCGCGAAAGCTTTTTCGGGTTCATCTCTTTGGCCTTTTCGCGAACGCGAGAAAGAACGGCGTCCCGATCCTCCGCAAGGTCGCCTAGTTCATTAACAAGATCGACCAGCAGAAACTCGGGAGAGAGCTGCCTTGGAACATTCATACGGCGCTCGAAAGTGACCAGTCGATTGCCGAGCGGAAATGTCCCATGCCGTTTCTGATTGTAGACAACCCGTTTGTTGTAGAGCTGCGTTGTCCCGAGTCCCAACTGGTTATAGGCATTCGGTGAAGTAACGACAAAATGGTCTGTTTTCAAGAATGCCTTGACCAGCTCGTGCTCGTCCGCGGGAGCCTCTCCAAATTCAAATTTGCGAGGGCTGTAGTACAAGCCCGTACGGAGCTTTTGGAGGGTCCCGTCGACAGTGAGTTCTTTGAGGTGTCGATCGACACTTTGGGACCAAGGCAGAAGGTCTTCTCTGCGGTACACGCGTCCAGGCCGAAGATGTCGCTTCAACTGCTCAAGCGTGCTCGTCCGCATTTCCTATGATCCTCCACAGTTACCTTACTCTTCACGGTCTGAATTGTCAATTATTTTACTAACGTTTCATGCATCACATAGCATAACTACCGTTGTTTCTATGTCTTGAAAGACGTTTAAATGTGATGACTTATTGGACATCTTCGGCTATTCCAAAGTCGTCACTTTCACAACGCCAGCCCAATTCCCTGGGCGATGGATGAGGCTTGATTCATTTCCAGAGCGGAGGTCTTCGAGACGTCAGCTCCCAATTGGGGCGCGAGTTTTGCCATGTCGTCGGTAAAGAGCGTGGCCTCGTGGCTAGCGCGGGAGATGGAAACGTAGCCGAACCGGGCGTTGAGTAGATCCGGGTGGACCCTAGTGTCAGCGTGAACGAGAACGCGTTCGGCAGTGAGTCCCTGAGAGCTGTAACTGGTAACGGCATAGCCGTGGTCGAAATGACGATGCTCGATGGCGCTGAACTCGATCTGGCGGTTGTTGTCGAGGCGTGCAGAAAGCCGACCACCGGGATGGATGGCCTCGATGATCGCGAGGTCGCGATTGGCGACGCCAAGCGATTTGTCTGGGGCGGTGAACTGGACGCGGTCGCCTACGGAGAACTCACGTTCGATTTCTTGATAGACGCTGACGCCGGTGAGTCGGCGGGGATCGTAGGTAGCAAATTCGTGGTTCGCTTTCTCAACCGTGAGCTGGTTTACGGCTGGGTCGATTGCGACAACCAACGCGTAGGCTCCAGCCCCGATTTCGATCGCTTTGCTGCCACGGGTGTAGCGAATTACGTCGTTGACCTCGTAGTGATTTGCCCAGGAGCGTTCGGCACCCGTCATGTCCTGCCGCGGAACAAGGACCCGGAAAGCATGGTCCTCCGAGGCTAAGGTTCCATTGAGCTTCAACTCCTGGCGAACCACGACGTTCAGATCGCGACGGGAAGCATTGTCTGGTGAGACGATGAGACTGTTCTGGGGAGATCCAACGTAGCTCTTGGCAATGGCGCGGATGCGTTCTTCCCCGTTTGGAATTTCCTTCACACGGCCCTGCTGTTGGAGTGCATCGAGCGCGGCAGAAACTTGGCCTGTAGCCAGCAGTTCGACGGCAGATTTCAGAGCTGGGTCTTGCTGGCGAACGATCTCATCGAGTCGCCCCGTGCGCATTCCGGCTTCTTGCAATTGCTCGAACGGGCGGCCCGCTTCGACGCCCTGATGCTGGCGGATGTCGCCAATCAGAAGTACACGGTCATCTGAGCCAAGCCGGGCAAGGAACTCACGCATTTGATTGGTGCTGGAGAGGCTCGATTCGTCGACAAAGTAGAAGTTCTTTGGGTCTCGCAGGTCAGAATTCGGAGTTCGGGCGAGGAAGGCTTGCAGGGTCTGGGCCTCGATGCCCGCCTCATTCAGTTGGCGCGCAGCGCGGGAGGTCGGTGCGAAACCCTCGACCTGATAGCCCTGCCTTTCCGCGGCGCTCCGTAGGACGGTGAGCGTGGTTGTCTTCCCCGTGCCGGCAAAGCCTTGGATTCCCTGGATGCGGTCCCGCGAGCTTAGAACATCTTCGACAACTGCCTTCTGTGCTTCGTTCAGATGCGAGTGCTGGTCGGCAAGGGCGATGGCTTGCGCACGCGAAAGAACCGGCTCGACATGGTTTTGGCCCTCACGCATCCGACGAAGAATGTCATGTTCCGCTTCGATGGTCTTCGCGGTGGTGAATTGACGGCCCGGAACGCCCTGAGGCCGCTCGACGATCTGAAACTCGCCCGAAGCCAAGCGGGCGTCAAGATTGGTGCGGACCTGGACATGGGTGATCTCCCCCATTCCGCGACGAAGACCGTCGCGGATCAGCGCACGTTCGTCCACGACCGCCTCGCGCTCGAAGTTCTTGTCACGAGAAAAGGTTAGAGACTCTCGAACACGGTCCAATGAATTCACGGGCTTCTCATGATGTTGCGACCGTTCCTGCGCTGCGCGGACAACAGCGTCCGCCTGGTTTCCGAAGTCCGCCGCCAGCCTCCGGTGCGCAGCCATTACTTCTCCCGGTGAATGAATCTCCTTGCGGTCACGTGTCGAGTGCGCAGCGATCTCGGCAGCTTCCTTTCCCGAGCGGCCCGTGCGTTCGAGGTATTCACGAATTTGTTGGCTCCGAGGACTGGATGCGTCGAGATATTCCTGTGTGTATCCCTTAATCTCCGGGGCACCGCTCCGCCCTGTCGTAATTTCGTAACCAAGTTGGCGGAGGCGGTACGTCAACTCGGATTGATAGATGGCCGTGGCAAATTGCTGGGAGGCGAAGAGGCTCTGCGGCTGAATCGCGCGCGGCTGGCCATTGTCGCGCTCGGTGACATTAAAAACGACCGCGTGTGTGTGCAGTTGTGGCGCGACGTAGCCATCGACGGGGCGGGCGGTATCGTGCTCGAACTTCGCGGCGATAAATCTGCCCGTAGTCTCGGGCGGATGATTGCCGCCGATGCGGGCTTGCGTATAGTGTTCGAGCTGGTCGAGGGCAACACTTACGCTCTCCCGATGTGCTTCGCGGACGCGCTGATCGCCGCCGACAAGCGCGGTCAGCGAGACAGATTTGGGCGCAGAAAAGGTCGCATCCCACCCGGCTCGGTGCTCCATCGTCTTGATGGTCTTGCCATCGGCATCTTGATATTCATAGGACGCTCGTTGGCGCACCAGCTGCTCGCCCGTCTGTGGATGCTGGCCCTGGCTGAGTTTCGCGAAGTCCTCTCCGGACACCATCCCGGCCAGACCGAGCTGAGCGGCCAGTCGCCCTTGCCATTCGCCTGCGATGACGCCCCGTTGCGACCAATAGTTCTGCTCTTTCGCGGTGAACTCCTTCTGGTGGTAGGTCTGTGCCTGGCCAGCGGAGAGTGGCTTGGAAATGGTTAGCATGGCAGTTACTATCCTCGAAGATTGAGGCTTTGTTGGGCGTTTACGTTCGTCTCAAGTTCGGTCTCCCGCTGGGGTATCTCGGTTGCCGCCCGGGGCGCTTTTCGCTGCGACGGCATGGGCACATTTGGCTCCGGCTTGATCTCAAGTGGGCGCGCCTGGGACTTAGGCGTTCCGATGTTTTTCGGATCGTAGGGAAGCTTGTCCTCGGGCGTATCGCGGAGGTTGAAGTCACTCGCGACAACCGGCATTTCGAAGTACGGGAATGAGAAGCGTGTCACATAGTTCTCGTACTTCATGTAGGCATGGAGGTCCGGGAGTCCGGAGATTTCGGACTCCATTACAAGCGGTTCAATCTGCCGGTCCAGCGCGAAGTTTCGCCCAGCGCGGGAGCCGTCGAAGTGGGTTTCGCGTAGCCGTTCGATCTCGACTTTCCCGATGAATTTGCTGACCCACTCGCCAGCACTCGGTTCCTTCGTCTTCAGCCAAATGCTGGTTGCCGGTTGGGAAAGCATGACTTCAGCCAGATGGCCATAAAGGTATTCCAATTGGGCCTTGCCCTGGAAACCCAGAATGACCGGATTCCTGCTTTTTCGGTTTTCCGTAATCGCTGTGTGTAGTTGAGGGAGCTTTTGCAAGCTCGCCAACTCGTCGATCACGAACCATGCCCGCTTTTGTCCGTCCTTCGGCTCATTTAGGAGACGCAAGACGAGCAGGTCGATCCAAAGACTTTGGAGCGGACGGAGTGCCTCACGTTCCGCCGGGAGTGAAGTGATGAAGATCCATCCCTGTCGTGTTTCGGCCCACTCTGTGGCCGACCATTCGCCATTTCCCTCACCCTTTTTCGGGAGGAGACGGAGGCTGTCAGCGACTAGTCCAAGCGAGCCAAGAACACCAGCACGCTGATGCTCCGCCTTCGGGTCGATCAGGTGAGCGTGTTCAGTTCCTTTCAGCCTTCGGTCGATTTCCTGCGGGTCCGACATCCACTTGACCAGTTCATCCGGGGTCGGGCCATAGGCCATCAGGAAGGCAAATATCTTCTGTGGGGACTCGATGAAGAACTCACCTTTCTGGTTCTGCGGTGGCTGAAACAGGGACACAGCCAAAGCCTTTGCCTCGGAGCGACGGCGCAACTCCTCCGCGGGCCCCCAATAAGGGCACCGCTTATCGAGCGGATTCAGGATCACGTCACCATTCTTTGGGTCGTAAAAACGCTGGATGAATTCCCGCGCGGGGTCGTAGACAATCGCTGAATCGCCACGAGTTTTTATCTGCCGAAGGATCTGCAGCATGATCGCGGTCTTGCCGGCGCCGGTATCTCCGATGATCTGCATGTGCTGTGCCTCCGCCCGTTCCGGTATGCGGATCATCATCTTCATCTCGTCGGTCTTGATGCCGATGCCATCTCCTCCAACCCTCCGGTTGAACTCCCGCGGAGTCATCAACTCGGGGCCTTTCAAGCGTCGTCCGTATCTGAGGGCCCTGCGCCGTCGAACGTCCTTGGCAATGGAAAACGGGAGCTGGATGGCCAGTGATGCCAGACCGAAAAGCAGTGGAAGCTTGTAGAGATCGAAAAGACTGTCACCGCCGTAAACCGTGCTTCTAAGGTAGGAATTCAAAGAAGCGTCGATGTAGTTCTGCTCGGGTCCCAGGTAAAGAAGAACGTAGCTGCGCTGCAAGGCGGCCCGTGAGAGCGCAAGCGGGATGGACTTGCCGCCCGGTTGCGGCGTCTCGCCTCCTGTCACGTCGGCATTCGTCGCCAGACGCGGTCGAATTCCCTGGGCGCCTACCATGAGCATCCGGTAGTTGTCTCTCCGGTTTCCTCCGATTGCTCTGGCAACGGTGGATCGAATGTAGATCGGCGTATAGAAACGCTGCAGTGGGCTGCTGCCGAAGCTGAACCGGCAGTAAAGAAATAGTCCGGCAAGAACGACCGCCATGAAGACTGCGCCATACGTGTAAATCGGGCTGTGCGGCGGCCAGATGATGGTTTCTTTGCGTCCCCATTTTGTCATTGCCATCGGCTATTTCCTTCCTGCGGAAGTAGCCAACTTCCCGGCCAGTTGGTGCTTCGCCTCGCTGATTTCGTCGAGCAGTTTGTCGAATGCCTCCGGCGTGAGTCTCTGGCCTGCGGCCAGAGGCCGCAACACATTTACCAGGAGCAGGCGGACTCCGAGAATCTCCGCTAGAGATGGATCACTGGCCGATCCTCCGCGCAACTTCTGCAGGATCACATCGCGAACCCATTCGCCCAGGGCGCACCCGTTGGCTGCAGCCGCCCTCTCGACTGCCGCAAATTCGGTCGCTGTCAACTTAGTATTGAGTGACCGATTGCGGCTTTCCCGGCCTCGCACCGACCCTTTTTTCCTGTCTGTTTCGGAATGATTAGGTAGCATCAGGGCGCTCATTTCTCTGCCGGAGGCAGGAACCTAACAAGTTTCCTCGATCCGACAAGTTCTTTGTTGTCATAGGGACCAGCATTGGGTTCCGAAGGAACCTAAACAGCTCCCTTTCAGGGGTGGAGTGTCAAAATTCTTCCGGTGCGAAGCACCGTTCTTGCACCACCCCGAAATTGAATGGACGATCATGCCTTCACTGCGCGCACAGAAGCCGTGGACTCGACCCCGGCTGCAAGCTTCTTTGTCGGCTGCTCCGTCGCACCATTGCTCGGGCCTTTTCGCACACGCAAAGCGGGGGCAACCTGCTTGGCGTGTGCCGTCTTCAGGAAGTCCTGGAAGTCGCGGTCCTTTGAGAAGACATAGTTGAGCGCCTTGTCCACAACATCATCCGCGGATGCGTGGATGAAGGCAGCATACTGATCGACCTGCGTGGCGGTGACCTCATCGAGTCGGACAGAAGCACAGATGTGGCGGCTCTGGTTGATCTCAAGCAGTGGCATGTGGGTTCTCCTTTATGGGTAGTGGAATTAAGGAATCGTTATGCGCAGAATTAGCTAGCAAGTCAGCAGCAATAGGCGCCGTACTTCGTGCCGTTGCTGTGGCATGTTGTACCTCGAAGACGGGTTCAATAAGGAAGCGTTTCGCGTCGCGGTCATAGCCGCGAAGCGCAAGCACCTCGCGGACAACTCGGCGGCCTGGCTGACGTTCAACATGGACGACAAAATCGACAGCTTCTGCGATCTCGGCTTCGGTATCGGCGAACGTGCTTTGCGCGTGACTGCGCATCACGAGATTGGCGAAACGGTGAAGGGCTTTCTCCGCCGAGTTGGCGTGGATCGTAGCCATTGAACCCGCATGGCCCGTGTTGAAGGAATCGAGCAGCGTTCGTGCCTCGATTCCGCGGACTTCCCCGAGAATGATGCGGTCCGGTCGCCAGCGGAGAGCGGACTTTAGAAGGTCGTCGAAAGTTATCTTGGCCTTGAACGTATCAGTCTGGCATTCCGTCGGCAGAATGTTCGGCTTCTGGATCTGAAGTTCGGAGGTGTCCTCGATGACAACGAGGCGATCCTGTTCGGGAATAAAGTCGGCCAGTATCCGCAATAGCGTGGTCTTGCCGGTACCGGTTCCGCCACTGATAAGGAGCGTCTTACCGCTGCGAATCTGCTCGGCTAAGAAGTCCGCAAGCGCCCGCGTCAGCGTGCCGCGAGCGATCAGATCATCAACTGTGTAATGGCGGCTGGTGAATTTCCTGATGATGAGCGCAGGTGTACAGCGCACAACCGGCGGGATGACTGCCGCCAACCGACTCCCGTCCGGGAGTTGTGCGTGCAGGAGTGGGTTGTCCTCGTCGAGCTTCTTACCCAGTTGATTAGCAATAACTTCGAGGCCGGTTTGTAGCTTGCCGGCGTCGAACGAAACGTTCTGCTCTTGGAACATGGTGCCGTCGCGTTCGTACCACCACGAGGCGTCGGGGTTGCCCATGATTTCGCTAACATCTTCGTCGAGCAGCAGCGCCTCGATGGGCCGAAGGAACGGAAGGATCAGCTCGAAGCTCATAGCGAGAACCTCACAGCGATGGAAGCCCAGCGGTTAGCCGGGCTTCCGAGAGTGAAGAGCAAGGGCCTATGCGGCCGTTTCCTCCTGGGTTGCATCCTCGTGCTCCTGATCTTCCGGGGCGGCCTTTTCGGCACGGTCCAGCTTCAGGATCGAAGCGACCCGAATTTCCCAGACGCGCTGCTTCGTGTCCGTCTTCTTGCTCTCGTACTCCCGGCTGCGCAGTTCGCCTTCCACCTGGATATGTGCGCCCTTCGTGAGCGTCTTGGCGAACTCCGAGAGCTTGCCGAAGACAACGCAACGGTGCCATTCGGTGTGCGAGATGTATTTGTCGTCCTTCTTGTAGGAGGACTTGGTTGCCAGCGAGAGTGTCGTGAAGCTGCGGTTGTTGGCGGTGCGAACTTCTGGGTTGCTGCCGAGAAAGCCGATGAGCGTTACTTTGTTCTGGTACATGAGAGTGTCTCCGTTTGTTGAATTCGCCCGTTGTTGCTCGGGTCACACTGGGCGGAGCTTAGCGAGTGGGCACGGCTCCCAAGTGCCGAAGGTCTGCTTTCTGGGAGGGGCCCGAAAGAAGTTTGAGAGGCGTTCTTTGCCGTGGTTCTCAAACTTGTTTTGGGAGGAACCGAGACCCCAAAGGGGCGCGCAATGCGAAGCAGAAGACCGAGTGCCGCAGGGCGCCGGAAAGGCCCCGAAGCTGTGACCGAGCAAAAGACGGATACATAACGGCAGACACATGCCAGATCAAAGTTCTCATGTGCACATTGGCTGCGGAAGTTCACAGCGAATGCAGTGCGATTCGAGCTGGCATGTCCGGGGTAAGAAGGGCGCAATTTGCCACCGTAGTTGCGGGTCGAAATGCTCTTGTTCGCCTGCTCTGCTAGGCACCGAGACAAGTGGGAAGAGCGAGCCGGATTGGCAGCAAGAAAGGACATGAATAAGCCTCTGGGCAGGTCGATGAATCCCTAGCTGAATGCCTGGTCGGCCCGGAAGCGCACGATCGTCAGACCGAGGGGGTTCACGGCAAGCTCATTGTTCTTCACATTCTCGCGAAAGACATAGGTAACGCTGGCTGTCCATCGCTCCCGCTTGAGTTCAGAATGATCCGCGGGGTTGGTGTACACCTTCTCGAACTCGATCCGCGCCGAATACGGCGACTGTCGTAGGTCGTCAAGGATGACGTTCTTCATCTCCACATCGATATACGGCAAGCTGCTGTCTTTGACGTAATTCTGAATGCTGTTGTCCTTGCGTTCCTGGTCGATTACGGCACGTTGCACGTCGCTATTAAGGAAGTAGAGCGACTGCGTTTGATCGCGTTCGATCGTGAAACGATTGCGGCTGAAATATAGTTCGGCCCAGCGGGTGAGGTAATACTTGTTCTCCGCTTCCTGCGGGCGATACTGAAAGTTCCGATAGTCGATTGCTTCCGCGTGGCCTACGTCGTTGATGCGCACAATCAATGGGTGCATCTTGGCAAGCGCCGTCTGGCTCTTGAAGGTGAGCCCCGCCAGCGCGATGCAGATTCCGGCAAGCACAAGAATCGTCACTTTCAAATAGGTATTCATCACCAACGGGTCGCCGTACTGCTCCAGGTAACGCTCTGCGGCTCTGGTGATTTCCGGGGTCTCTTTGGCTTCCATATTCGTTGTTTCTGTGCTCATCTGTGACCTCGTTTTTCTTGCCGTTTACATCACGGCCCGTATCGCCATCATTGCCATGCCCAAGCCTCCGCCGTGCCCGCCAGTACCGCCAGTGAATAGGCTGTGCGTCATGGTCGGAATCTTGAAGAGAATGTAGATGTTGACCAGTACAAGAAGGATCAGAAGGGGCAGCGTCTGAACCATGGTTGAAGGATCTGACATGCTCTGGCCAAGTTGAATGTAGTAGTTGGTCAGAACATGAGATAGAACATTCATCGTGGCTGCGGCGACGACTTTGTAAAAGCTGAATCCGAGATACGCCTTAAGCCAACTCCAAAACAGCCAATCGAGCTTGTCGAAGACAAGAAACGGGATAAAGATCGGCCCGAGTAATCCGATGATCGTTGCCGCAATCGCGCCATAGGCCAGAATTGCGGAAATGATTCCAGCCAGTAGGGCTAACAGGAACTGCACGACAAAGTACACAATCGCGTAGTACGGGGACATCAGACTATTCAGCAAGGATGGTCCCGTCTTTGAGGATGCCGTGTGGATCTCGTTCAGCATGGTGGCGGAACCATCTGCCCCAATCAGGTTCACAAGATTGATTGTGCCTCCGTCAATGAAGCCCTTGATGGAGAACCCAAGTCCGGGGATGGAACTGTCGTAGTAGTTCACCATCACGTAGGCAAAGGTGAGCAGCATGAAGAGGTTGAGGAACCTCCCCATGCTGAACCCTGGCCCACCGTGCGCCGATGCCAGCGCCTCCTGCACGCCGAACCAAACCAACATGATGGTCGCGAGCGCTATGACGATGTGAATCCCCATCGCTGTAATAGAGGGGGCAGCCGTAGCTGCAAGCGATTTGCACGCCTGAGCGATATAGTCAAAAAGACCTGTACCCATGTTCTACGCCCTCCTGTCTTCCTTGTTTGCGTCTGGTCAGTACGCTTGCGTGAGGAGATTCGCTGCACCGCCGCTGGTTGTCGTTACATTGGCGTTGTAATAGTTCTCGTATCCTGCCGAGTCGCGAAATGCCGATTTCATCGCGTCCTGCTGCTGCTTTTGGGCAACGATCTGTTGCAGGGCAAGATTGGCATTGATCTGGTTTGCGTCTTGCAAAGTGCGCAGTTGCAAGAGTAGAGCTTGGTTAATGCGCTGCAGTTCAGCCATGATGGTTTGCTGCGACGGGTCCTGGGTTTGGGTTGCGGCCTCCAGATTTGCAATGTCCGTTTGCCTTGAGGTCTGGTTGGCGCGGATGGTCCCGAGGGCTTGCAGGTTGTTGGTCATCACCGAGTCGTTGATATCAACCGTCGCGCCCTGTGCTGCAATCTGGAGCTGCCCGGCCGTACTCGCGGTGCCGTAGCCGGGAATCATCGTATTGGTGTTCGGAACGCTAACTTGTTGGTACGCGGATGCGGCGCCCTTCCCGGTGTTTGCCGAATTGAGCCAACCCATCGAATTGCCGTAGGTATTCGAAATTTGCTGCAGGAGTAACAAATCAGAGGTTGGAGACAGAAACCGCGCATAGAGCATCCTGGGCGCAAGGATCATCTGATGGGTGAGCTCGTATTGCTGCTTTGCGACGTTGTAGGCTTGCAGCGCTGTCGTGGCGATCTTCACGGTATTGGTGAAGATCTGTTGGCCCTGCTCAATCTGCCGGACTTCGTTGGCAATCGATCTCTGTTCGTTCTCGATCTGGGTAACGGCGTGGCCCGCTTGCGTAGGATCGAACACGATGCCGGAACCAAATTGTGCGTTCGCGAGTGGTTGCAACGCCGCCGCAAAGCCAACGGCGAGCACGGTAAGGGTTAGTTTCTTCATTTGTCTCATCCCTTCGTCGCCGTTGGTTTCGTGATGCTTTACAGCGGTACGGCGCTACTGCTGTGCAGCAAGAATGTCTTTCTGGAGCTGCGCAAGACGGTCAGCCTTTGGCTTGCACCTTGCGTCGCGTTCTTTCTTCTTGGCTTCGAGGTCCGCCATTTGTTCCTTGGTCAGAGTCTGTCCCGTCAGAAGTCTTGTCGCTCCGGAGTTATCTTCCTCCAGGCAGTCCTTGGCATAGGCCGGGTATTCGGCGTTGTATTGATCCTGCAACTGCTTCACTTTTGCCGCTTTGCTCTGACAGCCGGCAAGGGTGAGAGTCCACAGAACTAAGAGGGAGAGGGCAACGATTCGCATGGAAAGCCTCCTCAGAACGTCTGTGGGATAGTGTGGTTCGAGTACGCAGGAAGAAGCAAGTCCTGCGTGAAATACACTTTCACGCGGTGACCCTCCCGGATCGTGATCGTGGGCGGTATCTGTATGAAGCGATCAAGGATCGTGGTGGCAGACTGCGAAACACTAGCTGCAGCCCCGTTGGTGAACCCCTGGGAACCGCTCGTCGTGATTGTGCCGCCACCCTGTGTGATCTGGCTTGCTCCAGCAATCACACCCAAGGCTATTGAGGTACCGAAGATTTGGAGGTAGTGGTTGTTCACCTTGTCTTTCAGCCCTTCCTCTCCGATCTGATCGAGGCCCTGGAACTGATCGAGATCGACGGAGTAGCCGTCCGGCATAATCAGGCGGTGAAAAACCACGGCCATCCGGCGCTGTTGCCCGAAGCCAGCCGCTCCAATCTTCTTCGCCTCGCCCAAAACAACCGTCCCCTCGGGAATGATCACGTGTTGATGATCGTGCGAATACAACGGATTTGAGACAAGAACTTTGACGGGTCCTACGGCGTCTCCATCCAGACGACTCATGAGAACAGTGTCGAGAACCGAGCCCTCGTAGACGAGATAGGGCTGACCGACGGCTGAATCGATATTGGCCTCCAGTGGACGTTTATAGCCTCCGGGCGTGTCCTCCTGTTTCCCTTCGGCTGGTGGGGAGACGAGACTGCTGTTTGTCTGCCGTTCGCTACGGTCATACTGGGCGGACACCGTCTGGCCTTGCTGCTGTTGTTGCGGCGGATCGGCAGAGCGGGAGTACACAAGATTGGAAGCGAAACGGGAGTTGTCAGCCCGCTCGCGTTCTTTCGCAGCGATCAACTGTGCCTGCTGTTGCGCAGGCGTGAGTTGCATCTGCATGTTGCCCTGCTGCGCTTGCGGGCAGGGCTGGCCAGGAATGCAGGGCACGGCAAGGCCGGTCGGCCCATAGGCCGCGGCTGCGGATCGCTGCTGGGGCGTCGAAGACGCAAGGGCCGGATCTCCTAATGCGGCAGCGGCCATTGTTGCCTGCTGCTCTTTCTGACGTTCGGCCTGAAGCTGGTTCTTCAACTCCTGCACGTTGTTGTCGGTGTTGTCCTGCAACGTTGGTTGCGGCGGTTGCCCTTTCGCACTGGCCTGTTGTCCGGGCGTCTTCTTGCCGGACGAACTGAAGAGCGCCGCCACAATCACGAGCAATGCCGCACCCAGATAAACAAGGGTCTTGAGGTTCTTTTGCAAGACACCTTTCGGTAGCTCCAGGTTGCGGCGCAACGTTGGTTCCACCTGCGGCTCTGTGTGCGAAGTGAAGACGTTCTCGGTCATGACGGTGATCCCTTACGGGTGAATTCCATTTTCTTTTTGCCGAGCTCCACGTATCCGCTGTCCATGATCTTCGGGATGATGTACGTCCCTTCCCGGAGGTCGTAGGTGACGAGATTGGGCTTGCCGTCTTTCATCTCATAGACACTGAACTTCTCAGGCGCATTGGTCTTGATGTAGGTGAACCTGTCGTCGTGATAGATCGACTGGATATTGAAAGGCGCTTCGTTCGGTTTATAGACGTAGTCGAACTTGAGGCGTGTCGGATAGGCGCTCTTGTATTCATCGACAGCCTGTTCAACGTGCGATTGCAGAGCGGCAAGCTGCTGCCGCGACTGCTCCAATTGTGCAGCGGGTACGAACTTCGGAGGGCCGCTCGCGGCCACGATCGCGCTGCGGTCGGCGGGTTCGACGATCACCTTGAGGTCAGGAGTGGTGGTGGTGGACCCCGAGATGTCCTGCAGGGTGAAACTGTAGATGTTCCCCTTGTCTGTAATGAGATTCAAGTTAGAGCTGATGCCTGGTTTTGCCGGATGCACAAAACAAAAGTTGCCAACCACATCCACGATCCAGAAGTCTTTGTCGCCGGTGGCGGCTTCCATGATTTTCTCAGTCGTGGGCAGTTCGATAAGGGTCGTATATCTCAACTTTGCGCGGATCGGGATGATGTCCTGCGAGTGATACTGCACAGTGCGCGCAGAGTCTTGGGCGAAAGCACCGATAGAAGAAAAAACCAAAGCGCAATTGACGACGAATTTCAGATGCCGCATAAAGCTCTCCTTAGCGGTTGTTGTTCGAAGTTGATACGGCCAGCGCGCGCGGCCGGAACGGATGATCTTCCGCCAGATGGCGAAGTCCATCCGCAATATCGAAGCGGTCGAAATATTCCTGCTTCTTGAGGTTGTCGCGGGCGTTGTTGGTTGCCATCCAGTGCGAGACGGAATCGACGTTCAAGTGCACTTTCTTGGAGGTCTGCGCCTTGCGAATGAGCATTTGGCCCGGTGGAACAAGGCCGTCAATAAGGTCCAGTTCGGTGTCGTTCAGATGAAACGCCTCACGATAAACTTCCCGGTTCATGTCCGGGTTGGCGAGAAAGATCTTCGTGGGGCAACTCTCGGCCACTATCGCCAGCATCCCCGATTCCTCAAGTTCTTTGATGGATTGGGTCGCCAGAATCATCGCCGCTTTGTGCTTGCGCCATGTTTTCTGCGCCTGCACCACATAATTGCGGATCGTCTCGTTCTTGATGAAGA
>Ga0210410_10000515_pt1 | contig 42952 bp, 35 predicted proteins | sample IncBWC4MmetaG_FD_161058 | JGI IMG/M metagenome (GOLD analysis project Ga0210410, IMG submission 161058) | Forest soil microbial communities from Barre Woods Harvard Forest LTER site, Petersham, Massachusetts, United States - Inc-BW-C-4-M | ecosystem: Environmental > Terrestrial > Soil >...
TGGATCGACTTGGCCTTGCCCGTCTGGTCGTCGGCATCGATAATCACCGCGCACAGCCGGACGTCGCCGGTCGCGGGCTCGAAGCGAACCGGCATGCCGTTAAGAAACTTGCCTACCACCAATTCCTTCTTCACGCCGATCACTCCGTCATAGGGTCCGGTCATGCCAACATCGGTCACGTAGGCCGTGCCTTTGGGCAGCACTCTCTCGTCAGCGGTGGGTACGTGGGTGTGGGTGCCGACCAGGGCCGTGACTCGTCCGTCAAGATACCAGCCGAGCGCGATTTTTTCCGAGGTAGCTTCGGCGTGGACATCCACGAAAATTATTTTCGCGTCGATCTTTTCCAAAAGCTTGTCGGCGACGCGAAAGGGGTCGTCATTCGCGGCCATAAAGACACGCCCTTGCAGATTGATCACCGCGTAAGGAATCTTGCCTTTTTGACCCTGATAAACGCCGGCGCCCGGCATGTCGGCGGGATAGTTTGCCGGGCGCAGCACGCGCCGCGCCGGACCGTGCCCGTTGCCTTCGACCATCTGAAAATAGTCGATAATCTCGCGCTTGTCCCAGACGTGATTGCCGGTCGTGATCACGTCGATGTTCAGTTCAAACAGCTCTTCGGCCAGGGCTGGAGTGATGCCAAATCCCGCCGCGGAATTTTCGCCGTTGGCGATGATCAAATTGATGGAGTGGTCACGCACGATTCCGGGCAGACGATCCTTGACGATGGTGCGTCCGGGACGTCCGAAGATATCGCCGATAAAAAGAATTCGCATGAAGAATGTGGCGCGGGCGCCATCGCCCGCGTTTCCGATGGTAACACGCGAAAACGCGAGCCTAGTTGCTGCCAGCGAGTTCCGCCGTCCGCAGGAAATCGAAATTCCCCGCCGGATTCAGTCGAATGTTCTTCACCCGCCGCGTGTGCACTAGAACGTTATCGAGATACCAGAGATTGATGTAAGGAAGTTGGTCGGCGAGAATGTGCTGGACCTCGGCATAGAGCGGCTTACGCACCGCAGGATCCACCTCGCGCCGCGCCCGATCGATTAGAGCATCGACACGCGGATTCGAATAAAAGCCACGATTGGCGCCATTGGGCGGAAAGCGCGAAGAATGAAAGGCGTAAAAAATGTCGGGATCCTCATTGCCGCCGATCCAGCGCAAGCCATACATCTGGAACGCGCCGTGGGTTACATCGTTGAAAAATGTGGCGAACTCGAAGCTGCGAATGTCGAGCGCGATTCCGGCTTCGCGCAATTGTTGCTGCATCACGGCGACCATCAGGCGGGTGTTCTCGTCGGTCGAAGTCTTCATGGTGATGTGGAAGCGCGTGCCGTTGGCCGCCGGATATCCGGCAGCATCCAGTAATTGATTCGCCTTCGCCACGTCGTGCTGGTACGTGTTCGGGTCGGCGCTGTAGGCCCAGCTTTGCGGCGGAAGAACGCTGTGCGCCCGCTGCGCCTGGCCGCGCCACAAATATTCGATCATCGGCGTGGGGTCTAGCGCATAGGCAATGGCCTGGCGCACGCGTGGATCTTTCAGAATCGGATCGCGCAAATTGAAGCCGAGATAGGCCAGGCGCGTTCCGGCGGAGCGTTCGACTGCAAGATTCTGTTCGCGCGCCAGCGTCAGTATCGTGTCCGGCGTGAGTGAATTGATGCTGATGTCGCCGCTGCCCTTCCGCAGTTCCAGGGCCTGCGTGGTTGCATCCGGCACGACCGCAAATCGCACGCGTTCAAGTTTTGCTCGGTCGCCCCAATAGTCGTTGTTGCGCTCGATGACGACTTCTTTGTCGGTCTCGGCGCTGACAAATTTGAACGGGCCCGAGCCTACCGGATGGCGAGTCATCTCATCCCCGCTGCCGTCGGGAACGATGCCGATCGCGCCGTCGGAGATGTTCCACAGCAGTGCCGCGTCCGGCTCTTTCATTCGGAAGATAACTGTGTTGGCGTCGGGAACATCGATCTGCTTCACGAAGCGATAGGCCGAAGCTTTCGCGCTGCGCACTTTACCGGCGAGCAGGGAATCGAAGGTCCACTTCACGTCGCGAGAAGTGAGGGGGCGGCCATCGTGAAATCTCACGCCGGTATGCAAGTGAAAAATATAGGTCAGTGGATCGGGAATCTCCCAGCGCTCGGCCAGGCCTGGCGCCACATTCAAATCCTCTCCGCGCGCCAGTAGATCGTCGAAGATGAGGTTGTCGATGCGCTCGGATTGTGCGTCGAGCCCCACCCGAGGATCGAGATTGGTAGGGCTGGATTCGATAATCATGACCAGCGTGTTGCGGTCGGGCTTGGAGGAGCAGGATAAAGTGAAGCAGGATAGAAATGTCAGGCACCCCGCGAAGCTGAGAAACGTAACGGCCCGCCTATGCATAAGAAATCTTTCCCAGGATTGCCGGACGCTTCGCCCCCGTCGCGGCAGGTACGTTGGAAGGCCGATGGTGCCAGGTCTCATAAGCGAGGACCGCGAAGGCAAATGCTTCCTTGGCCTCGGAGGGCATGCCGAATTCGTCTGAGAGCCGCATTTGAATACCTAAAGGGGAGAGAGCATTCGCCAGCATTGCAAGTAGCGTCGGATTTTTCGTACCGCCTCCCGAGAGAACGAGTTCAGCGTACGCATCTGTCTTTTTGCGAATCACAAATCGGCAAATCGCGTCGGCGATCGAACCTGCGGTGAGCGCGGTCGCGGTCGCCACAATATCCTGCTTGCGGGCGCGCCCGCACAGGCGGATGAAGTCGGCGACAAACTCGCGACCGAATTCTTCCCGCCCCGCAGTCTTCGGCGGCTGCGCGCGAAAAAACTTCCCGTGCAAAATCTGTTGCACCACCGGATGCAGCACCGTACCCGAAGCTCCAATCTTGCCCGCGCGATCGAACGGTCTGCCATAAAGTGCTTCGATCACGGCATCGATCACCATGTTGCCGGGTCCGCAGTCGAAGGCGAATATTTCGCTGGCCGAGGCGCCCGCAGGAATCGCCGTCATGTTGGCGATGCCGCCGATGTTCTGCACAATTCTCCCCACACGCGGATCGCTGAAGAAAAGATAATCGAGATAGGGGACGAGGGGCGCACCCTTGCCGCCGGCGGCCATATCGGCCGGGCGAAAATCAGATATGACGGGAACGCCGACGCGGGCCGCGATGATGGCAGCCTCACCGGTTTGCCAGGTCGCAGCGATTCTTCGTCCGAGAAACAACTGCGGCTGGCCCTGGTGATACAAAGTCTGCCCGTGGCATCCGATGAGGGCGGCTTTGGCCCGAAACTTTTTCTGAGTCGCGATCACCGCTTCGGCGTACAACTCGCCAAGGAGAAAGTTGAGCCGCGAAAGATCGGCGACGCTCGCTCGCGGCGAATTCATGGCTGCGAGGACAGCCGCGCGAACCTTCGGCGGGTACGGGTATTCGGCGTGCGCCAGCAATTCGATCGTGTGGCGCGGACCTGCCGTGAACGGAAGTCGAAGGGGCCCTTGCCCTCGAATGCCAGAGGGCGCGCCAGGATTCGGAGGAGGTTGCACTTGACCAATGCGCACCAGCGCCACATTGATGCCGTCCGCCGAAGTCCCGCTCATCACCCCCGCTACTATCATCTCGGTCATTTGGATTCGTTCACCGTCGATCGTCGATTAACGGCCAGTATTCTGAATTGTGTCGTCCCGAGAAGGCACATTGTCCGCGAAGAGCGGGCAATTGCGACGAAGGATCCATGTAATTCTGTTCTAGCAGCGCCAGCAAAATTGCATAGGTCTTTCGCTTCGCTCAGGATGACAAGCATAAGCAGGATGACACGCATAGGGAGCGGCTAGGCCAATCCCTCGATCCGGACTTGCTCGCCAAACTCCCACAACTTGCGCTTCAGCTTCGCGACCGTTGCCGCCGAAGGGGCTTTAACGCCTCGCAATATCTTCGCCGACTTTTTCTTGAACGCCAGGACACGTCGCGACGATTCTGCCACGCGGTGTGCGAATTTGTTGTCGCTCTCTGCGGCCTTTACTAGAGCCTCGCACGCTGCTTCCACGTAATTCTGCCGATGGCAGACCAGACACAAGTCCCCGCCTGAGCGCACGAACTCCGCGGCCGCCGTTCCAACCGGCGCGGCCGAGAGCACGCCGCCCATCTCCAAATCGTCGGACACGATAAGGCCGCGATAGCCGATCCGTTTGCGCAGAATGTCGGTGATCCAAATTTTCGAAAGCGACGCCGGAGTGCGGTCGCGCGTGACTTGTGGATACGCTGCGTGCGAAACCATCAGCATCGGCAATTGCCGCCGCAGCGTGCGATACGGGACGAGATCCTCCGCCCACAACCGCTTCATCGATTTTTCAATCACTGGCAGTTCGTGATGACTGTCGAGGGTGCCTTCGCCCAGGCCGGGGAAGTGCTTGCCGCATCCTAGGATGTTCGTGGCGCGAAGCCCGGCCAGAAACTCGCGGGCATAAGCGACAGCCTTCCGCGGATTCGCCGACACCGCTCGCGAACTCATCACGCTGCGCGAAGCCTCAAACGCCAGGTCGAGCACGGGAGCGAAGTCTACATTGAAGCCCAATGCGCGGCAATTGGTTCCAATGATTTCTCCGTGCTTGCGAAAAACCTTGCGGTCGCCTGTGGCAAACACCTCGGCTGCGGAAGGAGTCGGATCGAGTGCTTCTCGAAAACGATCGACGCTGCCGCCTTCGAGATCGACGCAAGTGAACATCGGCGTGGTCACACACTTCTGGCACTCGCGCAGCAATTGCCAGGTCTGCTCCGGGCTCGTGATATTGCGCGCAAACAGAATCACTCCCGCTGGCTGCAATCGCATGAGCAGGGAACTGAGTCGTGTGCTCATTTCTGTGCCGTCGAAGCCGACGATCAGAAGCTGGCCGACTCCATTTCTACTCGTCACAACGAGGCTTTCTGGCGTCTAGATGAACCAAACCACTTCACAATTACGACGATAATTATGATCACTCCCAGTAGTTGGATCATTCGCCCTGCGACGTTAGCAATGCGCAGCCAGCCAATGGACACATGGGTGCGGCTCAGAATCACGCGAGCTGCGGCTTGCATTCCGATGAGGGTAAAAGCCACTCTTAGCGGCATCTCCTTCCAGTGGAACATCGCCACAAAAGAAAAGACTGCGATAATGAGAGCACTTAGCGGCGCTCGCCCTCCGGTCCGACCAGCCACAAGTGCCCATATATCTAAAATCGTGATCGCCAGAGCTGCCAAAAGAACAAAAGCTACTTGTCTAGTAACCGCGCGACTCTCATCAGCGTTGGGCTCGAACATTGGCCTCCCTCACGTGTGCGTCTGCCTCGCGATCCTACTCCATCTCTTTCTTCAACTCCGCCAGCAAATTCAACGCATCCAGCGGCGTCAGCCGATGCAAGTCTACTTCGCGCAGCTTTTCCAGGATCGGCTGCGAGATGGGTGTGAAGATGGTCAACTGCGCCGCCGGAGGACTCGCACCCGGCGAAAGATGTCCCGTCGCCACGCGCTCTGCGGACTCGTGCTCGGCCAGCACCTCACGCGCGCGCACGATGACTTCATTCGGCAGTCCGGCTAATTTCGCGACTTCGATCCCGTAACTGCGATCGGCCGCCCCCGGTTCAACTTTCCGCAGAAACGCGATGCCGCCGCCCGTCTCCTTCACGGACACGTGATAATTCTTCACTCCTGTCAGTTGCCCGGCGAGTTCGGTCAACTCAAAATAATGCGTAGCGAACAGAGTTTTCGCCTGCACACGGTCATGCAGGAACTCGATCGCCGCCCATGCGATGGCGAGTCCGTCATAAGTCGAAGTGCCGCGTCCAACTTCGTCGAGCAGAACTAAAGACTTCGCCGTGGCCGTGTGTAGAATGGCGGCCGTCTCGGTCATCTCCACCATAAACGTAGAGCGGCCACGCGCCAGGTTGTCGCTCGCGCCGATGCGGGTGAAGACGCGATCGATCACTCCGAGCCGCGCCGAGCGTGCGGGAACGAACGAGCCCATCTGCGCCAGAATTACGATCAGCGCCGTCTGCCGCAGATAGGTCGACTTGCCACCCATGTTCGGGCCCGTCAGCAGCAGAATATTGTGGCTCGAAGAATTGAGATAAAGATCGTTGGGCACAAAGCGGTCCGTGGCGCCGGCGATCTCCTGTTGCTCGATGACCGGATGCCGGCCTGCGATAATCTCCAATTCGCCGCTGTTGGGAGACTCTACGAACTGTGGCCGGCAATAATTGCGCAGTGCCGCAAGGTGCGCCAGTGAGGCGAGCACATCGACCTCAGCGAGCGCCAGCGCAGTCTGCCGGATGCGCCTGGCTTCCGCCGCGATTGCAGTGCGTAGCTCGGTAAATAGACGCCGCTCGATCTCTACGATCTTTTCCTGCGCGTCGAGAATTTTGCTCTCGTACTCTTTCAGCTCAGGGGTGGTGAAGCGCTCGGCGCCGACCAGCGTCTGCTTGCGGTCGTAATCCTGCGGAACCAGATGCAGGTTGGCCTTTGAAATTTCTATGTAATAGCCGAAGATAGAATTGAACTTGACCTTGAGCGACGAGATGCCGGTGCGCCCGCGCTCGCGCTGCTCAATCTGCGCCAGCACTTGCTTACTGTTGCGCGAGAGCTCCCGCAAATCGTCAAGGTCGCGGTCAATGCCTGCAGCGATCACGCCTCCATCGGCAAAGCTGAGCGGCGGTTCCGGCACGATAGTCTGTTCGACACGCAGGCAAAGATCGCCTAAGTCGTCGAGCGTGGAGTGCAGTGTGTTCAGCCGCTCGGCGGCGAAACGCGACAGCGCAATCTTCACCGCAGGAAGCTTTTTCAGCGACGACGCAAGAGCCAGCACATCCCGCGGATTTGCCGCCTCGAGGGTCACGCGGCTCAGCAGACGCTCCAGATCGAGAATGCCGTCGAGCGCGCGCCGCAATTCTTCGCGGGCGATGGTTTCTTTCACGCCCGCTTCGACGGCGTCGAGCCGCGCGTTGATCTCGGCCAAATCCAGCGACGGACGCAACAACCACGCGCGCAGCAGGCGCTTGCCCATCGGGGTCACAGCACAATCGATCGAGCGGAATAAAGTCAAAGCCGCGTCCGCGCCGGCGAAAAGCGGCTCGATCAATTCCAGGTTGCGCACCGTGACCGCGTCGAGCACGAGACAATTCTGCCGCTCGTACCATCCGATGCGGTCAACATGCAGCAGCGATCCGCGCTGCGTCGAGCGCACGTAGTAAAGAATCGCTCCCGCGGCGGAGGCGGCTGCGGTGCGCCCCGCCAGCCCAAAGCCTTCCAACGACAAAACGCCGAAATGATTTTCAAGCAGCGGGATGGCGTGATCGGGCGCGAAGATCCAGTCATCCATCGCTGTTTCGGTGCACGACCCACCCTGGGGAATCGTCACGGCTCGCGGAGGGGCGGGCGCCCCACTCGCCCAGCCGAGTGAAGCACGGCTCGCCTTCACCTCAAACAGCGGTGCCGCCGAACCATACAGCAACTCTTTCGGACGCAACTGCTCCAACTCATCCTGTACCCGGCGCATTGCGCCTTCACCGGAAAATTCCGTTGCGCGAAATTCCCCGGTCGACAAATCCAGCGCGGCAAATCCCACGCGATCTCCCACTTGCGCCAACGCCGCCAGGAAATTGTTTTCGTCCGATCCCAGCGACGAGTCCGCCACCGTGCCCGGCGTGACCACTCGCGTCACTTCGCGGCGCACCAGTTTTTTAGCGAGCTTTGCGTCTTCCATCTGCTCGCAAATCGCGACTTTGAATCCTTTACGAATTAATTTCCCAATGTAGCCCTCGGCAGCGTGATAGGGCACGCCGCACATGGGAATGGCGATACCTTTTTCCTTGTTGCGCGAAGTCAGGGTGATTTGCAACTCTTTCGCCGCGACCACGGCGTCGTCAAAAAAGAGCTCGTAAAAATCGCCGAGACGAAAAAATAACAGCGCGGTAGGGTGTTCTTTCTTGACGGCGGCGTACTGGCGCATCAGCGGAGTGGACGGCTCGGTCATTGCGGCGTGCTTCGGCGGATTATAACAAAGCGCGCTGCCGCTGTTCTGCGACAATTCGCATTTCAGCGTGCCAGAAATCGCAGTTGACTCGCGCACGCGACGATGTTCTCCTTGCGCATGGAACTCCGCAAGGATCCCATTACGCGCTCGTGGGTGATCACGGGTGACGACTCCGCCGACCACAGTGCGCGCGCCGCAGGCTGCCTGTTCTGCGCGAATGCAAAGACGCCACCACAGGTTCTGGCCGCTTTGCCGGATGCGCCCGGTTCACCCTGGTCTGCGCGTGCGGTGGTGCATCCGAAGCCGCTTTATCACATTGAAGGCGAGCCCGGCCGGAGGGGCGACGGCATATACGACCGCATGCATACGGTCGGCGCGCATGAAGTGCTGGTCGAGAATTCGAGTCACGACCGCAACCTTTGGAACGCCAGCGATCAGGAGATCGGATACTTTCTTCGTCTGGCCGCCGAGCGCATTCTCGATCTGAAGCGCGACCCGCGCATCAAGTATGTCAGTTTGTTCAAAGACTACGGGAAGGACGCCGGGCAGGAATTTGCGCATCCCACGTCGCAGATCACAGCCACCACGTTTGTCCCGCGGCGCGTGCTCTACGAACTGCGCGCGGGCCGCGAATATTTTGCCGGCAAAGAGCGCTGCGTATTCTGCGACATCATTCAGCAGGAGGAGCGGCAGGCGGTGCGCGTGATCGAGGTTCGCGGCGACTATCTTGCGACTTGCCCGTATGCGCCTCGCGTGCCGTACGAAATCTGGATTCTTCCGCGCAATCACGACGCGTCGTTCGAGCGCACCGGGCTATCCCGACCCGGACTGCGCACCAATCTTGCGTCGCTGATTCGCCGCACCCTGCAACGCGTGCGCACCATCACTGAGGATTTTCATCTGGTGCTGCACACTTCGCCCAACAGCCTGCATCCTTCGAAGAGTCTCGGCTACTGGAAGACCATCGACGAGGACTATCACTGGCACATCGAGATTCTGCCCGTCGTCGCTTCCAAAGCGCGCTCCTATACGTTTAAGGAAGTGTATTATTCGCCGGTCAGCTCCGAGACTGCGGTGAAGTTGCTGCGCGACGCCAAGATCGACGGATGAAGATAGACAACTAACTCGCATGCTGTCATTCTGAGCGGAGTCGAGCCTTCACGAAGTGAAGGCGCGGCGCAGTCGAAGAATCCCTTTCGCTCTGCACACTGGCAAGGCCCCCGAGGGGAATTTTCGCGGCGATCGCATCCGCCTCCGTCCGCGTGACGCTGCTAAAATCACGCAATGCCTGCAAAGGTTACAGGGCTCATCCCCATGGCACACGCCGTCGAAGTGCAGCGCTCCGTGGACTTCTACAAACTTCTCGGCATGGAAGTTCGCGGAAGCCTGCGGAATCCCTCCGGTTATCTGCAATGGGTCCACCTCGTGTGCGAACAGGCGCACCTGATGTTGGCGCATGCGTCTGGGCCCATTGTCGCTGGCGATCAAGCCGTATTATTCTATCTCTACTCGCCTGATCTGATCGCGTTGCGCGAGCATCTCCTGGCCAGGGAAGTGAAGGTGTCTGCCATCACCTATCCCGACTACATGCCCAACGGTGAGATTCGCCTCGAAGATCCCGACGGCTACGTGTTACTGATTGTCCAAGCGGATTGAGAACGCGGTCAAGTATGGGATACCAAGAGTCCAGGTCGAAGCAGCGGTTCGTTTTCTTAGCGCCCTTGGGGGTCTTTCTTAGCGAACTTAGCGTTCCAAGCTTTGATCCCGGCCGATGCCTCGACTGACTGAGATGCTCGGCGCTGCCGTCTCCCGAAGGCTTGAAGCTGATCCCCTAAGATTGCAACTGCTACAATCCCGCCAATCAGGAGATCACTTCGTGAAATATCTACTCCGCCTAATCCTTAGTCTCGCCATCCTTCTCTCGAACTGCCTCTCGCAAACCGCGACTCCCATAACTACAAAGCAGAAACTCCTCTGGCAGAAGCTTGAATCGAGTATTCATGAAGTCGACTCCCACCTCGACGGCGTCATGGGCCTCGCTATCGAAGACTTAGCCAGCGGCGAACATATTTTTCTTCATGAAGACGAAGTCTTCGCCCAGGCCAGCTCTATTAAGATCGCAGTCCTCGCCAATCTTTATCAGCAAGCGCAGCAAGGCAAGCTGAAACTGACCGATCTCTACACGGTGCAGGCCATGGACCTGGTTGCCGACAGCGACATCATGGGCGGACTCACGCCGGGTGTGACCCGCATCACCCTCCGCGATCTGGCGACCATGATGGTCGCAGTAAGCGACAACTCCGCCACGAATGTGCTCATCGATCGCGTCGGCATGGAGAATGTCAACGCCATGCTCGACTCGCTCGGCCTCGCGCACACGCGCTTACGCCGCAAAATGATGGACCTGGAAGCCGCGAAACAAGGACGCGAGAATGTGTCCACGCCGCGCGAAATGATGACCCTGCTCGCTGCCATCTATCGGGGCAAAGTTCTCGACAAAGATTCGACCAGGAACTTCTTCGACATGTTGAGCACGAATAAAGATTCCTGGATTCCGCGTGATCTGCCCGCCGGATTGAAGATCGCCAACAAACCCGGCGCGCTTGAAGCCGTGCGCAACGATTCCGGCATTGTGTTCGTGGAGGGCCGTCCTTATGTGATCTGCGTGATGACGGCGTTTCTGCCCAACGAGCGCGACGGAGAGGCGGCTATCAGCAAAATCTCTCTCGAAGCGTGGAAACTCTTCGACCGGCTGAGCCGCGCCAGTGAATACGGCCGCGTAGTCTCCCCCGGCAACGGTGCCCGCTAAATTAACGGCGAACCATAAGTATTCACCCTGCCGCCGCCTTGGCCGCCGCTTCGCTCATCTTCACGAACTGATACGCTGCGTTCGCCTCCATGGGCTGGGCAAAGAAATATCCCTGCCCGAATTCGCATCCCATTTCGCGAAGGCGCTCGAACTGCTTTACACTTTCGATTCCTTCCGCGATAGTTTTCAACTTCATTTTGTGGGCCAGCGCAATCAAAACTTCAACAATATCGGCGGCCCCGCGGTCGGCGAGTATTTCCGAAACCAGCGATCGATCAATCTTCAAGGCGTCAACCGGATAGCGCCGCAGCCCGCTCAACGACGATCGCCCCGAACCGAAGTCGTCCAGAATCATTCCTACTCCCGCGCGCTTCAGTTCGGTAAATACCGATAAGGTCAACTTCGGGTCGGTAGCCGCCACCGTCTCGGTAATTTCCAATTGCAGCCGGGACGGTTCCACGGAAGCCGTGCGCAGCGCCAGTTGAATGTCGCTGACCAGTCGCGCGTCCGCAAGTTGCCGCGCGGAAATATTCACCGTAACTTGCAGAGGACTGCCTGCAAGACTGACCTGCCATTCGCTGAGCTGGCCGCAAACTTCTGTCAGCAGCCAGTGGCCAATGGTGACCATCAGCCCGGTGTCTTCGGCGGCTTCGAGAAATCGAAGGGGAGAAATCAACCCGTGCTCGGGATGATGCCAGCGCACGAGCGCCTCGAAGCCGACGGCTTTCTTGCCGTCAAGTTGCATGATGGGCTGATAGAAAACGCGGAACTGGTGTTGCGCGATGGCGGTTCGCAGTTCTGACTCCAGCCGCAGGCGGCTCACTGCGGTTGTGTGCATAATTTCGTCGAACACTTCGCAGCGCGATTCTCCCATGGCTTTTGCACGCTGCAAGGCTTCGTCGGCATCCTGCAGCAAGTCTTCGCCTTTTTTGTGCGCGGGCGTGCTCACGGCGATGCCAACGGTGGCCGACGCGCGAATCTCACGGGGAACTTTATTCCTGTTCTGCTCAATCCCGGTCGAGTCCTGCGTAGGAAGTTCCAGAATAAGAGGCGCAGCCACCGCCACCTGCAGACGATTGGCGACGCGCATGGCGTCACTGGGATCGATCACGCCGTTGAGCAGAACGGTGAACTCATCTCCGCCCAGGCGCGACAGTTCGGCTGCGGCGGATATTCCTTTTCCGTCCGGACGCGCGACTGCATCCTCCGAACGCAGCGACGCGGTAAGCCGCCGCCCCATTTCGCGGATGATCTTGTCGCCCGCTGCGGCGCCGAGGGTTTCGTTGAAGACCTTAAAGTGGTCCAAATCGAGGAGGAGCAGCGCATATTGCGGCTTCTGGTCCCGCGCGGCGGGCGCATATAAGTGGTGCAGCCGATCGAGGAAAAAACGCCGATTGGGCAATCCGGTCAGTGCGTCGTGGAGGGTGTTGTGCTCCAATTGCTCCTCCGCCTCCCTGCGGTCGGTGATGTCGCGATTCACGATCACAAGCTTGGCGACCTGGCCGCTGTCGTCGCGGATCGCGCTGGCAATCGACTCCAGCACGCGCCACTTTCCATTCTTGTGCTTGATGCGATACTCCAGCCGCTTTCCGATTCCGGTCTCTCTGGTCTCGCGCGCCGCCTCAAGAAGTTTGAAGCGGTCGTCGGGATGAACCTGCTCGAACGATGAGGTCTCGCCCAACTCCGCCGCGGAATATCCGAGGATGCGCTTGTACGCGGGACTGTTATATAGCCGGCGCCCCTTCATGTCGACCAGAGCGATCATATCGGCGGCGTTCTCGGTGATGATTTGAAACAGCTCCTGATTTTTTTTCGCGTCGCGGCTGATGCGAAAAATGTGCCATTGCTGCCAGCTGGCCAGCCCCACCATACAGGCCAGCCCGGTCCACAGGATTTGCAGAGTCATGAGAAAGTTCGCCCGAGGAAACTATCGGCAAATGGTCAGGAAAACTTAGGGGTTGCTGACTGCTGACGACTACCGCGCGATTCCGGGCGCATAATATCCTCATGTCGCAGACTCCGCCCCTCCGCCGCATGAAGACCTACGCCGGCGCTCAAGGCTACGTCTACCAATATTATTTCGTCGGCAAACGGGCGGCTCTGGCCGATGACCCGGAAGCGCCAGCTACGGAATTCGTCTTCGACGCGACTTCCGACCGCAAGCTGACATTCGCCGTCAGCGTGTTCTTGCCCGCTGCGGCGGTGGCAGCATGGGCTGCCGCCCATGCACGCACTCTCAACGATGCCGAACAATATGCCGCCGCCAAACTCCGGCTCTTCCGCGCCTTCGACGACCTGGACGATTTGAAGACGCAAGGCCGCCGCCTGGTGATCGATTCGGCATTGCTGGAAGAAGTTTTATCGAGCCTGGGTGTGGATTAGCCATGCAGCGTTTTCCCGCCTGATGCATCAATCAAGTAGGAAGCGACAAAGACACCATCGTACGTCGGGGCCCTCAACGACTCCTGCCGGCTCGCCGGATGCGGTAAACTCATGGTGTTCAGGTCTATTTTTCTTTCTCTTATCCCATGCCCCTGGTCTGGCTCCGTTTCGCGCTCGGCTGCTATCTGATCGGGCTGGTTTACGCCTTCGTGGCCTTGAGCCGCACCAGCGATCTTTTCAGCCGCATCGCCCTGCACGCCGCCAGCTTGGGCATGGTCTTTCACTTCGTTTCGCTGGTCGAAGTCTTCGTCGCCGGACAATTCGTATGGGCCTCGATTCACAATGGCGAATCTCTGCTGGCGTTTCTGTCGATGACATTTTTCATGATCATCTATGCCATCTATCAGACAACATCCCCCGGCATCGTTGTTTTCCCGGTCGTATTCTTTCTGACTTTTGTCGCGGCGGTTGACCAGCAGCCGGTCCTGCTGACGGCGTTCGTTTCGAATAAAGGATGGCTGGTCGCACACATCATCCTCATCTTCACCGGATATGCCGCGCTCGTGCTCAGCTTCGGCGCGAGCCTGCTTTATCTTTTGCAAGAGCGCCGCTTGAAAGCCAAGAAGCCCAGCAGCCTCATCTCGTTTCTGCCCGCGCTCGAAGTTATCGACCAGATTGGCTACCGCTCGCTGTTGCTCGGCTTTCCCTTCATGACGCTTGGCCTGCTCACGGGATCGGTCGTCGCGGTGACAACCTACGGCCACATGGATTTTCTCGACCCCAAAATTCTGCTCTCCGTGCTTATGTGGACCGTCTACATGGTCATGGTTTTCACGCGCTGGAATTCAGGGTGGCGTGGCCGCCGCGCCGCCGTTCTGGCCACCTTCGCGTTCTTCGCGGCCATCGTTGCCTGGGCCGCAAATTATTTCTCGACCATCCACAGGTTTGCTGCCTCATGAGATATCAGCTCATCGGCGTGAATCACAACAGCGCTCCGCTGGAGGTCCGCGAACGCCTTGCGATCCCCGAATCACGCCTGCCCGATGCATGCCGCGATCTGACGGCTTTTCCTGGGATTGAAGAGGGCATGGTCATTTCCACCTGTAACCGCGTCGAAGTGGTTACTCACACGAGCAATGGCAGCGCTGACCTGCGCGGATTTCTGCACCATCAATTTCAACTGAAAGCCGAAGAGCTCGACTCGCACTTGTACGAATACCGCGACAAAGACGCAGTCCGCCACATCTTCCGCGTTGCCTCGAGTCTCGATTCCATGGTCGTAGGTGAGGCGCAGATTCTTGGCCAGGTGAAGGAGGCGTATGCGACGGCGCGCGCGGTTGGCGCAGTTCGCGGACAACTCGATCAGCTCTTCAGCCGTGCCTTTGCCGTAGCGAAACGTGTGCGCACCGAAACCGCCGTTGGATCGTCATCGGTCTCCATCGCATCAGTCGCCGTCGAACTAGCCAAGAAAATTTTCGGTAGCTTGCAAGGCAAGAACGTATTTATTGTTGGTGCAGGAAAGATGAGCGAACTCGCCGCTCGCCATCTGATGGCCCACGGCTGCGAATCGATTTTTGTTTCCAACCGCACTTACGACCGCGCAGTCGGCTTGGCGCATCGCTTCAACGGCCAAGCCATTAAATTCGACGACTTGTATGAAAGCTGCGACCGCGCCGACATCGTCATCACTTCGACCGGATCGCCGCAGGCCATCTTCCGCCGCGAGCATGGCGAACAATTCCTTGCCCGCCGCAAGAACCGCCCGATGTTCTTCATCGACATCGCCGTTCCCCGCGACGTCTCGCCCGAAATGGCCAAGCTCGACGGCATCTTCACCTATGACATCGACGACTTGCAGCAAGCCGTCAGCAGCCACGTCGCCGACCGCCGCCACGAAGCCGAGCGCGCCGAAGCTATCATCTCCAGCGAAGTAGAAAAATTCGAGGCCCGCCTACACACGGCGGACGTAGTGCCCACAATCGTCAGCCTGCAAGATCATCTCGAAACCATCCGCCAGGACGAAATCGACCGTGTCCGTGGCCGCATGGGCCACCTGACCCCCGAGCAGGAAATCGCCGTCGAAGCACTGACCAGAGGCATCATCAACAAAGTGATGCACACCCCGATCACTACGTTGAAGACAGCCGCGAAAGAATCGGAGGCGACCACGGTGATCGACGTGGTGCGGCGTCTTTTTAACTTGGGACAGAAAGAATAAAAGAATAGACGAGTAAGCAACGGCAAGACCCACAGATCACCCTCGCGGGTGCGAGAAATATGACTGCAATTTTTCCCTGAAATCGGGTCGGTTCACATACCGTAGCAGAAAATATTCGTTCACCGGCCTGTCATCTTGAAGGGCTGGGGTCGATGGAGCCAGCTCGATTAGGCTGTCCACTGAAACCTCATGACTCAGGACGCGAGCAAACTCATCCTCGGCGGTCGAAGCCGGCGCCCACTCCACAAGATCGGCGGCCGCCGCAGCTGGCAAACGGCTGGCCAGAACCGACGCACTCACGGCGGGCAACGGAGAAAGACTGGCCAGAAAATGATAGCCGGCCCCCTCGCCCGAACCGAATGCGCGAACGTACGGGAACGAATCCCGCAGAGCCTTGGCCATGGCCGCAACGATCGCAGGATCCGAGTCACCGGGGTACCACTGTTGCAGAATGCCGTCTGAACGCAAATGTTGACGGGCAACTGCATAAAACTCCTTCGAGTAGAGCAAGCTCGATGCTGCCGCTTGAACAGGTGGAGGAGGGTCCAGAACAATCACATCAAAATTCCGGGCAGAACGCTCGAGGTAAAAACGGCCATCGTCGATTACAATTTGCGACCTCGGCGAGCGTAGCAATTCCGCGCCGCCCGCGTGAAAAAATGGGAAGACCGAAACTACGCTGGGTACCAATTCGACGGCCGTCGACGAGATTCCCCACGAGAGCATGGATCGGTGGGTGGTTCCCATGCCAAAACAGATTACCAACGCATCTTTTGGAGGCCTCGCCAGAAATGCCAGGGGAAGATGCGCGATCATTTTAGTGATTGGCGTCAATGCGGTCATACCCACGCCGTTCACCAGAAGTCTTTTATTCTCGCGAGTGGACCCAGTCGCTGTTACCGTGGCCGTGCTATCACGGCGGACTTCTCTCGGGGAAAACTGGCTGGCGTAATCTCTAGATATGGCCAATAGAAATACCGAAACCAGACCGATCGCTGCCGGCTTCCATGAAAAGCTGACCGGGGAGGTTTGGTCTTCCTCGCACCGCGGGCTGCGAAAACTTACTGCGATCCACAGGACAGCATAGACTAGCAGCGCAGGACGCTCCCCCAAGACGGGCAGCAACAGAAACCCCGATACCAGCGGCCCGAGAACACAACCGGCAATATTGACGGCATATCCCTGTCCTGCCCGGTCCGGGTTGCCCTGCGAAAATCGATCCAGAACCATCGGCGTCACAAAGCCCACCAGGAAAGAAAAAGGAAGAATGCTCAACACGCGGAGAGGCCCAAAAATGTGCAGTCGCGGATCGCACATCAGGAAGGGCAATACCACGGAAAATCCCAGAAGGGCCAGCGTACGGCTGCCTGGAGCGCCGTCACCAGGCTTGCTTCTGCGATACGACCACGAGCCCAGGTAAGTGGCCCCCAAATACAAACACAGGATGGTCGCGAATGCATAAACGAGGGTGCCTAAGACCGGGGTAAACAGCCGAATCCATACCAACTCCACGCCCATGCTGGTTAAGCCAGTAGCGAAGAGCAGAAAATTCGCCCACGCGGATGGTATCTTGGGCAGCTCAACGCCGACATGCTCTTCGGCCCCTGCGCTTGAGGTTACCTGCGCGTGCCGCAGCGAGAGACCAAAGGCAGACGCTGCCAGACAAATGTTAAGTGCTCCGCCGATGTACAGCGTCGCGCGGAATCCCCATGCTTCGATGAGAAGCAGCGGCACAACGGCACCGCTTACCGCTCCCAAAACATTCGCCAGATACAAGTAACTAAACGACGAGGTGGATTCCTGGAAGTTGGCTTTTTTGATTGCCGCCATGGCGAAAGGGAATGTTGCTCCCATGCAGGCGCACCACGGCACAAGGATGATGGCAATCGCAGCCCCGGCGGCGACGTAATAACCCGCAACCGAAAGAGAGCTGCCCGTGTTCATCTTCTCCAGCATGAACCGGCCCCAAAACAGCTCGCGGCGCACAAGAACGGCGGACACTCCGATCAACAACTCCGTCAACCCATAGAGCCGCAATGGCAGGGCAGCCGGCGCAGCAGCTCGCGAGCGGATGTACCGTCCCGCTCTCCACGACCCGAGACCCAGACCGATCATGAACGCTGAGAGTACGATGGAGACCAAGGCTGTGGTTACCGCGAATTGCGCCATCGCCAATCGCAGCCAGATCAGTTCGTACAGAATGCTGCAAAAGCCGGAAATGAAAAAGAATCCGAAGAATGGGCGTACTCTGTTCTTCATTGTCTCCAATTGGGGCGGGTGAGAGGTGTACTTCAATTTACCGGAGATGCCGCATACAAAAGCCGAGCTCAGTAAAGCAGATAGGGACCGGCCGGATCAAGCGCAGCCACCAGAATGAGTGAAGTCCGCACCAACATCGCAAGTCGGCAATTCCTCCGCGTCGGCTCGCGCGGCTCGCAGCTTGCCTGGTGGCAGTCTAACCATATCTCCGCGCTTCTCCGGGCGCGCGGGCATGAGGTCGAAATCGAAGTCATCCACACCACCGGCGACGCAAGGCGCTCTGTCGTATCTGGGAATGGCGTTTTCTCCGGGATCATGAAATCATCACTGAGGGAGGTCACCTATGGGCGTCGAACAAATCGACTGGTCGCAGTGCACATCAGTTGAGATAAATCTAAGAGTTCAAAGCGGCGCTCCCGTATTGCGGGGGACGCGCATGCCGGTCAGCGCAATTGTCGACAACTTCGATTACGGCATGAGCGTCGCCGAGATCTCCGAGCAGTTCGAAATCCCGGAGGATCGTGTCCATGAAATCCTGACCTACGCCAAGGGCCATCGCGTTGCGCATCCTGTTCGATAAGAACGTTCCCGTCGGAGTGCGGCGCTTTCTGACTCGCCATGAGGTTCGCACTGTCGTTGAATTAAACTGGCCGCCGCAATTTGAGAATGGCGAACTGCTGAAAGCCGCGGAGGATGCGGAATTTGACGTGCTGGTCACCGCGGACCAGAACATACAGCACCAGCAGAATCTAACTAACCGCAAACTAGCTCTGGTCGTTCTCGGCTCGAACATCTGGCCACTCGTCCAAGGTTATCAATCTGCGATTGTCGCCGCGGTTGATGCGGCCGAACCGGGAACTTACCAATCGATTGAAATCCCTGTCCCGCCCCGACAACAACCTCGCTCAAAATGAAGAACTCCGCCGATAACGTGATGACCCTCCGCATCGGCTCGCGCGGCTCGCAGCTTGCCCTCTGGCAGGCCAATCACATTTCCGCATTGCTCCGCGCGCGGGGCCATGAAGTCGAAATCGAAATCATCCACACCACCGGCGACAAAATCACCGACGTTCCTCTCGCGCAAGTTGGCGTCAAGGGCGGATCGGGCAAGGGAATCTTCACCAAAGAAATTGAAGACGCTCTCGCCGCCGGCCGCGTCGATCTCGCCGTCCATTCGCTGAAAGATTTGCCGACCGAGCTTCCGCCCGGATTCGAACTCGCAGCTATCACGGAACGCGAAGACCCGCACGACGCCTTCTGCTCACGTGCCTACGCGAAAATCGCCGACCTGCCGCAAGGCGCGCGCGTCGGAACTTCCAGCCTGCGCCGTCAGGCACAACTCAAGGCCATCCGCTCCGATCTTGATATCCATCCCCTGCGCGGTAACGTCGACACGCGCCTGCGCAAGCTTGATCAAGGAGAATACGCCGCCATCATTCTCGCCGCCGCCGGCCTGAAGCGCCTGGGCAAGACCGAGCTGCTGAAAGAAATTATTGGCGCAGAAATCATGTGCCCTGCTGCAGGCCAAGGCGCGCTCGGCATCGAAATCCGCGAAGGCGACGCGGTCATGCGCGAGCATCTGGCCTTCCTCGACGATCCCGCCGCCCGCGCCGCCACCACCTGCGAACGCGCTTTACTGAACCATCTCGGCGGAGGCTGTCAGGTCCCGATCGGCGCCTACGCGGAGATGAGCGACAGAAAGCTGCATCTCGAATCCATTGTGGCAGCGCCGGACGGCTCCCAACTCCTGCGTGACTCGCGGGACGGAAACGATCCCGAAGAGTTGGGCTGCTCCGCCGCCGCCGCCCTGCTGCACCGCGGCGCTGATAAAATTCTCCAAGCCGTCTACAGCCACGGACTGGCGATACCGCCGCAACCGTGATCGCAACACGCTTAGGACGGGGAAACAAATCCGCGCGACTGACGAGCTGTGAAGGAAAATTATCTCGTGTACATCCCTGAACACTTCCGGGTGCGCGACCATGCCGACGCCATCGCCTTCATGCGCGCGAACCCATTCGTTATCCTCGTATCGAACTCGGACGAGGATCCCTTCGCCAGCCACGTTCCTGTATTCATCGAGGAGCGCAGCGATCATCTAGTCATACGCGGCCACGTGGCGAAGGCGAACCCGCACTGGCGATATCTGGAACAGCAGCCCCAATGCCTGACCATCTTCCACGGCGCTCACGCCTATATCTCTCCGTCGCTGTACGAGACGCGGGAGACCGTGCCCACATGGAACTACGGCGCCGTGCATGCATACGGAAAGGCCAACATCTTCGGCGAGCCAGCGCAACTGCTGCCCATGCTGCACCAACTCATCGGAACCTTTGAGCAAACCTATGCTCAACAATGGTCGGAACTGAGCGAGTCTTATCGCGAGCGCATGTTAAGCCATATCGTAGGCTTCGAGATCGCGGTAACCAGACTCGAAGCGAAATTCAAGCTCGGACAAAATCGTACGAAAGTTGAGCAGTCGAACATGATCACGTCGCTCGCGAAGTCGCCAGATTCGGTAATCTCTGGCGTAGCCGACTTAATGCGAGATCAAGGCATGGGAGAGAAGAAAGGCGGGTAGTGTTTTTGACTGTGGGCAGACCTATCGTGAGCGAAGTCGAAGAGCCTGCCCTGAGCTTGTCGAAGGGAAACTCTGTCCGCCAACTCCAACCATGAGCAATAAAGTTCCCGGTAATAGGAACCCAGCCACGAAGTCTCCGCTAGCCGGAATCCGCATTCTGGTGGGCCGCGCCCGCCATCAAGCCGGAGCGCTCTCCGCTGCCCTCGGCGAGCAAGGCGCGGAAGTCATTGAGATCCCGTTCATCGAAATCCGTAAACCGAAGTCGTTCGCGCCGCTGGATGGCGCGCTCAAGAATATCCCCAACTACGATTGGCTGATTTTGACCAGCGTAAACGGAGTGGACGCGTTGTGGGGGCGGATGGAGAAGTTAAAGCTCGCAATGCCGGCGTCTCGGCGAAGCAACGAACTGCGCATCGCCGCCATCGGACCAGCTACGAAAAAGGCCATCGAGCAGCGAGGAATGAAAGTCGACGTTGTCCCCAAAGAGTATATCGCCGAATCTGTCGTGCGCAGCCTGCGCCACCGGGTGAAGGGCAAGCGCGTGCTGCTGGTGCGCGCCAAAGTCGCCCGTGACGTCATCCCGCGAGAGTTGCGTAAGGCTGGAGCGCAGGTCGATGTGGTCGAAGCCTACGAAACCGTCATCCCCGAATCTTCGCGTCGGCGCTTGAAAACACTGTTGAACAAGCCGCAGAAACGTCCGGCTGTGATTACCTTCACCAGTTCATCGACAGTGCGCAATTTCGTTGCGTTGGTAGGAGGCTCACGCGTCCCTACGAGTCTTTGCGGAATCCTTACAGCTTCGATTGGTCCGGTCACTTCTTCGACGTTGCGTGAGCTAGGACTGGGGGTGGACATCGAGGCTAAGGAGTTCAACATTCCCGGCTTGATCGACGCAATCATTCGCTCATATGGAATCAATTTACACAACATTAGCTCCTGAAAAGTGACGGCACCATCGGCAGAACGGAGAAACTGCAAGTGACGAGGGACGAGGCTTGGAATCTCGCCCGCCAGTGGGTTGCTGCTTGGAACGCTCATGACTTGGACTTGATACTGACGCACTATGAAGAGGGCGTAGAGTTAACTTCCCCCGTCGCTGCCCGTCTGTTGGGAACGTTGGATGGCAAGGTGGTCGGGAAGACAAACTTGAGAGCGTACTTTCAGCGAGGGTTGGACGCATACCCGGATTTACGCTTTCACTTGGAGGACGTCCTGTGGGGCGTGAACAGCATCGTGCTCTACTACAAGAATCAAAAAGAAACCCGCACGGCCGAGTTCATGGAGCTGTCCGCGACTGGAAAAGTGGCGCGGGTAGTGGCGAACTACAACGCCTAGCGCACGATTAGCTTCGCACCGTGAGGCTTATTCCGTCAGCGTGCAACTGCAATCCGCTGGCACAACATGCGCCAGCAGGAAATCCGCGACGCGCTGGTAGGCGTCGATCTGATTTTCGACGCGCGCGAAGCCGTGGCCTTCGTTCTCGTAAATCTTCGAATCGACCGTGCCGCCTCGCTTCTTGATGGCATCGACTACCTGCTGCGTCTCCGACTTCGGGCAGCGAGGATCGTGTCCTCCGGCGAGCAAGAGCAGCGGCGCTTTGATCTGGTCGATGTAGTTGATCGGCGAACGTTCTTCATAGCGCGCCTTGTTCGTGACTACATCGCCCATGGTGGCAAGATCGGACTGCTGTAAGACTGGATCTTCGTTCTCGATTTCGGTGAACCAGTTCACGAATGGCACGATCGGTACGCCCGCCGCCCAAACGTCGGGAGCCTTCGTCACCGCCATCATGCTGAGATAACCGCCGTAGCTGCCGCCCATGACCGCAATCTTCTTCGGATCGAGATGGCCCGTTTGCTTGATCCAGTCGACGCCGGCAAGCACGTCCTGCAAATCTCCGCCGCCCATGTCGAATAAATTCGCCTGCTGAAATTCTTTGCCGTAGCCAGTCGAGCCGCGATAGTTCGGGGCGAGCACCATGTAGCCTTGATTGACGGCGTACTGCACGAAGCGGTTGAACGAGTTCAGGCTTTGCGCCGTAGGCCCTCCGTGGATGTAGACGATCGCCGCGTTCTGCCCGTTGCGCGCCATGTTGAAGGGCACATAAAGAAATGCGGAGATGGTCCACTTGCCATCGCGGCTCGGATAGTGCACGAGGTAGGGCTCGACCATGTCTTCCGAGCGCACGCCTGCAACCAGCGAATGCGTGATCTGCTGCGACTTGCCGGTGGCGAGGTGATAGACCGATAGATCGCCGGGCGCGGTGGGGCCGTTGTGGTAATAAAGCAGGCGGGATCCGTCGTGCGAGAAGGCAGTGTGTCCGCCCGCAGGCTCGTTCAGGCCTTTGGGCAAGGGAAGCATCGTCGACTTCGATGTGGCCAGCTCATGCAGATAAATTTCTTCGTTGCCGTCGAGGTTGGCTGTGAAGGTGATGCGCTTGCCGTCGGGAGAGAACTCGCCGCCGCGCATTTCCCACTTGTCTTTCGTGATCCATGTAATTTTCTTCGACGTCACATCAAGCAGGCCGATGTTGTCGTATCCGTTGGCGGCGTTCGACGTGAGCAGCACATGCGCTCCGTCCAGAGACAGGCTGTGCGCCGAATAAAGCTGTTCGCCTTCGTGCGGCGTGAGCAACGTGCTCTTCGCAGTCGCAACATCGGCAGCGAAGATATTGGAATCTGTCCCTTTGGCTTGTCCTTGCGTGTAAATGACGAACTTACCATCGCTGGACCAGATCGGATCAGAGTTGCTCTTATCCTGAGGCGTGTTGCTGGTGAGGTGTTTAACCTCGCGCATCACCATGTCGTAGATGTCGATTTCGTAGGCGGCGGAAGTTTTCGGTTTCACTTCATAGGCCAGATAACGGCCGTCGGGCGACCAAGTGGGATTGCCTTCGGCAATCTCGCGCGTTTGCGTAAGGTTCACGACCTTGCCGGTCTTGGGTGAGACCAGGAAAATATCCCACTGCTCGTCGCCGTCGTAGTCGGACTGATACGCGATCCATTTTCCGTCGGGCGACCACGCCGGCGCGGCCTGGCGCTGATCGCTGACCGTGAGTTGCACCGGCCATCCGCCCTCGGCGGGGACGATCCACAGATTGTTGCGTCCGCTCATGTTCGAGACGAAGGCGATACTCTTGCCATCGGGCGACCACGTTGGGCGGCCAACCTGCCGCGTCATATACAACTTTTCGATCGTCAGCCCGCGTGGTTCGACCTGCGCGTTCGGCTTGGAGGCAATCTGCTTGGGATCGGTAACGGCCTGGGGTGCGGGAAGAGTCTGCGCGATGGCAGTTTCGGCGACAACTGTGCTCATAAGTATGACGATAGCAAAGAGTGCGAGTGTGCGCATGAAGGCCTCAAAGGCGAAATCCGGAGGAAGTTGAAGAGAAAGTTTAGCAGAGGCGTGTGTCTGCCTGGTGAAGCCGCCACGCGGTCCGCCATGCTATATTCGCTCCACCGGTGAGCGAAAACAAACTGCACCCGACCACGGCGCTGATTGTGCTCACGGCGCTGAATCTGCTGAACTATGCGGATCGCAATGTGCTGTTCGCGGTGCAGCCGCTGGTGCAGGATGAATTCCACCTGAGCAACGCGCAACTCGGCTATCTGACCAGCGCGTTTCTGGGCTTCTACATGATCGCGGCACCGTTTGTGGGGCCGCTGGCCGACCGCTATTCGCGCAAACTGATCATCGTGCTGGGAGCGATCTTCTGGAGCGGGCTCACGCTACTCACGGCGGTCACTCATACCTACACCGAATTGCTGGTCCGCCACACGCTGGTGGGCGTGGGCGAGGCGACGTTCGTCACCATCGCGCCGACTTTCGTTGCCGACTTATTTTCACAAGAAAAGCGGGGACGGATTCTCGGCGTGTTTTACCTGGCGATTCCCGTCGGCTCTGCGGCGGGATATTTGTTAGGAGGAAACCTGGCGCCGCACTATGGATGGCGATTTCCTTTTTACATCGCTGCGGCACCGGGCTTCGTGCTCGCGCTGGTGGTGATGTTTCTGAAGGAGCCTCCGCGAGGACAGTTCGATTCTGTGAGGGACAAAGCCGCGCCGGGAAGTTTTTGGGCGACGCTGAACGCGCTGGCGACGAATCCGGCTTTTCTGACCTCGACGCTGGGAATGGCTGCGATGACGTATTCGCTGGGTGGCATTCAGGTGTGGATCCCAAAGTTTTTGTACAGCGAACGCGGCTACACGCTGGCGGCCGCAAACTTTAATTTCGGCATCATCATTGTGGTCGATGGCATTGTCGCCGCGCTGGCCGGCGGATGGCTGGGCGACTTTCTGCTGCCGCGCATGAAGGGCTCGTATTATCTGGTGTCGGCTGTGAGTATGTTGCTGGGCGTGCCGGTCATGATTGTGGCGCTGTTTGTGAAAGGCCCTGCAATGATCCCGGCCATTGCGGTGGCCGCGTTTTTTCTGCTGCTGAATACCGCTCCGCTCAATGCTGCCGTCATCAATTCGGTGGGAGCCAACATTCGCGCCACGGCGATCGCGGTGAACATCTTTATCATTCACATTTTGGGCGATGTGCCCTCGCCGACCATGATGGGCTGGGTCGCGGACAAGCGTTCTCTCCAGACGGCGTTTATTCTGCCGGTGATTGCGATGGGCGTGTCAGCGGCCATACTTTTCTATGGAATCAAGTTTGCGCCGGTGGTGGAACGGACCCATGCCTCTGCGTCCCACTAAAAAACAAAGCAGGTCCCTCCTCTTCGCTCGCATTCGCTTGCTTTGGTCGGGATGACAGAGTTTTTTTGGTTGAACGAAGAACGAAAGTGTAAGGCTGCGCTCAGGTCGGATTGAACAGAATTTTGTTATCTTCACATCTAAGGCTTGATGCATTACTTTCACTGGATTGCGGGAACGATTTTGGCGCTGGCCTGGTTCTCGCGCATTGTGGATGCAGCGCTCGGGATGCCGAGCGTGGCCGACGTCTCGCGGCCGGAGTGGGATCGCAATCCGGTTCGGCTTGCGGGTAATCCGCGGGTTTCGATTATTGTTCCGGCGCGGAATGAAGAAGATTCGATTGAACAGGCGCTTGGCACTCTCCTCGCACTCGACTACGACAATTATGAAGTGATCGCCGTGAACGACCGGTCGACGGACCGGACGGGCGAGATCATGGAGCGGGTCGAGAACTCGCACGTCTCGCAAAAGCGGCGAGACATGGCGCACCCCTTTTCTTCTCCACTCTCTTCTTCGCTTTCTTCTTCTCGTTCGCCTGCCCTTTGCGTAATTCATCATCAAGAACTTCCGGCCGGGTGGCTGGGGAAGACGCATGCCATGTGGACGGCGGCGAATGAAGCTGCCGGCGAGTGGCTGCTGTTTACCGACGCCGATGTGATGTTTAAACCCGACTCACTACGGCGCGCACTCGCCTATGCCGAGAGCGCCCAGGCCGATCACGTCGTTCTATTTCCCCAAATGATCATGAAGCAGCCCGGCGAGTTCATGATGATCGCGTTCTTCCAGACTATGTTTCTGTTCGGGCACCGGCCGTGGAAGGTGGCCGATCCGAGCACCGACGACCACATCGGCGTGGGAGCATTCAACCTGGTGCGGCGCAGCGTTTACGACGCGGTCGGCACTTACGCCGCGCTGCGCATGGAAGTGCTCGACGACATGAAGCTGGGCAAGGTAGTGAAGAAAGCGGGCTTCCGGCAGCGCAATGTTTTTGGCGGAGATTTGATATCGATCCGCTGGGCGCAGGGGGCGATGGGCGTGGTCAACAATCTGACCAAGAATTTTTTCGCCGTGCTGTCGTTCCAGGCATGGCGGACAGTAATTTCCGCGATCGGTCTGGCCTGCATCAACCTCGGTCCGTTCGTCGGAGTCGCCCTGGCCCGCGGTTGGGAACGCGCGCCGTATGCGGTGGCATTGGCGTCGATGTTCGCGGTTTACGTCGGAATGTCGTCGCGCTCGGCCGTGCCTCCATATTATTTTTTTCTGCATCCGGTGAGTTCGGTGCTGTTTACCTACACTCTGCTGCGTTCGATGTGGCGAACCCTGCGCGACGACGGCATCGTGTGGCGGGGAACGAAATATCCGCTGGAGGAGTTGAGGAAGGGAATGGTGTAGTCCGGAATTGTTTTCACTCTGCTGGACAACTGATTGAGGCTTCCTCATGAGCTGGCAAAGGTAATGAGCTGCTTGGGGTGGGGATCAAGACTAAACCCCAGAACTTTGCTGAAGGGCTGGGGTTTGCATCTTCGGATGTTCAACGGAGATGCACACCATGGTAAGACAGGAAACCAACCATACATGGATTGTTTTGGCTGCGATCTTTTCCTGTGTCGCCGCGGCCTGCCCCGAGCTGACAGCCGCCCAGGCCCTGACGCCGCTTTGCCAACCGGTGGTCAGCGCGTTTGAAACTGTCGTGACCGCGGCGCAAGGAAAGGCAGCAGGCAACAAGGCTATTCCGCCCCTCACGGATTCGCAAAATGGCTTCGCGTGGCCGGACTCGGAATTCGGCGTGTTTCGGTCGGCAACGGGTTACACGTTTTTCGCTAGCGACGGGGGATATCATGCCGCCAACGGGAAATATGGGTCGGTGACGCGCACGGAGGGAACCCTGGATAATCCTCTGGGCTCGAATCCTCCGATCGATGTCATCATCCGCCCTAACCCCAACCCGCTGGTGAATCCGAACTACGGTACTTACACCTATCTCGGAGGTGGCAGGATCTACCGGGTTCCTGAGGGCATCGCGGGAGCGGGGAGCCTGCTGGACCTGTATCACGCCGAGATCAACACGACTACGAGTTTTTATTCCCTCCTGGGGCTTGCTGCGTCCTCAGATAACGGTGCCAGTTGGACCGACCTGGGCGAAATCATTCGTCTGAACCAGGCTTACGAAAAAGACCTGGCAGGGTTCGATATTGGCTCGCCTCGCCTGGTCACTTCTCCGGATGGAAAGTATTTCTATGTTTATTTTCCGGACTGGATCGCGAACGGGACGAACCAGCCCACCACGGCGACTGTGGTGTCGGTGGCGCGAGCGCCGATCGCGGATGTCTTGCAGGCGGCTTTCGGCTCGCAACCGCACGCCACGACGTTCGAGAAATACTACGAAGGGGCGTGGAGCCAACGCGGGATTGGCGGCCTCTCCACCGATCTGAATCCGAACGCCGCCTATGCGGGTTCTCCCAATGTTGCCTATAACGGCGCGCTCCAGCGCTACGTGATGATCACCGACGACACGCAAAGCATTGCGTATGCCGAGTCGCAGGATGGTCTGGTCTGGACACTTCCGGTCTTGCTGGGGCATTTCCACGACAGCCAGGCCAGCACGGATTATGCCGTGCCCATCGGCGTTGGAGACGATCCTAACGTGCTGGGCGCAGAGTTCTTGGTCTTCTTTACGCACGGCTCGGCGGTGGGCTGGCCGGGAAACACGGTGAGGCGCTTTACTGTTTCGTGCCAGTGAATGTTTGACGCGGGGCTGGCAACGCTTCATTTCGCGTCTAGCTTTTTCGCGTCTAGCTTTATTGTTCTGGTGGCGGATCTTCGCCTTCCACGTCGTTGCCGTAAGTTGCCGTGGTGTTCGGCTTAGCCTTGACCTTCGCCGGCTTTTTGGTGGGACGCATTCTGCCGGCGCTGTAGTGGCCTTGTTTTTCCACGTCGTAATTCTTGGGCAGGGCGGGAATCATCGCAGCTCCGCCTTCGATCTGGCTGATGCGGTTGAGAATGATTTCGGCGCGGCCGTCGTAGAGTTTTACGGGGCCGTGGACTTCGATGGTGCGGCCTTCCAGTCGGCGAACGTCGCCCACGTCTTTCAGGCTTGAGGCGAAGACGACGACGGTGAACGGACACGCCATTTGATCGTTACAGAAGTCGACAAAGTGCACGCCTTTTTCGCCCACGCGCACGCGATGAACGGTTCCAGAGACGCACTTGGTTTCACCCACATGCTGTGAGGCCTCGCGAATGGGAATGCAGTCGGAGGCGGAGAGCCACGGCACGCCAAGACCGCACAACACGGTTAGCGTGAGCCAGGTTCGCGCGGGCCAGATTCCGGAGATCCAGATTCTCGATAACCAGATTCTCAATAACATGTTCCGAGCTTAGAGACTCGGAGGGTGCTGCGTCTGTGACTAGAGGGAAAATATTTTCGATAACTTCCCGGAATGAAATTCTGCGTTTCGCTGAAGGCAAAACGCAAGGTCCGTCCTACTTCGCCAATGTTCCTTCGGAAGGTCGGCTGCGGCCGGCATGACAATTTCTCTTTTCCTCTATTTCGCTTTCGCTCAGGGCGCTCACAAATAAAAAACAGGGCCGGATTCGATCCGGCCCTGCTCTTTACAAAAACCCTCGGGGGAGGGCTGACAAAACTTGACAACACAGCTTAACGCAAGAAGCTGTACAGAGCAAGCTATTTAAAGGATTTTATTGCGCCAGCCTCGTCGTCGCGCACGTCGAAAACCGTATACAGCTTAGTGATCTGCAACAGATCGTTCACCTTCTTGGTGAGGTTCAGGAGCTTCAGTTCGCCACCCTGATTCTTGGTGGTCGTAAACGCGCTGACCAGTTCGCCGATGCCGGAGCTGTCGATGTAGTTGACCTCGCCCAGGTTCAGAATGATCTTTTTGCTGCCCTTGGAGAGCAGCTCGCGCACGGTGTCGCGCAACACGACGCTGCCTTCGCCTAACGTAATGCGTCCGCTGCAATCCACAATTGCCACACCATCCACCTGCCGACTGCTTACCTTCATGCTCACTGAGAAGCCTCCTTGCCGCCCCCGGTCGTGCCGTGGACGCGCTTGATCAATTTAAGTTCGGTGCCCGTTTGAGACGGGCGAATCTCAACCGCATCCATGAACGAGCGCATCAGAAAAATTCCGCGCCCCGAAGTTTTCAGCAGATTCTCCGGCGCCAGCGGATTCGGAATCTTGCTCAAATCCATCCCCGGCCCCTGATCGCGAATCGTGATCACCAACTCGTTGCCGGTACGCTCAAAGGCGAGGCTGACTTTCTTATCGTTCGCGTAGGCGTTGCCGTGCAAAACGGCGTTGACCGCGCCTTCGCGCACGGCCATGGAAATCTGCATGATCTCGTCGTCGGCAAAGCCCAGTTCGGTGGCGATGCGGGTCGCCTTCTCCTCGGCGGCGTCGATCGTCTCCAAGGAGGAGTCGAGCGTATAAGACACCTTTTGCTCGGTCATGGCCATGAACGAAGTTCAGTTAACGTCGCCACCTGAGCGGGTCTTCGCTCCCCCGCACCGCTTCAGGCACGCGCTCGCGTTGTTTCTAAGCGCTGGGGTAGTTTGCCTGTGCAATGGGCATATTGTCAACGAGAACTGCGTGTATTTCGGCATGGCGCGGGCCTTAGCCTGCTAAAGTAGCGTGTCATGGGCCGGAAGCTGAAGCGGATTGCAGGCTTTTGCTTACTGAGCGTCGCCGCAGCCGCGCCGCTGGCCTACGGCGGCGACTTCGCGATCTTCCGCTTTCGCGTAGCCACAAATCGGAACGCCTACGGCAGTGTGACCGTGAATCACTACACCGCCGTACTCCAGAAGAATGGAAAGACGACGCTGACCTTCGATCCGCCGACGCCCTGGACCTGCGTGAACTCCCTGTTCCCGCATCAGGGATGGCTGCCCTGCTGGTATCTGAGCCGGCATCCGGAGCAGCGGACGGATATTTGAGGGGCAGGGACCGTTCGTCGAATTGATCTCAGTGCGGCGTTGCTGGCGATATGGCATCCGCGCAGAGCTGCATTAGTGAATGAAATGGCGATTTTGCAACAATTATTACCGAACATGCCTCGCCACTTCATTTTCTCCGATTGCTTTGCGCGTGCGGTCAAGAGAAATTCCGCCCGTTTCACCTATGGCGCGGGCCCGTCGCGTTAAAGCGGGGTGCGTCATAAAGAGTTCTGTCAGTCTGTCGCAGTGCATAGGCGCCTCCGTCATGCGGTGGAGATTGACGAGAGCATGGATCGCGGACTCCGGGTCTCGCGTTAATTTAACTCCAGAAGCATCGGCAGCGTATTCAAAGCGACGCGACAAGAAATAGAACGTAAGAATCGGCGCAAACACAACCAAGACATCGAAAAGTGGGCGAAATGGAAACAGGAAAGGCGACGTGACAAAACTCGCGAAAGCGATACATCCGATAACGGCTGCCGTTATCAGCAGTTTCTTGCGACCATGCTTCGATTTTGCATGTCCCAGTTCATGCCCAATGACAAAATCGAGTTGTGCACTTGTCAGGAATTTTCCGTAGTTGTCGGTCACTGCAATAGTGTGCGAAGCCCCATAGGCGTTGGTTAGGTGTCCTCTGCCTGCCGGAACGACATACACCCGTTTCAAAGGCGTCTTCGTTATCTTCGCTAGAACGAATGCCCGTTTGTAAAGTTCCCCACCTTTCACTTCCTGTAGCTTCATGCCTTCCGCCGAGCGCAGACGCAGCATTCCGAGCATGGCCACTATCGCGGCTATTACGAGCCACACAATGCCCACCAAACGACGCTCGTAGAATGCATTGAAACCGCTGGCAAGAAGCAGAATGGCAACAGTTGGAGAAACCGTTCGCCAGAGGGTCAGCCGTAGCAAATCGACCGATGTCCACCGTCGCCTGAGAAAGACTCTGTCAAGGGAGTAGCAAATTAGCTGGACAAGTGCAACTCCTCCGATAGGCAGTCCCCAGAAGATGGAGGCCTTGGCAAGCATCGGGTCAAGCCAGTTTAGGCGCAGCGTCAGTCTTGAAATATATGCCACTCCGCTGTCGAAATCCCAGAAGGCCAGCCAAGCGGCGACTGAAGCCAAGAGAACGATCTGAGTCCAACGACGATAAGCGATCCATTCCGAGCTTCTTTCCGACTGATCGGCCTGCATTGCCCAAGATTGTAGCCGAATGTCCCTTGTTCGTTTGAATGTTGTTAATAGGCCGTAGCGCTCAACGACCCGTGACTCCACCGGAGCATGGGTTAGAATGTGTCGGCACAAGTACGCCGCCGAGGACTTCATGCCAAGCACTTTCTCTCGCCGCATCCGCGGGATCGCGATCCTGCTTTTCCTGACCTGCACCGGGTTCGCCGCCGCCGTCCCAGCCGCCAATCAATCAGACGCGCGGCTGCAGAAGGCTTATCGATTCCAGCAGGGCGGCTGGACGTACCTCCATCTCGAAGGCTCGCCTTCCGAGATCGGCTACCAGCACGGATATTTGCTGGCGCCTGAGATTGCCGACGCCTTCGAGGCCATCAAGCTCTACGATCTTCACTCCACGCAGCGGGACTGGGAATTCTTCCGCACGACTGCGCGGCAAATGCTTTGGCCGCACATTGACGCCGAATATCAGCAGGAATTGCAGGGCATTGCCGACGGCGTGAAGGCGCACGGCGTCGATCTGGATGTGTATGACATCGTCGCGCTCAATGCCTTCGAAGAAGTGCCGGATTATTACGTGCCGTGGCTGAACACGCAGCAGAAGGCCGCGAAGTCTCCCAAACTCGCCGCGCCCGGCAATTGCAGCGCGTTCATTGCCGCGGGCAGTTTTACTAAAGATCATCAGATTGTGATCGCACACAATAATTGGACCAGCTACCTGGCGGGCGAGCGCTGGGTGGTGATCTTCGACATCCAGCCCGAGCACGGCAACCGCATTCTGATGGACGGCTTTCCCGGCGTCATCACCAGCGACGACGATTTCGGCGTGAACTCCGCCGGAATGATGATTACCGAAACCACCATCACGCAGTTCGAAGGATGGGACCCGAACGGCAAGCCGGAGTTCATGCGCTCGCGCAAGGCGCTGCAATATGCCAATAGCATCGACGACTACGTGCGCATTATTAAAGAAGGGAACAACGGCGGATACGCCAACGACTGGCTCATCGGCGACCGCAAGACGGGCGAGATTGCGTATCTGGAGTTGGGACTGAAGAACACGCCGCTGTGGCGCACGAAAGATGGATATTTTGTGAGCTCGAACTTTGCCCGCGATCCGAAGGTGATTAAGGAGGAGACGAGCGGCTTCGATCCGAACGACGCGTCATCCTCTCCGAACGCTCGGCACGCCCGCGCCGACGAAATGGTCAAGCAGGCGAAGGGTGCGATCGACGTGGAGTTCGCGCAACGCTATTTGTCGGACCATGTCGACAGCTTCGAGAAAAATTCTTCCCGCGTGGAAAAGCCGCAGCCCAACGAGCGGGCCCTTTGCGGTCACGTCGACAATTCGCCGCGCGGAGTGAAAGAGTGGGAATGGGCTCCGTACAATCCCGGCGGCGCGGTGCAGGGCAAAGCCACCGACAGCGCGATGGCGGCGAAGATGAGTTTTGTCGCCAGAGCGGGCCATCCCTGCGGCGCCGATTTTTCCGCCGCGGATTTTCTGGATCGTCATCCTGAGTTTTCATGGCAGAAGCCGCTGCTGCGCGACATGAAAGCCGGTCCCTGGACGGTCTTCACGGCTGGCGAAAAACCTTAGCCCAGAGCGGGCAAGAGGATTTTCGCTTTGACATTCACAGCCTTTGTGACATACTTCGTGCCTCACTACTGGCCTCCCCCGGGGCGAATCAAATTTGCCCACTGAAATTGGAAATCACAAAGGGACGGCAATGAATGCTCTCCGCGTAGTCAGTCTTCTTCCCGCGTTCGGCGATCTGCGGTCTAACGTACCAAGCGTAAATAGGACGGGGAAAAAGATGAGATTCACTCTGGCGGTATTCGCCTTCAACGCTCTTCTCGCGGCTACGTTATTTGGGCAATCGAATCCCGTGCCTTTCGTGAATCAGCCGCTGGTCCCTGCGACGGTCGGTCCCGGCGCATCTGCGTTCACGCTCACGGTGAATGGCACCGGATTCGTATCGGGTTCGGTGGTGAATTGGAATGGAAGCGCCAGAGCCACCACGTTCGTGAACAGCTCACAGTTGACGGCGACGATTCTGGCGACCGATGTCGCCGTGGCTGAGACGGGGACGGTCACAGTCAGCAGCCCGGGGCCGGGGGGTGGCGTGTCGAACCCGGTGTATCTGGGCGTCACCAATCCTTTTCGGCAGATTACGTTTGCGTCGTCGAGCTTTGGGAATCCCGTCCTCCCCCTTGGCATGACTGTGGCTGATCTGAATGGAGATGGAAAGCTAGACCTTGTCACGTCCAATCAAAACGGCGAGGTCTCAGTGTTCCTCGGAAATGGAGATGGCACCTTCCAAGCCGAACGGGATTACGTAATGGGATCCACGAATGCGGATCTGACCTCAATCACCGCGGTTGACCTAAATAGAGATGGCAAGCTCGATTTGGTTGTCTGCGATGTGGGAACGGCACAGGTGGTAGTGGTATTGGGAAATGGTGATGGAACGTTTGGCACGCCAGCCTTCTATTCCACGAACGGCAATCTGCCGGAGAATTTGGTCATAGGCGATTTCAATGCCGACGGCGTTGTGGATATTGCAGTCACCAATCTGAACAGCAATACTATCGCAGTGCTGCTCGGAAATGGAGATGGCACATTGAAGCCTGGCATCACGTCTGCGGCCAGCTTCGCGCCACTCTATTTGGCGGCCGGCGACTTCAACAAGGACGGAAAGCTGGATTTAGTAGTTACGTCTGAGGACGAAAGCTATATCTCGGTGATGCTGGGAAATGGCGACGGTACATTTCGACAGCCGGTGACTTACGCTGCCGGCATAAACCCTTGGACTATATTAACGGCTGATTTCAATAATGACGGAAATCTGGATGTTGCGGTCATCAATTACAACGATGCCGTTACCAACACAGTTTCTGTTTTCCTGGGAAATGGTGACGGCACTCTCAAGCCGTACGTTCAATTCGATGTCGGCCAATCTCCCAGCCAGATGGCAACGAGTGATTTGGACGGCGATGGCAAGCTTGACCTGCTGGTAATTAATGAGCAGGGCAACCCTACACTTTCCGTCCTCTTTGGAAATGGCGATGGGACCTTTCAACCGCAAGTCGTTTTTCCGTTACAAGGGTATGCGGCTATCGTTCCAGGAGATTTCAATGGCGACGGCAGACTCGATCTCGCTATCGCAGATCGCGTAAATGAAAAAGTAGAGTTGCTCACCCAGATTCCGTCGGTGAATCTCGCTCCGACGTCGTTATCTTTCCCGAACCAAATTGTGGGCACGAACAGTTCCGCGCAAACCGTGATTCTCACCAACGCCAGCAACACGCCACTGACGATTTCCAGCATCACCATTACCGGAACTAACGCCAACGCTTATGTTCAGACCAACACTTGCCCTGCGACTCTGAATGCCGGAGCCAACTGCACGATCAGCGTGATCTACGCGCCGCCGTTGGTTGAAAGCGATGCCGCGACTCTGACCGTCAAGGACAGCGGTGCACCCGGCACGCAGACCGTCGCGCTTTCCGGAAATTCGATTGGACCGGTGGTCGTCCTTTCCAGCACACGTCTGAGTTTCGGCAATCAGGTGGTTGGAACCGTGAGCGGCTCGCAGACCGTAATCCTCGCCAACACGGGCACGATCCCTCTCACCATCACAAGCCTCGCCACCACTGGCAATTTCAGCCAGACGAATACTTGTGGCACCAGCGTGGCAGTCGGTGGCTCCTGCAACATCACGGTGAGGTTCAATCCGGCCGTGATTGGCAATCGCATGGGAGCCGTCACGATCAAAGATAATGCCGGCCCGCCTACGCAAGTCATTACTCTATTTGGCATTGGCACGGACGTAAGCCTGTCGACCACTTCGCTGATTTTTCCACCGCAGAAAGTGGGCACCACGCGGCCGCCCTCCAACGTACTCCTTACCAATGTCGGCGCGACCACGCTCACGTTCTCAGGTCTTACTCTTATGGGGCTAAACGCCCAGGATTTCGCCCAGACGAATAATTGTGGCTCCAGTCTAGCCGCTGGAAGGAGTTGCACGATTGCGGTGACTTTCACTCCCACGGCAAAGGGAACCCGCAAGGCATATCTCGCTATCACCGACAATGGCGGCGGCTCGCCGCAGAAAGTGACATTGACCGGCACTGGAAAGTAATCGGCGTCGAAGACGCCAACAATACCGCTCGCCTCATAGTCCAGGGTCGCCTCTTGCCAAGTAGAGCCGACCGCACTCGGCAAGACAACTTTTTTGTCCCTTCCTGAATCCAACGGTCGCTCGCAAATCGGACCACCGCTCTGTGTCTAGCCTAGGATGTCACCTCCATGTCTCGCTTTACCCTGCGTGTAGCTCCCGGCCACAGGCTCGCGTTCTTCACCCTCGCCATCCTGTCTGCGGCAATCCTCTCCATCGCTGTAACATTGCTTGGCAGTAACGCCGGCCTTCCCGGACCCGCCAAAAAGTATTCTTCACCGCAGACCTGGGGAGCATTACCTCTCGCCTTTGAACAGAATCACGGCCAGACCGCCGCGGCCGTCGACTACATGGCGCGTGGAAAAGGCTACGTCGTGTTCCTTACGCCAACGGCGGCCACGCTGAGCCTGCGCGGCCAGGGCGGCAATACTTACGATGCTCTGCGCATGACGCTGGCCGGAGCCAATCGCAATCTCTCGGCCAGCCCAGAGAAAGAACTCCCCGGCAAAGTGAACTATCTCATCGGAAACGATCCCGCGCAGTGGAAGATTGACCTGCCCGAATATTCGCGCGTCAATTATCGCGGAGTCTATCCCGGAGTCGATCTGGTCTATTACGGCAACCAGGGGACACTAGAATATGACTTCGTAGTCCAGCCTAATGCCGACGCCGGATCGATCGCATTGCAGATGCACGGCGCGCAAAAACTAAGCACCGGCTCTGAAGGCGATCTTGAGCTTCAACTTTCAGGCGGCTCCATCGCATGGAAGCGGCCCGTAGCTTACCAATTGCGCGACGGCCAGCGTCAACAGGTCGCCGCCGACTACACGATTAATGGCGATAAGGTCGGCTTCCGCCTCGGCGCTTACGATCACAACACGCCTCTGGTCGTCGATCCAGCGCTGACCTACGGCACCTATATCGGGGTCTCCGATGGCAGCATTCCAGGTGGCATTGCTGTCGATAGCAGCCACAATGTTTACATTACCGGAGCCGCGAACAGCGCGGCCTATCCCGTGACCGCAGGTGCTTACCAGACCACCTACGGTGGCGGCGGTCAGGACGTATTCATCACAAAACTTTCAGCCGACGGCAGCTCCCTGATTTACTCCACGTACCTCGGGGGCAGCGGCCCGGATGGTGCGGCTGCAATCGCGGTCGACGCTTCCGGCAACGCTTACGTCGTGGGCAATACGAACTCCAGCAACTTCCCAGTCACTTCCGGCGCCATGCACCTTAACAGTGGAAGCAATGTCGCCGGCTTCATCACCAAACTAAACTCCACCGGCAGTTCCCTAATCTATTCTGCGGAGATCGGTGTCGCCACCCTTCGCGGCATCGCCATCGACAGTGCGGGAGATGCCTACGTAACCGGAGCCGTCTTCGGTACGCCCTTTCAAACCACGGCGGGCGCCTACAAAACCATGATCGGCACAACCAACTGTCCCAACGTTCAGGGAGAAAGCTATGTGCTCGAACTCAATCCGGCGGGCAGCGCTCCGGTCTATAGCACCTATGTTTCGGACTGCGAACAGGCATATGGCATCGCCATACAAAACGGAGAGGCTTACATCACCGGACAAACCGAGAACCACCATCCTGTAACGCCGGGCGCCTTCCAGCAGACCTTCGGCGGCTACATTGACAGCTTTGTAACCAAACTCAACACCGCCGGATCGGCGCTGGTTTACTCCAGCTACTTAGGCGGCGATTCCGGCGACAATGGCAATGCGATTGGAGTCGACTCCAGTGGGAACGCAATCGTCGCGGGCGCGACCGCTTCGCCCAACTTTCCGGTTGCCAACGCCTTCCAGTCAACTTTGAGTGGAACCCTCAATCCAAACGACGCGTCCGTAACCAAATTCAATTCCACCGGCAGCGCGCTGGTTTACTCCACCTACCTGGGCGGACAGAATTACAGCCTCGCGCAGGGTCTGGCGCTGGATAGCAGCGGCAACGCCTTTGTCGCGGGAAACACCGGCTCCGCGGATTTTCCGACCATGAATGCATTCCAGGGCATTTGCGGCGGTTCCAACTTCACCAGTTGCGTGGCAAACTCCTTCGTATCGGAGTTCAGCCCCGCCGGAGCCTTCCTTGCATCCACTTACTATGGCCCGCCAACCTCGTGGGCGTACGGCAACGCAGTAGCCACTGACTCCCTGGGCAACGCCTACGTCGTTGGGCAATCCGACGCCGGCCTGCCCACCACCTCTAACGCATACGAGAAGACGACGACCAGCAACCTGGGAGCAGTCTTCACCGCGAAGATCAGCATGAACACAGCTACCGGATGCACTAACCTCCGGCAAAACCGCACCGTCGCGATCTGCATGCCGTTCACGGGTTCGACTTCGGGGACATTTGTGCGGGTCTCGGCGGTGGTCAATGATTCCAACCCGGTCAGTGCGATTCAGGTCTATGTCGATGGCACATTCATCTTCGAAGAAGACCTGGGCAACCAGATCGACAGTTATGTGCAGATGTCTGCCGGAACTCACACGCTTGCGGTGAAGGCGTGGGACAAGTCCGGCTCGTTTCTATCGACTCGCTCGGTGAAGGTGAGCGGAACTGATACAGCGAGCTGCACCGTGGGAGAAATTCTGCCCTACGTGCAGATATGCACGCCAGAGGCAGGATCGTCTTCCAGCAATCCGGTGCACGTGCATGCTCTGGGCGCGTCGCAGAACACTCCGGTCACAGCCATGCGGCTTTATGTGGATGGCTTCGCGCTTGACACCGTCCAAAGCAGCACGCTGGATACGAGCGCGACTCTTGCCACAGGCCGGCGCAAAGTCACCGTGCAAGCCTGGGACTGGAAGGGGCAAACCTTCAAACAAAATGTGTATGTAACCGTGCCGTAGTCGAATGTCAAACTGGTATCCCGCTGCGGCTTTTTGATCTTCAGAAAGCGCGGCGGGAATTTTTTGTGCCGATTACATCGCACAGCGATGTGGCGCGCGAAGGGCTAGAATAGCGGCAGAGACTCCCGCGGGCTGAGCTCGCAATACTTATCCGGCGCGCCCTTGCCAACGACCAACGACGAACGACCAACGACGTCTTCTAACGAACTTCGTCCCGACGAACTCTGGATGGAAGAAGCCCTCCGCTGCGCCCAGCGCGCGCTCGAAGCCGGCGAAGTTCCGGTCGGTGCGGTGGTGGTCTGCAACGGCAACATGGTTGGCCGCGGATGGAACTGCAACATCACTGACAACGATCCCACCGCCCATGCCGAGATCATGGCCTTGCGCGAGGCCGGTGCAACCATCGGTAACCATCGCTTAGTCGACTGCGAACTCTTTGTTACAATTGAACCCTGCGCGATGTGCGCCGGAGCGATGGTGCATGCCCGCATCCGGCGTCTGGTGTATGGCGCGGACGACCCAAAAGCGGGCGCGGTACGCTCGGTGATGCAAGTCGTAAATCATCCGCAACTGAACCACAAGATCGAGGTTCAAAGCGGCGTGTTAGCCGGCCGCAGTGCCGAGTTGCTGCAATCGTTCTTTAAGAGCCGTCGTTGAGCGGCCGTTCGTCGTTGGTCGTGGCGGTTCGTCGTTGAATGTCGATGGTGAGTCGTTTGTTTGTGGGGGTTAGCCGTCGAGCAGTCGCCCGTGACATTCGCCGGGTTTGGGAGGGCACCGCTTCAGCCGTGCCGCAAGGAAACGCGGATGAAGGGCTTCAGCCCCGGAGGGTTTGGGCTGACGGCTGATAGCTGACAACTGCTTTCCGGAGAGGTGCGTGAGTGGTTGAAACGATCCGCCTCGAAAGCGGACATACCTTAACGGGTATCGTGGGTTCAAATCCCACCCTCTCCGCCATATTTTCAGCCGCAGATTAAAGCGGGAGATCAAGGAAGTAGAGTAAATGGGGCGTGGGCACTCCTGCCCTTCCCCGGGTGTAATCCATCCACCGAAGCTCGCCCTAGCGAATGTCCGCCAAGGATTCCGGGCGATCTTCAAGACCAATTGCGGATCAGAAAACGTGCGGCGGGCAACTACTCAGAGGTTTCCGTGCCGCGGGGTTTCAGCGCGGGAAGCGAGAACGGCATTTTGGGGTGGTGCGGAGTCAGCGTGATCCGCGGGCGCAACATTTCTCTGCGCTGCCTTCAAATCCCACCGGCAGAAATCACAACGCGTTGCGCCGGTATAGATCATGCGCGCATACGATGGACAGTTCCCGTTGATGCAGATTTTCGTCGTCCCGATCATCGCGCGTCCCTCACAACAAACAGATTCCGCATTGGCCTTGAATCGGGCCGAGTATCTCCGGGGAGAGCCTGTCCATGCTGAAAGTAGCATGCGCCGGCGCGCCCGAGAAGGCGCATTTTCCGCACGCGTCAATCGGATTTATTGCTGCTATGCGCCAGCGAACCGAAAAAACGAGCCTGCCCGTAGACCAATCTTTGACAACTCTCTAACGCTCTCGTGACACCCGCACTTACTGCGGACTTTATTCTGCTTTTACGTTGATGTCGAAGTCCCTGCCTCGATTCTTAACGCCATCGCAAAAAAAACTTTGGAGCGTAAAAAGTCATGAGCAAGGAAAAGTTATCTTCTCCCGCGCTGACCCCTGAAAGCGATCAGCCACTCACCCACAATGAAGCAAACTCGCAACCACGCACTCTCCAGCGCCGCTCGTTTCTGAAAGGGATCGGCGTCGCCGGAGCCGCACTCTCCGCCGCACCGTTATTGCGCGTCGGGGCACGTGCCGACGACGGCGGGGGTTCGCTCAGCAAAGGCGACGCCGCGATTCTCCGCTTCGTTGCGGCTGCTGAAATTATCGAGAGCGACATCTGGCTGCAATACAACGAACTCGGCGGCAAACAAGACGGAGAAGTCTCGCTGCTGGCCAGCCAACTGATTCCCGGCTATCCATCGACTGCTACCGGCGGAAACTCGGCCTATACCACTGCCGTGAAGCAACTCGACGGCGACATGGATCAGTACATCTCCGACAACACCGAAGACGAACTGACCCACGAGAATTTTCTCAACGCCTATCTCGCATCCAAGGGTGCGGCCACGATCAGCCTCGATGCCTTTCGTACGTTGCCCAGCAGTCAGGCGGCGGGCTCCAACAAGACTTTCGGCCGCATCACGAACCTGACGCAGCTCACCGTGCACACCGATTGGTGGACGCGCTATCGCAGCCGGACCGGCAATCCTGACCTGGGAGGCACATTCCGCAATGCCATTCCTACACTGGCAGTCGGGCAGCATACCGCCATTCCGCGCACCGACGCCGACGTCAGCGACGCACCCTTTCTGCAGGCTGTTGCCAACACTGCCGGCTTCCACTTCCCCTGGATCGAGCAAGGCGGCAGCAGCCTCTATCCGGAACTGGCGCAGAGAGCCTCGAACGTAGAAGTTCTGCGGATACTGCTCAGCATCGGCGGCACCGAGATTTGCCACTTCCAGACCTGGCACGACAAAGCCGGCAACGTGGTGCCCGCGGCGAACGTGATTGACCCGGTCACCGGAGTCTCGGTGACGTTCCCCGACCTGAATTCTCCGCCCTTTGGTGGCGAGGATTTTCAGACCAACCTGATCATGCCCGAACCCACTACGTTTCTTAGCCGGCAGCTGCCACCGTGCTCCATCATCCGTCCTACACAGACGGTGGGTGCGGCCATGGGCGCAGTGACGGCGCTAACCGGGGACGGGCTTTTCATCGGCCAATCCAACCAGTTCATGCAGTTGCTGCAAGACCTGGCCAGTGACGCCGACAAAGCGGTACGCGGCCACTGATTCTCAAAGTTGAGGCGGCGCGGGTAGCAGGCGGAGGTGAGGGCGCGGGAGAAGAACCCGCGCCCGCCCGCGCGAGATGTACGTTAGGGCCGCTTCACTGTGGCGTCATCCTGAGCAACCTGTCCGCGCTCAAGGTTCAGTTCGACGAAAGGATTCTATGTTTGAAGGATTGTTTCAGCCGATGCACATGCTCATCATCTTCGGCATCGCACTCTTAGTTTTCGGGCCCAGGAAATTGCCCGAACTCGGCAAAGGTCTGGGCGAAAGCATCCGCGGATTCAAGTCGGCAATGGCGGCAAAGGACGACGAGCCAAAACCGCCGGCTGGAGCCAATCGCTAGGCTTGGGGACACCCCTACGATTAGTCAAACCGGGGGTGCCCCATGTCTCGCCGTTTTTGCGAGACATGGGAGTAGGCTTCTCTATTCTCCGTTTCATGACCGAAACGTCTTCACGACTTCTACTAACTCGATCTCCCGATAGTTTTCAAACTCAACTACGGCGTGAACCGAAAGACCGTGCCGCAGCCAGTGGCGCCTTCGGACACGCATTTGGTGTTGCCGCCGTAGATCGTTGTGCCATAGAGGTTGTCGCTGGGATCCAGAAAAAGCCCAGCTCCCGGTAGACGGGGATTCGGGCCTTTGGTGAAGTAGTAAAGGACGGTTTCGCTCCATGAGCCGTCCTGAGCTGGCACGAGCTTGAAGATGATGCCACAACCGTAGGCCGTGGAATTGGAAATACAAGGATTGCCGCCGAGTTCGGTAGTTCCGTACAGGCTGCCTGTTTTGTCGAGCAGCAGGCTGCCGACGGGCACCGCGCCATCGGTGGTGGCGGAGAAAGTGAAATTGTGTAGAACCGTCTCAGCCCACGCGCCGCCCGAGACAGCCGGCGGCGACAATTGAAACACGACTCCACCGCCGAGGGTTCCGCCACCATACGTGTTGCCGTAGAGATTGCCCGCCTGGTCGCGGACAAGACCGCCGAAGGGGTTCTGCCCGTCCGTGTACCCACTCATGTTGCCCTTGAACTGGTAAAGCACCTGCTCCGTCCAGGTACCGCCTTTCGTGGCCGGCGGGATTAGCTCGAAGACAATGCCGCAGCCACCGTAAAAGCAATATTGCGTGCCATAGAATCCTCCCGATTCGGTTGTCCCGTAGAGTCCGCCTTGGGTGTCGCGAACCAGTGGAGCGTACGAGGTCCAACCGTCGTTGGTGCAGCACTGAAAGGCATGTAGTTGAGTGAAAGTCCACTCGCCGCCCTTGGAGGCAGGAGGACTCACCTCGAACACCGACGATTCCGTAGTGCCGAAGAGATTGCCCGACGGATCGGAAACCAGACCGCTATGTGGATAAGCGCCGTCGCTGGTACTGCCCTTGAAGCTGTATAGAACGGTTTCGGTCCAGGCGCCACCCTTGGTGGCTGGAGGTGCCAGTTTAAAGACTTCTCCGTAACCTCCGGCGGCGGAATCGCTGGTAGTGCCATAGAGATTGCCGGCCTTGTCGAACAGCAACCCAGAAGTGGGCCGAGCCCCATCGCCGGTATTGGTGAAGGCGTAGAGTGTGTTGTTGGTCCACGAGCCTCCAGGACGCGTGGGGGGCGAGAGTTGGAAGACGGTTCCGTAATAGCCACCAGCGCCACCGTATTCGGTGGTGCCATAGAGATTGCCGGCCTTGTCCTGGATGAGGTTGCTGGCAGGATTCTGGCCATCGGTACCCGCGAACATGTGGAGCACTTTTGGAGGAGCGCTAGCAAAGCTGCTACCCATGAAGGAGAAGAGAAGAAAGATGAGCGTTGTAATCGCGACGAAAAGGGAACGGGGAGAAGGGAAGTCTGGGCGTTGCATGGACAGTACCTCGACTGCGAACAGAATGCGGACGAAATCCGGTGGGGCTCCGGAAGCAGGAGCATTCTACACCCGTAGTGGGCGGCGAGAAAAAATTTGTGCGGACTTTCTGAATGACGATGACGAG
>Ga0210410_10000516_pt1 | contig 42911 bp, 42 predicted proteins | sample IncBWC4MmetaG_FD_161058 | JGI IMG/M metagenome (GOLD analysis project Ga0210410, IMG submission 161058) | Forest soil microbial communities from Barre Woods Harvard Forest LTER site, Petersham, Massachusetts, United States - Inc-BW-C-4-M | ecosystem: Environmental > Terrestrial > Soil >...
CGCAATGTGATCAAGGCCTTCCGCGAGCACGGCACGACGGCGCTCGCGGCGGGCGGTGATTTGCTGTGACGTCGTAGGGTGGGCAAAGGCGCGAAGCGCCGTGCCCACCATTTATGCCGCGACAGAAGCGGTGGGCACGCGGAGCCTGTCATCGGGCCGCGCGTTCGCGCGGACCCGTTGGCTTTGCCCACCCTACTCCAGTGCTATTCCGTCGCGCCGAGTTCGCGCAAGCATTCGATTATTCGCTCGCGATCCCGGCAGCCGCCGTGGATTGCCCAGCCGAGCGGCGTGCCGTTCCATATCGTGTCGCGGATATCGAGCCGCGCGCCACGTGGGACCAGGATGCGAATAACGGCCTCGTGTCCGCCGAGAACCGCCTGATGCAGTGGCGTGCAGTGCGGATGGTTGGTTTCGGGATTGAAGCGGTTCGGATCGAGGCCGGTATCGAGCAAGAGAGCGACGATATCAGGATGTCCCTGCTGCGCCGCCAGCGATAGCGCGCGCCGGCGCTCATCCTCGTCCGCAGAAGACACCAGCCGTGCCGCCTCGCGGGCAAGGCCAAGCCCGCTCGCGGCCGGCAGATCGGTGCGGGCTCCGCGTTCGGCCAGCAATTTCGCCACGTCACCCATGCCGAAGGTGAGCGCGGTGAAAAGCGGCCGCTCCCATTTGCCGCCGCCGCGGCCTTCGATGGCGGCGCCGAAATCGAGCAGCAGTTCAGTGAGCGCAACCTGAAGACCTGCCGCGGCCGGATGGCTGCTGGAGACCAGCATGCTCATGGTCGTGCATGGCGTGCCGTACATGTCGGCGAGCGCGTCGGGCTCGGCGCCCGCAACAAGCAGCGCGCGTGCGATCTCGACGGCATTGCCCGGCGTCTTCTGGCGATAGGCCTCGACGCCATTGGCGGCGATATAATGCAGCAGCGTGGCGCGATGGACCGGCGGATCGAAACAGCAGACGCGGCTGGAGCGCGCATGGACCAGCGCGGGGTCGCGGCGCAGCGCATCCTGCAGAGAGCCGAGATCGCCGGCGACGACAGCCTCGACCGCCGCTTCGAACTCATGCACGGGGCCCTCCCGCGACACGGCGTCGACGAAATCAACCAGCGCCGACCAATCCAGGAAATCATAGTTGCGGGCGATGGCGAGCTGCGCGTCGTCGAGCGACAGCACCGCGTCGCGGATCTCGGAATCCGGGATGAATTTCGGCCGCCACTTGATCGTTTCGTCAAGGAAGCGAGGATGCTTGCGATGGAAGAGATCGATGGCCGCGGGATCGGCCGCGCGATGCGCCGCAAGCAGGATATCAGCCTGTTGCTCGTAAGCGGAAAGGGGCGAATGAAATGGCGGCGGTTGCAGGTCCATGGCAGACACCCCCTTATCCGCCAACTATGACCAGAAGCGGACAGGCGATGCGTCAGTTCCGCTCCTGCTCCACCGCCTGCCAGGCGATGTCGCGGCGGCAGAAGCCGTCGGGCCATTGGATGCGGTCGATCGCCTGGTAGGCGCGCGCCTGCGCTTCGGTGACGGTCTTGCCGATGGCGCAGACGTTCAGCACGCGGCCGCCATTGGCGAGGATGGCGCCATCCTTCGCAACCGTGCCGGCATGGAAGATTTCGACGCCGTCGATCTTGGCGGCGTCATCGAGCCCATCGATGCGCGTGCCCTTCTTGTAATCGCCGGGATAGCCCTTGGCGGCCATCACCACGGTGAGCGCGGGTTCGTCGTACCAGCGCAGATCGAAATGTTTCAATTCGCCATCGCAGGCGGCGAGGAAGGCCGGCACGATGTCGCTCATCATCCGCAGCATCAGCACCTGGCATTCGGGATCGCCGAAGCGGACATTATACTCGAACAGCTTTGGGCCCTGCTCGGTCAGCATCACGCCGGCATACAGCACGCCGCGAAACGGCATGCCGCGCTTTTTCATGCCTGATACCGTAGGCCCGATGATGCGCGACATGATCTGGTCGTGCACCTCAGGCGTCACGAACGGCGTCGGCGAATAGGCGCCCATGCCCCCGGTGTTCGGCCCCTGATCGTGGTCGAACACGCGCTTGTGGTCCTGCGCGGAGGCCAGCGGAATCGCGGTCTCGCCGTCGCAGAGCGCGAAGAAGGAGATTTCGCGGCCCGACAAGAATTCCTCGATCACGACTTCCGCGCCGGCCGCGCCGAACCCTCCCTCGAACATCATGGCGATCGCGGCCTCCGCCTCGGCCAACGTCTTCGCGACCACGACGCCCTTGCCGGCGGCGAGGCCATCGGCCTTGACCACGATCGGCGCGCCCTGTGTGCGCACATAGGCCAGCGCATCGGCTGCGTTGTTGAAGCGCTTGTAAGTACCGGTCGGGATGTTGAACTCGCTGCAGAGGTCCTTGGTAAAGCCCTTGGATCCCTCGAGCTGCGCGGCCTGCTTGCCTGGCCCGAACGCCTTGATGCCGGCGGCTGTGAGGTCGTCGACGATCCCTGCCGCGAGCGGCGTCTCCGGGCCGACCACGACCAGCTCGACCTCGTTCGCCTTGCAGAACGCGATCACGGCGGCGTGGTTGGCGACATCGAGCGCGACGCATTCGGCCTCGCGCGCGATCCCCGCATTGCCCGGCGCGCACCAGAGTTTTGTCACCAGCGGCGACGCCGCGATCTTCCACGCCAGAGCATGTTCGCGGCCGCCGGAACCGATCAGGAGGATGTGCATGGGATTTCGGTCGCACGAATCCCGTCAGGTCTGCAAGCGCAAGATAGCCTATCCACACTCCTCGTCATTCCGGGGCGCCACGAAGTGGCGAGCCCGGAATGACGAGCGGAGAGCGATGAGCATCACTTCTCCCCCTCCGACCCCGCGATGATCTCCTGCAAGGTCGCGACGTGGCGGGCGAAGGCGCCGCGGCCGGCGGCGGTGGCGGTCACCGTGGTCTGCGGCTTTTTGCCGACAAAGGCCTTGTCGACCGCGACATAGCCCGCCTTCGCCAGGGTCTCGATATGTGCGCCGAGATTGCCGTCGGTGGCGCCGGTCAGCTTCTTCAGCCTGGAAAACTCCAGCCCGATCGAAACCGGCAGCGCGTTCAGCGCCGCCATGATCCGCAACCGAAGCGGCTGGTGGATGACCTCGTCAAGCCCCGCCATCACTCGCCCCAGCGCATCCATAGTCCGCTGACGATGAGGCCGCCGCCATTCACCACCGCCATCCACAAGAGGAACGCGGCGCTGGTGATGAAGAAATAGCCAATCAGCGTCAGCACCGTGATGAAGAGGCCGATGGCGAGGAAGGCGCGGCCGAACCAGAGGCCGGCGATGCAGTAGAACAGCATGAAATAGATCGGCCAGAACGTTCCCATTTCGCGCGGACCGTAATGGCCGAGCACGAGCGTGCAGAGCACGCCGAATGCATAGAACAGCACGAACACGAAGAATATCCTGAGATCGAAGCGGAGCAGCCCGGTCCGCCGATGGTCGTAGATGGAGACTGCCGCGGAGACGGCCACCGTCGCCACATTCACGGTCGGCCAGATCACTGCGCTATACTGAGGCACGAAAAAGGTCGCGAGATTGCCGGCCGTCACGAACAGGCCGGCCACGACCATGAACAGGCTGGCGAAGTCATAGATGCGCGATTGGCGCACGCGGCGGACCATGTCGTCGATATCGGACAACGCGGCCGAGGCTTCCTTGCTGTCGATCACATGGCCATTCCCTTGCAACGCGCTCATCGCTCACGTCCCCGCCGAGTCATGGGTCGCGACATAGTCAGCGATCTCATTCACCGCCTTGGGCACGCTGACGACGCCCATATGGTTGACGCTAGCGATCAGCTTGACTTCCACGTTCGGGGCAACCGCATGCACCGCATCGGCGTATTTGTCCGACAACATCAACTCATCGTCAGCGCCTGCGATCAATGTCATCGGCTTGGTCACCGCCACAAGATCGGCCTTGTAGCCGCGGGTCGCAAAGTTGCGCATCAGGCGATAGGAATAGGTCGCGGCGAGGATATTGGCCGAATCCGGCGGCACGGCGAACGCAAGCGTCGGCAGCCCTTCGCAGCATTCGATGCCGAGCTTGCGCAACGCGCCGAGGCCAAGGAAGCGCGGAATGTCGGCGCTGGCCCAGCCGCCGGATTGCGGACGGTTGGTCGGCGCATCATAGCCGAGATAGGGCGCGAGCATGATGGTGCGCGCGAATAGGTCCTTGATATCAGAGCTTGCGATGCGCAGCGCAAAGCCGCCGCCGGCGGAATGGCCGAGCAGCGTGATCGGCGTATCCGGCGACGTCTTGCGCACCAGCGCGACCAGGTCCGCCATGTCGTCCTCAAGCTGGCCGATACGGCCGATATCGCCACGGGTACCGGAGCCGCCGTGGCCGCGGATATCGGGCGCGTAGGTCTCGATGCCATGGGCGGCGAGCGCGTCCGCGAGCGCCTGCACCGCCGCGCTCGATCCGGACGAGCCGTGGACGAGAACGGCGATCTTGCCGCTCGCCGGCCCCCGCGCCGGGTAGTGCCGGTAGGCGAGGTCCGTGCCGTCACGGGCCGCGAACCGCGACAGCGGCGGCATGGTGCTGCGATCGACCGAACGCGCCGTCTCAGCCACCGAACGCAGCTCGCCCGGCGGCACCAGCGGGTTCGCGATCATGGCGGTTAGCAGCAGGGCGACCGCACCAACGGCCGCCAGAGCGCACAGCACAAGCTTCAAGGGGAACCAAACCAGCCAGCTCAGCATGACTTTCCCTCCAAATATACAAACCAGAGTACTCTGTACTACAGAGTTATGAGATACACAAGAGGATTGCGAGGGAAAAGCGCGATCCGGATTGGCGCTGGACGGCGAAAATCCCTAACTTGGACGGACCTGTTTTGTTCACTGAGTCGCCATGCCCGCCGCCGAAAACCTGGTCAACGCGCCCGAATTCACCGTTTCCGAGCTGTCCTCCGCCCTGAAACGGACGGTCGAGGACCGATTCGGCTTTGTGCGGGTGCGCGGGGAGATTTCCGGCTTCCGCGGGCCGCATTCCTCGGGCCACTGCTATTTCGCGCTCAAGGACGAGAACGCCAAGATCGAGGCCGTGATCTGGAAGTTCGCCCACGCCCGCATGCGCTTCAAGCCGCAGGAGGGGCTTGAGGTGATCGCGACCGGCAAGCTCACGACCTATCCCAATTCGTCGAAATACCAGATCGTCATCGACTCGCTGGAGCCGGCCGGCGTCGGCGCGTTGATGGCGCTTCTGGAAGAGCGCAAGAAGAAGCTCGCCGCCGAGGGCCTGTTCAGCGAGGCGCGCAAGCAGCTCCTGCCGTGGCTGCCGGAGGTGATCGGCGTCGTCACCTCGCCGACGGGCGCTGTGATCCGCGACATCCTGCATCGGCTGGAGGACCGCTTTCCCCGCCGCGTGCTGGTGTGGCCGGTCAAGGTGCAGGGCGAAGGCTCGGCCGAGCAGGTGGCAGCCGCGATCCGCGGCTTCAACGCACTGCCCGAAGGCGGCAAGATTCCGCGGCCCGATGTGCTGATCGTTGCGCGCGGCGGCGGCTCGCTGGAAGATCTGTGGTCGTTCAACGAGGAGATCGTGGTGCGCGCTGCGGCCGAAAGCGAGATCCCGCTGATCTCGGCGGTCGGCCACGAGACCGACATCACGCTGATCGATTTCGTCGCCGACAAGCGCGCGCCGACCCCGACCGCGGCGGCCGAAATGGCGGTACCGGTGAAGAGCGACCTCGTCGCCGAGGTCGAGAGTTTCGCCCGACGGATCTTCGTGCACTGGCAGCGCGGCCAGGAAAGCCGCCGCAATGAGTTCCGCGCCGCAAGCCGCGCGCTGCCGGCCGCAAACGAGCTCCTGGCGATCCCGCGACAGCGGCTCGATGCGGCGGCGGGCGGCCTGCCGCGTGGCTTGCGCGCCAACACGCACGCACATTTCCGCCGCTTCGCCGAGACCAGCGGACGCCTGACCTTGCGGGTGCTGCGCGGCCAGGTCGCGCAGGCGCGGCAGCATCTGACCGTTTCCGGCGAACGACTAAGTCATTGCACGCGATCGCTGCTTCGCAGCCGCCGCGACCGCTTCACCGGGCTAGAGGCGCGGCTGAAGGCATCGCGGCTTGCCAACGCACAGGCCCAGCGGCAGACGATCGCACGCCAGTACGAACGGACAGAGCGATTGGCCGAACGCGCCGAGCGCGCCATGCTGACGATGCTGGACCGGCTCGAGGCGCGCATGCTTCATAGCGGCCAACTGCTCACCGCTTTGTCCTATCGCAGCGTGCTGGCCCGCGGCTTTGCCCTGGTGCGCGATGAAGCCGGCCATCCCCTGCACGCCGCCGCTGATGTCGGCGCCGGCGCAAGGCTCGAGCTCGAATTTTCCGACGGGCGCGTGGCAGCGACGGCCGGCACCGATCAACCCGTCCTGGCGCCAGAGCAGCCCGCTGCGGCTCCGCGCCGGCCGCGCACGCCGAAGCGTGTGGTCAAGCCGGTCGATCAGGGAAGTTTGTTCTAAGAAGCTCGCGAGATGCCCGCCTCTCCCTCTCCCCGTTCTTCACGGGGAGAGGGTTGGGGTGAGGGGCTGCCTCCACGAAATTGCTGAGAGTCGAATCCGCGGAGAGTCCCCCCTCACCCGGATTGCTTCGCAACATAGCCGAAGCGCCGCTTCGGCGTTCTAAGTGACGGCCGCCGAAGGCGACCTACACCTCTCCCCGCACGCGGGGAGAGGTGAAAATCAAAGTGTCACCGCGACAGCCAATCCGCGACGAGCTTCTGCGAATCCGCGCGCGCGTCGGGATCGCTGCCGAGATGGCCGCGATCGGGCACCGCGGCATCGGACATCGTCGCTACCGCGTGCAGCGGCAGGTTGAGGCGATCGAAATCGTGGTAGGCGCCGGGATAGACCACGATGCGCGTCAGCGCGCTGCGCCCGCGCGCGCCGTCGATCATCTGCCGGCAGGCCGGCGGCGACGACACGTCGTCTTTGGCGCCGATCAAAAGCAGCGTCGGCACCCTTGCGCTCCAGCCGAGCCCGGCCGAAATACGGCAGTCCGGATAGAACGCGACCGCCGAGCGGAAGTCGGGCTCGGTGCCGCGCGACGACAATTGCGGACGCACCGCCCAGAGCAGCGCGCTGGCGCCGTGGGCCCATCCGATCAGGCTGATGCGCTCGCGCGCGACCCAGCTCTGCTGCATCAGCCATTGCCGTGCCGCCATGATGTCCTCGACCCGCTCGCGTCGCGCCCGGACCTTGCGTTCGGCGGCCCGGCATTGCGGGCCGAGCCCGCGCGAGCCATAGGAGTCCGGCAGCAGCACGGCCCTGCCGTTCTTCAAGAGCTGTTCGGCCCAGTCGCGGTAACGCGGCAGCACCGGCTCGGAATGGCCGGCAAGGCCGCCGCAGCCATGCAGCGCAATCACGGTCGGAAACGGGCCGTCGCCGTCGGGCTTGAAGAGCTGCGCATGCAAGGTCGCAGTTCCTTCCGGAATCTCCACCTCATGCGGCGCTACGGGTGCCGCCATCGCGGGAAAAGCCACGACAAAAAAGGTCAGTAAGGCGATTGCTGACTTCAGGCGCATCGGGTTCTTGAGGGCCGTTCGGCGCGTTAGGGCGTCCATCCGCCTGCAAGGCTAACACGCAGATATTTCCGCAAAACATCACAAATCGGTGGGTTTCGCGGGCGGACACCCTCACCTATCTATGTTATTCATCAATGTAACACATCGCGTACGGCGAATCGGAGTGTTGGATCGTGCTGAATAAGTTCGGCCCCTCGGGCCATGGTGAAGCGCAGGTGCAATATCTGGATGGCGATTTCCGCGTGATCTCGCCGGGAACCTATGTGCGCTGCGCCGTCACCGATGCACGGATTCCGCTCGACGAACTGAAATACTGGAGCGTCGACCTGCAGGAGGCCTATGCGGTGCCGACTGCGGTGCTGCAGCGGCATTTTCCGGGCGCGTTGAAGACGGAAGGCTGAGTAGTTCGTAGGGTGACCAAAGGCGCGAAGCGCCGTGCCCACCATTCCAACCAAGAATTGCAATTGTGGCCGGTGGGCACGCTATCGCTTTGCCCACCTTACACATCCCGGCCTATGTCGCGCTGAACTTCTTCTCCCGCGCCTTGAACAGGCGGTCGGCCAAAAATTTCCGCAAGCCCGCCACATCGGCAAATTCCAGCGCGACCTTGAACGGCACGATGTCGCGGATGAGAGCCGGCATCTCGCTGCCGCCGCGTAGCCGCGCAAAATCTTTTTCCGTGGTCACCAGCGTCAGCCCGTCGGCCTTCGCATCCGCCATCAGATTCTCGATCTCGGCATCCGAAAAGCGGTGATGATCGGCAAAAGAGCGCTCGCGCACCACCTCGATGCCGGCGCCGCGCAGCGTGCGGAAGAAGCGCTGGGGATCGCCGATGCCGGCAAAGGCGAACACGCGCTGTCCCTTGAGCGCGGCGAGCGAAGCCGCATCCGGCTCAAGATGCGCGAACAGCACCAGCGCCTCACGCGCGGCGGCCGCCTCGGAAACCGCGTCGCTCGCAGCACCCGCACCCACGACGATCAGCGCATCGGTGCGCGCCAGTTGCGGCTTCAGCGGCGCACGCAAGGGGCCGGCGGGAAACACAAAGCCATTGCCGAGCCCACGATCACTGTCGATCACGATCAGCGAAGCATCCTTCGCGATCGACGGATTCTGGAAACCATCGTCCATCAGGATCACGCTGGCGCGCTGCGACCTTGCCAGCGCCACGCCGTTGATGCGGTCGCGCGACACCGCAACCGGCAGGTAGGAAGCAAGCATCAAGGGCTCGTCGCCAACGTCAGCGGCGCTGTGGCGCGCCGGATCGACCATGACCGGACCACGAAGCCGCCCGCCATAGCCGCGGCTGAGCACCACCGGCGTCTCGTCCAGCTCGCGCAGAATCTTGGCGAGCGCGAGCACCGTTGGCGTCTTGCCGGCGCCGCCGACGTGATAATTGCCAACACAGAGCACGGGAATGCCGGCGTCAAAACCGCTACGCCGCAGCCGTTGCGCTGCGATCGCGCCATAGAGCGCGCCGAGCGGCCGAAGCAGATGCGATTTCCATGACGACGGCGCGTGCCAGAACGCCGGCTCACGCATTGGCGGCTCCCATCTCAAGCCGCAACTGCAACAGATAAGGTTCGAGCGCGGTGAGTGTGCGCTCCAGCGCGCCGCCGAGCTCGCCCACGACACGCTGCGAGGCCGCCGACATCGCCGCGCGGGCGTCCCGGCTCGCCAGGAGCTGGCCGAGCTGCTTGACCAGCGCTTCCTCGGTATCCGCCGTACGCGCGCCGCCGATCGAATCCAGCGCTTCATACACATCGGTGAAATTGAACACATGCGGCCCGTGCACGATCGACGCCCCGAGCTTGATCGCCTCGATCGGATTCTGTCCGCCATGCGGCACCAGTGAGCCGCCCATGAACACGATTTCCGCAAGCCGGTAGAACAGGCCGAGCTCGCCCATGGTGTCGGCGACATAGATGTCGGTCGAAGCGTTCGGCAGCTCGTCACGCGAGCGCAAAGTGGCCTTCAGCCCCGCCGCGTCGACCAGCCGCCAGACCGGCGGCCCGCGATCGGGATGGCGCGGCACAATCACGCTGAGCAGTCCCGGAAAGAAACCGGCGAGCGTCCGGTGTGCCGCGATCAGGATTTCCTCCTCGCCCGGGTGGGTCGAAGCGGCGACGATGATCGGCCGGCCGCGCGTCAGCGACAACAAGCGATCGAGCTTGTCGGGATCGGCGGGCGGCGCAGGAACGTCGAGCTTGAGATTGCCTGTGGTGATGACGTTGGGGCAACCGAGCACGGAAAAGCGCTCCGCATCGGTGTCGGACTGCGCGAGGCAGATGTCGAATTTTTCCAGGATCGCCGAGATCGTGCCGTGCACTCGCCGCCAGCGCGGGAACGAGCGTTGCGACATCCGCCCGTTGATCAAGACCATTGGCAGCCGCCGCGCCGCGCTTTGCAGGATCAGATTGGGCCAGAGGTCGGACTCGATGAACAGCGCCAGCGACGGCCGCCAGTGATCGAGAAACCGCGCGACGTAACGCGGCGAGTCAAACGGCACGTATTGATGGATGATGTCGGGCGGAAAGCGTTTGGCCACGATCGCAGCCGACGTCACCGTGCCGGAGGTCAGGAGGATGCGGATGTTGAGCGCACGCAGCCGCTCGATGAGCGCGGCCGACGCCAGCACCTCGCCGACGCTGGCGCCATGGATCCAGACCATCGGACCATGCGGACGGACGTCGCGGGTGAGGCCGCGGCGCTCGCCGATCCGCTCCGGATCCTCCTTGCCGAGCTTGAGCCGCCGCTTGATCAGCGCCGGCGCCAGCGGCACCATGGCCGACGACAGCCCGCGATAGAACCGCAGCGTCATCGGCAGGGAATTAGCCACGCTTGACTCCCTCGGGACGTTCGGCCCCCTCGGGACGGCCGACGATCTCGTAAGCACGGCGGGTCGCTTCGTCGAGGATCGCCTCGAGCTTCAGGCGGCACTGTTCCATGGTCTCGGCATCGGCATCCGGCGGCACATGGACTTCCTCGACACCCACGACCGCACCGCGCCCGAACGGCAGGTTGATGGTGGTGCGGTCCCAATTGTTGAGCTGGATGTAGCGGCTGGTGGCCATGGCGAAGGGCATGATCGGCCGTCCGGATTCTCGCGCCAGCATGATGATGCCAAGCCCCACGACGCGCGAGCGCTTCGGCACGTCGGCGGTCACCGCCACATTATAGTCGTCGGCAAGCGCGCGCACCATCTCCTTGAAGGCGCCGACGCCGCCCTTGCGGTGAAACGCCGAGCCGTGATCGCCGGAGCCGCGAATGGTGCCGATGCCGAGCCGCTCGGCCGCGATCGCATTGAACTCGCCGTCGCGATGCAGCGAGATCAGCACCTTGGCCCTTTGGCTGGGCTTGTTCTTGATGAACGGCGTGAGGAAATGCTGGCCATGCCAGAACGCGAAGATCGCAGGCATTTGCCCCTCGACCCGCGCGTACAACCCGTCCTTGCCGCCCGGCTCGAAGCTGAAGCGGTTGGTCAGCCAGACCAGCCGCAGCCATTCAGCCGCGAGGAACCCCACAGCACGCTGAAACCAGCTGCTGCGCAGCGTATCACGAAGCAGCTTTTTCAATGGGAAGGCTTCGCCTCTTGCTCGGGGTCGAGCAGGCGATGCAGATGCACGATGAAATAGCGCATCTGGGCATTGTCGACGGTCGACTGCGCCTTCGCCTTCCACGCTACATAAGCGGTCGCGTAATTGGGAAACACGCCGACGATTTCCACCTGATCGAGGTCCTTGAAGGTGTTGTGTTCGAGATCGATCAGCTCGCCGCCGATGACGAGGTGAAGCAGTTGCTGCGGGGCATGGTCTGGCATGGTCGTCATAATTCCCTTGAAGAGATGCCCGGCAGCTAATCCAGACGCAAGAGCTGTGCCGTTACGGCAACGGCCGGCTTCGAAAATGCGAGACGATGCTCGCATGACGATCGCGTCCCGCAGCCACCAGCACCCCGTGCGCCACTTCCCTGCGATTATACAGGATCGCGTCCCCGGAAAGCGCGGTCATCCTACCATTCGCTTCCTGCACGATCAAATTCGCCGCGGCAAGATCCCAGTCCCGCGACTGCCCGCCGGCGAAGGCAGCGTCGAGATTGCCCTCCGCGACCCGGCACAGGCGGAGCGCGAGCGAGGCGATCCGCGGGTGCAGCGTGATGTCGTGCCCCGTCTGGTTGAGCCGCTCAACCAGCGGTTTGGGACCGGCGACGCGGGCGAAATCGAGCGCGGTGCCACCTGCCACAGAGATGGGCGTTTCATTGCGGGTGGCGCCCTGCCCGCGCGCCGCAAAGAAAAATTCGTCTGTAACGGGCGCGAACACCGCCGCCAGCAGGGGCAAGGTGTCCTCCACCAGCGCCACGCTCACGCACCAGTCCTCGCGGCCGGCGAGATAGCCGCGGGTGCCGTCGATGGGGTCGACGATCCAGACCAGCTTCTTGCCGAGACGCTGCTCGTCGTCGGCGCTCTCCTCGGAGAGCCAGCCATAATCCGGCGTCGCGTTGCGCAGCCGCGCTTCCAGGAGATCGTTGACGGCGATATCGGCTTCCGAGACCGGGGACGAGGCGCCCTTGATCCAGTTCTTCAGCTCGGTGCGGAACATGGAGTGCGCGAGCTCGCCCGCCTCGCGCACGGTGTCCTTCAGCAGTTGGGCGTCGCGGCCGTCAGCGTCCGCCAAGCGTCAGTCCCTCGATACGCAACGTCGGCGCGTTGACGCCGTAGCGGAATTCCAGATTGTTCGCGACCGCCATCGATTTGAACATCTCGAGCAAATGGCCGGCGATGGTCACCTCGCTGACCGGATAGGTGATCTCGCCGTTCTCGATCCAGAAACCCGATGCGCCGCGGCTGTAGTCGCCGGTGACGCCGTTGACGCCGGAACCGATCAGGTCGGTGACATAGAAGCCCTGTTTGATGTCGCTGATCAGCTCTTCCGGGCTTATTTCGCCGGGTTCCAGATGCAGATTATACGGCCCGGGCGACGGTGAGGACGACACGCCGCGATGGGCGTGTCCCGTGGTGGCCAATCCAAGCTCGCGCGCCGTCGAAGAGTCGAGCAGCCAGGTGGTGAGCACGCCGTCATCGACAATGGCTGTTTTCTTCACCGCGACTCCCTCGGCATCGAAGGATTGCGAGCGCAGCCCGCGCTTGCGCAGGGGATCGTCGATGATACGAACGTTCTTGGCAAAGAGCTGCGCGCCGAGCTTGTCTTTCAGGAAGCTGGTCTTGCGCGCGATCGAGGCACCGTTGACCGCGCCGACAAGATGGCCAACCAGCGAGGCGGAGACGCGCGGGTCGTACACGACCGGCACCTTGCAGGTCTCGACCTTGCGCGGATTGGTGCGGGCGACCGCGCGCTCACCGGCGACGCGCCCCACGACCTCGGGTTTCTCCAAATCAGCCGCATGCGGCGCCGACGTGTAATCATAGTCGCGCTCCATCGAGGTTCCCTCGCCGGAGATCGCGGTCATCGACATGCCCTGGCTCGAGCGCAAGTAAGAGCCGTGGAACCCGGTGCTGGTGACCAGCACCATGCCGCCGATGCCGGCAGAGGCCGACGCGCCACCGGATTTGCTGACGCCCTTGACCGCAAGGCCCGCGGCTTCCGCTTCCTGCGCGCGCTGCTCAAGCTCGGCGACAGAGGGGATATTGGGATCCAGAAGATCGAGATCGGGAAAGTTTTTCGCCAGCAGCGCGGGATCGGCAAGACCGACAAATTTGTCTTCGGGCGCGACACGGGCCATCGCCACCGCGCGCTCGGCTAACCTGCCAATGCCGTCGCCGCTGACATCGTTGGTGGAGACCACCGCCTGGCGGCGCCCGACCAGGACCCGGAGGCCCATGTCGTCGCCTTCGGAACGCTCGGATTCCTCGACGCGGCCGTCGCGCACCTCGACCCCTTGCGAGATGCCGCGCACGGCAACCGCATCGGCCGCGTCGGCGCCGGCGCGCTTCGCTGCCTCGACCAGGCGCTCAGCCAGTGCCGACAGCGCCGATTGATCGAACAGGCCGGAGTCGGCCTTGTTCAAAAGCGATGATGACGCAGATGGTGAAGAACTCACGAACGAAATCCCTGGCATTTGAGGGGGTGCGGGCGGAAACCGATAAACCCACCAGATGTGCCCGATTGGCGCGGACTTCAAGCATTTTCGAGCGTACGAACCTTAAGAATCTCGGCCGCGTCGCAACGTCTCGTCAATCATGCGTACCAAGGTCTTGTCAATCATGGAAGGCATTTGCAAGCGAGTGACGGCTCCTTAACCAGGCTTTTTAAGCTGAAACGGACAGGGCTGTGGCAAAGTCTCTCGCATCGACCGGGCACATAATCCCGGCGGGGAGAACAAAGCCGTGAGGCGTCAAACAGCAACAAGCGGGATCAATCCCGCCGGGTCGAGCCGCGCAGAGCGGCTCGACCCTCTTTCTCTGCCCCTGAGCTTCAACGCGCACGATGTGCGCGCGGATGGCAACATCAGGCAGATCGAAATTCATCGCGAACGCGTCGTGCTGCACCGTGCCGTCAGGGGCATGCGGATGGCCGTCAATGTTCGCGTCAGCGATTTCCTCGGTGTCGCCATACGCGACGTCAAGGACTCGCAAATGCTGGTGCTTCTGCACCGCGACCCCTCGCTCACCGTTCCGCTTTGCGTCAGCGAGGACCAGGACGAGATCGCCGACGCCTGGCTGATGTGGAGCGAATTGTTCTCGCTGCCGCAATTGGAGGACGAGACGCGCGAGCCGACCGCGCGCCGCCGTCGCCGCAACGCGATCCGCTCACGCCGGCCGAAATTCCTGATGCGACGCCGGATCGGGGCATTGCTCAATCCAGCGAACATCTTCCGCGGCGAGCGCGAGATCATCGCAAGGGATTGAGATTTTGTAGGGTGGGTTAGCGAAGCGTAACCCACCTCTTCCTTTACCAAGAGCATGGTGGGTTACGCCTTCGGCTAACCCACCCTACGCACCGCATCACACGGCCCGCATCACCGCATCGATCACCAGCCCCGCGAACAAGATCAATCCCGCCTCGCGGTTCGACCAGAACACCCGCAGGCACAGCGCGGGATCGCTGATGTTCAGCCTGCGCACCTGCCAGGCGAGTTGCACGGCAAACAGCGCCAGCCCGATCCAGGCCGCAATGCCCGAACCCGCCAGCGCGAAGGCCACGCCGATCAGCACCACGGCGAGACCATAAAAGATCACCAGCGCTTCATGCGTGCGTTCGGCAAACAGCCGCGCGGTGGACTTGATGCCGATCAGCGCGTCGTCCTCGGCGTCCTGATGGGCATAGATGGTATCGTAGGCGATCACCCAGCAAATCGAGCCGGCGTAGAGCACGAAGGCGGTCAAATCCAGCCGGCCGAAGGTCGCCGCAAATCCCATCAACGCACCCCAGGAGAAGGCAAGCCCGAGCACGATCTGCGGCCACCAGGTGATGCGTTTCATGAAGGGATAGATCGCGACGATAAGAAGCGAGGCGATGCCGGTCGCGATCGCGAAGCGGTTGAACTGCAAGAGCACCACCAGCCCCACCAGCGCCTGCGCCACCAGAAAGACGAGCGCCGCCTTGACGCTGACCTGGCCGGCCGGGATCGGCCGCGAGCGCGTGCGCTCGACCTTGGCATCGAGGTCGCGGTCGGTGATGTCGTTCCAGGTGCAGCCTGCCCCGCGCATCACGAAGGCGCCAATGAAGAACAGCAGCACATCGAGTGGCAGGCGGTCAAGCCGATGCGCGACGCCGGCGGACAGCGCCGCCGACCACCAGCACGGCATCAACAACAGCCAGGAACCGATCGGGCGATCGAAGCGGGCGAGCCGCAAATAGGGCCGTGACCACGAGGGCGCAACGGTGTCGACCCAATTGCCGGTCGCATCCGCTACGCGCGCCGCGTTACTCATCACCGCGACGCGACAGCACGTTGCCGTTCAGCGTATCGAAGGTGCTGCCGCCCTTGTGCGAGGCGGTGGCTTCGGGCGCGGCGGTCGCCGTTCCCAGCACTTCGCTCAAGCTCGGTCCCGCCGGTCCGCGGGTCTTGACCTGCTCGGCGATGCCGCAGACCTTTTGCAGCAGGCCTTCGGTATTCTTGTGGCCGGCCTTCAACTGGTCGGCGACCTGCCCCGGAATTCCGCACTTGGAGGCGTTGGTCTCGACATATTTGATCATCTTGACCTCGGCCGCGCTGTAATTGCCGATGATCTTGCAGGCCTCATCCGGCGGCGCATGGCGGTCGCTGGCGGCCTTGATCATCTTGCCCTTCTTTTCCGCATCTTCGCGCAAGGGCAGGAAGCCGTTCATGCAGGCCTGCGACGGACCACCACCACCGCCACCCATCTGACTCGGCGGTGCGGGCTGCGCAAAGGAGCCGCCGCCGCCCATCATCGGCGCGGCACCGGCCGAGGGGAACGGCGAGGCCGGCGCACCGCCGACGGAAGCCGTGGGCTTGGCGCCATTGACCGGCGGAAACGCCGGATCATTCGCGGGCGCGGCGGCCTGACCCGGCAGCGGCGCTGGGAATCCACCCTGCGCCAGCGCGGAACTCGCCGTCGCGGAAAGCACGGCCAGCGTCAGCGGCACAATCAAGCGGTTGATCATCAAGGCTATTTCTCCGGCGAGATCCAACGGCCCGCGGGTGTCTTGCACCAGGCGATTTTACGATTCCTGCCGCCCCTTAACAACCCGCAGAATTTGGCAACAGCGCGGCGCGCTGCCGCATTTCGGACCAATATTTGCGCCCGATTCTAAACCTTTAGGTTAAAAGGCGCTCTTGGCGGGTAGATCGAAGTCGCCGACCGGTCCCTGCGGGCCGCGCCTCTGAGCTTGCTCTGCCGCGGTGCAGATCTTTTGCAGCAGGCCTTCGGTATTCTTGTGGCCGGCCTTCAACTGGTCCGCGACCTGGGTAGGGATTCCGCATTGGCTGGCATTGGCCTCGACGTACTTGATCATCCGGACTTCGGCCGCGCTGTAGCTGCCAATCATTTTGCAGCTTTCCTCCGCCGTTGCATGGCGATCGTGGGCCTCCCTGATCAGCCTGCCCTTCTCTATCGCGTCGCCGCGCAACAGCGCGTATCCGGTCTGGCACGTCTCTACCGCGTCCGGGAGGGGCGCCGGGAATGTGCCCTGCGCCAGCGCGCCATCCACCGGGACGATTGCGGCGGCGAGTACCGACACAGCTATCAGGCGGCCTGTCACCATTGTCGTTCTCTCCTGCCTGCCAGACTTGGCGATGTCATTTAGGCTAAAAGGCGGCTCGGAACCGGAACGACGAAATGCCCGACCACGATTTTCGCAGCCCCCGCCTCTATGTCGACGCGCCGCTTGGCGAGGGCCGGGCGATCGTGCTGGAGCGTGAGCACAGCAATTATCTCGGCAACGTGCTGCGGCTTGCGGCAGGCGACAATGTCCTGGTGTTCAACGGTCGCGACGGCGAATGGCGCGCCTCGATTGCCGGGCGGAAGCGACCGGACAGCCTCACCATCACGGCGCAGACGCGGCCGCAGGATCGCCTGCCCGACCTTGCCTATGTCTTTGCACCGCTGAAGCACGCCCGCCTCGACTACATGGTGCAGAAGGCCGTCGAAATGGGCGCCTCGCGGCTGGAGCCGGTGCTAACCCGCTTCACCCAGGTCTCCCGCGTCAATGGCGAGCGGATGCGCGCCAATGTCGTCGAGGCGGCCGAGCAATGCGGCATCTTGAGCATCGCCACCGTCGCCGATCCCTTGCCGCTGGAGCGGTATCTCGCGGGCCGCGGCGCCGAGCGCCTGCTGGTGTTCTGCGACGAGGCTGCCGAGGTCGCAGATCCCCTGGAGGCGCTGAAAGCGGGCCGCGCGGGTGCTGGTGGCATCGATGTCCTGGTCGGCCCCGAAGGCGGTTTTGCCGAGGAGGAGCGTACGCTCCTGCTGCGTCAGCCCCGGACGTTGCGGCTGGCGCTGGGCCCGCGCATCCTGCGGGCTGATACCGCTGGTGTCGCGGCACTGGCACTGGTGCAGGCGACGCTCGGCGACTGGCGGGGCCAATAGGTAAACAGCCGGGCCAAAACCGTTAAGACAGAACACGTTAAGGGACTTATCCGATCCTTGCCCGATCTCTGTCGAAACGTCATCCGAGCCGTGCTAAGGGCTGCGCCAAAGTAGCCGGGAACCCCGGTTTCGATGCTTGCTGGACCCATCATGACCGCGACGTCTGCCAATTCCACGCCTGGAACCGCCAATTGGGCGGACGCGCTGCTGTTGTCGTTTGCGCAAGCCGGCTACGAGCGCTCGGAGCCCGCGATCCTGCAGCCGGCCGAGCCGTTCCTCGACCTTTCCGGCGAGGACATCCGCAAGAGCCTGTACCTGACCACCGACGCCAGCGGCGAGGAACTCTGCCTGCGGCCGGATCTCACCATTCCCGTCGCGCGCGATTATCTCGCCTCGCCCCGCGCCGGCCAGCCCGCCGGCTTCTCCTATCTCGGCCCCGTGTTCCGCTATCGCTGGGGCCAGCCGAGCCAGTTCCTGCAGGCCGGCATCGAATCCTTCGGCCGGCAGGACCGCGCCGCGGCCGACGCCGAGATGCTGGCACTGGCATTGGAGGCGACCGCTGCGTTTGGCGTCAGCGATGTCGAAATCCGTACCGGCGACGTCGCGCTGTTCAACGCGCTGATTGATGCGCTCGGTCTCTATCCGGTCTGGCGCCGCCGCCTGATCAAGGATTTCAACCGCAAGATCGACCTCGCCCAGGATATCGAACAACTCACACTCCGAACCGCGCCCGGCCGCAACGAATATGAGGGCGTGCTGGCAGCGCTGGCTGGCAGCGACCGCAAGGCGGCGCTCGCGCTCGTCACCGATTTGATGTCGATTGCGGGTGCCACCAATGTCGGCGGCCGCACGGTGGCCGAGATCGCTGACCGCTTTCTCGAGCAATCGACGCTGAAGGCCGGCGCGCTGCCGCGCGACGCCACCTCGATCATCAAGCGCTTCCTTGCGATCTCGGGCGATCCGGATGATGCGGTCGCGCAACTGCGCGCGCTTGCTTCCGTTGCGAAGCTCGACCTGTCGGCGGCGATCGACCAGCTCGAAAGCCGCGTCGGCTTCATGGCCGCGCGCGGCATCGACGTGCGCAAGACGCGCTTCTCGACCTCGTTCGGACGCGGGCTCGACTATTACACCGGCTTCGAATTCGAGCTGCACGCCCTCGGCAATGGCACTGAGCCGCTGGTCGCCGGCGGCCGCTATGACGGGCTGATGACCCAGCTCGGCTCGGTCGCGCCGATCCCCGCGGTCGGATTTTCGGTCTGGGTCGAGGCGCTCACGCAACTTCGCCGCGGGAGCCAAGCATGACCACGCCTTTCGTTCTCGCCGTACCCTCCAAGGGGCGCCTGCAGGAAAACGCCGAAGCCTTCTTTACCCATGCCGGGCTTTCGCTGGCCAAGCCGCGCGGCGCCCGCGACTATCGCGGCACCATCACGGGCTACGACAATGTCGAGATCGCCTATCTCTCCGCGAGCGAGATCGCCGGCCAGCTCGCAAGCGGCGCCGTGCATCTCGGCGTCACCGGCGAAGATCTGGTGCGCGAGAACATCGCCAACGCCGACAAGCGCGTGCTGCTGATCGATCAGCTCGGCTTCGGCCATGCCAATGTCGTGGTCGCGGTGCCCGCCGCCTGGATCGACGTGCGTACCATGGCCGATCTCGACGACGTCACGACCGGCTTTCGCGAACAGCATAACCGGCGCATGCGCGTTGCAACCAAATACATCAACCTGACGCGGAATTTCTTTGCCGCCCACGACGTCGTGGATTATCGCATCGTCGAGAGCGCCGGCGCCACCGAAGGCGCACCCGCGACCGGCGCCGCCGAGATGATCGTCGACATCACCACGACCGGCGCGACGCTTGCCGCCAACGGGCTGAAAGTGCTCGACGACGGCGTGATCCTCAAAAGCCAGGCCAATCTCGTGGCTTCGCGCGATGCCGACTGGTCGCCTGACGCACGCGAGACCGCGCGCATCATCCTTGACCACATCGCCGCCCGCGCGCGTGCCAACAAATACCGCGAGGTGCGCACCCGCTTCAAAGGCTGCGATGCAGCGATGCTCGCTGAGGCTCACAACCGTTTCGGCGTGGTGGCGCCGTTCGGCGGCCCGACGTCGTCAGGCATGCTGACGCTGCACTGCCCGCCGGCGCAGCTCTATGCGCTCGGCAGCTTCCTGCGCACCAACGGCGCGGAGACGGTGTCGGTCGCCTCGCTGGATTATGTGCTCGACCGCGAGAACCCGCTTTTCGCCAAGCTCGAAACGTTCCTGCGACAATAATGACGTGATGGTAATCCGCCGCGCGTGGCGACAAGGCTCCGCGATTGCCATATGTTCCTCATAGAGGAGCTGGGAAGTTGATCCATGATGCTCGGTAGCGATGTTTCGAGCCTGTCGACGACGGCGGATACCGCCGCGGCGCAGGGCCTGTCGATCGTCGTCCCCGTCTATAACGAGGCGGCGGGCCTCAACCCGCTGCATCAGCGGCTGACCGCGCTGGCGGCGGGCTTGCGGCAACGTTTCCGCCTCGCCTGCGAGGTCGTCTATGTCGATGACGGCTCGACCGATGCGACGCTGTCGATCGCCCGTTCGCTGAAGGCAGATGGCCTCGACGTCCAGGTTGTGTCGCTGTCGCGCAATTTCGGCAAGGAGGCGGCGCTGATGGCGGGCCTCGACCACGCCCGGCGTGGCGCCGTGATGTTCATGGACGGCGACGGGCAGCACCCGCCTGCCCTTGTCGAGCAGCTCGTCGCGCACTGGATCGAGGGCGGCTATGACGTGGTCTATACCGCCAAAGCCAATCGCGACAACGAACCTTTCCTGCGGCGGTTGTCGGTGCACGGCTTCTACGCGCTGATCAATTGGGGCGCGCGGCAGAAAATCCCGGAGGATGCCGGCGACTTCCGCCTGCTGTCGCCGCGCGCCGTGGCGGCGCTGCGCCAGCTTCCCGAGCGCAACCGCTTCTTCAAGGGGCTCGCGAGCTGGATCGGCTTCAAGCAGATTCGCGTCGATTACGAGCCGGAGCCGCGCGCGCACGGCGTCACCACGTTCAACTTCATGCGGCTGCTCGGCCTGTCGATCGAAGGCCTGACCTCGTTCTCGGTGGCGCCCTTGCGCTTTGCCAGCCTGCTCGGCGTCGCGCTTGCATCCGCCGCCTTCCTGTTCGGGCTCTCGATCCTCTGGGAGGTCTGGACCACCGGCAAGCAGGTGCCCGGCTATCCCTCGCTCGTGGTCAGCCTGATGACGATCGGCGGCGTGCAGCTCATCATGATTGGAGTGCTTGGCGAATATATCGGCAAGATCCTCTCCGAGCTGAAGGCGCGGCCGATCTATTTCGTCGCCGAGCACTCCACCAAGCGATGCGAGGCGGAGCCGGCCGAACAGGCGAGCGAGAGGACCGCGGCCGAATGAACGATGCCAAATGAACGGTGCCAAATGAACGGTACCAAGCGCATCTGGCTCTGCGCCGACGATTACGGCATCAGCCCCGGCGTTAACAGCGCCATCCGCGAACTGATCGAGCGCGGCCGCCTCAACGCGACCTCGGTGATGATGGTGACATCAGCGATTGGCCGCGACGAGGTCGCGCGGCTCGAGGCCGCGGCGGCAAAGAACCCGCGCTGCGCCATCGGCCTGCATGTGACCCTGACCGCGCCGTTCCGGCCGCTCACCATGCATTTTCGTCCGCTGAAGGACGAGCTGTTCCTGCCATTCCCGAAATTGCTGCGCGCGGGAATGTTGCGCCGTCTCGATCCCGAGATCATCCGTGCCGAAGTGATCATGCAGATCGCCGCGTTCCGCGACCTGTTCGGACGTAGGCCCGATTTTGTCGACGGCCATCAGCATGTGCAGCTCTATCCGCAGGTGCGCGACGGCCTGCTCGCGGCGGTGAAGGAAAAGGCGCCGGAGGCCTGGGTGCGCCAGGCGCGGCGCAACCAGCCGCTGGGCCAGCGATTGGCGAGACCCAAGGCTCTCTTCCTCGATCATCTCAGCGCACAGTTCAAACGCAAGGCGGCGCGGGCCGAGCTTGCCGTCAACCCCGCCTTTTCCGGCGCCTATGATTATTCACGCCCCCCCGACTACGGCGCGCTGATGCGCGAGTTCCTGGACGGCATTCCGGAAGGCGGCGTCATCATGTGTCATCCCGGCTTTGTCGATGACGTGCTGGTCGGCCTCGACCCGCTCACTCGCACGCGCGAGGTCGAGCATGCCTATCTCGCGGGCGATGAATTCCCGCATCTGCTCGCAGCGAATAAAGTTACACTGAGCTGACAGGCTGCGGGACGTTTGGCCGCATACCGAAATTTAATTTTCGCAGGCCGCTACCTGCGACACAAACGCCTCCTACATCTTGGCCGCGTCCTTCGGCATGATCCGGAAAAGTGTGAAGCGGTTTTCCGAAAAGATCATGCCCAACATGAGGATGACAGGAGACAGGCCATGACACCGCAAGAACGCCAATTGGTAGACGACCTCTTCGACCGGCTTGCCAAGGTGGAGAGCGCACCACGCGATCCCGACGCGATTGCGGCGATGCAGGAAGGTTTGCGTAAAGCCCCGAACGCGATCTACGCGCTGGTGCAGACCGTGCTGGTGCAGGACGAGGCTTTGAAGCGCGCCAATGCCCGCATCCAGGAACTGGAGCAGGCGCATACACCCGAGCAGCAGCAATCCGGCGGCTTCCTCGATTCCATGCGTGACACGATTTTCGGCAAGGAGCAGCGCGGCTCGGTCCCGAATGTTCCGCCGCCGGCCCCAAGCCGCCCGGTCTGGAACTCGGGCCAGGTGCTGCAGCAATCGCAGGGCGGCGGCCATTACGACCAGGGCCCCTATGGACAGGGCGGTCCAGGCGGCTACGGGCAACAGGGTTACGGACAAGGCGGCTTCGGTGCTCCGCCCTTCGGCGGTGGCGGCAGCTCGTTCCTCGGCACGGCGGCGGCAACGGCTGCTGGCATGGTGGGCGGCTCGCTCCTGCTGAACAGCATCCGCGGCATGATGGGCGGCGGCCATCATCAGGCCTTCGGCGACACCAACATCACCAATGAGGGCAGCGCCAGCCCGTGGAGCAACCAGGCCGACAGCTCGCTTTCCCGCGACGCCGGCATCAATGATGTCGGCCGTTCCGACAATGCGTCGCGCAGTGGCATGTTCGACCAGGCCGCGATCGATCACCAACAGGACGCCGATCAGGACCAGGACGACGATCAGGACGCCATGGATCTCGACTCCGATGATTTCGGCGGCGGCAATGACGGCGGCAGCGACTACGCCTGAACCATCGTCGATCTGAAAACGAAACGGCCGCTCATCGAGCGGCCGTTTTTGATTCGCTGATGATAACGCCGGTCAGAGCACGATCACCTTGGCCCCGACATTGACGCGGCCGTAGAGGTCGATGACATCGGGGTTGCGCATGCGGATGCAGCCCGAAGATACGTTGGTGCCGATGGTCCAGGGTTCGTTCGAGCCGTGGATGCGGTAGAGCGTGGAGCCCAGATACATCGCGCGCGCGCCGAGCGGATTTTCCGGACCGCCCGCCATGTGGCGCGGCAGGTCCGGGCGACGCTGCAACATCTCCGCCGGCGGTGTCCAATCCGGCCATTCGCGCTTGGCTGAAATCGTCTTGGTGCCCGACCAGGCGAAGCCGGGCTTGCCGACGCCGATGCCATAGCGCAGCGCGCGGCCATCGCCCTCCACCAGATAGAGGAACTTGTTCGGCGTATCGATCACGATGGTGCCGCGGCCTTCCTTGGTGCGGTACTCGACTTCCTGCTTTTCGAATTTCGGATCGAACGGACGCTGGGTCGGATCGTAGGCTTCGGCCTGCCCCGGCATCGGCTGTGCCTGGCCCTGCGGCTCGTAGTACGAAGGCTGCTGCTGATAGACCGGTTGCTGCTGTTCGTAATAGCGCCGGCTCTGCGGCGTATCGCCGAACAGGAACTGGATGAAGCCACCGCCCATGTTGGAACGCACAGCGGTCGCCTGCGGATCGTTGGCGTAGATCACATTGGGTTCGCCCGTCGCGCCGTCGAACGCCGCGGCGGGGTAGACACCGATGCTGAGGAAAGAAGCGCCGGCAAGCAGCGCAAGCGTGAGGTTTCTGGACATCGACGTACTCTGTACTGGTTTCGTCTGGTGCATGTTCAAGAGGCAACTGCCCTCCTGCACGTGGTGAATAAACAACGAAAACCTGATCGGTTTGGTAAACGGAATCGGCTTTCGGATTCACCATGTCCCCTCTGCGAGGCGGATTTGTCCGGTAGCGTTTATTTTCGATAAACGCGCAAGGCTCATGGTTAATCGCAGGTTTGCGCAAACGCCCATCATGCATCCACAACAGTTCCCTGCGTGAACGCGATGTTAAATCGCATATGTCTAAAAGGTGGCGTGTGAATCTCAGGAACAGCCCTCATGCCCGCTCAACGCAAGCGTTTTCGTATCGAAGAAGCCATCGGCGAAGTGATCCAGCTGCCGGAAGGGGGCGACGTCGATACTGGCCCCATGCATCGCGAGATCATGGCCGAGCTGCGCGCCATCCGCGCCCAGATGGGCAGCGGCGTCAGCATCAGCAAAAGCGCAACGGCCGAAACGCTCGAAGGATCGGTGACGCGCGAAGTCGCGGAAGCGAACGCATTGCTGGAAACCTACCGCGCCCAGATCGAGCAGTGCGAGAAGCTCAAGATCGAGCTCGATCTGATCCATGACGCGATCAGTCGTACCAAGCGCGAGATCGCCGTCCTGCACGGCAAGAGCTTCGACGGCGAGGAGATGGCCAAGGTCAATGGCGAGCTCGGCGCGGTCGTCGGCGGTACCGAACAGGCCACCCAGCAGATCCTCGAAGCGGCCGAAGCGATCGACCAGGCATCGAGTGCCCTCTCCAAGGTCAATTCGCCGGAGCAGCAGAAAATCCTGAGCGAGGAAATCCAGGAACGCGTGATCTCGATCTTCGAGGCCTGCAACTTCCAGGACCTCACCGGCCAGCGCATCACCAAGGTGATGGCGACGATGCGCTTCATCGAAAAGCACATCTACGAGATGATGGAAATCTGGGGCGGCGTCGACGCCATCCGCGCGCATGCGCCGCCGATCGTCGACACCCGCGAGGGCGATGCCCGCCTGCTCAACGGGCCGAAGCTCGATGGCGATGCGGGCCATGCCTCGCAGGACGACATCGACGCCTTGTTCGACTAAGCCATACTTACCAAGCCGTTCTTGGGAGACAAACGAAACGCCGGCCGAGAGGCCGGCGTTTTTGTTTCCCGATCGTCGTTGCGAGCCAACGGGTCGGCGCGAAGCGCCGCCCGATGACAGGCTCCGCGAAGCAATCCAGACTGCCCTTGCGGAGACGGTCTGGATTGCTTCGTCGCTTACGCTCCTCGCAATGACGGAGACTGGCTTACAGGACCGTTAAGCCCGCGGTCCGCAGCGGACATAGACCATGTTGCCGTAGCGGGTAGCAGCGTCCTTGTCGGTGAAACGGGTGATCAGGACGCGGCCGTCGAAGGTGACGATCTCGCGGTCCTGCTCGCCGCCGGGCGGGCCAGGCGGACCGATATAGTTCTTGCCGCTCCGGCTGCCCTTGACCCGCAATTCCTGCGGGGTGGCCTGGTCGGCCAGATGCATCACGACGCCGCCGGACTGGCCAGCGCCGATCACATAGGGCTGCTTGCACTGGGCGGCGGCCTGCTTCTCGGTGCGGGCGCGGTCGGTCGGGTTCTGGTAGGAGGCAAGGCCCCATTTGCCGACCAGCTCCTCGGACCGGATGGTTGCGGGCATTTCCGGCTCGACGCCGGGCTCTGCCGCCGGGGCAGGGTCGGAGGAGCCACCGAAGCCAAAATTGCCCAGGCTCATGCTGCCGCAGGCGCCCAGGGATATCGCCAGCGCCGACACAATCGACAATCTGGCGACCGTCCGCGCGTAGCCCAAACTCAACATGGCATTCCCCCGAACAAGATTCGTGGCCGCACCCGCGTCGCAGCCAAGCGTAAAACTGTTGTCGGAGCAACAACTACGCCCATTGCCCCGCTCCGGTTTCGCCACACAGCATCCTATACCAGCCTCAATAAGGCCTTAACCACCTTTGCTTGACAGGAACTTCGCCAAGCCATATTTCGGGGCGCGATTAGCACTCAATGGGCGCGATTGCCAAGGACGCGGATCAAGGATGCGGGTCATGTAGGCGCCAAGCCGGCGTCGAATAAGGCCGTATTGCGACTTGTGTCCGACTTGCCGACCAGACCTGTAAAGCGACCTGTAATCCAAGGGAAACCTCATGGCCAAATCCAAATTCCGTCCGCTGCATGACCGCGTCGTGGTCAAGCGTATCGACGCCGAAGAGAAGACCAAGGGCGGCATCATCATCCCCGACACGGCCAAGGAAAAGCCGTCGCAGGGCGAGGTCACGGCGGTTGGGCCTGGCGGCCGCGACGAGGCCGGCAAGCTGATCCCGATCGACCTCAAGGTCGGCGACCGCGTGCTGTTCGGCAAATGGTCGGGCACCGAGGTCAAGCTCGACGGCGAGGAGCTCCTGATCATGAAGGAGTCCGACATCATGGGCGTGCTGGTTTAAGCCCATAGCATCTCACATACGTCGTCATGCCCGGGGCTTGACCCGGGCATCCATCTTCTTCGAAAGAGTCTTTCAAGCGCGATGGATCGCCGGGTCAAGCCCGGCGATGACGAATTGAAAACATTGGCGAGCGCCTCAACCCAATCAATTCCAGGAGTAATTCAAATGGCTGCCAAGGACGTAAAATTTGCCGGCGACGCGCGTGACCGCATGCTGCGTGGCGTCGATGTGCTCGCCAACGCGGTGAAGGTGACGCTGGGGCCGAAGGGCCGCAACGTCGTCATCGAAAAGAGCTTCGGCGCGCCGCGCATCACCAAGGATGGCGTCACCGTCGCCAAGGAGATCGAGCTCGACGACAAGTTCGAAAACATGGGCGCGCAGATGCTGCGCGAAGTCGCCTCCAAGACCAACGACACCGCGGGCGACGGCACCACCACCGCGACCGTGCTGGCGCAGGCGATCGTGCGCGAGGGCGGCAAGTCGGTTGCCGCCGGCATGAACCCGATGGACCTCAAGCGCGGCATCGACATCGCGGTCGCCGCCGTGGTGAAGGATATCGAGAAGCGCGCCAAGCCGGTCGCCTCCTCCTCCGAGGTCGCCCAGGTCGGCACCATCTCGGCCAATGGCGACGCCGCGATCGGCAAGATGATCGCGCAGGCGATGCAGAAGGTCGGCAATGAAGGCGTGATCACGGTCGAGGAGAACAAGTCGCTCGAGACCGAGGTCGATATCGTCGAGGGCATGAAGTTCGACCGCGGCTATCTCTCGCCCTATTTCGTCACCAATGCCGAGAAGATGACCGCCGAGCTCGAGGACGTCTACGTCCTCCTGCACGAGAAGAAGCTCTCCGGCCTGCAGGCGATGTTGCCGGTGCTGGAAGCCGTGGTGCAGTCCGGCCGTCCGCTCCTGATCATCGCCGAGGACGTCGAGGGCGAGGCGCTCGCCACGCTGGTGGTGAACCGTCTGCGCGGCGGGCTGAAGGTCGCCGCCGTCAAGGCGCCCGGCTTCGGCGATCGCCGCAAGGCCATGCTGGAAGACATCGCGATCCTGACCGGCGGCCAGCTCATCTCCGATGAATTGGGCATGAAGCTCGAAAGCGTCACGGTGAACATGCTGGGACGCGCCGGCAAGGTGGTGATCGACAAGGAGAACACCACGGTCGTCAAGGGCGCGGGCAAGAAGAAGGACATCGAGGCCCGCGTCAGCCAGATCAAGGCGCAGATCGAGGAGACCACCTCCGACTACGATCGTGAAAAGCTGCAGGAGCGGCTGGCCAAGCTCGCCGGCGGCGTCGCGGTCATCAAGGTCGGCGGCGCGACCGAGATCGAGGTCAAGGAGAAGAAGGACCGCGTCGAGGACGCGCTCAACGCCACCCGCGCCGCGGTGCAGGAAGGCATCGTGCCCGGCGGCGGCGTGGCACTGCTCCGCGCCAAGAAGGCGGTCGGTCGCATCCACAACGACAATCCGGATGTGCAGGCCGGCATCAACATCGTGCTGAAGGCGCTCGAGGCCCCGCTTCGCCAGATCGCGGAGAACGCCGGCGTCGAGGGCTCGATCGTGGTCGGCAAGATCCTCGAGGACAAGTCGGAGACCTTCGGTTTCGACGCCCAGACCGAGGAATATGTCGACATGGTCGCCAAGGGCATCATCGACCCGGCCAAGGTGGTGCGCACCGCCTTGCAGGACGCCTCCTCGGTGGCGGGCCTCTTGGTCACGACCGAAGCCATGGTCGCCGAGCTGCCGAAGGAGCCGGCCACCCCGTCGCCGGCCGGCGGCGGCATGGGTGGAATGGGCGGCATGGGTTTCTAAGAAAACATGGGTTTCTAAGAAAGTCCTCCGTTCCATCGGATCACGAGAAAAAAGGCCGCCTCCGGGCGGCCTTCTTTTTGGCAGATGCCATATTGGTTTGCTACTTAAGGCCGAGATACTTGACGCCAAGACGCCGACTCCAGCCCCCCAAAAGGAATTTCGCATGCGCGCGCTTTTGTTGGTTGCAGCTAGCCTGTTCGCAGCCACACCGGATTTCGCCACCGCCCAGGTCAAGCTCTCGACCAAGCCTGATCCGAACGCCGTCGAGGTCAGGTATTTCACCGCCATCGACGGGCTGATGGATGGCAATGCCGACGTCATCCTGAAGGAGACCCGGCAGGGCAAGACCGTGACGGCGGCAAGCCTCGATCTCTGTTATCCCGTCGACAAGAGCTCCGACCGCAAGGACCGCTTTGTCGCCAACCTGACGGTCAACGGCCAGACCATGACCGGCACGACCTCGAGCCTCGGTGACAAGAAGCCGGTCAGCGTGAAACTCACGCGCAAGCAGAACGGCGACACCTTCGATTTCCGCGGCCAGATCAGCATCGGCCAGACCGTGACCGAAGTGGTCTCGAGCGAGAATTCCGACATCAGCGAGAAGGAATTCCAGGACAGCCAAACCGTCGATGACGGCATCACCGCGACGCCGAAGGATTTCACCGAAGTTTCGCCGGAATCGGTCGGCGTGCGCATCAAGCTCGACGCGGCGGCGGACTTCCTCAAGAGCCTGAAGGGCCAGGATGTCGAGGTCGCGCTAAACAGCCTCACCGTTACCTGCGATGCGTTACGCTCCGGCCAGCAGACCCTCAGTCTCTCCGTCGATCCCGACCATGCCGCGGCGCTGATCGAGAAGGCGAAGTCGGCGCCGGGCGTCGTCGCCGCCGGATGGACCACGGGCCTGGTCGAGATGGACCGCGCCATCCGCTTTCCGGCCGCCGACTGGCGCGACGGCGACAAGACCAACAGGGACAAGCTGGTGGCATCCGTTGCCAACGTGCTGTCGACAACGCTCTCGGCCAAGCTTGCCAGTTCGAGCTGGAGCGCCACCACCGGCAAGCTGAAGCTGATCTTCAAGCGGCCGAGCACGGTCTATCCCGCGCTCGATCTCACCGACTCGATCGAGGTCAACGGCCTGGTGTCGCCGGACAAGCCCGGCAGCTCCGATCACCTGATGCTCTGGATCAGCAATCCCGTCACCACTACCGCCGATGAAAGCACCGGCGCCAAGCTCACTCTGTCCGATGCTTCCACCGGCGACGAGGACAGCGAGGAGCAGGACAATACCGGTTCGGTGGAGGCGCTGACCAAGGAATTGAAGGGCCAGCGCTGGGACGCCGACAAGTCGGTGTGGAAATAGATCGCATCCACGTCGTTACGATTCGTCATGCCCGGCCTTTTGCCGGGCATCCACGTCTTGCTTTCTTGCGATCCAAAGACGGGATGGCCAGGACCCGGCTCCGCCAAGGCTTCGCCGGGCCACAGTCTCACTCGGCCGGCGTAGCGTCAGCGAAGACGGCAAGCCCGGCCATGACGACGGCGAACGTCAATTCGTGTTGATGCGGAACTTGAGCGTCCTGTTGCCGATGAAGGAAACGGAATCGCCCTGGCGGCGCCAGTTGGTGGCTTCCGTCAGTGCCGCGACGAGATCGTCGTCGGCCTGGGCCTTGTCCGGCGGACAGGAACGCTCCTCCATCTGCCCGGCCACAAAGATCACGGTGTCGCCGGCGACCGAGAACTGGCCCTTGCCGCCCTTGCACCAGAGCTCCAGCACGACTTCGCCATTGTCGCCGATATCGAGGTCCGGCACGCGCTTGGAGCCGCGCTGAGGCGGCGCGTCCAGTGTCATTTCCATGCCGAAGGGAAAACCGGTCTCGGCCCGGGCCTCACGCAGGGCTGCAATGGATGCAAGCAGGATCAATGAAATGCTGGCCACTTGCCGGGCAAAACGAATTGAACGCATCAAGACCTCTCGAAATCAGGGAACGCTTTCCGGCGCCGTTCTATTCGACGCGCGTGACGTTGAACAGGTTCGCAAGGGTAAAAAAATGACGCGAAAAAATCCCCGCGAGCGTCATGCCCGCGAGGATTTTCGTCATGAACCGGCGGCTCGAAATTCAAGGCCTGCGCTAATTGAGAACCATCAGCGTAAACGGCCAGACATAGGCCTGCAGCATCACGAACAGACCGACGAGACAGGCCAGCGCGATCGAATGCTTAAACACGAAGCGCAAGATCGTGCCTTCATGGCCGTACCAGTTGGTGGCGGTGGAGGCGACGACGATCGACTGCGCGTCGATCATCTTGCCCATCACGCCGCCGGACGAGTTGGCGGCGGCCATCAGCACCGAGGACAGGCCGAGCTGTTGGGAGGTGATCTTCTGCAGATTGCCGAACAGGATGTTCGAGGCGGTGTCCGATCCCGTCAGCGCCACGCCGAGCCAGCCAAGCAGCGTGCCGAAGAAGGGATAGAGCACGCCGGTCGCGGCGAAGGCCAGGCCGAGCGTGGCGTCGACCCCCGAGAGACGCGTCAGCGTGCCGATCGCAAGCATGGCCGAGATCGTGATCAGCGAAATCGCGCACAGGCGTATGGTGCGGCCATATTCGATCACCATCCGTGCCGGCGAAAAGCCCGCCAGGAAGCCGGAAATGATCGCCGCAATCAGCATGCCCGTTCCGGTAAAGGACAGATAGGTGAAAGCGAACACCGCACCTTGCGGCGTCGGCTTCGCGGCCACCGGCGGGACCGTATTGATCATGTTGTGCAGTTCGGGAACTGGATATCTCCAGACGAAGATCGAATCGGCCCAGGTCTTGAACCAACCGCTCCCCCAGACCAGCATGACGATGCAGACGATGATCCACGGCAACAGCGCGCTCCAGAGTTGTGCCTGCGTCAAAGCCATCTTGTCCATCGGCTTGGCGGCCGCCATGCTCTCGGTCGATTCATCGCGACCGCGCAGCGCCGGCGACAGCCAGAGCTCTCTTGGCTGCCATACCCTGAGGAACAGGATCAGGCAGCCCATCGAGATCAGCGAGGCGCCGATGTCGACGATCCACGGATTGATGTAGTTCGAGATCACGAATTGCGGGACCGCGAAGGTGACGCCGGTCACGAGAATGGCGGGCCAGATCTCCTTCATGCCGCGCCAGCCCGCGAACGCCCACACCACCCAGAACGGCACGATCAGCGAGAACACCGGCAATTGCCGGCCGACCATCGCGCCGAGAACATAGGGATCGAGGCCGGTGACCGTGGCGAGGCCCTGGATCGGTGTGCCGAGCGCGCCATAGGCGACGGGTGCAGTATTTGCGATCAGGGACAGGCCCGACGCCGCGAGCGGCGAGAAGCCGAGCCCGATCAGCACCGAGCCTGTGATCGCAACGGGGGTCCCGAACCCCGACGCGCCCTCAAAGAAGGCGCCGAAGGAGAACGCGATCAGCAGCAATTGCAGACGGCGGTCCTCCGTGACGCCGCCGACGGCGCGTTTCAACAGCTCGAATTGACCCGTGGCGACCGTGATCTGGTAGAGAAAGATGACGTTCAGCACGATCCAGCCGATCGGGAAGAAGCCGGACACGATCCCGAGCACAGACGCGCGGATCGACATGCCCGCGGGCATGGTGAAGATGAAGATCGCGATCAGGTTGGTGAGGATCACGGCGATGATCGCCGCGATATGGGCCTTGACCCGGCCGCTGGCGATCAGGACTAGAAGCGTGACCACCGGAATGGCCGCCGCAATCGTGGACAGCGCTGCGCTGCCCAGCGGGTTATAGACTTGATTCCACATTGTGCGTTCTCCCCCACGCGCTTATGCGGCACGTTCTCGTGCCCGACGCGCTTGCAGGGGTAAACCATCCAAGGTGCGAAATAGTCCCGCGGAATTTGCGTGAAGCAAATTTCGCTCACAAGGTCGCGAAGTCGGCCGGCCCCCTGCCTCGCGCCGTTATCGCCATGCTAGGGTCTAGTTGCGGGCCGGGACAGGACAACCAACACCAAGCGACTTACGACCTTAGTCTAGGTGTGCGAAATTCCGCTCTAATCCCAGAACCTTGGCCCCGTCTTCCAGGAGACTCATATCTGTGAAAAACATCCGCGCGACGCTCGCGATCGTTTGGCGCATCGCCACGCCCTACTTCAAATCCGAGGACAAATGGGCCGGCTGCAGCCTGCTCGCCGCAGTCATTGCCATCGAGCTCGCCTCGGTCGGCCTCGACGTGCTGTTCAACCAGTGGCGCAACCGTTTCTATAATTCGCTGCAGGAGAAGGATTGGGACGGCTTCACGCACAACGTCATCTTCTTCACGGTGCTCGCGGCCATTTCGGTGGCGACCTCCGTCTACCAGCTCTATCTGAACCAGTGGCTCCAGATCCGCTGGCGCAACTGGATGACCACCCGATATCTCGGCGACTGGCTCGAGGGCGCCAACCATTACCGCATGCAGTTGCGGGGCGATGCGGCCGATAACCCCGACCAGCGCATCGCCGACGACACCAAGCTGTTTGTCGATCGAACGCTGGACATCGGCCTCACGCTCTTGAACTCGATCGTCACGTTCGTCTCCTTCGTGATCATCCTGTGGGGACTGTCGGAGGAGGCGCCGCTGAGTATATCCGGCGTCACCTACGCGATCCCCGGCTATCTGGTCTGGGCGGCGCTGATCTACTCGGTGTTCGGAACGGTGCTGACGCAGTGGATCGGCGCGCCTCTCGTCAATCTCGACTTCGAGCAGCAGCGCCGCGAGGCCGACTTCCGCTTCAACCTGGTGCGTACGCGTGAAAACGCCGAGCAGATTGCGCTGCTGGATGGCGAGCGCGCGGAGCGCACGCGGCTGCTCGACCGCTTCGGCGGCGTCGTCTCCAATTGGTACGCCATCATGAGCCGGACCAAGCGACTGACGGCCTTCACCGCGAGCTTTTCTCAGGCCGCGGTCATCATTCCGCTCGTCCTGATCGCGCCGGCTTATTTTGCCGGCAAGATCCTGCTGGGCTCGATGGTTCAGGCGGCGGAGGCGTTCGGCAGCGTGCAAAAGGCGCTTTCCTTCGTCGTCCAGGTCTATCGCACGATGGCGGAATGGCGCGCCGTCGTTGCGCGTCTCGACGGCTTCGAGATGTCGGTTGCAAGCGCGGCACATCTGAAGACCGACAGCGGCTCGATCAGCGTCAAGGCAGGAGGCGACGAGATCGACCTCGACAAGCTTCTGGTGCGGCTGCCGGGTGGCGCGCCGCTGATTGCGGCCGACAGCTTCCGCATTCGCGGCCACGAGCGCATGCTGCTGGCCGGCCCCTCCGGCGCGGGCAAGTCGACGCTGTTCCGCGCCATTGCCGGAATCTGGCCGTTCGGCAGCGGCTCGATCTCGGTTCCCGGCAAATCGACGCTAATGATGCTGCCGCAAAAGCCCTACTTCCCGATCGGCTCGCTGCACGCGGCAATCGCCTATCCGAGCGAGGCCTCGTCATTCGCCGCCGAGCGGGTCAAGGAGGTGCTGCAGCAGATCGGCCTGCCGCAACTCGCCGCAAAGCTCGACGAGAAAGAGCACTGGAACCGGATATTGTCGCTCGGCGAGCAGCAGCGGCTCGGCATTGCGCGCGCGCTGTTGCAGGCGCCGAAATTCCTGTTCCTGGACGAGGCGACCGCCTCGCTGGATGAGCCCGCCGAGACCGCGCTCTACCGCCTGCTTGAAGAGAAGCTGCCCGACAGCACCATCGTCTCGATCGGACATCGCTCGACGCTGGAAGCGTTCCACCAGCGCAAGGCCGCGCTCAAGCGCGAGGACGATCACTACGCCCTGCCCGGCAGCAACTGAGGCCGCCAAACCGTGATCAAACAAGCCGTGATCAAACGAGCCAAATGATCAAACGAAAGGGGCGGCAGATCGCTCTGCCACCCCTCGGATAACTTTCCAGCAAAGACTTACTTCAGGTTAGTCATCGCCGTCAGGTCGAACGAGAGCTTGGCGATACCCGCCGCGCCGCACCAGTTCGAGGCGGCGCCGGTCGGATTGATCGGCGTCACGTTGGCGGTACCGGTCGAGTTGAAGGCGCTGGTGAAGGCGTTGCAATCACCCTTGTTCAGGTCGGTGTCGGAGTAACGCAGGTCGAGCGTGAACACCTTGTAGGTGAAGCCGATGCCGACGTTCCAGGTGTCATAGCTCTTGTAGGGGATGCCGGCGGCGAAAGCCGTTCCGGGGCCCGTTCCGTAGAACGCGTCCGAAGTGCCCAACCACTGACGGCCGAATTCGCCCGACACATACACGCCGACGCCGCTGGTGCCCATCATCGAGCTCGGCGCGGTCCACTTGCCGGTGACCGAGGCGTAGTCACCCCAGGCGCCCGAGTTCAGGAAGTTCGGCGAGTAGTATTCGTTGACGCCGAAAGCCCAGTTGTCGTTGATCGTGTAGTTCAGCTTGCCGTAGGCTTCGAAGAAGCTGACGTTCCGCTTCATCACGTTGCCGTCGGACAGGAAGATCGTCTGGGTGCTGAGCGGGCAGACATTGCCGCCGGGGACGAACCCGAAGGGGCCGCCAGCGACGCCGAAATTGTCGGCGCAGCTTCCGCCCGGGTACAGGTAACCCCAGACACCGAAGTCGAAGGCGGCCGCGCCGAAGGTCGGGCGGATACCGCCGTAGACGTCGATTTCAGCCGCAGCGCGGTTCGAGAAGGAAATGCTTTCCCCCGAGGTGCCGACGTAGAGCTGCAGGTCCTTGTTGACGTTGTAGCGGGGCTCGAAATAGGCCGCGACCGAAGGCTGGTGGTTGGACTGGGTGACGCCGCGGAAGATGTAGTCGCTCATCAGCGCGCCGCCGAAGGCGACATCCCAGGGATCGAACGGAGCCGGCGGCGGCGCCTTGACCGCTTTCAAAGGCATATCCGCTGCGAACGCTGAGCCCGAAATCATTGCCAGCGCCGTTGCTAACAAGACCAACTTCTTCATGTGGATCCCCATCACTTTCCAAGAACCAGCCCGGTTCCGTGAAGCCCCCCGGGGCAATCAACGCCTGGCTGAAGACAAAATTCGTTAACCCGGGGCAATCTGAAGCTTGCTGACGCGACCGTGAAGCAAAAAACACAGGCATCTGCCGACTTTTTGGGCGTTTTGGGGAATCTGGGTGAGGTTGTTGGAGTGTGTTGCCCCCAAACAACAATTTTGGCGGTTTTGCCTCACCTGCCGTCCCGTAATCCACTGTGTGGAACGCCCATCAACATGCATAGCGCCAAGGCTTTGCGAATCATGCGGCGGCGCCGAACCGAGCAGCCACAAAGACCAAAAGCGAAAGGCCGCGACGCCCGGGCGCCGCGGCCTTTTTGCAACTGATCCGGCCGTGCCGGAACGAACCCGTCAGCCGTTGTGGTCGTCGTGGTCGCCGGACGACATGTGGTGGTCGTAGGACGGTGTCTCCGGAGCAGGAGAGCTCGGCATCGCCCAGCTCGGGGCGGGCGCCGGTTCCGCTGCCGGGGGGGCGTGTTCCACCGCGGGCGCAACGGGCTTTGGCGCAACGGGCTTCGGAGCCGCGGCCTTCTTCGGCGCGCTCTTCTTCGGTGCAGCCTTCCTTGCGGTTTTCTTCGCTGCCTTCTTCGCGGTCGTTTTGGCCGCTTTCTTCGGCGCGGCCTTCTTGGCTGATTTCTTCGCCGACTTCTTGGCAACCTTCTTGGCTGATTTCTTCGAAGCCTTCTTTGCGGACTTCTTCGCCGCCATCACTTTTTTCTTCTTGTCTTTTTTGCCCTTCTTGCTCTTTTTCCCTTTAGCCATCGTGATCCTCCTGTTGCCGCCGATCCGTGTCCATCAGGCGTTTTCCCAGCATTCCCGCACCTGTCGCGCGGAGCCATTCAATCAGTTCGGTCTTGGCCCCAGATCCCCTGGCCGCGGACCGCCCGTCGCCCAATCGAGAAGCTCAATCGTGTGCACGACAGGAACCGATGTGCCGCCGGCAATCTGCATCATGCATCCGATGTTGCCCGCAGCGATCATGTCCGGCTCGACGCTTGCGATGTTGGCGAGCTTTCGATCGCGCAACCTCGTCGCAATGTCAGGCTGGAGAAGGTTGTAGGTACCAGCCGAACCGCAACACAAATGACTCTCAGGCACATCTTTCACCACGAATCCGCTCTTGGAAAGCAATTCTTTCGGAAGACTAACTACTTTCTGCCCATGCTGCAGCGAGCAGGCGGAGTGATAGGCGACGGTGAGGCCATCATGCGCGCTCGCTTTCGCCTTTAATTCAAGGCCTGCGAGATACTCGCTGATGTCTTTCGCGAGCGCCGACACCCGCGCTGCCGGCCCTTTAAAAGCAGGGTCTTCTCGCAGCATATAGCCGTAGTCCTTGATGACCGTTCCGCAGCCGGACGTCGTCACCAGGATGGCATCGAGCCCGCCGCGATCGGCCTCGGCCGTCCACGCGGTGACGTTGGCGCGGGCGCGCGCCAGCGCGTCCTCGTCGCGGCCCATGTGATGGGTCAATGCGCCGCAGCATTGCTCGTCCCGGGCCAGCACGACCTCGATGCCATGGCGCGTCAGCACGTTGATGGCGGCCTGGTTGATTCGCGGCGCCAGCACCTGTTGCGCGCAACCCTGCAACAGCGCAACGCGAGCGCGACGCTCGCCGGCCGCGGCAAACACCGTGCCCGCCACAGGTCCCGGCGCAGGCAAATGCCCAGGCGCCAGCGCCAGCATCGCCTTGATGCGCCGCAATAGCGTCGGTGTGGCCGAGGGCCTTGGCGTCGGCAGCAGCACCGCAAGGGGCCGGGCAAGCCGTGCCAGCAGCATGCTGGTGCGGAACAGCTTCGGGTTCGGCAACACCAGCGAAAGCACCGAGCGGAGCAGCCGCTCGGTCAGCGGCCGGCGATAATCCCGCTCGATCCTGACCCGCGCCTGGTCGACGAGATGCATGTAGTTCACGCCCGATGGACAGGTGGTCATGCAGGCCAGGCACGACAGGCAGCGGTCGATATGCTTGACCACTTCCTCCGTCGGGGGGGCGCCCTTTTCCAGCATCTCCTTGATCAGATAGATGCGGCCGCGCGGGCTATCGAGCTCGTCGCCGAGCAGCACATAGGTCGGACAGGTCGCGGTGCAGAAGCCGCAATGGACGCAGGCGCGCAGGATCTTGTCGGCTTCCTTGATGTCGGGATCGGCGAGTTGGGCCAGCGAAAATTCGGTCTTCATGCGCCCCCTCCCCGGATCAGGCGACCGCGGTTGAGCACGCCCTTCGGATCAAAGCTCTGGCGCACGCGCTCGCTCAAAGCTGCCAGTCCCTCCGTCTGCGGATGGAACACGTCGACATGTCGCCGCACCTCCTCGGAAGCCCGCAGCAGCGCGGCGTGGCCGCCGGCCGCGCTCACGCGGCCACGCACCAGCTCCGCCTGTCCGTCCGGCTTGGGCGGCAGCGCCGCCCAGATCAGGCCGCCACCCCAGTCATAGATCACGTCGCCCCCGGTATCGCGCGCCAAAGCCTGACCGAGCGCGCCGCCGGAGGCCGGTGGGCAGACGATCCGCCATACCGGCCAGGCCCCAAGGGGTCCGGCGGCGGCGAACGGCAGCACGTCGCGGATCGATTGCCAGGCCGCGACAGAAGGCGCGTCCTCGATGGTCTCGACGGCGCCAAAGGAGCCGAGCGCCTTGGCCAGCGAGGCGGCGCGGTGGCTGGCGGAGGCCAGAATGCCTTCGAGCCGGATCAGGGTCAGCGCCTGACGCGGCGAGCCGAGCCGGTCGAAGCCTGCAACCTCGGCCCGCAGCGCGGAACTCGGCACATGGGCCGCAGCGGAGACATCGAAGGGCGAGCCCAGCGCGGCCGTCATGGCGCGGTTGGCGGCGAGATCGTCGAGGCCGCGGAGCAGCAGCGTGCGCTCGGCTTCCGGCCGCGGCATCACCTTCAGCGTCACCTCGGTCATGACCGCGAGCGTGCCCCAGGAGCCCGCGAGCAGCTTGCAGAGGTCATAGCCGGTGACGTTCTTCACCACCCTGCCGCCGGTCTTGAAGCTGTCGCCGAAGCCGGAGACGGCGTGCGCGCCGAGCAGATGGTCGCGCGCTCCGCCCGCCTTGATGCGGCGGGGGCCGGCAAGGCCGGCGCCGATCATGCCGCCGATGGTGCCGATCTCGGGTGTGCCGAGCAGCGGCGCGGTATTCATGGGCTCAAAGGCGAATTGCTGGTTCTTGGAATCGATCAGGGAAGCCACGTCGGCGAACGGCGCGCCGGCCTGCACGGTGATGATCAGTTCGTTCGGCTCGTAGGAGGTAACGGCGTTCAGCGCCGACAGGTCGAGCACGGCGTTGGTCGCCATTGGATGGCCGATGCCGCGCTTGGAACCATGGCCGATGATTTCCAGCGGCTGCTCGTTCGCAATCGCCGCCCGCACCACCGCCTCGACGTCCCCGGCGTCACGTATTTTCAGGATGTCCACGCCAACCCGCCTTCTTGAACGCTTGCGACGAATGCGAACGCACCATCGTCCTGCGGACTTCCTTCTAGCGACATGAGCGACGGAGACAAGGGCGCGAATGAGTGAAGCCCGGTGCCGGCGCGATCCCAGTTTCGGACAACACACTTCGATGACAGTCGAATGATTCACGACATCGATAGTTCGATCACCGACGAATCGAACCGGGCGAACCATCGCTACAAGGTCGCGTTGATCGCGATCGAAAACAAACTGATGGAGACAAGCATGGAGCGTTTGACGGACGCGCGGCCAGCGCCGCGTGCTGCCGGGATGTTCAGCCGCCGAGCGGCGATCGGAACATTCGGCGCGATCCTGGCGATCTGCAATTTCTCGCCATGGACGATTTCACCATCTCGATCCGAACCACAAGGAGACAAAACCATGAACCAGTATGCATCGAAGAAATCGCTCAGCGAAGCCGTCGACGGCGGCGGACTTCTGGTCGTCGCGCAATGGGAGGCGAAGGAAGGCGAGGCCGACAAGGTGGCCTCGATCCTCGACCGCTTCCTGCCCGAGGCGCAGCGCGAGGAAGGCGTAAAGCTGTTCCTGATCTCGCGGGCCAAGGAAAATCCGGCACAGTTCCTGTTTTACGAGCTGTTCCGCGACGAAGCCGCCTTCAAGGCGCACCAGGAGAGCGCGCATTTCAAGACCTATATTGCAGAACAAGCGCTGCCGCTTTTGGCCAAACGCGAGCGCGCCCAATACGCGCTGCTGTGACACGCAGAACAACGGCCTCCCCCTTGAAAGGGGAGGCCGCTTTCAGCGTTGATCGATGCGCCCAACACAATCTGCGTTGCAGCGCCTACGACGACTACTGCGCATCCGGCTGCAATTGGACCGGCTGCGCACGCGGCTTGGCTTGCGACGGCGAGGCTGGCGGAGGCTTGTGCGCGGTACTGGCGACGGGCTTTGGGGCCCCTGGCGGAGACGCCGGCGGCTTGGCCCGCGTCGTCTCCGGCGCCACGGGCTGGGCGGCAGGCTTTGTGGAAGGCTTGTCGGCAGGTCTGGCGGCAAGGTGTGTCAATTGCTCCTGGCTCGCCCTCAGCCCCTCGATGGCGCGCGCATTGTCAGCGGCCATTTGCGCCTGGTTCGCCTTGAGCTGCTCGATCCCCTGCTCCACCGTGGCAATGTCGTGCGCCATCGACTGCAGCATTTGCGTCAGGTCGGGAGACGCCGGGACTGGGGCAGCGGCGGGCGCCGACGGGATGGCTTGCATCGGGGTCTGCGCCGAGGGTGTTGGCTGCAGCAGCGTTGTCTCTGCCGCGGCGAGCTGAACGGGAGACGAGGTCTGCTGCGCCGCGTCCTGAGGCTTTGCCACCGACAACCATGAAGTGGAGATATAGCTCGGCACAAACGGGGCGATGGTCTCCCTGGCTGCTTCGCCATAGGAGGAGTGCGATGCGAAAGCCGCACCGCCAATGCACGCTGTCAGGAAGAAGGCGATCAGGCCACGTGACCCCGACCCGCGGGATCGCTGGGGGTTGTAAGCCGCCGCCGGACGGCGCGCGGCCTCATTTTCCATTCTCGAAAGCTTTTCGGTGACGCGCGTGAGCTCGTCGTCCGCGCGGGCGATCTGCTCATAGGCATGGGCAAGCCGCTCATCCGCGCGTGCGGACAGGACGGCGTCCGGGTTCATCGTGGAATTCATGGGCGCTCCTTTCCCTCCAAGCGTCCCCAAGGCGGGCGGTCGGACTCCACTCTACCGCGAAACTCTATCGCGAACCCACAAGACTCAATGCAGGTTTGACCAAAGCATGACTGTACGATGGTGAGTATTGGGCTACTTGGAATAGCCGATGCGAGCCTGGCGCATTCAAAGCGCGGCGAGAGCGGGTTCCCTCACGCCCCCGAGCCGTTCCGCGGTCGGGAGCGCGTGCCCCTAAAACCGCGGCAGATCCGGGAACGCCACCTTGCCGGCATGCACATGCATGCGGCCGAGCTCGGCGCAGCGGTGCAGCGTCGGAAACACTTTTCCCGGGTTGAGCAGGCCTTGCGCGTCGAAGGCGCATTTCAGCCGTTGCTGCTGGTTCAGGTCGATCTCGGAGAACATCTCGCCCATCAGGTCGCGCTTCTCGATGCCGACGCCGTGCTCGCCGGTGAGCACGCCGCCAAGCTCGACACAGCAGCGCAGGATGTCGGCGCCGAACGCCTCCGCTTTCTCGATCTCGCCGGGCTTGTTGGCGTCATAGAGGATCAGGGGATGCAGATTGCCGTCGCCGGCATGGAAGACGTTGGCGCAGCCGAGGCCGTATTTTTCCGACAGCTCGCGGATGCGCGCCAGCGCCTTCGGCAGCGCGCCACGCGGAATGGTGCCGTCCATGCAGAGATAGTCCGGCGAGATGCGCCCGACCGCCGGGAACGCCGCCTTGCGGCCGGCCCAGAACAGGTTGCGCTCGGCCTCCGAGGTCGAAATCTGGCAGGTGGTCGAGCCGCAGCCATTGGCGATCGCCTCGACCCGCTTGATCAGCTCGTCGACCTCGACGGACGGACCATCGAGCTCGATGATCAGGAGCGCCTCGACATCCAACGGATAGCCGGCATGGACGAAGGCTTCGGCGGCGTGGATCGCGGGCTTGTCCATCATCTCCATGCCGCCCGGGATGATGCCGGCGCCGATGATATCAGCCACGCATTCGCCGGCCGCTTCCACTTCCGGAAAACCGACCATCAGCGCGCGGGCCGTCTCCGGCTTCTGCAGGATCCGCACGGTAATCTCGGTGATGACGCCGAGCAGCCCTTCCGAGCCGGTGATGACGCCCATCAGGTCGTAGCCGGGATTTTCCGCCGACTTGCCGCCGATCCGCAAAATCTCGCCGCTCATCAGCACGATCTCGCAGCCGAGCACATTGTTGGTGGTCATGCCGTATTTCAGGCAGTGCACGCCGCCGGAATTTTCCGCGACATTGCCGCCGATCGAGCAAGCGATCTGCGAGGACGGATCGGGCGCGTAATAGAAGCCCGCATGCGCGACCGCTTGGCTGATCGCGAGATTGGTGACGCCGGGCTCGGTGACGACGGCGCGGTTGTCGAAATCGATCTCGCGGATGCGCTTGAATTTGCCGAGGCCCAAGAGCACGCCGTCGGCGAGCGGCAGCGCGCCGCCGGAGAGCGAGGTGCCGGAGCCGCGCGGCACCACCTTGATGTTCTGCTCATGGCAGTATTTCAGGACTTGCGAAACCTGCTCGGTGGTATCGGGCAGCACCACGACCATCGGCGGCTGGCGATAGGCCGTCAGCCCGTCGGATTCATAGGCGCGCATCTCGGCTGCGCTGTCGATCACGCCTTCGCCCGGCACGATTGCGCGCAAGCGAGCCACGATCTCCGTGCGGCGTCCCAGCACCGCGGCGTCGGCTTCCGGCATCAGGATGGCCATCTCGAAATCCTCCGGCTTCCCGCGCTCGAGCGGTTTGCGCTTTAACGATTTGTTTTGCCGAATCAATCACGTCCGGCAGGACTTGGGTAGCTCACTTGGGTAGCTTATTCGAAGGTAGGAATACCCCCTTCCCGCGGACTTCCCTCTGGGACAAGCTTGCCGTCATGAAACCTGTCAAGGTTTCGTGGCTTGTCCTCTCCGAGCGGCCCATGCCAAAACGCCGTGCCTACCCTGTCGATCCAGCCAAAGAGCATCTCATGAAACGTTTGACCCTCAGTGTCGTCGCAATCGCCTCTGCCATGTTCGCCGCCTCCGCGGCACAAGCGCAGGACGTCGCCGCCGGCGAGACTTCCTTCCACAAATGCATGGCGTGTCATTCGATCGGCGAAGGCGCCAAGAACAAGGTCGGCCCGGAGCTGAACGGCCTTGACGGCCGCCATTCCGGCACCGCGCCCGACTACTCCTATTCGGACGCCAACAAGAACTCGGGCATCACCTGGGGCAAGGATCAATTCCTCGAATACATCAAGGACCCGAAGGCCAAGATCCCCGGCACCAAGATGGCCTTCGCCGGCATCAAGAACGACACGGAAGCGGCAAACCTCTGGGCCTACGTCTCGCAGTTCGACAAGGACGGCAAGAAGAAGTAAGGCGGCGCTATCAGCGCTTTCTCGTGAATCGAAAAGCCCTGGCCGAAAGGCCGGGGCTTTTTTCATGAGTGAGGCCGGTTTGCCGAACTGTCGTCAAGTTGCGATAAGTTCTTCCAGGTCGATATGGAGCACGAGACCTCCCGCCATGACCGAACATCACGATGAAACCATCAACCTCGACCTCAGCCGCCGCAAGCTTCTCGCTGCAGCGGGGTTAGCCAGCGCGGCTACCTTGGCGACCTCCCTCGCCCGGGCTGCGGACGGCCAAACCGTCTCGCTCGAAACACGGTCGTCCGACCCGGTGACGACCCCTCCGGTCGCAGGACTGCACCTGCAGTTCGGGGCGGATGCGTCATCGGAAATGGTGGTGTCCTGGCACACGCTGCAGCCCGTTCAAAATCCGAAAGTCGTGCTTGGGCATCTCGATGGCAGGTTCGAGCAAACCGTCGACGCCACGCCGACAAGCTATACCGATGCGAAGTCCAATAAGCCCGTATACGCCTATCACGCCAGGCTCCGTGGCCTGCAGGCTGACA
>Ga0210410_10000517_pt1 | contig 42847 bp, 31 predicted proteins | sample IncBWC4MmetaG_FD_161058 | JGI IMG/M metagenome (GOLD analysis project Ga0210410, IMG submission 161058) | Forest soil microbial communities from Barre Woods Harvard Forest LTER site, Petersham, Massachusetts, United States - Inc-BW-C-4-M | ecosystem: Environmental > Terrestrial > Soil >...
ATGACTGAATTGGATCAAATGTTTTTCACCACGGAGGCACAGAGACACGGAGAAACATTTTTGCCCTTTCTTGCATTTCTCTGTGCCAGAGCGCCCTGAGTGAATCCGAAGGGTGTCCTCTGTTGTGAAAGATTTTAAATGCCACGATGTACGTTGAACTCCACGCGCGCTCCGCTTTCAGTTTCCTCGAAGGCTCATCCCTGCCCGAGGAGTTAGTCGCGGTGTGTTCTCAACTCGGTATGAGCGCGATGGCGGTGCTGGACGTCGACGGAGTTTACGGTGCGCCCCGTTTCCACCTGGCCGCCAAAAAAGCGGAGATCAAGGCACACATTGGCGCGGAAGTCACATGCGGATCTCTACACTCTGTCATCCTGAGCGAAGCAAATGCTTCACGAAGTGAAGCATTTGCGGAGTCGAAGGATCCCTTTATCAAGCACGCTGCCGGGGCAATAGGGCTTCCTCGCTTCGCTCGGAATGACAAATCCTTCCGACTTCCTCTCCTCATCTCTTCCCGCGCCGGCTATCAAAACCTTTGCCGCCTCATTACGAAGATGAAAGTGCGCGCGAAAAAAGGTGAGGGTTCGGTCTGCAAAGAAGAACTCGAAGAGCATGCGGAAGGACTCGTCTGCCTTACCGGCGGGGATGAAGGCCCACTCGCCGCCGCTTTGCAGCATGGCGGCATGGAAGAAGCCCGCCGCTGCATCGATCAACTGATCGGAATTTTCGGTCCGGGCAACGTCTACGTCGAACTGCAACGCCATTTCCATCGTGAAGAAGAAGCCCGCAACCGCGCTGCAATTTCGATTGCCCGCTCGAACAATCTTCCTCTGCTCGCCACTAATGGCGTTTGCTATGCCACGGAAAAAGCTCGCGAACTTTGTCACGCGTTCACGGCCATTCGCCATCACCGAACACTCTTCACCGCGGGGCGATTATTGGCGCGCAATGCCGAGCGCTACCTGAAATCTCCGCAAGAAATGCAGAGGCTCTTTGCCGACTTACCCGAAGCCATCGCCAATACGCTGGAACTTTCTTCGCGCCTCGAATTCACGCTGAATGATCTCGGCTACGAATTTCCCCGCTATCCCGTCCCCGAGGGCGAAACCATAGATTCGTTTTTGCATCAGAGCGCGTGGGAAGGCTTTCATGTGCGTTATGGGCACGCCAAACCTGAGCTGCAACTTCGTGCGCGCGCTCAGATTGAAAAAGAACTCAAGCTCATCGAAAAACTCAAGCTTGCCGGATATTTCCTCATTGTCTGGGACATCATTCGCTTTTGCAGCAAGGAAAATATTCTGATTCAAGGCCGGGGATCGGCTGCTAATAGTGCTGTCTGCTATGCGCTCGGCATCACTGCAGTTGACGCCGTCAGTATGGAGCTGCTCTTCGATCGTTTTCTTTCCGAAGAACGTGGCGAATGGCCCGACATCGATCTCGACTTGCCCAGCGGCGACGAGCGCGAAAAAGTAATTCAGCACGTGTATAAAAAATACGGCGAACGTGGCGCCGCCATGACCGCCAACGTCATCACTTATCGCAACCGCATGGCGGCGCGCGAAATGGGCAAGGCGCTGGGATTCGACCCCGAAACGCTCAACAAGATTTCCGCCGCCGTTGCCACCTGGGAGTTTCGCGATGAGAACGACGCGCTTGACCGCCGCTTCCGCGATGCCGGGCTCGATCTAAAACATCCGCGCCTGCGCAAATATTACGAGCTGTGTCTGGCCGTGCAGGACATGCCGCGGCATCTCGGGCAGCACTCCGGCGGTATGGTCATCTGCCAGGGCCAGCTTGATTCCGTGGTACCGCTCGAACCCGCCTCCATGCCGGGGCGCGTCGTGGTGCAATGGGACAAAGAAGATTGTGCCGCTCTGGGCATCGTCAAAGTCGATCTTCTCGGCCTGGGAATGATGGCTGTGCTTAAGGATTCGATCGAACTGATTCGCGATCACTATCACGAAGAAGTTGACCTGGCGCATCTTCCGGCGGACGACTCTCATGTTTATTCCACACTGCAGCAGGCCGATACCATTGGCATGTTTCAGGTGGAAAGCCGGGCGCAAATGTCGTGCCTGCCGCGTCTTCGTCCGACGCATTTTTATGACATTGTGGTGCAGGTGGCGATCATCCGTCCCGGACCGATTGTTGGCCAGATGGTGAATCCTTTTCTCTTGCGCCGCCAGGGCCGCGAAGATGTTTCCTATGCGCATCCTTCACTCGAGCCCGTTCTGAAGCGAACTCTGGGCGTCCCTCTTTTTCAGGAGCAACTGTTGCGGATCGCGATGATCGCCGCCAATTTCACGGGGGGCGAGGCGGAAGATTTGCGGCGCGCCATGGGCTTCAAGCGCTCGCAGGCCCGTATGAAAGAAATCGAGGCCAAACTACGCTCTGGCATGACGCAAAATAAAATTCCGCCGAAAGCGCAGGAAGAAATTATTCTCTCCATCACTTCTTTCGCGCTCTATGGATTTCCTGAATCGCACGCGGCCAGCTTCGCGCTCATCGCCTACGCCAGCGCCTATTTGAAGTGTCACTATCTGGCGGCCTTTACCGCTGCCCTGCTGAACAACCAGCCCATGGGATTTTATTCTCCCGCCACCATCGTCAAAGACGCGCAACGCCACGGATTGAAACTGCTGCCGGTGGATGTGATGCGGTCAGAATGGTTGTGCACGCTGGAAACAGTGCCGAGTACCGAGCACCCAGTACCGAGTAAAACCTTTTCGAGTCTTGTCATTCCGACTCCCGAGCGAACGCTAGGGATGGAGGAATCTGGGTCTAGCTCGCAACTCGGAACCCGGGACTCGGGACTCGCGTCTCCCGCCCTCCGCCTTGGTCTGCGCTATGTCCGCGGCCTGCGCGAAGAAGCCGGGCTGGCGCTTGTTCGCTCACGATCGCGCGCCCCCTTCACTTCTATTCACGATCTCACCCGCCGCGTTCCCGAACTGCGCAAAGACGAACTCAGTACTCTGGCGGAAATCGGCGCGTTGAATGCTATCGGGGGGTCACCACGGAGACACACCGAGACAAAAGAAAAACAAGGCCATGGATTTCCACGAATCTCCACGGATTCAATCAACAATCACAAATCAATAATCAATAATTCTGCGCCCTCAGCGCTCGGTACACGGTACTCGCAACTCAGTACTCCCACGCCACTCCACCGCCGCGATGCTCTCTGGCAGGTCGAACGCGCGGTCCGCGGCTCCGGACCTCTGCTGGAACGTCTGCCCGAGCCTGATGCTCCCTCGCCTCTGCAGCCTATGAACTATGAAGAGCGCCTGGTCGCAGATTTCCGGGGCACTGGTTTAACCGTGGGCCCTCATCCCATGGCTTACCGCCGGGCTTGGCTTACTGCCATGGGGATTCGCCGCGCCAGCGAGTTGCGCGATATTCCCAGCGGCAAACGCCTGCGCATCGGAGGCTGCGTCATTGTCCGCCAGCGCCCCGGCACCGCAAAAGGATTTGTTTTTGTCAGCCTAGAAGATGAAACCGGCGTGGCCAATGCCATTATTACTCCCGACTTGTTTCACAGCAATCGATTGCTGCTGGCCAGCGAGCGCTTTCTTGCCATCGAAGGAATTCTGCAAAATCAGGACAACGTAATTTCGGTAAGGGCCGAACGCGTGCTGCCCTTGTTCGTCACCCAGGCGGAAACCGTTTCCCACGACTTCCACTAGCGCGTTTGGCGAAATCACAAATTAAATATGCGGTAAACCGTGGAGGGTTGCTGCGCTTGCAACAACGAGATCGCGACATTATAAACCGGGACACCGGCCGCAGTGCGTCCATCGATCCTGCCATGATGCGCGTGTCCATGCAGCACCAGATCGGCCCCATGCCGGTCAATGACTTCAGCCAGACGGGAGGTCCCCATAAATGGAAATATCTCCGGAGCCTCGCCTTGCACAGTGTCCGCAATAGGAGAGTAATGCACCACCACTACGCGTTTCGCTGCTCGCAACTGCGACATCGCTCTTTCCAGCTTTAACGCCTCATCAATCGATGCCCGCACGAACTCTTTGACTTCGCGCTCGCCAAATGCCGTCAGCATGCCGCGCCCGAAACCTCCAACAAATCCTTTCGTTCCCGCGAAACCAATGCCATCCCGCTCGTAGGCGGTGCCATCGAGAACTTTGATCCCTCCCCCAACCATCATTCGAACCAGTTCTTCCTGCTTGTCGCTCTCATAGTCGTGGTTTCCCAGCACCACCACGGTCGGCAATCGCAGGCGCACCAGCACATTGAGCAGCGGTTCCATCTCGCTGGGCTGGCCGTAGTTAGTTAAGTCACCAGCCAACACCAGAAAGTCGGCCTCGTCCCGCACCCGTTCAAACTGGTCCTTGAGCTTGGCATAGCTCTGCGGGCTGAAGTGCAAGTCCGCCGTTGCGGCGATTCTCACAGCTTCGCTCCGCGTTTCATGGCAAGGTGTTGCGGATCGTGATGGGAGGGAGCAACCGAAGGTTGTGCAGCCGCCGCCAGTTCAGCCAGACGACGCTCTCGTCTTTCCTCCGCCAGATTCGCCAGCCCCCACTCATTCACGTCAATGGCAAACATGCAGTCGTCCACCAGACTGCCTCGAAATGGAGCTGTCGGATTGGGATGTTTAACCGCGTGCTCAAAGCGCCGCAGCAGTTCTTGCCATATTCTCTCGGGCACATAATGACTCTGCGCCGGATATGCGTAGCGAAACAGCACGAGCGCCCACAGCAGAATTTCCCAATGCTCTCCGACCAGTTCCATTTCACGGTTCCAGTCGAAACTGCCCCCGGTGCCGTAAATAACATGGGCAATGTCTGCTCCGTCGAAGCGTTCTCGCCTGGCTACGAAGAGCTTGGAAGCCACCAATTCCTCCGGCGCCAGCACTCGAGTCTCGATTCCGTAAATCACGGCAGGCCGGGCCCGTTTGATCCAGGAATCCTCAACCGCAATTACGCCGTTGCTCATGCCGGTAATAATGTCTACAAAGAAATCATCGCGATGCACTTTCGCCAGCCAGACTGGATCACAAACTTCGCACTCGAAGTCCAACTCCCGCAGCCGCAACAGAAGGCGAGGCACAGTTAGGCCGGTCGCGAACAAATCGAGGTCTTTGGTGAAGCGACAAATGCCCGTGTGTTGCCGAAGCGCGAATGCTCCCGAGACTGCGTAAGGCAGCTTGGCAACTTCGAGGGCGCGGAGTACTTCCTGAAAAAGATGGACTTGCTTCTCCGGCACTTCAGAGGGCACCGAAGAAGTGGTAGGCGGTACAAAATCTTCGCAATGTTGGTGCGTAGACACGAACCTTGGATGTGCTTCGCGGGCTGGTGGTTGTGCAAAACATCCCATGCACGCGAAGTTCACACTTCACATTTCCGACGTTTCTACGCAATGTTCACTTCTTCCCGATGTAGCTGACCCTCCAGATTGAGTTCGAGCCATCGTCGCTCACCAGCAGAGAGCCATCGGGCGCAGTTGTAATGCCCACGGGCCGACCCCACACATGCCCGTCAGGAAGCACAAAGCCAGTCAGAAAATCCTCATACTCGCCCGTGGCGTGCCCGGTCTGATGCAACGGAACCCGAATCACTTCGTACCCCACGCGCACCGCCTTGTTCCACGAACCGTGCTCGGAGGCAAAGATATCGCCATGATATTCAGTGGGAAATTTGTCAGCTTCGTAAAAGGTCAACTCCAAGGACGCATTGTGCGGCTGCAATAGAACGTCGGGAACAATCGCCTTGTCCTTCAACTCCGGATGCTTTCCCGCGAGCCGTGGATCCTGGTGAGCACCCATATACCACCACGGCCATCCATAAAACCCACCTTCTTGCACATGCGTGATGTAATCGGGAACCAGGTTGTCGCCGAGCGCATCGCGCTCATTCACCGAGCACCACAACTCGCCCGTTGTTGGATCAACTGCAATACCGCCTCCGGCATTGCGAATGCCATAGGCATAAACCTGCAACTCGCACGCCTCGGGATTGCAGGTAAGAATGTCGGCGCGATTCTTCTCCCCAGGGTGCGTATCAGGATCGTCGACGTTTGACCCCGACCCCACTGCCACAAACATCTTCTTGCCATCGGGAGAAAATTCAATGGCGCGCGTCCAGTGGCCGTCGGCACTCGTAGGAAGATCGGCGATGTGCTCAGGTTTGCCGCTTACTTTAAGGTCTCCGCTATGATAAGCAAACCGAACAATTTCATTTGTGTTTCCGACGTAAATCCATTTGGGGTCGGACCCGGGCGGGTAGAATGCGATGCCATAGGGCCGCTTTAATCCGCCGGCGAAAATGCTCGTCTGGTCCGGCTTGCCGGCGGCGGTTATGCCCCGAAACAGCCGAATCTGTCCGGCGTCGCTCTCCGCCAGAAAAATATCTCCGTTGGGCGCTGTTCTCAGCCAGCGCGGATTGTCCAGCCCAGACGCATAAAGCTCAACCTTGAACCCAGCGGGCGCCATAGGCCAAACGTTATCGGGACGCCCTACGACGTCCGCGCCGTTGTTCGAAGACTTGGTCACGAACGGCTTCGGCAAATCATTCACCGAGATTTTGCGAATTCTGCCCGGCTTCTCATATCGAAAATCCACAAACGGAGCATGCGGCGGCGGATCCTTCAGCGTCGATGTGGTTACTTCAGGCTCTGGGGCGGCGCTTGAATCCGTGGCCGACGATGTCCCCAGCGATTTCACGAACGTCACAAGCTGCCAGCGCTTTGCCGCCGGCAAAAATGCCCACGAAGGCATTCCATTCGCTTTGCTTCCCTTGGTAATAAACCAGAACACTTCTCCCGACGGCACGTCGCCCAACTTGGCCTCGACCAGCGAAGGAACGTTGCCCGTTCCCTGTCCGGTCTTCCCGTGACATGACAGGCAATTGCGCGCATACAGAACCTTCCCAGCCTGCATCGCCGAGTCCTGACCTTCGAACGGATTCTTCACTTCCTTGGTGGAATCCGGAGCATTATGAAATTGACGATCCACTGCGACCGCTGAAGGTGCAGGCAGGAGACTGATCAGGACGGTTGCACTAAGAAGGAAGGCGAGACGGCCGACGAAAGATTTCATAGCAATCCTCGACACAAGTATTTTCAGAGCTTAGATTCAAGATAGCCGGGCAAGGATGCGCGCGCGTTTGGCCTCGTGTCAATGTTTAGGGTAACTAAGGATTGATCGGCCAGGGAACAGCTTTAGTAGGCAACGTTTGCTCGCGCCTGAACTTGATCGAGCACTTCGCGAACCATCTCCGAGAGTTGCGAGGGAGTATATGGCTTCTGCAGGAAGAAGCATCCCGGTTCGAGCACTCCGCGGCCCAGCATCGTCTGATAAGCGTAACCGGACATAAACAGCGTTTTCACCTCCGGATAGAGGCGCTGCACCTGATCGGCAACCTCGCGCCCATTGAAACCGGGCATTAACACATCGGTCACCAGAATGTGAATCGGGCCGGAATGTTTCTGCAAAACGGACCGCAGATGCGTCGGATCAGCCACTGGCAGCACCTGATATCCGCACGCGCGCAGAATATCCTGCGCCAATTCGCGGACGGCAGAGTCGTCTTCCACCAGGAGCACCGTCTCGGTACCGTTTCGTCGCCAGGTCAAGTGCCGCTCAGCCGTAGCCCGTTCCGGAGACGCTTCTACACGCGGCAAATACACTTTAAACTCGCTGCCGGCCCCGGGCTTGCTCCTGACGGTCATATAGCCGCCGCTCTGCTCGACGATGCCGTACACCATCGATAATCCCAACCCGGTGCCCTTGCCGACTTCTTTAGTCGTGAAAAATGGCTCGAAGATTCGCGAGAGAACTTCCGTACTCATCCCAACCCCATTATCTGCAACCGACAACACAACGTAACGTCCGGGCGGGATTTCGCGATCACGCCCACCGTCAGCAGGGGTGCGATCAACATTCGCCGTGGTCAGCAGCACACGTCCGCCTTTGGGCAGCGCGTCGCGCGCGTTTACCACCAGATTGAGAATGACTTGCTCCACCTGGCTCAAGTCGGCCTTCACCGAAGCCAGGTTGGAAGCGCAATCAGTGACCATCACAACATCATCGCCGACCAGCGGACGCAACATCTTCTCGAGATCGTGGACCACCGTATTCAAATCCAGCACCCGTGGTTGAAGAACTTGCTTTCGGCTGAAAGCCAGCAATTGCCGCGTGAGAGTAGTCGCTCGGCTGGCGGACTTCACGATATGCTCCACCTGGGAGCGCAGCGTCGGGTCACCTTCCACTCTTGCAAGCAACGTCTGTCCATATCCCAGAATCACGGTGAGCATGTTGTTGAAGTCGTGAGCAATGCCGCCCGCCAGTGTTCCAATCGATTCCATCCGCTGCTTCTTGCGCAGTTGATCTTCCATGCGCCGGCGCTCGGAGAGATCGCGGCAGACGCACACCATGCCTCCATCCGCCAGGAGCGCCAACGACACCTGCTGCGGAAACGCACTCCCGTCGCTTCGGACCGCCGTCGCTTCCCCCTCCCAACGCCCATCTTTCATTAGCAGCGGCATGACGTCGCGATCCAGCCGCGCACCTTCTTCCGGGGTGTATAACGTCTTCCAACTGTAGCCGATCAAGTCTTCCGATCGACTGTATCCGGCAATGCGGGCGTGAGCTCGGTTCGCGTATACGTAGTATCCGCGGCTATCCAGAATTCCGATGCCATCTGCGCTCGCCTCCATGGCCTGCGCCTGGGTCGAGAGATGCCGGCGCGAATGCTCGAAGGCCTCAAGCGTTCGGTTCATGGACGCGCCCAACTGCGACAATTCATCCGCGCCGTCAGCCGGTACGCGGCGTGAAAGATCGTTCGATTCGCCGATCGCCGAAACCGCGTCTCGCAGGGCCAGAAGGCGGCCAAGGATTAATCGATCCAATAGCAGCGCATTGACCAGCGTGAATACCAGGCCGATCAACAGCGTGGTAAGCATTAGAAACTTAAGCGCCGTCTGACCTTGGCGGTAAACGCTGCGTTGCGTGGTTACCTGCAACACCATCGCCGGCCCGCCGCCAATTCCGTTGAGTAAAGAAAAACCTGCGATTTGTTGACCGCTCAACGCAGAGACGAATGAGGGTTGGCCCTCCATCAGGTTGGCAAGCGCCTGAGATCCCTGCGGCTTCGATCCCAGGGTCCCCAGAGGGAAGACCTCGAACTGCAAATTCCGTGTCCACCCCAGGCGACGCAGCTCAACCGGATTCAGCCAGCGCCCCATGACCAGCACACCTTTCGGCGCCACATGCCCCGCTGAAGTCACCACCGGCCATGCCGCCACAAGAAGCGGCCCCTGGGGGAGGTCAAGAATACCCGATCGCCCTTCCTGCAAGCCCGAAGGCAGAACCGCCCCCGCAAGGCGCGTCAAGGCTGCGACGATCTCAGGTCGTGCAGGTTCCTGCTGGCGCGTTGCCGAGTCGAACTCGCGCACGAAGACGGCCTCATTCGCCGCGTTAAAATACGCTATCGCGTTGAGCCGGAGATGAGTGTATGTGTCTTCCGCGAAGTTCTTATCTCCCCACTCCGGACGGGGATGCTGGACAAACTCATAGGCTTCGTCCCACATGGAATCGTCGCGCGCCGAGCCGTTGAGCAGGTCTAACTCATTGTTGATGGCGTTGGAGACGCGATCCAGGTTCTGCCGGGTCTGCTCTTCTTCCAGTTGGGCAAATTGCACGATCAGCGTTCTACGCGTGATGGCATAGAGCGCGGCCAGCAAGCCAAGCAGAACCAGGCCGGTGATCAGTTGAGTTTTGCGGCGCAGCCCCAACGAAATTCCTTTCGCGCTCATCCCAATCAGGTAAAGGGCGCGATTACGAAAGTTCAGCGATCTCCATGCAGAGGCCTATATGGTAACGTGACTTGAGGCTCTTCGGCAGTTGACTTTAGTAATGCCGCATCAAGGCTCCACTGGCTTCGGCCCCTGCGGAGACGGCAGCGAATCACCCAACTCTTTTTCGCGGTGCGCCCGCACCGCCTGCCGCAATACTTTCAGGAAGGTTTTCACCACCGGCGAGGTATCGCCTTTTCGAAACGCAACCAGTAACTCTGTCCGTGCGCGGACTCCGGCCAACCGCCGGTAAACAACATCGCTGCGCAGGATATTTCCCACACACTCGGGAACGATCGAGAGCCCAATACCCGCTGCGACCAGGCTCAGTGTTGTCTGAATTTCCACCGTACGCTGCGCCACAATGGGTTGAAACCCTGCCTGTTGACAAAGTCCTACCACAAACTCCGTCCAGCTGGGGCGAGGATGGTCGGGATACAAAATAAAAGGCTCGCCCGCCAGTGCCGGCAAACGCACCGAAGGGAAATGCGTCAGCGGATGGGCGCTCGGCAACGCCACCAGCAACCCTTCGTGCGAAACTGTGCGAAACACTAAACCCGCGGTCTTCGCCGGAAGACGCAGCAGGCCGACGTCGATTCGCTTCTCCATCAGCGCTTCGAGCTGGGCATGAACTGTCATCTCGGAAAGATTTAACTCGATCTGCGGGGCGCTCTGTCGAAAAGCACGCAACACCGCCGGCAGCACATCGTAGGTAGCCGAACCGACGAATCCAAGATTGAGGGTGCCGCTCACTCCGCCGCTGGCCCGCTGTGTGGCGAGCACCGCGTCTTCAGCGCGCGCCAGAATCAGGCGGGCACGGTCCAGCAACACCTGCCCCGCCGCGGTAATCTGAACGCGCCTTCGGTTGCGCGCCAGCAACTGCACCATAAGTTCTTTTTCCAGGGACTGAATCTGCCGGCTCAAGGCGGGTTGCGCAATTCTCAAACGCCGCGCAGCATGGCCGAAGTGCAATTCCTCGGCGACGGCAACAAAATAACGCATTTGCCGCAATTCCATAATCGATTGTAATGCTCAAACGGTATCACCGGATGATTTACATGTATTGGACGCATCAGCCAAATTAGCCGCATAGTACATATCAGTATTTTCCCAGGTTCTTCTGGTCTGCTTGTAAATCTAAGACCGAGTCTAAGAGTGAACAGTACAGATGCTTCGAGCCGATTCACTTAAAAAGAATACGATCGACTTATGTGGCTAGTTCGTTTGGCGCTGCGGCGCCCTTATACCATCGCCGTCTCCTGCTTGTTGATCATGCTGCTCGGCATCTTGTCGTTGACGCGCATGACGGTTGACATTTTCCCGGTCATCGACATTCCCGTGGTCGTTGTGGTGTGGAACTATCCCGGATTATCCGCGCAAGACATGGAGCGCCGCGTAGTCCTGATCAGCGAGCGGGGCTTTTCCACGACGGTAAACGGTATTTCGCGCATCGAGTCTCAATCCATCCCCGGCATCGGTCTTCTGAAAGTTTATTTTCAACCGGGAACGGAGATTGGCGCCGCCATCGCGCAAATCTCTGCCGTGTCCAGCACCATTCTCCGAATCGCTCCTCCGGGAATAACACCGCCCAGCGTCATTCAATTTAATGCCACCAACGTTCCGGTAGCTCAGCTCACGGTTTCCAGCGACACGCTTTCAGAACAGCAAATTTACGACTACGGCCTTAATTTCATTCGCGTCCGCTTATTCACGATTCCCGGACTCTCCACTCCCGCCCCATTCGGCGGAAAAGAGCGCCAGATTATTATCGACATTAATCCGCAGGCTCTGGCTGCGAAGGGACTGTCCGCTGGGGACGTAGTCAGCGCTCTGCAAGCCTCGAATGTGATCCTTCCGGCCGGCGACGCCCGCATCGGCACCACCGATTACGTGGTGCAATTGAATTCGAGTCCGGAGACGGTAGCGCAGTTCGCGCGGATTCCCATCAAAGTAGTGGGTTCAGCGCCAGTCCTGATTGGCGACGTCGCCAAGGTTTCCGACAGCTTCGCCGAACAGCGCGCCATTGTGCACGTCAATGGAAAGCGCGCTACCTATCTCGCCATCCTCAAGCACTCGGATGCTTCCACCATCGCAGTGGTCGAGGCGACGCGCGATACGTTGCCGGTCATTAAGGCCTCCGCTCCCGAGGGCATGGATCTTAAGATCGATTTCGATCAATCGGTCTTCGTGCGCGCCGCGATCATGGGCGTCGTGCGCGAAGCGATTCTTTCCTCCGTGCTCGTCTCGCTGATGATTCTTATTTTTCTGGGAAGCTGGCGTAGCGTGGTCGTGGTTTGCACTTCGATTCCGCTCGCTATCTTTACCGCGATTATCGGACTGAACCTGAGCGGCGACACGGTAAACATCATGACTCTCGGAGGCCTCGCCCTCGCCATCGGCATGCTGGTGGACGACGCGACCGTCGAAATCGAGAACATCAATCGCAATTTCGATATGGGCAAGCCCATCACGGTCGCGATTCTCGACGGCGCCAGTCAGATTGCGGTCCCTGCGATTGTCGCCACTCTTGCCATCTGCATCGTCTTCTTTCCGGTCGTGCTGCTCTCGGGCGCGGCGCGTTATCTGTTCACCCCGATGGCATTATCCGTCGTGCTGGCCATGCTGGCCTCTTATCTTCTTTCGCGAACTCTGGTCCCCACCGTGACCCGCATCCTATTTGAAGGGCATCGCGAATCCGATCTCGCGAATGAGGAACCCAAGGGAATAATGGGCAGACTCAATCGCAGGCGAGAGCATGCCTTTGCGCGGCTTCAGGAAGGCTACGGCCGCATGCTCGATCTCGTGCTCCATCACCGTGTCTTCGCTCTCTGTGTATTCGGACTCTTATTCGCGATTACAGCCGTTCTGCCGCTCCTGATCGGCACCGACTTCTTTCCCTCCGTCGACGTCGGCCTTATGAAACTTCACTTCCGCGCTCCTGTCGGAACGCGCCTCGAAGACACCGAGCGCATGCTGGCTCAGGTCGAGAAACATATTCGCGACATTATTCCGGCGGACGAGATTGACACCATCAACGACTTGCAGGGCGTGCCCACTTCTTACAACCTGGCCTTCGTTCCGACTGACAACGTCGGCGATATGGACGCCGAAGTCCTCATCGCCCTCAAGCCCAGGCACCATCCATCTGCGGGCTACATGCAGAAGATTCGCGAACAGCTTCCGCCGGAATTTCCGGGGGCGAGTTTTTATTTTCAATCGGCCGATATTGTCAGCCAGGTGCTCAACTTCGGAGTGCCATCGCCGGTCGACGTTCAGGTCGAAGGACCGAACCTCGACAAGTCCTACGAAATCGCGCGCCGCTTGCAATCCGATATGAGAACTGTGCCCGGCGCGGTCGACGTTCACATCAAGCAAGCCATTCGATATCCAGCGCTGCGCGTCAACGTCGACCGTGAAAAAGCCGCCGAACTGGGATTGACCGAGCAGGGCATCGCCAACAGCATGTTGATATCGCTCTCTTCCAGTTCGCTGATCGCCCCTTCATATTTTCTGAATCCCGCCAACAACGTAAATTACACCGTGGCGGTGCGCATTCCGCCCGAGCACTTCGACTCAGTCGACACGTTAATGGCGACGCCGCTAAGCTTGCCCGGCTCGGCGGCTTTCTTGCAGGCGGCAGGAGGCCCCCAGACCCAGCCTGTTCCCGCGCCGCAATATGAGACGCTCGCCAATGTCTCGCGCGTCGTGCCGGAATCGGTGCCAGCCGAAGTAAGTCACTACACCGTGCAGCGCGTGCTCGACATCAACGCAAACTTGGAAGGCCGCGATCTCGGCTCGGTAGTCGCAGGAATCCAGAAGAAGATTGACGCCATCGGCAAGCTCCCGGTCGGGATGCGCATCACTGTGCACGGGCAATATGAAGTCATGAACGAATCGTTCCATAGCCTGCTGATGGGCTTGATCCTTGCCATCGTGTTGGTCTATTTACTGATCGTGGTTCTGTTCCAGTCGTGGATGGATCCTTTTATTATCATGATCGCGGTGCCGGGGGCCTTGATCGGAATTCTGTGGATATTGGCTGTGACCGGCAGCACGATTAACGTGGAATCGTTGATGGGCTCAATTATGGCGGTGGGGATCGCGACCTCAAATTCGATTCTGCTAGTCAGTTATGCCAACGACGCGCGTGTCGAAAGAAATATCTCACCGCTCGAAGCCGCGCTGGAAGCGGGCAAAACGAGGCTGCGGCCCGTACTGATGACCGCGCTGGCGATGATCATCGGTATGATTCCCATGGCTCTGGCGTTGGGCGAAGCGGGCGAGCAGAACGCTCCGTTGGGACGCGCCGTAATCGGTGGCTTGTTAATGGCAACGCTGGTGACGCTCTTCATCGTCCCCGTGGTCTACACATTGCTGCGAAAAAAATTACCCACCCGGCACCTGCTCGATCAAAAATTTGCTGCCGAGGCTCGCGGCGAGGAGTTTGCCAATTAGGGACGCTGAGATGGAGGGATGCTGATGGCGGAATCACAACCAAAACGCAGTGGGTCTGCCTGGCTTTACATCGTCGGATTTATCGCGATCGCTGCGGCCGCGGTGATGGCGTTTTTTCTTTTTACACGCCAGCGCGGCAACGTGGAGGCGGCGACTCAGCAGCTTACCGTCCAAACCAGCAAAGGTCCGAACGTCGAGGTCGCGATCGCTCACAAAGTGACGGGCTCCGACACGCTCCGCCTCATCGGTGAGGCGCACCCTTTTCAGACGGCGATTCTTTATGCCAAGGTTGGCGGATATTTGCGCACCATCAGCGTCGACAAAGGCGATTCGGTCCGCGGCAATCAGACTCTGGCAATCATTGAATCTCCTGAAACCGATAAGCAGTACCAGGCCGCCGTCGCCGATGCGCACAACAAAGAGTTGATCGCAAACCGCGCTGCGACCCTGGTCAAGAAAGAAATGATTTCTCAGCAGGATGCCGATCAGGCCGCCGCCGACTCCGCGGTTTCAAAGGCAAATCTCGAACAGATCGGAACTCTAAAATCATACGAAGAATTGCGCGCGCCCTTCAGCGGCACCATTACGGCTCGCTACGCCGACCCCGGGGCCCTCATTCAAAATGCAGCCGCGTCACAGACCAGCGCGTTGCCACTGGTAGAAGTCTCGGAGACGACCCGCCTGCGCATCTATATTTATGTCGATCAGGCTCACGCCGGTTTCGTTCGCACCGGAGACGCGGTCACTATTCTGGATCCAGCGCAGGCGTCGTTTAAACTCCCGGCTCGTGTGACCCGCACCAGCGGTGAGATCGATCCCAAGACACGAACTCTGCTGGTAGAGATCGACGTAGCCAATCCGCACAACCGCATCCTGGCCGGAAGTTTCGTACAAGCCGAACTCAAGCTGCAAACTCCGCGGTATATCGAGGTTCCGTCGGATGCTTTGATCGTGCGCGGAAATCAAACCGTCGTCGCAGTAATCACCTCCGACAACACCGTAAAGTTTACGCAAGTCGTGGTGGCCGACCAGACCGGCGAGTCCGCGCGGTTGCTGACCGGCTTGGAAGAAGGCGAGCGTGTGGCCCGCAACCTCGGAGAGCGGGTCGCCGAAGGCGGCAAGGTGCAGGTAACGGAGCGCCCTGGAGCTAAATGAAACCAGTGCCTCAACTTCGTCTTGTTGGCCTTATCGCGAGCGCCGTGCTATGCCTCACTCTCAACGCCGCCGCGCAAAATAAGCCACTGTCCCTGGCTGACTGCTACCGGGTCGCTGAACAGAATCAACCCGATCTGGCGACTGCAGAATCGCAAGTGCAGGTTGCCGAGGCGCACCTGAAAGAGCGCCGCTCCCCATATTTTCCGCACCTCAGCTTTGGAGCTGCGCACAACCAGCAAACCTATAACTACGCTGGCTTGCCAGGCACCTCTCCCGGCACCGCTGCCAGGCTGTTCAACGGTGAGTCCTGGTCGAATTCTCCCTATTACTACACGGGCCTGAATTTCACACAGAACATTTACGATTTCGGTTTAACCCGAGGGTCCGTCCAGCGCGGAAGAGCGGAACTGGCGCAGGCGCAGCAGAATCGCGATCGCGTCCGTCAGGAAACTTTGCTCAACGTGCGCAACGGGTACTTCAGCGTTTTGGCGGCACAAGAACTGGTACAGGTGCGGCAGAAGACCGTCGAAAATCAAAGCAAGCATTTGGATCAGATTCAGGCTTTCTTCCAGGTAGGGCGAGTACCGAAGATTGACCTCACGCGCCAGGAAGTTCAACTCGCCAACGCGCAACTGGATTTAGTGCAGGCGCAATCCGATCTCACAGTCGCCCACGCAGCTTTGGCTACAGCTATGGGCCTGCCCGTAAGAAATGTTTTTTTCCTGGTCGACGTTCTCGGCGATGCCAGGCAACTCGATCCGGTCGACAGCTATTTGTCGCAAGCCCAATCTGCACGCCCTGATCTGCGCGCTCTGCGTGAGGTGGTAAAGGCGGCCGAGGCGGACATCGTTGTGGCGCGTTCAAACTTCAAGCCCAAGCTCAACTTCAGCAGCTTCGCCGATTTTGAAAACTTGAAATTCCCCTTGATCTGGAATGTCGGCATCGCCGAGTCCTTCATGCAGCCGCTTCTCTCCGGAGGCTACAATCGCGCGTATCTGTACGAAACCGAGCAGGCAAAAAACGCCGCGGATACAAATTTCAAGGCCGCCTCGCAGCAAGTAGACCGCGAAGTATTCACCGACTACGCCAGCACCACTGTTTCGCAACAGCAGATTGATCTGGCGACCAAGGCCGATGCCGAAGCGCGCGAGAATTTGAATTTCGCGGAAGGCCGTTACTCGGCGGGAGTGGGAAACATAATTGAACTTACTGATGCGGAATTATTGGCAGCCACTTCGGGCGCGCAGCTGGTTACCGCGCGTTACAACTATCAGCTGTCTTACGGCCGGCTCGAGGTCGCGGCGGGATCTGATCCCAGCGACTAGTGTCCTCTCGCTTCCACTATCATCCGCATCCCATATTTCGGGCGCAGCGTAATCAGCGTTTGCGGCTCGACGCAATGCCCCGGAACCAGCTTCAATCTCCACTTCTGCGCCAAAGTCGCGAGCAACAACGATCCCTCCATCCATGCAAACGACTCCCCGATGCACTGCCGAGCTCCAGCTCCGAACGGAAAGTAGGTCAGCTTATTGCGCCGCGATTTCGCTTCGGGAGTGAATCGCTCCGGGTCGAAACTCAACGGATTTGCGAAGTAACATTCATCGCGATGCGTCACGAACTGACTGATCAGAATCGTCGTTTTCGCGGGTAGAAAATAATCTCCCAGGTGAAAGTCATTGCGCGCGTACCGTCCCATCGCCCATGCAGGTGGATACAGCCGCATCGACTCGGCCAACACCATTTCTGTATAGCGCAGCCGCGGTACGTCGTCGAATGTGGGCACACGACCTTGCAGCACGGTATCGATTTCACCGTGGAAGCGGCGTTCGCACTCCGGATTCTGCGAAAGCAAATACCAGGTCCACGCCAGCGCATTCGCAACCGTCTCGTATCCAGCAAGAAATATTGTGATGACTTGATCGCGCAGCGACTTTTCCGACTCCGCGCTCTGATCCGGCGACGCCGCAATCATCATGTCAAGCAGACTTTCGCCGCCGGAGGCGCGACGCCGGTGCGCATCGATCATGCGATAGACCACGGCGTCAATTCTCTTGCGTGCCCACACAAAAGCGGCCAGCCCCGGAGGCCGTGCATGCACCAGCCACTCCGCCGCCGGTAGCATCACCAGAAAATTGTAGAGTCCCATGATGCGATTGATCGCATCGGCAAGTTCCTGCGCTTCTTCCCGCAAATCCGTCGCAAACAGCGTGCCGGCAACTACATTCAACGTCAGGTGCATCATGTCGATCGCAATGTCGCGCTGTTCGCCGTCACGCCACGTCTCTCGCATTCGGGCGGCCCCTTGCACCATCAGGTCGGCATATTGTGCAATGCGCTGGCGATGAAACGCCGGCTGCGCGGCTGTCCGTTGCGCCCGGTGCTGCGCACCTTCGCTGGTGATCATTCCCTCGCCCAGCAGCATCTTGCTGCGCTGCACGGTGCGCTCTTTAATGAAGTTGCCGTTCTGCACCACCAGCACTTCGCGGATGTAGTCGGGATGGTTCAGAAAAACAATGTGATGCCATCCCAGCTTGTAGTGAGCGATATCCCCATATTCCTGAGCCAGGTGTTGAAACAACAAGATGGGATTAGCCGGACGGACCTTGCGAAAGGCGAACCACAACAGGTTGCGCTCAAACCCAGGCGGAAAGCGATATTCGCGCTTCTCGCGGCGCACTTCATCCTGAATGGCGGTCGCCATACTCTTCAGTTTACTTTGTTTCCGTTGCGGAAGAGCGTCGCCTTACACAGCACTCTGTCGTTCCGAACGAAGTTGGCCTTGGCGAAGCGGAGGGCAACGCAGCCTTAGCTGAATTTACATCGCGACCTGCCGCAGCTTATCCAAATCCGCAAGCACTTCCTCGCTGTGTTTCGCCGGATCCACTGTCACGTAGACCTTCGCAATTTTTCCCACTGTATCAATGATGAACGTATGTCGCGCCGAAAACTTCACAAGTCCAAGGTTGGTCAGAGAGCCATAGGAGTCCGTGACTTTGTGATCGGTGTCAGCCAGCAACTTAAAGTTCAGCCCTTCCTTGGCGCAGAACTTTTTATGTGAATCCACGCTGTCGAGGCTCACACCCAGCACCACCGCATTTCGCTGCGCATATTTCGGCTGATCGACTTGAAATTTATGCGCCTCAATCGTGCAGCCGTGGGTCTGATCTTTGGGATAAAAATAGAGCACGACCCATTTCCCCCGGTAGTCTTTCAAACTGACCGGCGTACCTTCTTGCGAGGAAAGCGTGAACTCTGGCGCGGTGCTACCTTCCGCGGGCCGAACCGAACGCGAAAGAAGTCTGGGGACGAGCAGGATTACGAGCACCACCACAATTAGAACCAGAACAATCCGCAGCATAGTTCCCTCCCACATCAGCGCGATTCGCCTGCGATTCTAAACTAGTCCTCATTTTTGCGGCGCGTCGGCCAGCAAAAATCCGCGCAATTGAATATGATGGAATGTTCCCTAAAGATGGACGGAGACCTACGACGTGCCTCAATCTGAAACCGATGGCTTGGAGCTTCTCGAAACCCGCGAATGGGTGGATTCTCTCGACTACGTACTTTCCAGCGGAGGCCCGAATCGGGCCGGCCGCCTGCTCCAACAGTTGGCTGTTCACGCCCGCCGCGAAGCCGGTGTAAACCTCCCGTTCACAGCCACTACCCCCTATCAGAACACTATTCCGGCTCATCAGCAGGCGCCGTTCCCGGGCAGTCAAGAGATGGAGCGCCGCATCAAGAGCCTGGTGCGCTGGAACGCTTTGGCGATGGTTGTTCGTGCCAACAAAATTCAGGAAGGCATCGGCGGCCACATTTCGACGTTCGCTTCCGCCGCCACTTTGTATGAAGTGGCCTTCAACCATTTCTTCCGCGCGAAGACTGAGACCGGCGACCGCGACATCGTTTATTTCCAGGGCCACGCCGCGCCCGGCATCTATTCGCGCGCTTATCTCGAAGGCCGCATCTCCAAAGAGAAGCTGCAGAATTTTCGCCGTGAACTGAATCCCGGCGGCGGTTTGAGTTCATATCCTCACCCCTGGCTCATGCCTGATTTCTGGGAGTTCCCCACCGTCTCCATGGGATTGGGACCTATTCAGGCGATTTACCACGCGCGCTTCATCAAGTATCTAGAGAATCGCGGGCTGAAGACTTCCACCGGCGGCAAAGTCTGGGCCTTCCTCGGCGACGGCGAAATGGACGAACCGGAATCGCTCGGCTCCATCACGCTCGCCTCGCGGGAAAAGCTCGACAACTTGATTTTCGTCGTTAACTGCAACTTGCAACGGCTCGATGGTCCGGTTCGCGGCAACGGAAAAATTATTCAGGAACTGGAGGCGATTTTCCGGGGCGCGGGATGGAACGTCATTAAATGCATATGGGGCAGTGACTGGGACACTCTCATTCAGAATGATCGCGATGGCTTGCTGGTCCGGCGCATGGGTGAAGTCAGCGACGGTCAGTATCAGAAATATTTTGTCGAGAGTGGCGCGTATTTCCGGCAAAATCTCTTCGGCTCCGATCCCCGGTTGCTAAAAATGGTCGAGCATTTGTCGGACGATCAACTGGCGCGCATGCGCCTCGGCGGTCACGATCCCATCAAGGTCCACGCGGCTTTCCGTGCGGCCGTCGATCACACCGGAGCGCCGACCATCGTCCTTGCGAAAACCATCAAAGGCTACGGATTGGGCGAAGCTGGCGAAGGCAAGAACATCACCCACCAGCAGAAAAAATTGAATGACGATGAGTTGCAGATGTTCCGTTCGCGCTTCGGAATTCCGATCCCCGACGACGAACTTCATAACGCGCCCTTCTATCGTCCCCACGACGACAGCGCCGAAATCAAATATATGCAGGCCCGCCGCGAATCGCTCGGCGGATATATGCCGCAGCGCGAAGTCCGCGCGACGCCGATGAATTCGTTCCCCGATTCGACCTTCGAGGAATTTCACAAAGGCACCGACGGCCGCGAAGTTTCGACCACCATGGTCTTCGTGCGGCTGCTGGCGAAGCTACTGCGCGACCCCGAACTCGGCAAACTGATCGTTCCCATCGTTCCCGATGAAGCTCGCACCTTCGGTATGGAAGCTCTGTTTCGCCAGGTCGGAATCTACTCCAGTGTCGGCCAGAATTATGAACCGGTCGACATGGATACGCTGCTCTATTACAAGGAAGCGAAGAACGGACAAATTCTGGAAGAAGGCATTACCGAAGCGGGCTCGATGTGCTCGCTCATCGCCGCCGGTTGCGCCTATGCAAATCACGGAATCAACACGATTCCCTTCTTCGTTTATTACTCCATGTTCGGATTCCAGCGCATCGGCGATCTGATCTGGGCCGCTGCCGACATGCGCTGCCGCGGATTCCTCGTCGGCGGCACCGCTGGCCGAACCACGCTCGCCGGCGAAGGCTTGCAACATCAAGACGGTCACAGCCACGTACTCGCACTGCCCGTGCCGAATTTGCTGTGTTACGACCCGGCTTTCGCCTACGAGATTGCCATCATTGTTCAGGATGGCATCAAGCGCATGTATGTCGATCAGGAATCCATCTTCTATTACTTGACCGTGGGCAATGAACCTCTGGCGATGCCCTCCATGCCGCAAGGGTCTGGCATTCGCGAAGGCGTACTTAGAGGCGTTTATCGCTTCAACACCTCGCCCAAGACCGACGCCAAGCTGCGGGCGCAGTTGCTGGGCAGCGGTGCCATCATGTTCGAGGTGCTGAAGGCGCAAAAGATTCTCGCGGAAAAGTATGACGTCGGCGCCGATGTGTGGAGCGTTACCAGTTACAAGGAACTCTATCGCGACGCCAACGATTGCGAGCGCTGGAACCTGCTGCATCCAGGCGAGGCCGAGAAAGTTCCGTATTTAACCGAGAAGCTGAAAGATGCAGCCGGGCCATTCATTGCGGCCTCGGATTACATGAAAATACTTCCCGGGAGTTTGGCGAAGTGGGTTCCAGGGCAACTTGTCGCTCTCGGCACCGACGGTTTCGGCCGCAGCGAGAGCCGTGTGGCATTGCGTGACTTTTTCGAAGTCGACGCCAAGCACATCGTTCTGGCAACGTTGAGTGCGCTGGCGCGCGAAAAGAAGATTAGCAAAGAAGTTGTGCAACACGCGGTCCAGGAGTTGGAGATTCGTCCGGATAAAGTGAACCCGGCTGTCAGCTAGCGTGTTCGTATCAAGAGTTCGCCCCCAACGGTTCGTATCCGGGGTTCGCCAATAGGGTTCGTATCAGGGTAGGCCTTCAGACCTACCGCACAAATGCAAGATGAATCGCGCCTTCAGGCGCCGAAAAAGGACTACACGCGGTGATTGAATTCAAGCTTCCCGAGCTGGGAGAAAATATTTCGCAAGGCGATCTCGTGCGCCTTATGATCGCGCCCGGCGCGGCCGTCAGCGCGGGCCAGTCGGTCATGGAACTCGAAACCGACAAGGCCGTCGTGGAAGTGCCGTCGTCGGTCACTGGAACCGTACAGGAGATTCGCGTTAAAGAAGGCCAGAAAATAAAAGTTGGACAGGTCATCTTCACCGTCGAAAACGGCACGGGCGCAAAGTCGCCAGAACCGACGCCAGCCGTGGCCCTCCCAGAGACCCAACAGCCAGAGACACAGAAGTCATCTCCGCAACCCGCTCCCGCGGCGCGGCCTGCTGCATCGCAATCGTCTTCTACTGACCCGGTCGCGGCCCCGCCTGCCGCTCAGACCGACAGAAGAAAATCTACATCCGGTCCCACCGAATTCAGGCTCCCTGAACTCGGCGAGAATATTTCTCAAGGTGACCTCGTGCGTTTGATGATTTCTGCCGGCACGAAAGTTTCCGAAGGCCAACCCGTCATCGAACTCGAAACCGACAAAGCTGTCGTCGAAGTTCCATCCTCGGTCAGCGGGGTGGTCAAAGAAATTCAGGTCAAAGAAGGCCAGAAGGTAAGAGTCGGGCAGGTGATCTTCACGCTTGAAGGCGGATCTCAGGCCTCCTCCGAACCCGCTCAATCTCGCAACGCGCCCGTGGAACACGTCTCTGGACAGCACGGAGCGCGTCTCGCCTTCCAGGCCGCAATCCGCGCTGAAGGCAAAACCGAAGAACAAGCGCTGCCTCCCGATCAGCCTCACAATGTGCTTCCGGCATTCAGCATGCCGCACCAACTCGGCAAAGTCGCGGGCACCGAGCATCGCCAACCCGTTCCCGCCGCGCCGCATGTTCGGCGCCTGGCGCGCGAACTCGGCGTCGACATCTACGAAGTGAAAGGCGACGGCCCCGGCGGACGCATCAGCGATGACGACGTCAAGGCCCACGCTAAGTCTCTGCTGGCCGCAGCCGCGTCGGCAGTGCAATCCGCGCCCCGCGCCGGACATTTCGCCGCTCCCACGCTTCCCGACTTTTCCAAGTGGGGAAAAATCGAAAAGGTTTCCATGCGTGGCGTGCGCCGCAAAACGGCTGAGCACCTTGCCGAATCGTGGAACACCATTCCTCACGTCACTCAGCAGGATCGCGCCGACATCACCGAACTCGAGCAGTTACGCGCCCGCTTTGCTCCCAAAGCGCAAGAGGCCGGCGGCAAAATGACCGTCACTGCGATTGCGTTAAAAGTCTGCTCCGCGGCCCTGAAAGTGTTCCCACAATTCAACGCCAGCATCGATGTCGAGAACGAGCAAATTATCTACAAGCAGTACATCAATATTGGAGTGGCGACCGACACGGACCGCGGCCTGCTTGTTCCGGTAGTTCGCGACGTGGATAAGAAAAATATTGTCGAGCTCGCCGTCGAGTTATCCCAACTTTCCAAGAAAGCCCGCGACAAAAAGATCACTCCCGAAGAAATGCAGGGCGGCACTTTCACCATCACCAATCTCGGAGGCATCGGCGGCATCGGCTTCACTCCAATCGTCAACCATCCCGAAGTCGCAATCCTCGGCCTGTCCCGCTCACGCATGGAGCCGGAGTGGATCGCAACTAAGGATGGGGGAAAATTCGAGCCTCGCCTTATCCTGCCGCTCTCTCTTTCCTACGATCACCGCCTAATCGACGGAGCCGACGCCGCCCGCTTCCTGCGCTGGATCGCCGAAGCCTTCGAGCAGCCGTTCTTGCTGTCGGTGCAAGGCTAGCGATAAAGATTAAAAATAAAGAATCAAAATCATGAACCACAGAGGAAACAGAGAAAGCCAGGAAAAAATCGAGAAAGCGCCATCTTTCCTCCGTGTTCCTCTGCGTCCTCTGTGGTTAAAGCCTTTATGTCCGAAACCATGAACATCGCACTCGTCGGCGCAGGCCCCGGAGGCTATGCCGCCGCATTCCTCGCCGCCGATCTCGGCATGACCGTCACCCTTATCGATCCCGAGACAAACCCCGGCGGAGTCTGCCTCTACCGCGGCTGCATCCCGTCGAAGGCCCTGTTGCACGTAGCCAAGCTGCTCGAAGAATCGGAACAAGCCAAAGCCTGGGGCATCGACTTTCAGCCGCCAAACATCGATCTGACGCGCTTGCGCTCGTGGAAAGAAGGCGTCGTAAAAAAGCTGACCGGAGGACTCGGCATTCTCTCCAAGCAGCGCAAAGTGAAATTCGTGCAAGGCCGCGCCGCGTTTGAAAACTCCAGGACATTGCGCATCAGTAAAACCGACGGCACAGAAGAGAGTCTCACCTTCGACCGCATCATTATCGCGACCGGCTCCCGCCCCGCAATTGTTCCGGCGCTCAAGCTCGACACTCCGCGCATGATGGATTCCAGCGGCGCGCTGAATCTCGAAGATATCCCCGGCACTCTGCTCGTAGTCGGCGGAGGATATATCGGTCTCGAACTCGGCTCCGTCTACGCCGCCCTCGGAACCCGCGTCACTGTTGTAGAAATGCTTCCCGGCCTGCTCCCTGGCGCCGATCGCGACCTCGTCCTGCCTCTCCACAAGCGCCTGGAAAAAATGTTTGCCGGCATCCTGCTCAACACCACCGTCGAATCGGTGAAGGACGAAGCCACCGGCATTCGCGCCACGCTGAAAGCGCAGGATGGCACTGTGCAGGAAAAGCTCTTCGACCGCGTCCTGGTCTCCGTCGGCCGCAAGCCCAACTCGGAAATCCCCGGCCTCGACAAGACTCAAGTCAAAGTCGGCCCCAAAGGTTTCATCGAAGTGAACAAACAGCTTCAGACTGCCGATCCTTCCATCTACGCCATCGGCGATGTAGTCGGCGAACCCATGCTCGCCCACAAAGCGATGCACGAAGGCCGCACCGCCGTCGAAGCCATTGCCGGACACAAAGTCGCCTTCGAGCCAGCCGCTATCCCCGCTGTCGTCTTCACCGATCCTGAAATCGCCTGGTGCGGACTCACCGAAACGCAGGCGCAAAAAGAAAATCGCGAAATCAAAGTCGCGAAGTTTCCCTGGGCTGCCTCCGGCCGCGCCGTCACTCTCGACCGCCCCGAAGGCATGACCAAGCTTCTCGTCGATCCCCACACCGAGCGTGTTCTCGGTGTCGGCATCGTCGGCGTGGGAGCCGGCGAGATGATCGCCGAAGGCGTACTCGCCATCGAAATGGCTGCGCTCGCCAAAGACGTCGGCCTCACCATCCATCCTCACCCCACGCTCTCGGAAACGATCATGGAATCCGCCGAAGTATTTTTCGGCACCAGCACCGACATCTATCGTCCCAGGCGCGGCTAGACTCCGCGCTTTGTCCTAACTCTTCCGTCTCGCGTCACGGTCGAGTCATTGGACGTTACAATTAGTTTCACGTTCATCACGTCGCGCGCCCCGATTCTGATCGCGCTGGAGACCCATGTCTTCTTCTCTGAAATCGAAACTCGTTCTTTTTATCTGCCTCGCAGTTTACATGCCGCTCGCGGCTCAGTACTCCTTCAGCCAGGTTTTGCCATCTGCCGCCACAGCGGCATCAACCTCTACCAGCGCTCCCACCGATCCTCTGGGACGCACCACGCCCTCCGGCACCGTCCTCGGGTTCTTGCAAGCCGCGCAATCTGGCGACTACGGCATCGCCGCGCAATACTTGCAGATGAGCCCTGCCCGCCGCCAGACCGACGGCGATCAGACGGCGATGAAACTCAAAGTTGTGATGGACCGCGCCTTCCTCGGCGATTTGAAACACCTCAGCACGCGGCCCGAAGGCACGCCGCAGGAGGACGTTCCTTTCGACCACCAGAATCTCGGTCAAATGACTTCAGGCGACGTCGAAGCCAATCTGAATCTGATTCGCGTGTCCGATCCCAACTCTGGAAAGATCTGGCTGATCGCGGCCGACACCCTCGCCGCGGTTCCTGAACTCTACAATCAAGTCGAAGCGCGGCAAGTTGAAAATCGCCTGCCCAACATCCTGGTCAAACATCAACTCGCAGGCATGCCGTTGTGGCAATGGCTTGGCCTCGTGCTCGGCGTCCCTCTCGCGGCAGGAACCGGATGGCTTGTCTTGACCGTGCTGAAATTCTGCCTGGCTTGGTGGGCCCGCCGCCGTAACTGGAGCGAAGTCAATTGGCGCTCAGTCTCCACCCCGGATTGGCTTCTGCTTGGCACTTTCATTCATCAGGCTTTCGCCGCATATCTGGGGATGCCCCTGCTGCAGCGGCACTACTATTTTCAGATCTCATCGGTAGCGCTCATCATCGGAGGAACCTGGATTCTCTGGGGAGTCATTCAGTGGTCGCTGAACCGCATCCGCATGCGGGCTCTCGTTCGCGGTCACAGCGGCACCGGATCGCTCATGCTTCTGGGTGAGCGCATTCTCAAAGCGATAGTCTTCGTCGCCGGAGTTCTGGCTGTTTTCAGCAGCCTGGGTTTCAACATGAGCACCGCACTCGCCGGACTCGGCATCGGCGGTCTCGCCATCGGCTTCGGCGCGCAGCAAACCATCGCCAATCTTTTCGGCGGCGTTTCCGTTCTCGGCGATGAAGTCATTCGCGTCGGCGACGTCTGCCGCTTCGGCGACCGCACCGGAACCGTCGAGGACATCGGCCTGCGTTCCACCCGCGTCCGCACCGAAGAACGCACGCTGCTCGCAATTCCAAACGGCACCGTCGCCACCATCAACGTCGAAAATCTCAGCCGCCGCGACAAGATTCTCTTCAAAACTACCCTCGCCCTGCGCTCCGAAACCAAACCCGACCACCTGCGCTACGTGCTCGCCGAATTGCGCAAGCTGCTCTACAGTCATCCGAAAGTTGAATCCCAAAGCGTTCGCGTCCGCCTCATCGACATCGCCAGCAACTCCCTCAACGTCGAACTCGTCTCCTACATCATGACTCAGGACTTCAACCAATTCGCCGCCGTCCGCGAAGACATCCTCCTCCGCATGATGGATATCATCGACGACGCCGGCAGCGGCCTCGCCCTGCCTTCGCAAACTCTCTATCTGGGTCGCGACTCCGGCCTGGAGAAAGAAAAAGCAGAAAACGCAGTAAAGAAAATCGCAGCCTTAAAAGACAACAAGCAACTCCCCTTCCCCGACTTCCACGAGAAAGACATCTCCACATTCAAAGGTTCAATCGAGTACCCGCAGCCCGAGTCAACCCTGCGCCAGAGTGAAGACAAAAACAAAACTTAAAGATTAATTGTCACTAGAAGGTGTCATCCTCAGCGCAGCCGCTCGGACTCGCGCGGCGTAGTCGAAGGAGCCCATACCCGCCTGTCGCCACCACGAACCCAGATAGGAGTTCCCCGCGGCTCTCGAGCCCTTGCGGGACTATTCCGCCGAATCGCTCCGCGCCCACCACCTCAGAATCAAATGCGTCGGCCAGTAAACTACCACCGGCATCGCCACCAAATACGCCACCAAATAAACCCACCCCGGCACCAAATGCTGCTCGTGAAAAAACGGCCCACGCGCCCAGTTCACATCAAACTGCGGACGCCAAAAATAATTGATCGGAACCACCACCCATGCCGTCAGCGTCTGCAACTTCCATCCCCGCGAATCGTAACCAAGCTTCCGAATCGCCCACAACAACAGCGGCGGCGTCACCACATGAAATAAGCTGAGCCCGCGAATGAGCAGCGGCAGCCCCGGATCAAACATGTACTCAGTCCCGCCAACAAGATGCCGCCCAAGAACCAGCGCCCCCGCGAAATCCAAAATGTAAAGACTCTGAAACAACAGCAACCCGCTCGCCATCCACGAAAATATCAGCGGACTCTCCAGCCACAGTCCCAGTCCAATCAGCACATTCCCAATGTCGCAGAAGAAAAGAAAATTCTGCGCCCCATATTGCCGCCAATACACCGGAGCCCAAATCACCAGCCAAAGAGTCCATGCAACCTTCAGCCACAACGGCAATCGTCCCGCGATTCGATCCCCTATGTTCGAACTCATGGCGCGATTGTATGCCCCAAGTCGAATGCTTACGCCCGTCCATGCCCAACCGTAAGGCGTGAATGGCATCATCTGAACCTTTTAGCACCGAACTTTGCAGGGCATGTCGCGCGCAAACAAAATACACTCGCGAATTACCAGCGTAACTTGATGGCACTTACGCCAGTACCTACGATCATTCTGTATGGGTTACCAAGCTCTTCTCTTCTGTCCCGATGAAAAAACCGCTCGCACCGTGACGCAAGTCCTGAGCGAGCTTGAGTTCAACGTCGAGTCCTGCACGGAACCATTCGCTGCAGTCAAGAGGCTGATGGGCGAACACTTCGACGCCCTCGTGGTCGACTGCGATAACGAGCAGAATGCCACACTGTTATTCAAGAGCGCGCGCAGCTCGACGTCCAACCAGGCGTCGCTGGCCGTTGCCGTTGTGGAAGGTCAGGCCGGGGTGGCCAAGGCGTTTCGAATCGGCGCCAACCTGGTCCTGACCAAACCCATCAATGTCGAGCAAGCCAAAGGAACTCTCCGCGTTGCCCGCGGACTTCTTCGCAAAGCCGAGCCCGCGAAACCCGTTTCTTCCGCGACCCCGCAGCCTTCACCCGCGGCCCAGGCAATGCCTGCTTCTGTTCCGGCGGCGCGCCCCTCAACAACTCCAATTCCCGGGCCTCGGCCGATTCCTCAAGCCCCTCCGACTGCAAATAAGCCAATCGCAAATCTACCGCCGACTCCCAAAACTCCGGCACCTGCGCCCGCCGTTGTGGCGAGTTCAATTCCTCCATCTGTTGCCGACGATCCGATCGAAACCGGCGTCGCCGATACCAGGCCCGCGTCGCCGATCGCTACTCCCGCAGCGCCGCCGATTGTGACCGCAGCGTCGCCAGTCATTCCAGCGACTACTCATTCCGTTCCATCGAATCCAGGTTTCGGAAGCGCCGCTGCTACCGCGCCCGCTCTCGCGCCCATTGCACCCTCACACGAGATCGAACCATCCGCTCCGACGATGTCAGTTCCATCCAACACCACTGTCGTGCAACCGGCAGATTCCGTCGTCACCGAATCTACGGCTTCGACTGCCTCAAATTCTTCCTTCACCTTCGGAGGAGCGAACCTTCCCGCAGCATCGAGCGGTGTCGGCAAAAAACCTTTAATCGGAATCGCCGCAGCGGTTGTCGTCGCCGGCGCATTGTATTTCGGATGGACCCAATTCAAGGGAAACTCCACCGAGTCTTCAAACAACAGCAAGCCGACGGCCGCGCCGCAGATTACACCTCAAACGTCGAGTCCGTCCAGCCACCCCATCGCTTCCGCGGACGCTCCAGCGACACCCGCGCCAACCAACTCAGCGCCAGACTCGTCGATCCCGCAAAAACAATTGCCTACGCAATCGACGACGCCTGCTTCCGCTTCACCAACATCTAAGCCTGCAGCTAGTGATTCAGTTGACGCCTCGAGCATCGCGACCAACAAGGCTTCCTCTTCTTCACAACCCGCGTCCTCTGCGCTTGTTGTTCAAAGCGGCAAGAAGTTCGCAACCGGCGCCAAATCCACCGCTCTAGACGCCCAGGCTCCCAGCATGATCGGCATGACATCGCCTGACTCCGCTGCGCCCCTGAGCAATCTCGTCGGCCCTAATACCAACGTCGCCGCGCCCGTGCTGCAGACGATGAATGTCTCCCAGGGCGTCTCGCAAGGCCTGGTGATCAAGAAGGTTCAGCCGCAATATCCTTCGACCGCTCTCCAGTTGCACGTTGAAGGACAGGTCCAGCTCCTGGCGACCATCTCCAAGTCAGGAAACATCTCCGCCGTGAAGATTCTCAGCGGAGACGCACTGCTGACCAAAGCCGCCGTCGACGCTGTCAAGCAATGGAAGTACAAACCCTACCTCCTCAACGGCGAGCCCGTCGAAATTCAAACCCAGATCACCATGAACTTCAAGCTTCCTCACTAACTGGTAGTGGCGCAGTTTGCTTGTCATCCTTGAGCAAGCGTTCTTTGCGCAGCGAAGGATCTGAGCGAGCCGCGCGAAGTGTCGCGCTCTTTGCGACACCTTAATCGCGCGTTTCGCTCGCCTCCTTACCAAACGCACCACTGCCCGCTAACTCTTCACTTTGCCAGGATCCATCGCCGGAGCTCCGCCCTTACGCCATGCCGACGCATTCATACACTGAACCACCCCGTCCACGATTCGCGAAATTCCGTCTTTGAATTCTTCCGGATTCACAATTTCCCGCGCCGACGCCGCATCGGCCAGCGCCAGCGCATTCTCCAGGAAAGTCATCGCCGCATCTTTTTTCTCCTGCCCCGGCCGATCTCCGAACAGTCCTTCGATCGCATCCACCAACGTTGGGACAAACTCGATTCCCCGCAACAACTGACTCATGAAGTCCATACATCGCTCCTTGAAATACTTCGGTTCCATCATCACTTTCACTTCCACCACATCCGGTGCAGCGCAATCACCACGCTGATCGTCGCGCTCACCGCCGCGTTAACCATCCGGTTGTAAACGCTGTTGCGCAGGTCGTTGCGCTCCAGCACCGCCAACTTGTCTTCTGCGATCTTCATCCGCCCCGGTTGTGCCGCGCCCATCAGCGCCTCCATCTTGGTTTCCAACCGGACCAACTTGTCCAGAACTTCCCTCTGAAACTCGCTATCGATCAACCGCAACATCGAAAGCTCTTTTTCGGTCACTGCCATACTCGTCTCCCCTATAGCGGATAATCCACATGTAACGCCGCCGAATAACGCGAATAACGCGGCGGAGAAGAATTGTCATAAAGTCTCAAAAAATAATTTTGCGTTCGTGCCAGTCGCGGCAATGTGAACGCCTGCGTATTGAATCTCCCCAGCAGATTCCTGTCGTTCGCCACTCCCCAGCCGAAGTCATGTGCTCTGACCTCAATTCCGAAACCACCGGGCAGCGCTTCGCCTGCATCCACGTCCGCTGTGGTCGAACTCACATTCGTAATTTGCGCATCCGTCAGATCCGTCACGTAGTACGTTCCCACTTGGGTCGTCAGCAGGCGTACCGGCGTATCTTGCAACGTCACGGTGGTCGCACTCGCCCCATCCTGCATCCCCAGCAGCGTGGCCGCGTCATTGGCAAATTCGATGCTGTACCGTCCCCGGTCATCCGCCGGATCCCTCATCTCGATCGTGACCTTCCGCACGATCGCATCGAACACCGCACTTCGCGTCGGAGCGTTCACCGCAATAGCATCGCCTGGAAAAATATCCGCCGCCGCGCCCGGCAGAAAATCGCTCCAGGTCGTATACGTCCCGGACCACGCCGCGCCCACCGCATCGTCCAGAATCGCCAGCGCCGCATTCTCGCAATCGGTCTGCGTTCGCGCACCCGGAAGCTTCACCGTCCGTACGATTCCGCGCACGCCGTCGTCCGCTCCGCTCGCCAGGCTCGCCACACTCGCAGCATTCACCACGTCGGCCACTGCCCTCCCGGTCCCGCGATAACTGACAACAATCAGCGCATTCAACGGCGGCACATAAGCCGGATAGAAATCCAGTGACGTCGAACTCGCGATCAGACACTGCGCTCCATTCGAGAGCGATCCCACCAGTTGCGTCACGTAACTGGCGTTCGGCAGCGCCATTCGCACTTCCGCCAGCGAAATATGCGTAACAAACGTATACGCGATGCTGCACTGCATGCTCACGGCGTTCACCAACGCGTACGTGCAAAATCCCGGCGCACTTGAAATCACTCCGTCAAACAAAACCGTCGCCGGAGCCACCAGGGTCGCGGCGTTTGAGGGGTCGATGTCTTGGACTTCAAGCACCACCCTCACATCCGCCGCCACACCAGCCCCGCCCCATCCCGATCCCGCCGGATGCACCGACGAATGAAAGGTTTCTTCCGATCGATACACTTCCATCGAATACAGGAACGTGGTGAATACATACCGATGTCCCGCAGTAGTCGACATCGCCGTCCCTGCCGCCGCGCCGTTGATCAACGCCTGAATATTCGATCCTGTCCCCGATGGCGTAATCTGAAATCCCGCCAGACATCCCGCCGACGAAATCGCTCCCGCGTAAAGTCCGCCCAGTACTCCCTGCGACGCGCCGGTAAAACTCACATCGCCATGCTGCAACTCCAGCGCGCCCCCCAATTCGATCTGCTCTATAAACTTCACGCTAGTGTGCCCATCCACTCCCGTTCCGCCCGCGACCTGCAGTGTCTGCGCCACCACCGAAACCGCGGACGTCGGATCGTTTACTATCCACGTCGTGGCATCCAGCGTCGGACCCAGAAATTGCTCGTCGATCAACGCCGCCTTAGTTTGTACGAACGGTTTCTGCGAGAGATAAAAACGCAGGCCAAGCCCGTCTCCCACGAAATAGTCTCGGACGTATGCCTTCGGCTCATCCAAGCCGATCGCCGTAACATCGTTCACCAACTTCATCGGACTGATCAGCGTCAGCCCCTCCGGCAGGAAATTCGCATCGCTTTCATTCAGCGCATAACTCGACTCACCCACCGGAGCCAGAATCAGCGCCCCATTCATCGCCCGGTAACTCGCTCTCGCTGCCAGCGCAATTTCCCCCGCATGAAACGAAAACTTTTTCTGCGGATTCACCGCATACCCCGCCAGCGTATCCACACTCGGCACCGCGCTCGTATTAAAGAATCCCGGCAGCAAATCCTCCGCCAGTTGCGTCAAAGCCGCTCCCGCCGTCCGCTCCACAAACGCCGCCCGATTCGGCAGCGCCTTCTGATCCAGCAGGACCTCATCGCTCTCCGCCACAACGTTGTACCGGTAAAACGCCCCCTGTTCGCCTAGGCCGAGATGCTCCAACTCCGGCGCCTGGGTCAAGTATCCAGTGAATAAAAAGTTGCCGTTGCTCTTTGCGACCACCACGCGCGCACCCAACACCGGCGCCGTAAGTCCGCTGGCCCTTGGCACGAGGGCAAACTTGATCACCGCCGGCTGGTTAATCTTCCGCTCGATCGTTCCAGCCATCGTCAAGTCCAGCGCAGCCGTATAATCCACCGCACCCAAACCCTGCAAATTATCGATCGTAAGTTTCATAACAAAAGCCTTCCCCTGTGCCCCTCAGTGCCCTCTGTGTGAAATGGTTTTTGTCGCAAGTGTGAGGATGAAGCCTTCCCCGGAAGCCTCACTGAAGCGCCTAATACACTGCCGCCTGCACCGCCGGAAAATAACTGCGATAGCACAACACGCTCTGCCCATCATTCGGATCCACATCCGGCAGCGCCAGAAACGAGGCTCGCAACGCCATCGAAGCAATCCCCGACGCCTTATCCAAAACCGCCGCCTCTTCCCGCGAAAATTTCCCCGCCCCCGTTACTCCCAATCCCTTCGCCGCCACCCCTGGATTCGGGCTCAACCGCGGATAATAAAAACAAACCCGCCCTCCGCTTTCCTGCTCCGCCACAAACAGCGCCGACCACTCCTGAAAAAACGATCCTCCCTCGCGATCCACAAACGCCACCACAGCCTGCGTCGACGCACCCGACGCCGGCACTCCTCCCAGTAACGGCTGGGTCAACACCACCGACGTCGATGTCACCTCCGCCACTCGCCCGACGTTGAACGTCACCCGTCGCACATAATTCGCATCCTGATTCACCGCCGCCGCGCTGCTCACGTACGCCGCCGCAATTCCCGATCCCACAAATCCAATCTGCTGCTGATAATCCAAATCCACCGCCACCAAAGTCCCCGCCGGAAATAAATTCGCTATGCCAGATCCAAGAACGAGCACGCTGGCTGTCGATCCCGGAAGGACCGCCACCGCCGGTACGGGCGGTCCTCCCGAGGGAGCCGGCGTCGTTCCCGCCGGCGCGAGCACATTCATGTGCTCCGACCCGCCGGCAAGCGCCATCTGCAGCTTGCCCCATTGGCGGAAGTCAAACTCCACCCGCGCTTCCAGCGGTCCGCGAAATTGCGCCGCCGGCAGCGCCTTTGCACCCGACCTCACCACATCCGTCGGCGTGTCATACGAGCGCGCAAAGTTGTCGATCCATCCCAGATCCAGCCACGGCGCCGGTGGTGAATTCAGCGGGAACACCCCGCCCAATCCAGGATCGAAAATTGTGGGCGTCTCTGTCGTTCGCAGCACCGGCGCAAAATACGCCCGCATCTGCCGCGACACCGGAACCATCGCCGAACGTAACGGAGAAGTGCTCATAGCAACGTCACCTCCGAAAAGAAGTAAATAGTCAGCCGCGCCTTGCGCTCTACTCGCGCATCCTGGTGGCCTTCCGCGTCATCGGTCACGCCGCTTTTTATCCGCTCCGGAAACGACACGCGCCCCCAAAACAGGCCCGCCCCTTTTCCTTCGCTGAACGATGGTTGGCTCCAAAACACCTTTGTGCCTAAATCCGCAGTCGGCGATTGCGTATAGTCTTGTTGCTCCGTGCTCGGTGGCTGGCAGATGCTCAACAGTTCGCTATCGAGTTGACCGAGCGTCCGGCCGCGATCCACCATGCTTGCCACCGTGCCCAGCGTGTAATACGAAACCACAACGTTCAGGCTCATGAGCGCGCCATTGCCCGCGCCACCATCCACCACGTCAGCCTGTCCCCACTCGATATAAAATGCGTTCGGCTGCGGCTCGGCCGACGAGGGCGGTAAATTCTCCACCACCACCACCGCCGGAACCGTAGCCCCATTAATCGTCACCGTCCGCGCCGGATTCAGCGCCGCCAGCCTCTGCTGGAGCGCCAGAAAAAAACTGTCTTTCGCAAATTGCATAAGAACCTCATCTCTTAACTCGTAGCTGTTCATGTGAGAACAGCCGCCCTCGGCTGTTCTCCGGGCAAAGCCAGGCGCTTTTCAGCTAAGAGCTAAAGGCTAGGAGCTAAAAGCTGCTCTTCTCACTCGACAGCCGTCACCACATAGAAGCAAGCCGTCCCCGCGAAATTCTCTGTGATGACCATCTCCACATGAAACAAATCCGAGCCATACATCAGCCCCAACGCCGCGTTGAACAACGCCTCAGCCGTCCCTATCCCCAGCGTCTGCAACTGCGCATCAATCGCCGATGCCGGCAAGGTAAACTCAATCCTTCGCCGCGGGCCCAGGTTCCCGGTCGTCAACGCCCGCACCACCACCGGCGCAATCAAAACCTCCTGCACTCCCGGATCAACCAATCCCAGCTGTCCCGCCGCATCGCTGGACGTCGCCGTTGCCGGCAACAGTAAGCTGATCTGATCCCCGCCCAGCGCATACAACATCGCATTCGCCGCCCGCACCAACGCCGCCCCGCTAATTCCGCTCCCCATAAGTTCCCTCCCAACCTTTTAGACAGATCGCTCGCGATAAAACCGAAAACCGAAGGCCAACGACCAAAGACGAACGACCAACGACGGTTACACCGCTCCTACAAGCCCTTGAAAGCTACATACGGCGCCAGCAGCGTCTTCACCGTGTTGTCCACCAGCGCATCGCTGAAATATTCCAACCTCATCCGGTCCAGCTTCCCCGACTTCACATTCAGCCCCGGCGTGGTCTGCGCGTTTTTGACAATCTGCGCGCACGCCACCTGCACTGGCGTCGGAATCGGATTCCACCCCGCGTTGTAAACTACGTCCACTTCGTTAAAGAACAATCCCAGCGCGTTCACCGGAAACGTCAGCTCGCCGCTTGCCTGCCAAATGTCAATGCTCGTCGGCTCAATCGTCGTCCACGATCCCGGCAGCGCAAACACCAGCGCAAACTCCAGGCTCAACTCGGGAAACGGCCATTCCCCGCGCCGCGGAATCCCGTATCGCCCTTGCAACGAAACAATCGGCGTCGTCAGCGGAGCCACCGTCACTAGCGGCAAATAACTCAACCGCACCGTGTTCAATTCCGGCGGCATCTTCAACCGCTCCTCGTACTGATTCACTCCCAGCGTCACCCGCCGGCAGTGTGCATCGATGATGGCCGACGCCGCCGTCACCCATGACGGATCGGTCGTTGCCTCCAGCCCATAAGTCAAATAATCCGTAGTCTCGAGATAATTCATAGTTGAGTTCTCTCTTGCGAAACAAAATGTCATCGGCCGTCAGCCCGAAGTCGTCGGCAAATTCCAGCCAACGACCAACGACCAACGACCGACGACGGTTTCCTACCGCTGCACTTTCACCTCGTAGTGCGCAAAGTTCGCCCCCTTCACTACCGGAGCTCCAAACTTCACCACCACTTGCTGCTGCGTCAACGCGCCCGGCAATCCCAGCGTAAACACTCTCGGATTCGGGTCCTTCAGCCAGTGATACTCGATCAGGTCCTCGGTCACGATGTAAGCCGGCAGCACCGCGCCACCGCTTCCCACCACTCCCGTATATCCGACCGCCCACTCCGGAATCAGCGGCAACTCTCCTGCCTGTGTCGTCAACGCCTTCACTCGCAGTCCGGCATTGATCTCCACCGTGTTGAGAATTACGTTGAACTCCGCCTTCATCTCCCGGTCGATCAAGTCCAACAGCACCGGATTGGCATAAATCGCGGTTGGACGCACCTGATATCCGGAATTCGATACCATCGATGCAATCGTTCCCTTGATTCCGTCCACGATGCTCGCCGTGGTCCCAATCGTTGTCGTATTTCCCCCCGCCTCGATCTGTCCGATTACGCCGAAATATTGCGGCGTGGTCGGAACGCTCAGCGAAGTGTCGGTGCCGTTCCACAGCGCCACGTCGTGCGTGCGCAATAGTCCGTCCACCGCATCGGCCAGGTCTTTCGCTTGCAAGTAAGCAAACTGGCTCTGCTGCGCCGTCACTTCCAGGTCGAACAGGTTGTAATTGATCTGTGAAACCAGCGCCTTCAAAGGTACCGACAACTCCACCCGATTCGGCGCCTGCACCGTTGGGACGATGTTGCGCGGATCCATAAAAGCCTGCGCCGCCGTCGGCGCCGCGATCGCGATCTCCTCAAAAAACCGCGAAGGATGCCCGGTCGCCGGAACCTGCTTGATCCGCTGCCCGAACGCCCCGCGCCGCCTCACTATGTCAAAAATTTCGGTCTGGTAGCGATCAATTTCAATCGCGCCCGGCCCCAGAAAATCCGCTGCCGCCATCAAATCCAAAAACTGTCCTCTCATTTTGTCTCCTCTTCTGATTTGTCCAACACGTGAAATTTTGATTCCGCTGTTCCGTATTCCTTGCCATCCTGAGCATTCGCTTGCTCAATGACCCAGAGCGTTCCTTCGCTCTGTCATCCTGAGCAAAGGAGTGGCTTCACGAAGTGAAGCAACTCCGCAGTCGAGGACCCCGTGCTCGCCAGCACTATCACCCGCCGAGCAAGGAGTTCCTACCACCAGCCCACGCAACAACCCCAAAAAACAAAAGGCACGACATAAGTCGTGCCTCTCCCGCTTCGCCCAGCAAGCCCTACTCGATCATCCCAGCCCGCGCCAATTCCGCCTTCACCGCAATCCGTTGCTCCACGCTCAAACTTTGCAGCGTCTTGTTCAGCACTTCTTTCTCGATCCGCTCGCCTCCCATCTCCGTCCCGCCCTTGGCCAGAATCGCCGACACCATCGGCGGCAGCGTCTTTCGCGTAAGCCGAGCTGCCTGCGCCTTCAAGTCGGCATTCGATTTCTCCAACTCTGCCAGCCTCTGCTGCAACTCACGTCCCTCGCCGCCGCGTTCCGGCTCGTACGACGCATGCTCATCCACCGCCGCGACAATCCGATCGACTTTCGCGTTCAGCGCCTCCTGCTGTGCATCTAATCGCCCCAACACGCGATCCAACGATTCAGCCGCATTCGCCAGCCGTTCCGCCGTCGCCGTCAACTGCTGCACCATCTCTTCATTCATGTGTTTTATCCTCCGAACAATTCCCACTGTGATCTCTGCGCCCTCTGTGTTAAAGATTTTGGTTCAAGATTTCTTTCCCTCGGTACCCGGTACTCGCTAACCCAACCCAATCCAGGTATCCGGATACGCCGCCTTGTCCCTACGCAAAACCGCCGCCCCCGTGAACGTAACTTTCTTCAGTGTCCACACTCGCGCCCGCCGATCCACGATTTCAACGTCCGCTACTTCATACGACATTCCCAACTCGCGGCGAACCGCCGTGCTCGCCTGGGCCACGACCGAACCGACTCGCGTTTCCTGCTCCTCCATCGCCAGCTTCCGAATGCGCAGCACCGCCGTCGACACCGACGACCTCCAACTCGTCGTCATCGCCAGCGCCCGCAACCACGATCCGCCCGTCTCGCCCACCGCCTGCAGCTCCGCGCCTCTGACGGCCGGCTTCTTCAGCCTCATCCCGCTTTTCCCCGACTCCGCAATCTCTTCCACCACATCGGGAAAATCCCTGGCGTACAAAAACCCGCTGATCTCGAGGTTCTTCCCCACTACCTCGGCCTGCGTAATCACACCCACCTTGCGCCGCGCATCGTGCCGGTCATACGACGGCGCATAATCCAGCGCCATCCCCATCAACGACGGCAATGCCTGCTCCGCCGCCTTCTTGGTCAACACCACCCGCCGCCCGTTCGATCCCGATGGCGCTCTCGTCGACGGCACATCGACCACCGTCAATACTCCCCGAAACATCGTCCGGTTCGGATGCCCCACCACCTCCGGCATCTCCACCGCCATGCTTTCCAGTTCCATCATTTCGCTCCCTCGGTCGCCCTTGCGCGCGCCCCGTCCTTAGTTTCTGCGTTGGTTGCGGACATTCGCGTGCTCCCAGGTGTCCTCTGTGTTCCTCTGTGTTTAAGGCTTTGCTTCCGCCTCCAAATCCCCCAACCCCCTCATCCTCCTCACCTCATTCACTGTAAGCACTCCGGTCTGCAACAAAATCTGCTGTATCTGCGCTTCTTCCATCGGATCGGTCGTCTCCAGATCGGCAAACACAAACTCCAAATCTCTCCATCCCAATTTTTTTCCGATCGCGTCCCTCGTCAAATATTCCGCCAGCAACCGCGCCGTCGGAACAATCGCCTGCCGGAACGCCAGGTCGTTCATCTCCTGCGCCGTCGATCGATTCACATCCCTTTCCACTCCCAGATAGAACGGAGGCAAATCGAACGCACACGCAATCACCCGCAACAAAAATTCCTGCCACTGCAATCGCAAGTCCGCATCCGTGCCGCCGCCAAACCGCAGCACCTCCGGCTTGCTCTCCGCCGAAAGAATGGGCACCTTGCCGGTTCCCTCAATCTCATCCTGCCACCACCGGATCAGCCGCTCATGGTGCTCCGGCGTCAAGTCCTGCAGCCACAGCGCGTACTGCACCACGCTGTTCGAAGCCAGCCGCGACGCATACCGGTGCGCTCCCAAGAACGCATTCACCGTCTCAAACGCCACCTCCAATCGCCCCAACCCAAACGGCGTGTGGGTCCGCGGATTCAACCGTATGTACATCAACTCGTCGTCATCCAGCTTGATCTGCGAATCCGCGCCCGACTGATTGTTCACCTGCAAATACCGCTGCCCCGTCGGCGATCCATCCCAATCCAAATTCATCCGGATCGATGCACCATCCACCGGCCACAACACCAACGGCATGACCCCTGCCTGTGTGGGCGCAGCCCCATTCATCCCTCCCGCCGGGCGCAGCCAGTCGCCTTGCTCCCACCCCGGATTCAACTGCACCTCGATCGCTCCATACCCACCGACAATAATGTCCTCAAGCACCTGCTCCGCCAGTGATCGAAACGAATCATCCGGATTCGGCGCATTGAAGTTGTCGGTCAGTATCCGAATCCGCGCCGTCCCATCCGGAATCTCCGCCAGCGACAGCCCCGCTCGCGGCTGCACTCGCCATCGCATCCCAGCAATCAGATCCTTGATGCAGTTGATCGCCCGCCGCGCAATCGGCGTCTCCGAAAATCTCCGCAAGTTATACGGCGTAGGCTTCGGCATCGCGTCGTTGAGCGGACCATACGAGTTAAAGATCGACGGCAGCGCCGATGTCCGCCGCCGCTTCACCAGGCTCTGGTCCGACAGCCCCGCGGCAAACATCCCGCTCGTCAGCGCATTCAAGATCTTGCTGGAAGAAGACACTCCCGCCATCCGGCGCAAAGCGCCGCGCAACGTTTCAGTAATTTTCATGATGTTTTATTCCGCTGTCCGTCGAGCGCAGCTCGACATGTTTATGTGGCGCGGGCGCCCTCGCCCGCGAACTGTGTCCCCAGGAACAAATGGTGCTCGACAAAAAAGCCCCGCCGCAGCGGAGCTTGCTTCTTTTTGTTTACCAAATCAATTTCGTATTCAGGGCATCGTGCTGAATACCCAAAACATCGCCGTTCCGATGCATGAGAGAGCAATGGGCACGATAAGTCGAGGTCTTCCGAGAAAACTAAAAACCAGTGCTGCCAAAAGAGTGCGAACTGCTAGCCGCTCCCATCCCTCAGCCCATCGAACCTGGTGACCTACTCCCACTCCGCTCGCCCAATCGGCCGTCGGCATAAGTAAACCCCGCACAGGCCACGCCAAGACTGCAAGCGAGGCCAAGGCCAGCGCCGCAACCGTAAAACGCCGACGCCAAGACGGCGATTCTTTCCGCAAGTTCGTCCAATAGAAAAACCAGCTATAGAGCAGGCCGACCGGCGCAAGCAGGACGAAAATAGTAATGACAACATTCTCGAACGGCCTCACGCCCTCAACTCCCGCCTCACCCTTTCCGCAATCTCCGGCATATCAGCCGCCACCGCAATACTGATGCCTTCCTCCTTCATCATGTCTAGGGCGAATCCCACCTCTGCTCGCCCGCGCTCCAAATCGTCATCAATCACAGCCGTCAAAAACGGCATTCCGTCCATCTTCTTCCTAAGGATCGGCAAAACCTTTGGATACCTCGACGCAAGCATCACCGCGTCCGTTACGTTCGCCTTCAACGACAAGGCGTGGAACATCTTGATCTCGTCGATGTCGCCTTTCACCCGATACGCGAACTCAAACGTCACGGGATCGCCGATCTTCGTATAATCAGCCAGGTGAACCGGAAGCAGAAGATCCAATATGCCTTCCTGCTTAAATGCATCCCGCATCTTCCCCAGAATCTTTTGCCGCGCGCTCAACTCCCGCACAACACCCGCACGGCTTTCTTCCAGATACCGTGTCGCAGTGAGCCCGATCTCAACCGCCGGATCCTCCGCCCAGCAAGTATTCACGGGCGACAACTGGATGACGTTCGAGAACGAGTCTTCCATTTTCTTACTCCACGTTGCCCAGTCCTTCAATTCCACCACGTCCCTGCGTAACTCCTGCTCCAGCGCCTCCAGCATCTCCACATCCACCTGCGGATCCATGCACTTGACTCTCCGCCAGTCTTTCGTAAACCGCACATCGGCGAACCCGCTGCCGTTCGATCCAGGCTCCACCATCACCACTCCGATATTGACGAACTCGTTCTTCACTGCGTCCGGCACATACCGCAGCAGAAAAAACTCGAGCTTTCTTTTGTCCGTCATGACTCTTCACCGGGACCGTCTTCCTCTGTGTCCCCAGTGTCCTCCGTGTTAACTATTTTGCTCTCAATGCTCCACCCAGCCCGGAAACGGTCTCCGCGGCGACGTCCGAAATGCCTCAATCAACTCCCGTACCGTCCCCCGCCGCGCAATCAGCGCTCGCGCCAACTTCTCTAAGTCCTCCCACCCCCCCCCATACCCCTCCGGAGGAATTTCCCCCGCCAGTCCCCACACCACTTCCTCTTCCATCTTCTCGATCCGCGAAAGCCACGGCTCAAAGGACTCCCACCCCCGCACGCGTTCATACACTTCATTCCGCGCATACACTCCGCGCAGCGGATAATCCGGGAACGTCCACTCCCCCGCGTTGAAGCAGTATCCCTGGTCGATAAACGACGCCGTATATTTCTTCTCCCGCAACTTCCTCCAGAACGCCGCCTGCCTCCCGTTCGCGTTTCCCGTCCACTTATCGACGACCAACATTCCCGCGAATGTTTCCAGGTTTCGCACCAGCCCCAGCATCTCAGCCGGGATGTAATCAAACACCTGCCCCTCTAGCGGACTCACCACATATCTCGACCCGAATTGTAGTCCCGCCTCGCACCGGATCGTATTGTGCGCGAGCTGCACATGCAACTCCGCCGTATGTTCCACCAGCCACTGGTCCACTTCCACAACTGCCGTAATCGGCACAGGAAGCCCCACCCGTTCCGCCAATCGCGTCGCCAACATCTCATTTGCCAGCACCCGCAAATGCTGCGGATTATTGCGGAACTTCACCACGTAATAGTGCCCATCGGAGCAGCGCATCAAATGCCCCTGCGCCCCGCCCCGCATCCTCCGTACGTGTTGGACCGCTTCCACCAATATGAAGTCTCAAATGCGGCGCGCGTGCCCTCGCCCGCGAAGTGCCAAAGGCACTCCCACCACGAAGCCCGCCATCATACCCCAACCGCATCCATTAAAGCTGTGACGGATGAACATCCTCGTCGAAAATCTGACCCCTGACCACCGCTCACTGACCACTGCCTTCCTCACTGCACCTCCAAACTCCCCAACACTACCGGCCGCCTCCTGATCACCCTGCCCGCATCCTCGCGTCGCACCGCCATCGCCACCGCCATGGCCATCACGCAATCGTCATGCGCCCCTTCCGCCGCCGCCGGATTCCCATCGTTCCGGCGCACGAACGTCCTCATCTCGCCCAGCAATCGCAAACTGTGAAACAGTCCCGGCTCGGCCACCAGTACCGCCGCCAGATTCTCAATCATCGCCGGACGGCTCGCCGCCGACGTCAACCACCCCACCTGCCCATCCTGCTCGAACAAATTTTCATACCGCAAGTCCCGCAGATGCGCCAACACGCCGTATCCATGATTATTCCGCTCGACCGCGATCAGCGCGTCTCCAAACTTCTTCCCCAGCGACGCAACCCGTCGCGCCAATTCATACGGAGGAAAATGCCCATGCAACTCCGCGCATTGCAATCCAAAATTGCGTTCAATCACCTGCGCGCACGCATAGTCCCCATCCGACCCGCCGCCCGCCGCATCCACTCCAATAATGTATTGCCGCTGTCCCGGCGGAAACCACACCAGCAATCTTCCGTTGTCCTGCGACTCGACAGCCTTCTCCGCCTTCGCCACTGCCTGGTCCACTGACGGCATGTCAAAGACGCATTCTCCCGAGGCCAGAAAGCACGATACCGGATCCTCCGCATACTCCTGCGTCGCCAGGTC
>Ga0210410_10000518_pt1 | contig 42755 bp, 46 predicted proteins | sample IncBWC4MmetaG_FD_161058 | JGI IMG/M metagenome (GOLD analysis project Ga0210410, IMG submission 161058) | Forest soil microbial communities from Barre Woods Harvard Forest LTER site, Petersham, Massachusetts, United States - Inc-BW-C-4-M | ecosystem: Environmental > Terrestrial > Soil >...
ATCGTGCTCGGGCCGACCGACGAGCAGCTGCAGCGCATCTTCCACCTCAAGCGCAGCCTCGTGACGCTGCGGCGCATCATCACCCCGCAGCGCGACCTCGCCGCGCGCACGATCGACGACATCGCCGAGCTGCCCGGCCTCGACCCCGGCACGCGCGACTACTTCCGCGACGTCTACGACCATCTGATCCGCCTGTCCGACATGGTCGACTCCTACCGCGACCTGCTGACCGGCGCGATGGACGTCTACCTGTCGACCGTCTCCAACCGCACGAACGTCGTGATGAAGCAGCTCACGCTCGTCGCGACGATCTTCCTGCCGATCACCGCGCTGACCGGCTTCTTCGGCCAGAACTTCGGCTGGCTCGTCCTCCACATCCGCTCGCAGTGGGCGTTCATGGTCTTCGGCGTCGGTGGGATCGTCCTCTCCTCGGCGCTGCTGTTCGTCTGGTTCCATCGCAGCCGCTTCCTCGACTGACCCGCGCCGCGGCGCCCGGAGCTGGATGGGCGACCCTCCTCGCACAGGTACGATCCGCCCTCCACCATGCCGTCGAACTGCGAAGAGGTGCCGTGTGGCTGTTGACGTGAGCCGGGTCGCGAGCGTCGCGACCGAACCGGGGGATCTCCCGGCGACGATGACCGCGTGGGTGATCCGCGAGGAGCGCCTGGGCGAGCCGGTCGACGCCTTCCAGCTGGAGGAGATCGAGACGCCGCAGCCGGGCGCCTTCGAGGTCGTCGTGCGCGTCATGGCCGCGGGCGTCAACTTCAACAACGTGTGGGCGGCGCTCGGCGAGCCGGTGTCCGTCATGCGCTACGGCGACCACCCGCAGTACGGGCACCACATCGGCGGCTCCGACGCGTCCGGCATCGTCTGGAAGGTCGGCGAGGGCGTCACCCGCTGGCAGCCCGGCGACGAGGTCGTGATCCACTGCAACCAGGCCTCCTACGAGGATCCCGAGGTCCACGGGCTCGACCCGCTCGCCGCGCCCTCGCAGAAGATCTGGGGCTACGAGACGACGTGGGGCTCGTTCGCGCAGTTCACGAAGGTGCAGGCCCAGCAGCTGCTGCCGAAGCCGGCGCACCTGTCGTGGGAGGAGGCCGCCTCCTACGGCCTCACGTACTTCACCGCCTACCGGATGCTGATGGACCAGGCGAAGCTCCAGCCGGGCCACCGCGTGCTGATCTGGGGCGCCGCCGGCGGCCTGGGCGTGTTCGCCACCCAGCTGTGCAAGATCGCCGGCGCGCAGTCGGTCGGCGTCGTCTCGTCCGCTGAGAAGGGCGGGCTGATCGAGCAGCTCGGCGCCGTCGGCTTCATCGACCGCAACGAGTTCACGGGCATGATGCGCCGCGGCGGCGAGTCGCCCGAGGAGGAGAAGGCGCGCTTCAAGGAGTCGCGGCGCTTCTGCAAGGCGGTCGAGGAGCGCCTGGGCGGCGCGCCCGACATCGTCTTCGAGCACGTCGGCAGAGCGACGTTCCCGACCTCGGTGCTGTGCGTCAAGCCGTTCGGGAAGGTCGTCATCTGCGGCGCGACGTCGGGCTACCAGCTCGACTTCGACGTGCGCTACCTGTGGATGCGCCAGAAGCAGATCATCGGCTCCCACTTCGCGAACGCGTGGGAGGCGACGAAGGCGAACGAGCTGATCGAGCAGTCGCTGATCCGGCCGGTGCTGTGGCAGACGATGGGCTTCGAGAAGGTCGCGGACGCCCACCAGCTGCTGCGCGACAACAAGCACCTCGGCAAGATCGCGATCCTCGTCGGCGCCACCGCCGAGGGGCAGGGCAAGACGGCCGACGGCCCCGGTGCGATCCGGGCGGAGGTCGGGGCGTAGGTTCTCAACGCCGATCGATTAGGATCTCGCCCATGGCCGGAGTCGTCCACATCCCCTGGTACGCGACGCTCTTCCGCGGCGACGCGTTCGCCGACGCGGTGAGCGAGGTCGCGGCCGCGTCGATCCGCTACGGCGCGACGCAGTACCGCGTCCACCGCTCGCGCGAGGACCGCTACAGAATCCTGCAGATGGTCTGGTTCGAGTCGAGACTCGCGTGGGAGCGCTACTGGGAAGGGCCGGAGATGACCGCCCTGCGCACCAACTACAGCGGCAGGTACCAGGTGCCGGTCGTCTACGCCTGGCACGACGAGCTGGCGCAGGACGTGCTCCAGCCCGACGCGGCCGCCGCCGCGCCGGCCGCCGTCTGACGGCCGCTCAGGCGCTGCCGTCGAACGCACCCTCGGCCCGCAGCGCGAGCTCCAGCTCGAAGCGCCGCTGCGGGTCGTCGAGCGCGTCGCCGAACAGCTCGCGCAGTTGCGCGAGGCGATAGCGGACCGTCTGCGGGTGGACGTGGAGGCGCTCCGCCACGACCTGCAGGCGCCCCTGTGCGGCGAGCCAGGCGACGAGCGTCGCCGTCAGCCGCGCGCGCGGGCCGGCCGCGAGCACGGCGAGCGGCGCGAGCCGCGCGCGCACGAGCTCCTGCGTGAGCCGGCGGTCGCTGCGCAGCAGCAGCGCGGTCGTGTGCTCGACCGCCTCGAGCACGCCGTAGGCGGGCGCGGCCCCCTCGGCTGCGAGCTCGAGCACCGCACGGGCGCGCGCGAGGCTGAGCGCCGCGTCGCCCCACGCGACCGGCGGGCCGAGCGCGGCGACGTGCCGCGTCCCGACCGCGTGCTGGAGCTGCGCACGCAGCCCGGCGCGCTCCGGGTCCGGCAGCAGCGCGCAGACGACGTCGCCGACCGTGTCGGCGATCGCGTCGGCCGGAAGCCGCGGGACGGTCCGCTCGCCGTCCGTCTCGGGGAACGCGAACGCCGCCAGCGTCGCGGGCAGCCGCCACTGCGCCGCGCGCGCGACCTCCTCGACGTCGAGCGGATCGGCGGGCGGGTCGCGCAACAGCAGGCGCGCGAGCCGCTGGCGCTGTGCGCGTCGCTCGCCCGCGGCCGCCGACTGCTCGAGCGCGTAGCCCTCCGCGGACTTCGCCGACAGCTCGTCGATGTAGGCGAAGATCGACTCCGCCAGCAGGTAGAGCGTCGTCGGCTCGAGCCCTGCCGCGACGCCGCCGGCGGAGAAGCGCCGCCAGGCGACGCGCGCGCCGACGCGGTAGGCCGCGAGCAGCACGTCGAGGCTGCGACCGGCGCGCACCTCGCCACGGCCGAGGTCGACGTACACGCGCGAGCGCGGCATCTGCCCGCCGGCCTCGATCCCGTCGAGGAACTGGCGCAGCGCCTCCTCCACCCCGACGACGAGGCCGCGGCCGAATGGGCCCTCCAACGGCCGCGCGTAAGCAGGCACCTCGACGCGGATCGCGGCAATGATCTCGCGTGCGAGGTCGGGCAGCTGCGGGCGCATCGCCGCGACCGCGGCCGGCGGCAGCCGCCGCCATGGGCGGGGATCGAAGGCTTCGGGCGGAACGTCGGCCATTCTTGTGGAAAAGCTACAACTATTCGCAGTCGAGACGTTGCCCGCAGCTGAGGACAAGCGGCGGTTTGCATCGTAGGCTCCAAAACCATGACCCGCGCCCACCGCATCTCCAACCTCGTCGCCGTCGCCCTCCCGTTCGTCGTGTTCCTCGGCTCGATCGTGCTGCTGTGGAACAAGGCGGTCGACTGGACCGACCTCGCGATCTTCGCGCTCATGTACGCGATCACCGGCTTCGGCATCACGATCGGCTACCACCGCCTCTTCACGCACCGCGCGTTCGAGACGTCGACGCCCGTGCGCGTGCTGCTCGCGATCTGCGGCTCGATGGCCGTCGAGGGCGACGTCATCACGTGGGTCTCCGATCACCGCAAGCATCACGCCTTCGCCGACGAGGACGGCGATCCGCACAGCCCGCACGTCGACCGCGGCCCGGGCCTCAAGGGCGCGCTCCACGGCCTCTGGCACGCGCACGTCGGCTGGATGCTCGGCGACAACACGCACGGCCGCGCCTCCGCGCGCCGCTACGCGCCGGACCTGATCGACGACAAGCCCATCCGCTGGGTCAGCCGCACGTTCCTCTTCTGGGTCGCGCTGACGCTCTTCATCCCGTTCGCGCTCGGCTTCGTGCTGAGCGGCTTCTCGCTCGTCGGCGGCCTGCTGGGGCTCGTGTGGGGCGGCTTCGTGCGGATCTTCCTGCTGCACCACATGACGTGGTCGATCAACTCCGTCTGCCACTTCTTCGGTGCGCGGCGCTTCGACACCGAGGACGAGTCGCGCAACGTCTTCTGGCTCGCGCTGCCGTCGCTCGGCGAGGCGTGGCACCACAACCACCATGCCTTCCCGACGTCCGCCTTCCACGGGCTGCGCCCGCTCGAGAAGCTCGCCGACCCGAGCGGCCTCGTGATCACCGGGATGGAGAAGACCGGCCTCGTCTGGAACGTCGTGCGCGTGAGCCCGGACCGCCAGGCGAGAAAGGCGCTCGTCGGCGTCGCGTAGGGCGCCGCCGAGCGGAGCGGTACGGCGCGCGCACCGCTCCGACGCCTGATCTGACGCGTTCCCTACGTTGTCGTGCCCGCGCGTCCCCGCCCACCGCTGCTGCTCGCCCTCGCCCTGGTGCTGCTCGGCGCCGCGCCGGCGGCCGCGGGCGGACTCGTCCAGCTCGACGGCGCGGTGCTGCGCTTCACGGCCGACGACGTCGAGCCGAGCAACGTCACGATCGACGAGGTCGGCGGCGTGCTGACGCTCGACGACGACGCGAGCCGCATGACCGCCGGCGCCGGCTGCACGGCGAGCGCCGACGGCTACCACGTCGAATGCCCCGGCACCGGCGTCGAGCGGATCGAGGTGAGACTCGGGCTGCTCGGCAGCGACGTGCGGATCCGCGCCGACCTGCCGGCGCACATTCAGGGCGGCCCGGGCGACGACCTGCTCGTCGGCGGTCCGGCGAACGACGTGATCGACGGCGGAGGCGGCCAGGACATCATCGCCGGCGGGGGCGGCGCGGACGTGCTGAGCGGCGGCCCCGGCCAGGATCTCGTCACGTACGTGGACCAGATCGCGAGCGACGGCACGCTGCTGCCGCGGCGAAGCCCGATTCGCGCCGCGATCGGGCGGCCCGGCTGGAGCGGCGCCCCCGGCGAGGGCGACACCATCAAGGGCGACGTCGAGCAGCTCCAGGGCGGCGCGGGCAACGACACCTTCTGGCTGCGCGACGGGCGCTCGACCGAGGTCGCGTGCGGTGCCGGTCACGACACCGTCGTCGCCGATCCACGCGACGTGATCGACACCGACTGCGAGAGCGCGCGCGTCGCCCCGCAGCGCGGCGGCGCTCGCATGACCGTCCCGACGCTGCCGTTCCCGTTCCCCGGCGGCGGCGACCGCGGCCGCAGCGCGATCTCCGTCGAGCCGCCGCTGCCGCTGCAGCGCGGCGCGATCGTGCTGCGCGTGAGCTGCCCCGCCGGCCTCGGCCTGCTGGCGCTCGTGCCGTCGCAGCCGTGCAGCGGGCGCGTGCGCTTCACACGCTTCGACGGCTTCGCGATGGGCACGCGGCGCGTCACGATCCCGCGCGGCGGGGCGGTCACCGTGCGCCTGCAGCTCACCAGCTCGCGCGCGCTCGCGCGCCGCGCGTCGGGCCTCTCCGTCACCGCGACCGCTGCCCCGGACTGGGGGCACGTCCAGCGAGACCTGCGCTTCACCGTCCGCGGCTGAGGCGCCGGCTCAGCCCTGCTCGAGCGGGGCCATGGTGAGCCCCGCGTCGCGGAGCTGCTCCCAGTACAGCTCGGCCGGCTCCTGCTGGCCCGTCCATACGATCGCCTGGCCGGTGTGGTGGATGCGGTCGGCGTGGGCATAGCCCGCATCGAGGGTCACGCCGGGGATGAAGCGCGCGAGCGTGTGGGCGACGTGGTCGAACGTGTTGTGGTCGTCGTTGCGGACGATCACGCGCCATTGGCCGCCCAGGCCATCGCCGGACCCGCCCACCCCCTTCACGCGCGGCCGCTCGATCGTCTGCGTCATCGCCCGCAAGATACCGCTGCGCGCGAATTCGGCTACGCCCGGTGGACGTCTGCGGTGCGCTTGCGCCAGTAACGCTCGAGCCCGAGGTAGATGTGCTCGGGCGGCACAGCCGCGGCATAGGCCGCGCGCAGCAGGCGGTCCCCGGTGCGGTCGACGCGATCTCTGACGGCGGCGACCACGGTGGCCTGGGCGGCGCCTCGCGTCAGATCCGCGAGCTCGTGCAGCGAGGCGCGGGCCGCGTCGAGCTGCTCCTCCACCTCGTCGACCGCGCCGAAGTGCGTGAGCGCGAGGCCGCTCGGCTGCCACGCGGCGATCAGGTCGAGCGAGCGATCCCACGCCTCGACGTCGATGTCGGGCGGCGGCGTCGGCGCGATCGTCACGTGCGCGGGCGGGATCCGCACGCCCGCCATGTCGCCGACGAACGCGCGGCCGCTCTCCTCATGCAGGTAGGCGACGTGGTGCGAGGCGTGTCCGGGCGTGTAGGCCACGCGGACGCCCCCGGCGAGCGGGAGCGTCTCGCCGCCCGCGAGCACATGGACGCGCTCGGACGGGACCGGCAGCACCTCACCCCACAGCGCCCGCATGTTGTCCTCGCCGTAGAGGCGCCCGGCGCTCGCGAGCAGCTTCGAGGGATCGATCAGGTGCGGCGCGCCGCGCTCGTGCACGTAGACCTCGAGGTCGGGCCAGCGCCGCACGAGGGCGCCCGTCGCGCCCGCGTGGTCGAGGTGGATGTGCGTCAGCAGCAGCGCGCGCGGGCGCCGGGCCCCGAGCGCGGCGAGCAGGTTCGCCACGCTCGACTCCGGGCCGGGATCGACGAGCACGTCGCCGACGCGCCAACAGCAGATGACGCGATCGAGCCCGCGAAAGCGGACGTCGATCGGCTCGACCGAGTGCTGAGGTGCGTGACCTTCCACGTATTCGAACCCTACAATCGAGGCGATGAGCGACGCGTCCCGGTCCCCCCACCGTCTGCCGGAGCCCGATCGTCCGTGGATGATGCGGACGTACGCCGGCCATTCGACCGCCGAGAAGTCGAACGAGCTCTACCGCGGCAACCTCGCGAAGGGTCAGACGGGCCTCTCGATCGCGTTCGACCTGCCGACGCAGACGGGCTACGACGCCGACCACGAGCTGGCGCGCGGCGAGGTCGGCAAGGTCGGCGTTCCGGTCGCGCACAAGGGCGACATGAAGGCGCTGCTCAGAGGGATCCCGCTCGACCAGATGAACACGTCGATGACGATCAACGCGACCGCCGCCTGGCTGCTCGCGCTCTACATCGTCACCGCAGAGGACCAGGGCGTCGCGCCCGAGCAGCTCCAGGGCACGACCCAGAACGACATCATCAAGGAGTACCTGAGCCGAGGCACGTACGCCTTCCCGCCCGGCCCGTCGATGCGGCTGATCGCCGACATGGTCGCCTATACCGTCGAGCGCGTCCCGAAGTGGAACCCGATCAACGTCTGCTCCTACCACCTGCAGGAGGCGGGCGCGACGCCGGTCCAGGAGATCGCCTACGCGATGTCGACCGCGATCGCAGTGCTCGACGCGGTGCGCGAGCGGGTGCCGGCCGAGCACATGGGCAAGGTCTTCAGCCGCATCTCGTTCTTCGTCAACGCCGGCGTGCGCTTCGTCGAGGAGCACGCGAAGCTGCGCGCGATGGGCATCCTGTGGGACGAGCTGGGGCTGAGCCGATACTCGGTCGAGGACCCCAAGCAGCGCCGCTTCCGCTACGGCGTGCAGGTCAACTCGCTCGGCCTCACCGAGGCCCAGCCGGAGAACAACGTCCAGCGGATCGTGCTCGAGGCGCTGGCCGTGACGCTGGGCCGCGACGCGCGCGCCCGCGCGGTCCAGCTTCCGGCGTGGAACGAGGCGCTCGGCCTGCCGCGGCCGTGGGACCAGCAGTGGGCGCTGCGCCTCCAGCAGGTGCTCGCCTACGAGACGGACCTGCTCGAGTACCCGGACATCTTCGAGGGCTCCGTCGTGATGGACGGGCTCGTGAGCGAGCTGCTCGCGGGCGCGCGCGCCGAGATGGCGATCGTCGCCGAGCACGGCGGCGCGGTCGAGGCGGTCCCGTACATGAAGGCCGCGCTGGTCGAGTCCCACCGCGAGCGGATCCGCCGCATCGAGGCCGGCGAGCAGAAGGTCGTCGGCCAGAACGTCTACACCGAGACGGAGCCGTCGCCCCTGACCGCCGACGGCGACGGCGGGATCCTGGTGGTCGACCCGGAGGTCGAGCAGCACCAGAAGGATGCGCTCGACGCCTGGCGCGCCGGCCGCGACCAGGGTGCGGTCGACGCGGCACTCGCCGAGCTGGAGCGCGTCGCGCGGTCGGACGAGAACGTGATGGACGCGACGATCGCCGCCGCCCGCGCCGGCGTCACGACGGGCGAGTGGGCCGCCGCGCTGCGCGACGTGTTCGGCTCCTACCGCGGCCCGACCGGCGTCGGCGAGGCGGCCGCGATCGGCAGCGACTCGCTGGAGGAGATCCGCGACGAGGTCGAGCGCGTGTCCGAGGGCCTCGGCCGCCGGCTGAAGATCCTCGTCGGCAAGCCCGGCCTCGACGGCCACTCCAACGGCGCCGAGCAGATCGCCGTCGCCGCGCGCGACGCGGGCATGGAGGTCGTCTACGAGGGGATCCGCCTGACGCCGGCGCAGATCGCCGCCAGCGCGCTGCAGGAGGGCGTCCACGTGGTCGGGCTGTCGATCCTGTCGGGCTCGCACCGCGAGCTGATCCCGAGCGTGATCGAGGCGCTGCGCGAGGCCGGCGTCGGCGACGTGCCGATCGTCGTCGGCGGGATCATCCCCGTCGCGGACGAGGCGCCGCTGAAGGAGGCCGGCGTCGCCGCGGTCTACACGCCGAAGGACTTCGACATCACGCGCATCATGCGCGACGTGGTGGCGTTGGTGGCCGAGCGAAACGGGATCGGCGCAGCTGCATAATCTGCACTCCATCTACATGTTGTAGACAGATCGCTCCCGCCGCCCTAAGCTGTCCATATGGCCGCGGCAGCAAAGACATACAGCTTCCGCGCGCCGGGCGACCTTGGGGACCGGCTGCACCGCGCGCAGGACGACTTCCGCTCCATCATGCGCGACAGGGAGCTCGCCGCGCACTTCGGCAACGAGTTCGATCTTGCGCTGCTGCGACGACTGCAGCAGCTCGGCCAGGGAATCGCCGATGGCGTGTTCACGCGTGCGATCGCCGAAGCGTTCGTGGGCGCGATCGAGCGTGTCCGCTGGGAGCAGGAGCACATGGAGGAGTTCGCCGCCTTCGATCGCGAAGACGTCGAGGGCGATGCGTGGCGGAATGGCGCGCTGAAGTTGTTCGCCAGCGGGATCCCCGAAGACGAGTGACGTGTACCGGCGCGGTGCCGTGTGGACGGCGGATCTCCCAGACGTCGGCCGCAAGCCCGTGGTCATCGTCTCGTCGCGACTCGTCACGCTGAAGCTGCGGCCGATCGTCGCGCGCATTACGAGCACGCACCGCACGCGGACGCTTGCGACCGTGGTCGCGCTCGACGCCGGCGAAGTCGACGAATTGCCGCTCGCCAGCTACGTGCTCGCACACGACCTGTTCACGTTGGGCGACGGCGGCCTCGTCGCGCACCATGGGTCGCTGCGACCGGAGCGCATGATGGAGGTCGATGCGGCAGTGCTCGTGGCCCTCGGCATGCGTGTTCCGACGTGAACGGCGCGGACCTCGGCGCGCGGTTGCGCGACGGTGACCTGAGCGCCGCTCCGGCAGTGCTGAATCTCGTGGAGAGCCGTGCGCAGGCCGCGCAGACGGAGATCGCGGCGCTGCTCGCGGCCGTCGCACCGGGCGCGCTCGGCGGCGAGGCGCCGGGCCACATCGTCGGCGTGACCGGCCCGCCCGGCGCCGGCAAGTCCACGCTGCTCTCCCAGCTCGTAGCCGGGTGGCGCGCGCGCAGACGGAGCGTGGCGGTGCTCGCCGTCGACCCCTCCTCGAAGCGCTCCGGCGGCGCGCTGCTCGGCGACCGCGCGCGGATCGACTACGACCCCGGCGACCGCGCGACGTTCATCCGCTCGATGGCCGCCGGCGGCCGCCTCGGCGGCCTCGCCCCCGCGACCCGCGCCGCCGCCCACGCGCTCGCCGCTGCGTTCGACGTCGTCGTGATCGAGACGGTCGGCGTCGGCCAGTCCGAGACGGAGGTCGCCGAGGTCGCCGACACGGTCGCGGTCGTCGTGCAGCCCGGCTCCGGCGACGTGCTGCAGTTCCTCAAGTCGGGGATCATGGAGATCCCCGACGTGCTCGTCGTGACGAAGGCGGACCTCGGCCAGGTCGCCGTGTCGGCGCGACGCGACCTGCATGCGGCGCTGCGCTCGCTCGGCGCTCGCACCACCGCCGTCGTGGCGGTCAGCTCGCTCGCGCCGCCGCAGGGGATCGACGGACTGCTCGACGCGCTCGACGCACATCGCTCTGCGAGCGACGTCGCCGCACGCCGGCTGCGCGCGCGCCGCCTCCACGCGCTCGCCGACTTCACTGCCGAGCACGGCGCGCGCGGCCTGCGTGCGCTCGGCGGCCGCCGCGCCGCGGAACGCTGGCTGGAGCGGCAGGACGCGGGCCTCGACGTGCCGGCGCTCGAGCGCGCGCTCGCGGAGCACGCCGGAGTCGTATGAGGGCCGCACGCACAGCGACGCGGCGCCCCTCCGCTCGACCCGGCAGAATCCCCGCCGTGTTCGTCGACCTGCTGATCCTCGTCGTCACGTTCGCGGTCGTCAGCGCGCTCGCGGGCCTGCTCGGCGCCGCCAACCTCGGCACCGCGCTGACGTTCGGCACGATCGCCTTCGCGGCCGTGCTCGTCGCGCTGATGCTGCGGCGCGACTGACGCCGCGTCAGTTGTCGGCGCTCAACGACGCTCTGCCGAGCGTGCAGTCGTAGTGGCCGCCGGTGGCGACGTTCACGTGCACGGTGGCCGAGAAGGTCGCGTGGACGGTCGTGTCGGTCACCGCGATGGAAAGCTTGAAACGCTCGCTGCCACTCCCGTCGGGCGCCCCGACAGCCTCCGGGATCGTCCCGGAGAAGCGCCCGCCATGGAGCTTGATCGGAGCGAAGCCGTCTGCGGCGTCGAAGTTCTCCGGCATCGTCATCGGTCTGCCGTTGGTGCAGTGCGAAGCGGGGACCTTCCAGTCGAAGTCAAGGATGGTGATCGCCCGCCGGTCGGCCCGCAGCCGCAGCCACACCGGCGATCCCTGCGAGGTGCGCCCGCCGTACACGACGCCCACGCGCGGCGACGACGTGCCGGACGCGCTCGGGCCCGCTGCCAGCGTCGCAGCCCCGGCGACCGCCAGGGACATCATCACGGCGACGCGCTGTCGGGTCGGCTTCATGGACTCCTCCTCGCTCCGGTCACGGCCCGCCGCGCTCCGCAGCACGCCTCCACGCACCGCAAGCTAGAGCAACGTCGAGAGCGGCGCGCCGTGTGTTGCGCGCCCCGGCGCACGGAGCTGGCCGCGTGGCTAGGGTTGCCGCATGACCGTCGTGCCGCTGCCGCAGGTCGAAGGGATCACGCACCGTGACGTGCACGTGCGCGGCCATCGCTTCCACGTCGCGGAGGCTGGTCCCGCGGATGCACCGCCGGTCGTGCTGCTGCACGGCTGGCCGCAGCACTGGTTCATGTGGCGCGACGTGATCCCCGGCCTGGCGACCGACCGCCGCGTGATCGCCCCGGATCTGCGCGGCCTCGGGTGGAGCGACGCGCCGAGGTCCGGCTACCTGAAGCAGGAGCTGGCCGACGACGTGCTCGCGATCCTCACCGAGCTGGGCGTCGAGCGCTTCGACCTGATCGGCCACGACTGGGGCGCCTTCGCCGGCTTCCTGATCTGCGCGACTGCGCCGGAGCGCGTCGGCCACTACCTCGGCTGCTCGATCCCCCACCCGTGGCCGCCGCAGGAGCGCCCGAGCCTCAGACGGCTGTTCAACCTCTGGTACCAGGTCGCGCTCGGCACTCCGGGGCTCGGCGCCGGCCTGATGCGCAACGGCCGCTTCACCGCGCAGGTGCTCGAGGTCGCGCGCTCGCACGGCGACTACACGGCAGAGGAGCTGGCCGCGTTCGTCGACGTGCTGCGCGAGCCCGAGCACGCCCACGCGACCTCGATGTACTACCGCACGTTCCTGCTGCACGAGCTGCGCCCGTTCATGTCCGGGGGGTTCAAGCAGCACACGCTCACGACCCCGATCCGCCTGCTGTGGGGCCGCCGCGACCGCATCCTCCAGGGCGCGAGAGATCGCGGCGCCCACGAGCGCTACGCGCCCAACATGCAGATCGAGTGGGTCGACAAGACCGGCCACTTCCTCCCCGAGGAGCGCCCGGAGCTGGTCGTCCAGCGCGCGCGCGAGCTGTTCGGGAGCTAGGACGGCGCGATGGCCGTCGGCTGCTTCATCTCCACCGGCAAGTCGCTCGACCAGGCGATCGCGCGCGTGCAGCGCGCAGAGGAGCTCGGCTACGGGTCGGCGTACGTGACGCACATCGCGGGACGCGAGTCGCTGACGGTCGTGACGGCGTACGCGATGCGCACGAGCGGCATCCGTGTCGGCACGGGCGTCGTGCCGATCTACACGCGCACGCCGGCGACGATGGCGCAGACGGCCGCCACGATCGACGACCTCGCCGGCGGCCGCCTGAACCTCGGCCTCGGCGTCTCGCACCGCCCGGTCGTCGAGGGCTGGCACGGGCAGACGATCGACAGACCCGTCGCTGAGATGCGCGAGTACGTCGCGATCGTGCGCGCGATCCTGCGCGGCGAGGCGCCGCCGACCGCCGGCGACGCGCCCGCGGTCAAGTGGCGCACCGGCTTCCAGCTCTCCGGGCTCGACCCCCGCCCCGAGCTGCCGATCTGCATCGCCGCCCTGTCCCCCGGGATGCTGCGGCTCGCCGGCGAGATCGCCGACGGCGTGATCCTGTGGCTCTGCACGCCGCCCTACATCCGCGACGTCGTGCTGCCGGCGGTGCGTGAGGGGCGCGAGCGCGCCGGCAAGACGCTGGAGGGCTTCGACGTCGTGGCGGCGGTCCCGGCGGCGGCGGTCGACGATGCGGCGGTCGCGCACGCATCGCTGCGGCGCGAGCTGATCCCCTACTTCGGCCTGCCGTTCTACCGCGCGATGCTCGAGCGCTCCGGCTTCGCCGACGAGATCGCGGCGTTCGACGCAGCCGGCGGCGACTTCGAGCTGATGCAGCGGGCGATCTCCGAGCGCTTCCTCGACACACTGGCCGCGGTCGGCGATGCGGACGCGGTGCACGCCGGCGTCGAGCGCTACCGCGCCGCCGGCGCGACCTCCCCCTGCGTCGGGCCGATCTCGCGCACCGACTTCGACGCCACGCTCGACGCGGCACTGTGACGTCGCGCGAAGGCGACCGGTTCCGGTCGCCGCAGCGCGAAACCCCGATCGGCGGCCGGTTCCGGCGGCCGCTGGCCTAACCGCCGTTCGCCCGCGCGAACCCCGTCGCCGCGCGTGACAGCTCGTGCGTCGTGATGACGCGGTCGATCAGGCCGTACTCGCGCGCCTGCTCGGCCGTGAAGTAGCGGTCGCGGTCCATGTCGTCGTGGACTCTCTCGACCGGCTGCCCGCTGTGGTGGGCGTAGATCGCGTCGATGTGGCGCCGCAGCTCGAGTGTCTCGCGGGCGTGGATCTCGATGTCGCTCGCCTGTCCCTGGAAGCCGCCGCTCGGCTGGTGGATCAGGATGCGGGCGTTGGGCAGGGCCATCCGCTTGCCCTTCGTGCCGCCCGTCAGCAGCAGCGACCCCATCGACATCGCGACGCCGAAGCAGATGGTGCGCACGTCGGGCTTGATGAAGCGCATCGTGTCGTAGATCGCGAGGCCCGCGTAGACCGAGCCGCCGGGTGAGTTGACGTAGATCGAGACGTCCTTCTCCGGGTCCTCCGACTCGAGGTGCAGCAGCTGCGCCACGACGAGGTTCGCGATGTCGTCGTCGACGGGCTGGCCGAGGAAGACGATCCGCTCGTTGAGCAGGCGCGAGTAGATGTCGAACGAGCGCTCGCCGCGCGCGCTCTGCTCGACGACCATCGGGATGAGGGGCATGGCGGTATCCTTTCGACAACTACCTGGTTGTCAGACGACAATAGCAACCATCTGGTTGTCAAAGGAGCCGCCATGCGCACGCGTCGTGAGATCGAGATCGAGGCGACCCCCGAGGAGGTCTGGGAGGTGCTCGCCGACGAGCAGGAGCGCGAGCGCTGGCTCGACGCGCCCGACCGCGAGATCCACGTCGAGGCGGCGGATCCGCCACATCGGATCGTCTGGTGGTGGTGGACCGAGGACGAGCCGGCGACGCGCGTCGAGGTGCTCGTCGTCGCGGCGCCCGCCGGCGCCCGCGTCGTCGTCGTCGAGTCCGAGCCCGCCTTCCCGCTCGCCGCGCTCGCCGCGCACGCCGGGCGCGCGCTCGCGCTCGCATGAGCGACGCGATCGGACCTGTCTTCGCCGCGCTCGCGGACCCGACCCGCCGCCACGTCGTCGAGACGCTCGTGCGCGAGGGTTCGACGAGCGTGCCGGCGCTCAGCGCGTCGCTGCCGATCACGCGCCAGGCGATCGCCAAGCACCTCGCCGCGCTCGGCGACGCGGGCTTGGTGGAGCGCGAGCCCGGCGCCGGGCGCGAGGTCCACTACCGGCTGCGAGCGGGCGCGCTGCGTCCCGCGAGCGCGTGGCTCGACGAAACCGCGGCGGCCTGGGACGACCGGCTGGGTCGGCTCAAGCGCACGGTGGAGACCGACTGCGGATAGGGATTCGCGCTCCGGTGACCGCGCGCGGCCACCTGCAACGCGCAGTTTCGCGCTCCGGTGACCGCGCGCGGCCACCTGCAACGCGCAGTTTCGCGCTCCGGTGACCGCGCGCGGCCACCTGCAACGCGCAGTTTCGCGCTCCGGTGACCGCGCGCGGCCACCTGCGCGCGACGTTACTTCAGGGCCTTCTCGACCGCCGCGCGGAACTCGTCGATCCCGAACGCGCCCTCCAGCCGCGCGGTGATGCGTCCGTGGCGGTCGATCGCGAACAGCCACGGCTCGGTCGTCAGCCCGAACGCCTTCAGCTGCGGCCGCAGCCCCTTGTCGTAGGCGTTGTCGACGTAGACCTCGTTGTGGATGAACGCGACCCTGCCGCCGTAGGCGCTCTGGAGCTGCGCGGCCTCGTCGGCGACCGGTCCGCAGACGCGCGATCTGCACAGCGCGGGGGTCGCGAACAGCAGCGCCACCGGCCGTCTGCCGAGCACGTCGGCGAGATCGACGGCGTGCATGTCGTCGGGCGGGACGCGCGTGTCGATCTTCGACGCGTCGCCGCCCACCGAGGCGAGCGTCGGCGTGTGCACGCGCGGCGCCGCGTCGCCGACGGCCGGCACCGGCGAGGCGGAGCGGACCGTCACGGTCGCCGCGCCGCCCAGCAGCTGCTCGCCGGAGCGCGTGACCGTCAACAGGAGCCATCTGCCCGCCCGCGGCAGCTCGACGTCGGCATGGTAGACAGCCTGGACGGTGTCGCCCGCGCTCGTCTGGCTGCGGAACGCCGGGCGCACCTGCAGCGAGTCGGCCGGCGCGAGGAACGGCCCCTGCGCCGGCGAGTGCTCGTCGCGCGCGACGTAGACGGCCGTGTTGCCGTAGACGAGCGTGCCGTCGTGCTCGATCAGGCCGAACGCGACGCGATTGCGGCCGGGCGTGTAGTCGGTCGTCGCGAGCGCGACCTGCGGTCCGCCGCCGTAGAGCGAATTCGCGAGCTGACGCAGGCTGCGCCCTCTCGTGGCCGGGAAGTCGGCGCGCGCCGGATGCTGCGCCGCGGCGACAGCCGGCGAGACCGGCGGCGGCGTCGCGTTCGGCGAGGATGCCCCGCGGCCGTCCGTCCCGCTCCCCCCGCACCCGGCTGCGGGGATCGCTGCTGCGACGCAGACGAGGACGGGGAGCGCGGTGCGGATCGGCAGGCGGGGCATCGGAGGCAAGGACGCCGCTGGGCGCCCGTTCTTCCCGGCAGGCTACGCGCTCCGCGCGTATGGACGCGCTCAGCGGGGCCACGTGCCGCCGTCGCGGTCGAGCAGGCCGTGGGCCGTCAGCAGGTCTTCGGGGACGTTCACGTTGAAGAACGGCAGCTCCTCGGCGAGCTCGACCACGCGCGGACCGAGCGCTGCGACCACGTCGGTGAGCGGCGGCAGCGGATCGCGCGCGAGCGCCGCGGCGAGCGGCAGGTACGCCGTCGGGCCGTAGCGCGCGAGCAGCGGCTGCAGGCGCCCGCCGACGCGCGGCACGACCGCGCACGCGCCGCGCGTGTCGGCGTGCACGAGCTGCTCGACGAGCTCGGGGGCGACGAACGGCAGGTCCCCCGCGCTCACGAGGATCTCCCGCGCCATCCCCTCGACCTCCGCCGCCGCGCCCGCGCCCTCAAGCGCGTGGACGATCCCGGCGAGCGGATGGCGCGGCTCGGCCGGCTCGATCCAGATCGGGACGCCGGGCAGCGGCGGCAGCGCGGTCGCCTGCTTCGCGACGACGACGACCTCCGCCAGGACCGCCTGCAGCGCACGCAGCGGGTAGTGCACGAGCGGCACGCCCCGCAGCTCGACGATCGCCTTCGCACCGCCGATGCGGCGTCCGGCGCCGCCGGCGAGGATGACGCCGATCGGGTCCCGTGTGTCGCCCATCGCTCGTCGGAGCATAGAATCAGCGGGATGGAGGGATCGACCGACCAGGAGACCGTCCGCAGCTGGCTGCGCTGCTACCGCTGCTGGTCGCAGAACCTCGAGGTGCAGGTGCACTACGAGGGCATCCACCGCATCGATCCGGGGACCGGCGAGCGCGCCGAGGTCGTGGACGAGCTGCAGGAGGCCGTCGTGCAGTGCCTCGACTGCATGCACGACCAGCCGCACCTGGGCTTCCACAACGGCCGCGTCGAGCCGATCGAGGACCGCTGGGAGCGGATGGTCGCCGGCACGCCGTGGGTCGCCTCCTGCACCGTCACGGTCGAGGCCGACGACGTCGAGACGTGCTCGGGACCGGAGGCCGGCGACGCGCTCTCCTACGCCGCCTTCGGGGACCACGGCACGCGCGAGTTCTTCACCCACGTGCGCTTCCACAAGCACGACGACGACCAGATCGTCGTGCACCTGCTCGTCGAGCTCTACGCCCGCTCCTCGGAGGAGGCGACCGACGTGCTCGAGACCGCCGCGCGCGGCGCCCTCGCGATCACCTCGCTCGCAGAGGAGTCCCGCCCGCCGGCGTCGAGCGCCGACGACGTGCACTGAGCCGCGAACGCCGGCCGGTCCGCGGGCGGCGTCGCTTACAGGGCCTTGACTCTGACGTCGCGTGAGGCCGCATGATGGGCGCATGAGCGAGTACCGGGTCGGTGACGTCGCGCGCTTGGCGAGCGTGTCCGTGCGCACCCTGCATCACTACGACGAGGTCGGCCTGCTGCCGCCGAGCGGACGCAGCGAGGCCGGCTACCGCCTGTACTCCGCCATGGACCTGGAGCGCCTGCGGCAGATCCTCTTCTACCGGGAGCTCGGCTTCGGACTCGACGAGATCGCCCAGATCCTCGCCGACCCGGACGCCGGCACCGACGAGCACCTGCGCCATCAGCACCGCCTGCTGCGCGAGCGCCGGGCGCGCGACCAGGTGCTCATCACGGCAATCGAACACGAGATGGAGGCACGACAGATGGGCATCTCACTGACCCCCGAGGAGCAGCTCCAGATCTTCGGCACGGCGCAGCTCGCCGAGCACGCCGACGAGGCCCGGCAGCGCTGGGGCGAGACCGACGCCTGGAAGGAGTCGCAGCGGCGGACGGCCGCCTACACGAGGGACGACTGGGTCGCGATCAAGCGCGAGGCGGACGACAACATCGAGGCCTTTGCGGCGGCGCTGAAGGCCGGCGAGCCGGCGACGGGCGCCGTCGCGATGGACCTCGCCGAGGCCCACCGCGATCACCTGTCGCGCTGGTTCTACGCGTGCAGCCACGCCCAGCATCGGGCGCTGGCCGAGCTGTACGTCTCCGACCCCCGCTTCACGGCGTCCTGGGACAAGGTCGCCCCCGGCTTCTCGCAGTACGTCCATGACGCAATCCACGCCAATGCCAACCGCGGCGGCGCGACGGGCGCCTGAGGGCGCCCTGTCAGCGCCGAACGGGCAGCAGCGGCTCTGCCGGAACGCCGCCGGCGGAGCCGAGGCGCAGCTGCCACCAGCCGACGTCGCGCCACGCGCCGGCCTTCCAGCCGATCTCGCGATAGACCCCGACCGGCTCGAAGTCGAGCGACTGGTGCAGGCGCACGCTCGCATCGTTCGGCAGCGTGATGCCAGCGCACGCGACGTGGAAGCCCCGCTCCCGCAGCAGCGGCAGCAGCGCCTCGTACAGCTCCCGCCCGACACCGCACCGCCGGTGGCCATGGTCGACGTAGACCGCCACATCGCACGCCCACCGGTACGCCGCGCGCTCGCGATGCGGCGAGGCGTACGCAAAGCCGACGACCTCCCCGTCGACCTCTGCGACAAGCCACGGATGCGTCGCCATCACGCGCGCGATGCGTTCCCCCATCTTCGCGGCGCCCGGCGCAACCTCCTCGAACGACGCCGGCCCATGCACGTGCGGCCTGTAGATCGCGGCGCATGTAGCCGCGTCGCCCGCGGGATCGGCAGGACGGATCACCCCCCGATCCTCGCACGACCGGACGCCCTCCGGCTTGCCGGCCGGGCAATCGACACCTACATTCCGGTTAAACGAGACGCCGGATAGATGACGGCGCTCATGACCGAGGAGAAGGATGCATGCGTCGTCGTCTCATCGGGGTGCTCGCTGCGGCAGCCCTCGTCGTCGGTGCCCCCGGCCTGGGGACCGCGAGCGCGCAGCACACGACGAGTCCCGCCGCACAAGCAGCCTGCGTGCACGCGAAGATCGGCGGCAAGCGCAAGTGCATCGCTCGCGGCCAGTACTGCGCGCGGCGCTACGAGCGTGAGTACGAGCGCTACGGCTTCACGTGCTCGAAGCGCGATCGCCGAGGCCGCTGGCATCTGCAGTAGAGCCTCCCGGAACCGCACCCGGCGAACGCCGAATCAGCCGGGCGCGGGTCGTCCCGCTCGACATCCCCCTGTGGACCCCGCAGACGACGCGCGCCGCCATCGACGCCTCGCGAAGAGGATGTCGAGCGGGAGCGAGCCCGCGCCTCGGCGTACCACGAACGGCCCGGGCGCGGGCAAAGCAACAAACCGCTACGCAGCGTTCAAGCGAGCCTCGAGCGCGTCGAGCTGCGCGGTCATCTCGGCCGGCAGCTTGTCGCCGAAGATCGCGAGGTGCTCGCGCAGCGACGGCAGCTCGGCCTTCCACTCCTCCGCGTCGACGCGCAGCAGCTCCGCGAGGTCCGCGGCCGGGATGTCGAGTCCCTCCAGCGGCAGCGCACCCTCGGCGGGCAGCAGGCCGATCGGCGTCTCGACCGCGGCGGCGGTGCCGTTGCAGCGGGCGAAGATCCACGCCAGGACGCGCGAGTTCTCGCCGAAGCCCGGCCACAGCCACTTGCCGTCGGCGTCCTTGCGGAACCAGTTGACGTAGAAGACCTTCGGCAGCTGCGCACCCTCACGGCGGCCGATCTGCAGCCAGTGAGCCATGTAGTCGCCCATGTGGTAGCCGGCGAACGGCAGCTGCGCGAACGGGTCGCGGCGCAGCTTGCCGACGGCGCCGGCGGCAGCGGCGGTCGTCTCCGACGCCATCGTCGCGCCGAGGAAGACGCCGTGCTCCCAGTCGAACGCCTCGTGCACGAGCGGCACGACGCTCGAACGGCGCCCGCCGAACAGGAAGGCGTCGATCGGCACCCCGGCCGGGTCCTCCCACTCGGGCGCGATCGCCGGATCCTGCGCGGCCGGGACCGTGAAGCGCGCATTCGGATGAGCAGCCGTTCTGTCGGAGGCGGGCGTCCAGTCGTTGCCGTGCCAGTCGATCAGGTGGGCCGGCAGCTCGTCCGTCATGCCCTCCCACCAGATGTCGCCATCGTCGGTTCTCGCGCAGTTCGTGAAGATCGCGTTGGCGCGGGCGGTGGCGATCGCGTTCGGGTTCGTGTGCTCGTTCGTGCCCGGCGCGACGCCGAAGAAGCCGGCCTCCGGGTTGACGGCGTAGAGCTTGCCGTCGGCGCCGAATCTCATCCAGGCGATGTCGTCGCCGATCGTCTCGACCGTCCAGCCCGCGAGCGTCGGGATCAGCATCGCGAGGTTCGTCTTGCCGCACGCCGACGGGAACGCACCAGTGACGTACTTGACCTCGCCCTCGGGCGACGTGAGCTTGAGGATCAGCATGTGCTCCGCCATCCAGCCCTCGTCGCGCGCCATCACGGAGGCGATCCGCAGCGCGAAGCACTTCTTGCCGAGCAGCGCGTTGCCGCCGTAGCCGGAGCCGTACGACCAGATCTCGCGCGCTTCCGGGAAGTGGACGATGTACTTGTTCTCCGCGTTGCACGGCCAGCTGACGTCCTCCTGGCCCGGCTCGAGCGGCCTCCCGACCGAGTGCACGCAGGGGACGAACTCGCCGTCCTCGCCGAGCACGTCGAGCGCGCCGGCGCCCATGCGGGTCATGATCCGCATCGAGACGGCGACGTACGGCGAGTCGGTCAGCTGGACGCCGATGTGCGCGATCGACGAGCCGAGCGGCCCCATCGAGAACGGCACGACGTACATCGTTCGCCCGCGCATGCAGCCGTCGAACAGGCCTGTGAGCTGGGCGCGCATCTCGGCGGGGTCGCGCCAGTTGTTCGTCGGGCCGGCGTCGGCCTCGTCCTGCGAGCAGATGAACGTGCGGTCCTCGACCCGGGCGACGTCGCCCGGGTCGGACAGCGCGAGGTACGAGCTCGGGCGCTTCGCGTCGGACAGGCGCGCGAACGTCCCTGCGTCGACCAGCTCCTGGCAGAGCGCGTCGTACTCCTCGGCCGAACCGTCGCACCAGTGGATGCGATCCGGCTGGGTCAGTGCGGCGATTTCCTCGACCCAAGCGCGGAGCTTGGCATGGCTTGTGGGTGCGGCGGTGTCGGTGATGCTCACGTGATCTCCCTCGTGGCGGTCGCGGGACATCCGCGGGATTGTTCCATCCCACGCGCGGTGGCGTCGCGAGAAGGTGGTCGCTGCGGTCACCGGAGCGCGAAATCCGGATTCCGTGCCCCGGAAACCGCGAGCCCTAAAGAACCTGTTTCAAAATGAGGTCGAGGCGGATGGCGCCGGATCGTGATCGATCCCGCCCGCCCTCGCCGCACGCGATGTGAAGGCGCAGCACTGCTGCGTCGAACATCGCGGGTGGCGAACCGGCGCCGCGAGACGGTGCCAGCCGGCCGGCAGTCATCTTGAAACAGGTTCTAAGTCCCCGGGTTCTTCCGCGGCACCAGCACGAGCCGCTTGAACTCCGCCACGAGCACGCCGTCCTGGTTCAGCACACGCGTGTGGACCTTGACGACGCCGCGGTCGAGCTTCGTTCTCGACGGCTTGACGTCGAGCACCTCCGTCTCGCAGAAGAGCGTGTCGCCGTGGAAGACCGGGTTCGGGTGGGAGAGCTCCTCGGTCGCGAGGTTCGCGATCGCCTTCCCCGAGATGTCGGACACCGACATGCCGAGCGCGAGCGAGTACACGAGCGGCCCGACGACGACGTTCCTGCCTTGCTGAGACTGGGCGGCGTAGACGTCGTTGAGGTGCAGCGGGTGGTGGTTCATCGTGATGAGGCAGAAGAGGTGGTCGTCGGACTCGGTGACCGTCTTCGCGGGCCAGTGCTTGTACGTCGCGCCGACCTCGAACTCCTCGAGGTAGCGGCCGTAGGGGTGGGCGCCGGAGGCCTCGCGGGCCGCCTGGTCCGTCTCGACCCCATTGATCGTGTCGCTCATGTGCTCAGGACCGTCCTGCGTGTCGGAATGGCGATGGAATGACCGGGAAGTGTGCCGTCTCTGCGCAGACCTTGCGTCGTGTTGACTATCGAGTCAATACGATTTGGGCGACCGTCCACCTACCTGAGAGACCTCCGTGCGCAATCCTCGTGACTTCGCGAAGCCCCTCGCAGTAGGGGCTCCTGACCCGCTGTTGGAGATCCCCGTCCGCCCGTCGCGGATGATCCACTTCTTCGACGCCAGCAACGAGAAGATGGCGGCGAAGGTCCCCGACATGGCCAAGCAGGCCGACATCCTGCTCGGCAACCTCGAGGACGCCGTCCCCGTCGATCGCAAGGAGGCCGCCCGCGAGGGCCTCGTGCGGGTCGGTCAGACGGTCGACTTCGGCGACACCCAGCTGTGGACGCGCGTCAACAGCCTCGACTCCCCGTGGGTGCTCGACGACCTGCTGCGGCTCGTCGGCGAGATCGGCGACAAGCTCGACGTCATCATGGTCCCGAAGGTCGAGGGCGCCTGGGACATCCACTACGTCGACCGCCTGCTCGCGCAGCTCGAGGGCAGATTCGGCGTCAAGAAGCCGATCCTCGTGCACGCGATCCTCGAGACGGCGCTCGGCGTCGCCAACTTGGAGGAGATCGCCGCCGCCTCCCCGCGCATGCAAGGGATGAGCTTCGGCCCGGCCGACCTCGCCGCCTCGCGGCGCATGAAGACGACGCGCGTCGGCGGCGGCCACCCCGGCTACCGCGTGATCGAGGACCCGGATCCCGACAACCCGGAGGCGCCGCGCGCCAGCGCGCAGCAGGACCTCTGGCACTACTCGATCGCGCGCATGGTCGACGCCTGCGCCGCGACCGGGATCCTCCCGTTCTACGGTCCGTTCGGCGACATCTCCGACGACGCCGGCTGCGAGGCGCAGTTCCGCGCCGCGTTCCTGATGGGCTGCGTCGGCGCCTGGTCGCTGCACCCGCGCCAGATCGCGATCGCCAAGCGCGTCTTCTCGCCGGACCCGGAGGAGGTCAGGTTCGCCAAGCGGGTGATCGAGGCGATCCCCGACGGCGCGGGCGTGCACATGCTCGACGGCAAGATGCAGGACGACGCCACCTTCAAGCAGTGCAAGGTGATGGTCGGCCTCGCGGAGATGCTCGCCCAGAAGGACCCCGAGCTGGCCGAGGCATACGGGTTCGTCACCACCACGACCGGGAGCTGACGGATGCGCTTCTTCGAGTACGAGTCGCGGCAGATCGTCGCGGCGGCGGGCATCCCCGTCTCCCCCCACGGCTTCGCGAGAACGCGGGAGGAGGCGCGCCGGATCGCCGAGGAGATCGGCGGCTCCGTCGTCATCAAGTCGCAGGTGCTGACCGGCGGGCGCATGAAGGCCGGCGGCGTGAAGTTCGCCGACACGCCCGACGAGGCGGCCGAGCACGCAGAGCTTATCCTCGCGCTGGAGATCAACGGCCACATGCCGCGCGGCGTGCTGGTCGACTCGAGAGTCTCGGTCAAGCAGGAGTACTACGCCGGCATCGTGTGGGACGGCACCCGCAAGCAGCCGGTGATGCTGTTCAGCGACATGGGCGGCATCGACATCGAGGAGGTCGCCGAGACGCATCCGGACCACGTCGGGCGCGGGCACTTCTCGAACCTGCTGGAGGTGCCGGACTTCAGGGCGAAGCAGGTGATTGCGTCGGTCGGGGTGACCGGCAGCGCCTTGAACCGTGCGACGCCGATCCTGGCGCGACTGGCGCGGCTGTTCGTCAGACACGACATGACGCTGGCGGAGATCAACCCGCTCGCGCAGCTCGAGGACGGCTCATTCGTCGCGGTCGACGCGCACATGGACATGGAGAACGAGGCTCGCCCCCGCCAAAAGACACTGCTGAAGGGCCTCGGCGTAGGCGACGAGGAGACCCGCCAAGCACGCGAGGCGACCCCCTTCGAGCTCGCCGGCGAGGCCGTCGACGCGGCGTCGCACCGCGGCGTGGCGGGCAACGTGACCGAGTTCGACGGCAACCTCGGGCTCGTGATCGGCGCCGGCGGCGGCTCGCTGACGCTGTTCGACGCGGTCCGCGCGCACGGCGGCAGACCGGCGAACTACTGCGAGATCGGCGGCAACCCGTCGGTCGAGAAGGCGTGCGGCCTCGCCAAGCTCGTGCTGCAGAAGCCCGGCGTCGAGAAGATCGCGGTGATGATGTCGATCGTCTCCAACACGCGCGTCGACATCGTCGCGCGCGGCGTCATCAAGGCGTGCCTGGAGCTGGGCTACGACCCGGCCGAGAAGATCGCGATCTTCCGCATCCCGGGGGCGTGGGAGGACGAGGGCTTCAAGATCCTCGCGAAGTACGGGGTCGAGTACTGCGACCGGTCCGTGTCCATGCACGAGGCGGCCCGACGAGCCGTCGAGAAGATCCAGGGGGTGGCGGCATGAGCATCCTGATCGACGCGGAGACGACGTTCATCGTCCAGGGCATCACCGGCCGCGAGGCCGTCAACCTGACGCGCGAGTGCCTCGACTACGGCGCCGGCGCGAAGGTCGTCGGCGGCGTCACGCCGGGGCGCCTCGGCCGCGAGGTCCACGGCGTGCCGGTGTTCGACACGGTCGCGCACGCGGTCGAGCACCACGGCGGCCCGATCGACGGCTCGGTCGTCACGGTCCCCCCCGCCTTCACGAAGGACGCGGTGCTGGAGGCGCTCGCGAACGGGATCAAGCTCGTCGTGATCGTCACCGAGCGCATCCCGCGCCGGGACGTCGCGCAGATGGTCGAGTTCGCGACGCACCACGACGCGCGCATCATCGGCCCCAACTGCCTCGGGATCATCGTGCCCGACGTGATCAAGATGGGCGGCATCGGCGGGCCGGCGAAGGACGCCGCGAAGGCCTACACGCCCGGCTCGGTCGGCGTCATCTCCCGCTCCGGCGGCATGACGACCGAGATGTCCTCGACGCTCACCGCTGCGGGCCTCGGCCAATCGACGGCAGTCTCGATCGGCGGCGACGCAATCATCGGAACCTCCTACGCAGAGCTGATGCCGCTCTTCGAGGCCGACGAGCAGACCGAGGCGATCGTCATCTACACCGAGCCGGGCGGCCGCATGGAGGCAGAGCTGGCGCGCTGGGTGAAGGAGAACGACTCGCGCCTGCCGATCGTCGCGTTCATGGCCGGGCGCTTCATGGACGAGATGCCCGGCATGAGCTTCGGCCACGCCGGCACGATCGTCGAGGGCAAGGAGGACACCGCGAGCGAGAAGATTGCGCGCCTCGCCGAGGCTGGGATCGTCGTCGCGGAGGAGATCTCGCAGATCCCCGACATCGTCAAGAGCAGAATCGCCGAGAGGAGCGCGGTCTGATGCCCGGCACGTTCATCGACGTCGCGGTCGACGCGGCGGTCGCGTCCGATCCCGCGCTCGCAGCCAAGCTGACGGAGGTCTGCCCGGTCGACATCTTCGCGACCGGCGGCGAGGGCGGGACGCTCACGATCAACGAGCAGAACCTCGACGAGTGCGTGCTGTGCCGCCTCTGCATCGACGCCGCGCCGCAGGGCAGCGTCCGCGTCGTGAAGCTCTACGACGAGGGCGCCGTCCTCAGCTCCTGACCGAACCTATCCCGGCGTCGCGTCGACCCACTCCAAGACGCTCCGTGCAGCGCCCTGCTGCGAGAAGCCGGCACGCGCCAGCAGCTTGCGCAGGGCGGGAGCGGGTTCCGGGGACAGGAAGAGCTTCCGCGTCCCTTCGCGCTCCATCGCGTCGAACAGCACCCGCCATTGCCGCTTCGTGACGATCGCCTGGTCCATCACGTATGGCGAGACGTTCTGGACCCCAAGCTCGTATGCGATCCGATGCCCGAACGGCACCAGGATCGCGACCTTCTCGCCCAGCTTGGTTCGTCTGCCGACGAAGCCGACGATTTCGGCTTGCCGATAGAGCGGCTTCGGGGTGTGCACGTGCAGGCGTGCGACCTGGGACCACGGAAGCGGCAACTGACCGAGCATGCAGGCTGAGAGGCCGAAGCCGAACAGGACGATCAGCTCGGGCAGGCGCAAGCGCCGGGTGCGGCAGGTCGGCTCTGGGAGAGCAGCGACTCGTAGGTGTCGGGCCGCCGCGTTCTGAGGAACGGGAACAGGTCGAGCCAGTCGCGCCGCTGGTCCAGCTCGAGGTCGGCGACGAGCACGGCGGCGCGGTCGCGTGGTGCCTGCACCAGGATGCGTCCATAGGGGTCGGAGACGAAGCTCGAGCCGTAGAACGTCAGCGGCGGCTCCATCCCGAAGCGGTTGACGGCGATCATGAAGGTCCCGTTCGCGATGCCGTTGCCGACGATCACCTGCTGCCAGAGCGGCTGCGTGTCGAACTTCGGGTGGTCGGGCTCGGAGCCGATCGCAGTCGGGTAGACGATCGCGTCGGCGCCGGCGAGCGCGTACGCGCGCGCGAGCTCCGGGAACCATTGATCCCAGCAGGTCGGGAAGCCGAGCTGCGCCTCGCCCAGCGCGACGACCGGGAAGGGACCTTCGCCTGCGCCCGCGCCCGTGCCCGCCGGTCCGGGCCGGAACCAGCGATCCTCGCGATAGCCGGCCGTCGTGGGGATGTGCAGCTTGCGCGTGCGCGCGACGAGCGTCCCGTCGGGCGCGACGCAGATCGCGGTGTTGTAGCCGCGCGCATCGCCGTCGCCCTTCCCTTCCTCGATGCGCTCGTACAGCGACGCGTGGACGTGCGCGCCCGTCTCCGCCGCCATCCGCCGCGCGAACGCGGTCGTCGGTCCGTCCGGGATCGCCTCTGCACGGGCGAGCGCCTCCGGTGATGGATCCGGATCGACCGCGAAGTACGGCGACAGCGTCAGCTCCTGCAGGCAGACGAGCTGCGCGCCGTGCGCGACGGCGGCGCGGACCCCCTCCGCCAGCGCCGCCTCGTGCGCGACGGGATCGGGATGCCAGCGCTGTTGCACGGCGCCGACGCGAAACGTCCCGCGCTCCGGCGGGTCGACGCGCGCGAGGGAACGCAGCGGCTTCCCGATCGCGGTGAACACGTCGATGCCGCTCATGCGGTCGAGTGTAGGCACCGCCAGCCGCGTGGCGGCCCGCTCAAGCGGGCTGCGGCTCGGGCTCCGGCTCGCCGTCGCGCGCCTGCTCGCGTTGCGGCGTCGGCGTGCGCAGCACGAGCAGCGTCACGACCAGGCCGACCGCCACGGCTCCCGCGCCGAGCGCGAACGCCAGGTGGTAGCCGCCGAGCTGGGCGACGACCTGCGTCTTGCCGTCGGCGAGCAGCGCGGCGGTGCGGTGCGAGGCGAGCGCGCCGAGCGACGCGAGCCCGAGCGCTGCCGCGACCTGCATCGAGACGTTCACGATCCCGGACGCGAGCCCGGCGTCGCGCGGCGGCACGTCCGCCATCGCGATCGTCAGCAGCGGCATGAACGACGTGCCGGCGCCCAATCCCATCACGACGAGCGCGACGAAGACGACCGGCGCGTACGGCGTGCCCGGTTCGACCGTGGCGAACAGCGTGAGCCCGACGATCAGCGTCGTCAGGCCGCCGACGAGCACCGGCTTCGCGCCGAAGCGCACGACGAGCCGCGCCACCGGCCCGAGCGACAGCGCCCCGACGGTGAGCGTCATCGGCAGGAACGCCACGCCCGTCAGCAGCGGGCTGAAGCCGCGGATCTGCTCGAGGTACAGCGTCCCGAAGAAGAAGACCGAGAACATCCCGGCTATCACGAGCCCGCGCACGACCGCCGAGCCGGCGAGGCCGGGCATGCGGAAGATGCCGAGCGGCATGATCGGGTTCGCGAGCCGCGACTCGAGCACCAGGAACGCAGCGAGCAGGGCGACGGAGGCACCGCCCCAGCCGAGCGTGTGGGCCGAGCCCCAGCCGTGGTCGGCCGAGCCGATGATCGCGTAGACGCCGAGCATCAGCGCGACGGTCACGAGCACCGCGCCGGCCACGTCCACGCCGCCGCGCACTCCGATCCCCTCGACCTCGTCGATGTACGAGCGCCCGAGCAGCAGCGTCGCGATGCCGATCGGCAGGTTGACGAAGAAGATCCAGTGCCAGTCGATCGACTGGGTCAGCAGGCCGCCCGCGAGCAGCCCGACCGATCCGCCGCCGACGGCGACGAACATGTAGACGCTCATCGCCTTCGCACGGTCGGCCGCACCGGGGAACTCGCTGACGATCAGCGCGATCGTGACCGAGGAGGCGATGGCGCCGCCGATCCCCTGGACGAAGCGGGCGGCGATCAGCAGCGCCTGCGTGTCGGCGAAGCCGCAGGCCGCCGAGGCGAGCGTGAACAGCACGACCCCGGACAGGAACACGCGGCGACGCCCGATCAGGTCGCCGAAGCGGCCGGCGACGAGCAGGAAGCTGCCGAACGTCACGAGATAGGCGTTGACGACCCACGTCAGGTCGGCCTGGCTGAAGCCGAGGTCGACCTGGATGTCGGGCAACGCGACGTTCACGATCGTCGAGTCGAGCACGACCATGAACTGGCCGAGGCAGACGACCGCCAGTGCGATCCACGCGCGGCGCGTGATGGGAGCTGTCGCCGTCAGGGTCGCCACAGATCGTCACCGTAGCAAAGATGATCTACAACTTCATGATGATCCCCTAATGGTGCTACGCTCTGGTCACCATGGGCACCGTCCATGCACCGGGAGCGATGGTCCTTCTCACGCGGCTCGCGAAGGTCGTCTACCGCCGCAGCGACGAGGACCGGCTCGGCATGCGCCTGCGCTGGTACGTTGCGCTGTCGTTCCTCAACGACCACGACGGCGCCTCGCAGCAGGCGCTCGGCGAGGCGCTGTGCGTCGACGCCAACAACCTCGTCCTGCTGCTGAACGAGCTGGAGGCGGCCGCATACGCCGAACGCCGCCGTGACCCGCTCGACCGCCGGCGCCATCTCGTCCACATCACCGCCGACGGCCGGCGCGCGCTTGACCATGCCGAGCGCGCCCAGGAGAGCGTCGAGGACGACGTGCTCGCAGCGCTCGGCGCAGACGAGCGCGCGACGCTGCGCGAGCTGCTCGCCCGTGCGCTCGAGGACGCAGGCCCAAGTCGGTAGCCAGGCGACTCAGGCGCGAGCTGGCGCCGCCTGGCCAGGACGCAGGGAGCGTGGCCTGCTCACGCAGGCGAGCGATCGAGGACGCCGCCAGGCGGCGATCAGCTCGCGCCTGAGGGCACCTGCTGGGTGATGCAGTGCACCCCGCCCCCGCCCAGCGCGAGCACGCGGCCCGGCACGCCGACGATCTCGCGGCCGAGCAGCAGCGCGCCGAGACGGCGCAGCGCCTCCGCGTCCATGTCGCGATCCTGCTCGCCAAGCGGCACGATCGCGGCGCCGTTGCAGAGATAGAAGTTCGTGTAGGGGATCGCGACCACGCTGCCGTCCTCGCGCGTCGTGCGCGGGAGCAGCTCCCAGCGCTCGACCGCGATCTCAGCCGCCGCAAGCCGGCTTGCGTTCTCCTCCGCGGCGGGTGCGTTGGGATCGTCGGCGTCCGCGGTCGTCTGCAGCAGCGCACGGCCGGGCGCGAGGAACGCGCAGACGTTGTCGACGTGACCGTCGGTGTCGGCGTCTTCGACAAGGCCGCGGCCGAGCCACACGATCCGCTCGGCGCCGAGATGCAGGCGCAGCTCCGCCTCGACGTCCTTGCGGTTCAGCAGCGGGTTGCGGTTGGCGTTGAGCAGGCACTGCTCGGTCGTGACGAGCGTCCCCTCGCCGTCGACGGCGATCGCGCCGCCCTCGAGCACGACCGGCGAGGGGAAGCGCTCGATGTCGAGATGCTCGAGCAGGCGCCGCGCGATCTCCGCGTCGCGGTCGTAGGGCGTGAACGCCTCGCCCCACGCGTTGAAGCGGAAGTCGATGCCCGCGCGGCGACCCTCCGCCCCCAGCACGACGATCGGCCCGGCATCGCGCAGCCACGAGTCGTCGATCGGGAGCGTGACGACCTCGACGTTCTCCGCGGCGACGCGCCGCCGCGCGTCGTCGGCGTGCAACGGATCGGCGACGAGCGTGACGGGCTCGAATGCGGCGACCGCCGCGACGACCTGTGCATGCACGTCGCGCGCCTCCTCGATCGTCGTCCCGCGCCACGCGGCCGGGCGCGCCGGCCACGCGATCAGCGTCCGCTCGTGCGGCCCCCACTCCGCCGGCATCCGCAGGCCCACAGAAGGCTCGGCCTCGCCCATGCGGCGAGCGTACCCCGGACTGTGCCCGCGCCTACCCGCGCGCCTTGCGGGTGCGCGAGCGCTCGTCCTGCTTCTCGACGACGGTCGCGATCAGTCTGATGATCTGCTCGATGCCGGTGACCTTCGCGTCGCCGTGCTCGAACGCGGCACGCCAGTGCCTGATTCTGCCGTCCGCGGCGAGCTCGTTGAAGTGCGAGCGCGAGACGGTGAGGCGGACCTTTGCGTCGGAGGCGATGTCCTTCGAGATCGTCGGGCCCGGAAGCTCGACGCGGTAGAGCTGGACGTCGCCGCGGCCGCGCAGCTCAAGCCCGACGACGAGTCTCAGCGGCGCCAGCGCCGGCACCTCCGCGAGGAAGCCACGCACCGCCTGCTCGATCAGCGCTCTGGTGTCTCTGGGGGAGCTCAGGGCGTGGACTCTAGATGGTCGAGGCCACGAGATTCGTGGATGTGCGGGGTGCGATGGGCCTCGCGCGCGAGATCGCGGCCTCGACCATCAGATCTTGTGCCGCTCGAGCAGCTTCTTGCCGATCACCATCCGCTGGATCTCGGACGTTCCCTCGCCGATCAGCAGCAGCGGCGCGTCGCGGTAGAGGCGCTCGATCTCGTACTCCTTGGAGTAGCCGTAGCCGCCGTGGATGCGGAACGACTCCTCGACGCAGAAGCGGCCGGCCTCGGACGCGAACAGCTTCGCCATGCCGGCCTCGAGGTCGGAGCGCTCGCCGGCGTCCTTCATGCGCGCCGCGCGGATCGTCAGCAGCCGCGCAGCGTCGACCTGCGTCGCCATGTCGGCGAGCTTGAACTGGATCGCCTGGTGCTGGGCGATCGGCTTGCCGAAGGTGCGGCGCTCCTGCGAGTAGCGCAGCGCCAGCTCGAGTGCGCGCTGGGCGATCCCGACGCCGCGGGCAGCGACGTTCACGCGGCCGACCTCGAGCGCGTCCATCATCTGCGGGAAGCCCTTGTTGAGGCCCGCCGCCTCGCCGCCGAGCACGTTGTCGGCCGGGCAGACGTAGCCGTCGAACACCAGCTCCGTCGACTCGACGCCCTTGTAGCCCATCTTTCTCAGCTGCGGCGGGACGTTGAGGCCGGCGTAGGCGCCCGTGTTCTCGTGCGCGCCGCCCTCCTTCTCGGCGATGAAGCACGTCATCCCGCGGTGCGGCTTGTCGGCCTGGAGGTCGGTCCGCACGAGCACGAAGACGAGGTCGGAGCGCAGGCCGTTCGTGACCCACATCTTCTGGCCGTTGATCTCCCAGGCGCCGTCGTCGCGCTTCTTGGCGGTCGACTTGATCGCCGCCACATCGGAGCCCAGCTCCGGCTCGGACAGCGAGAAGGCGGCGCGGATCTCGCCCGTCGCCATGCGCGGGAGGTACTTCTGCTTCTGCTCCTCGGTGCCGAACTTCATCAGCAGGTAGGAGCCGATGAAGTGCGTGTTGATGACGCCGGAGATCGAGATCCAGCCGCGCGAGAGCTCCTCGACGATCATCGCGTAGGTCGTCAGGTCGAGCCCCATGCCGCCGTACTCCTCGGGGATCGTGACGCCGAACAGGCCGAGCTCCTTCATCTGCTCGACGATCGGCGTCGGGAACTCGTCCTCGTGGTCGTAGTGCTCGGCGTTCGGGAGGATCTGCTCGTCGGCGAACTGGTGCACCATCTCGCAGATCGCCTGTTGCTCGTCGGTCTTCTCGATCGCTACGGCCATGGGTCAAACGCTCCGGGTCCGGGGAAACGTGGAATGTCACGGAAGTGGTCGGTCGAGGATACTTCCCGACCGTGAACTTCGCGCGAGACGTGGTCGACGCGGCCGACCCCGGCCGGCTTGCGCTGGTGGAGCTGGCGCGCGACGGCGCGCGGCGCGAATGGACCTTCGGCGAGGTCGCCGACCGCGCCGCGCGGCTCGCCGGCACGTTCGCCTCGCACGGCGTGCGCCGCGGCGACGTCGTGATGACGCTGATCGGCAACCGGCCCGACTGGGTCTTCGCGATGCTCGCCTGCTTCCGCAGCGGCGCGGTCGTGCTGCCGTGCACCGAGCAGCTGCGCGCGAAGGACCTGCGCCTGCGGCTCGACGCCGCCCGCCCCGCGCTCGTGCTGGCGGACGAGCGCAACGGGAGCGAGCTGGAGGCGGCGCTTGCGCTTGCGTCCGCCACGGACGACGATCGCCCGCCCGCCCCACCACGCGTGCTGACGATCCCCGACGAGACGCTGTACGCCGCCGAGCCGGCGGAGGCGGTGGAGCTCGATCCGCTCGACCCCTGCCTGATCACGTTCACGAGCGGGACCGCCGGCGACGCGAAGGGCGTGCTGCACGGCCAGCGCTATCTGACGGGTCAGCAGGTGCAGGCCGAGCACTGGCTCGACGCGCGCCCCGGCGACCTCGTCTGGTGCACGGCCTCCTCCGGCTGGTCGAAGTCGGCGCGAAACGTCTTCATCGCGCCGTGGATGCGCGGCGCGGCGGCGCTGCTGCACGACGCCCGCTTCGACCCGCAGGAGCGGCTCGAGCTGCTCGCCCGCGAGCAGGTGAACGTGCTGTGCATGGCGCCGACCGAGTACCGCGTGATCGCCAAGCGCGCCGAGCCGCGGCCGGTCGCCTCACTGCGCGGGCTCGTCGCCGCCGGCGAGGCGTTGAACCCCGAGGTGCTGCGCAGCTTCCACGCAGCGACCGGCGTGTGGATCCGCGACGGCTATGGCCAGACGGAGACCGGGCAGATGACCGGCGCCCCGCTCGGCGAGGAGGTCCGCCCCGGCTCGATGGGCCGTCCGCTGCCGGGCGTGCGGCTGTGGATCGACGACGGCGAGCTGGTGGCCGATCCGGCGACCGTCCCGACGTTCTTCCTCGGCTATCTCGGCGAGATCGGAAGCGGCCCCACGCCACGACCGCCCGCCCTCCCCGATCGCCCGCCGGGCGAGGCGTGGCGCACCGGCGACCGCGTGCGCCAGGACGACGACGGCTTCCTCTTCTTCGAGGGTCGCGCCGACGACGTGATCATCTCGGCCGGCTACCGCATCGGCCCGTTCGAGGTCGAGTCCGCGCTCGTCGCGCACCCGGCCGTCGCGGAGGCGGCCGTCGTGGCGGCGCCGGACGACGAGCGCGGCGCGATCGTGCGCGCAGTCGTCGTGCTGCGCGACGGCGCCGAGCCCGGCGACGCACTCGCCGCCGAGCTGCAGGCGCACGTGAAGGCGACGACCGCCCCCTACAAGTACCCGCGCCGGATCGACTTCGCCGCCGAGCTGCCGAAGACGAGCAGCGGCAAGGTCCGCCGCGCGCTGCTGCGCGAGCAGGGCTGATCGGCGGGTGCGCCCGCGGAGGCCGGCGCCAGCCGGCCGGAGCCGCGCAGGGATCTCGAAGATCGCCCGCGCGAGCCCGGCGCAAGCCAGCGGTCGGCGCGCCCTCATCTGAGCGTCATCACCGGCTCGCCGGATCCCGTGAGGCCGGTGCCCGTGCGGGTGCACGTGCCGCCTCTCGGCGTGCCGCCGTTGTACGCCTGGCGCACGCAGTTGCGCAGCGCGAGCTGGCCCCAGTAGTTCGGGTGCAGGTCTTCCTGGATCTTGTACACGCCGAACAGCGCGCTGACGGTGCGGATCTGGCTGACCCACTCGGTCTTGTCGACCGCGCCGCTGCCTCTCCACGACGTGAGGCCTCTCTCCTCCAACAGGCCGACCGTGCTCTCGCACAGCCGCCGCCCGTTGAACGTCGAGCCGAGGTACATCAGTCTCACGTTCGCCAGTCTCGCTTCGGTCGCGGCATTGTGGACGGCGCCGTCGATCGTCGGCAGTGCGCTTTCGTTCGCCCAGTTCGCGTCCGCGTTCCAGAAGCCGCAGCCGCCGACTTCCTGGCGTTCCCAGCCCGCCTCTTCGTAGCGGAAGCCGGAGCCGTTCGGGATCGGCGACTCGTAGTCCTGCACGAGGACCGCATACATTTCGTCTCTGTAGCCGGCTTCGACCATCGCTCTGTGCACGTTGAGGATCGCGTTCTTGATCGCGGTCGTCTTCGCGGCGACGTTTTCTCTCGTGAAGTTGCTCGTAACCGACGAGTCTTCGTTGCAGTGGTGCTGCCACCATGACGGCGACGTGAGCCAGTCGGTCAGGCACGTCTGCACGATCGAGGCGAAGTTGAAGTCGTTGCCGCCGATCGAGAGCGCGACGAGCTTGACGTTGTGGCTCGCGGCGTATTCCTGCAGCAGCAGCGCCTGGCCCTTGTTGGCGCCCGAGCTGTAGAAGTCGATGCCCGGCTTGAATTCCCCTTCACCACCGGTGAACGTGGCGGTCTTCGCGCCCGAGCACGCGAGGTTGACGCCGTTGACGCCGCCGCCGATCCCGATCTCCGCCGATAGCGAGCGGTGGCAGCCCGCGATGACTTCGGCCGTGTGCGCTTCGTTGTCGTGATAGGCGTGCGAGCCGAGCGCGTCCACCCACGACGATTCTTCGTTCGTGTTGCCGGCCCAGCGGCCGGCCTCGCCGGACATGTACGAGTCGCCGAGCGCGGCGACCGACGGCGTGCCCGTCCCCGGCCCGTCCGCCCTCGCGCCGCCGACCCACACCAGCGACAGCGCCACCACGAGCGCCAGCGAGAAGATCGTGGCGCGCCAACGCGCCACGAACGATGCTGCCCGTTCCATCGAAGCTCCCCCTTCGATCGTGTCAGGGCGGTTGCCGTCCGCCCCTGCCGGCGGAGCATCCTACTCAGTATTCCTGAGCGATGGGCGAGGTTGGCGCGGCTACGCGGCGCCGGCGGTCGCCGGCTCCTGCGGAGCCGCGCCGGAAGCCGGCGCGATGCGGCTCATCGCGTGCTCGGCGAGCGCGGTGATCGTGAGGCTCGGGTTCACGCCCACGTTCGCCGGCACGGCGGCGCCGTCGCAGACGAGCAGGTTCTCGTAGCCGAAGACGCGCTGGCCGGCGTCGACGACGCCGTGGTCGGGGTCCGCCGCGATGACGGCACCGCCGAGGATGTGGGCGGTCGACGGGATGTTCATCGTCGCCTCCATCACGGAGCTCTGCGCGACCCCCCCGGTGCGCTTCGCGAGCCACTCGGCGGCCTCGTTGGCGACCGGGATGAAGGTCGGGTTCGGTCTCTCCGAGTCCTGCTCGGTCTGCAGGCGCACCTCGCCGGAGCGGGTGAGCTTGGGGCGCAGCGCGATCGCGTTGTCGAGCGTCTGCATCACGAGCACGATGATCGTGCGCCGCGACCAGCCGCGCGGCCACAGCACCTGCGCGAAGCGGACCGGGTGGCGGAGGATCTGTCCGAGCAGCTTCAGCGGCCGCGTCACGCGCGAGCCGTCGGCGACGAGCAGCGTGTAGAGCGTCGACATCGAGTCGCCGGCGTGACCGTAGGTGACGGTCTCGATGTGCGTGTGCGGGTCGGGGTAGATCGAGGACGTGATCGCGATCCGGCGCGTGAGGTCGTGCGGGTAGTCCTCCGGGACCGTGACGGCGAGGATCGACTCGCTGTTCGTGCGCACGAGCTCGCCGAGACGGTGCGAGATGCGCGGCAGCGAGCCGCTCAGGCGGCAGCGCTGCAGCAGTCTGTTGGTACCGAGCGCTCCGGCAGCGACGATCACGCCGCGGGCGGTGAGCGTGCGGCGGTCGCGGTCGCGGCGCATGCCGGAGGCGACGCTTGTGACCGCGTAGCCGTCGGAGCCGTCCTCGGCTCCCAGCGGGCGGATGTCGATCACCGTGCGATCGGGCGTCACGCTCACGCCGCGCCGCTCGGCGAGCCACAGGTAGTTCTTCACGAGCGTGTTCTTCGCGCCGTGGGGACACCCGACCATGCAGCGGCCGCACTGCATGCAGCCCGTGCGATCGGGCCCCTCGCCGCCGAAGTAGGGATCGGGGACCGTCTTGCCGGGCTCGCCGAGGAAGACCCCGACGGGCGTCTTTCTGTAGGTGTCGCCGACGCCGAGCTCCTCGCCGAGCTCCTTCAGCAGCTGGTCGGCCGGGTCGTCGTGCTCGTGCACGACGACGCCGAGCATCCGCTGTGCCTCTGCGTAGTGCGGCGCGAGGTCGCGCTCCCATTCCGCGAGGTCGCGCCACTGCGGGTCCTCGAAGAACGGCGTCGGGGGCACGTAGAGCGTGTTCGCGTAGCCGAGGCTGCCGCCCCCGACGCCGCAGCCGCTGACGACCGCGATGTCCTTGAACGTGGACAGCCGCATGATCCCCCGCATCCCGATCCGCGGCGCCCAGAAGTATCTGCGCATGCTCCACGTCGATCTGGCGAAGTCCTCGTCGCGGAAGCGTCTGCCGCACTCGAGCACGCCGACGCGATAGCCCTTCTCGGCGAGCCGCAGCGCGGACACGCTGCCGCCGAAGCCCGACCCGATCACGAGCCAGTCGAAGTCGAGCTGACGGGCGTTCTCCTCCATCTGCGCAGACGCTACCACGGAAGGTGACGGGTGCGTCACGATTCGCCCCCACCCTCCGGCTAGATGGTTGATTCCACGAGATTCGTGGATGCGAGGGGTGCGATGGGCGGATGCTGGGCGACGCGCGGTGTCGAAGGCGATGCCGGTGGCATCGGCAAGACGCCGCGCGGCGCCCCAGCGCCGCCCAGCGTGACCCTCGCGCCGCGAGATCGTGGAATCAACCATCTAGTCTCCAACGCGACATGGAGCGACGACCCGTCATCGGCATCGGCACGGCGCTCGAGCGCGCCCAGTGGAGCGTCTGGGACCAACAGGCGGCGCTGCTGCCGACGAACTACCTCAACGCCGTTCGCCGCGCGGGCGGGATGGCGCTGCTGCTTGCGCCCGACCCGCAGCTCGCGGCCGACCCGGACGAGGCGCTCGATCTCGTCGACGGGCTGGTGCTCGTCGGCGGCGCCGACATCGACCCCGCGAGCTACGGCGCCGCGCCCGATCCCGCGACGGTCGACCCGGTGCCAGAGCGCGACGCCTTCGAGATCGCGCTCGCCCGTCGCGCGATCGAGCGCGGCATCCCGCTGCTCGGCATCTGCCGCGGGATGCAGCTGCTGAACGTCGCCTTCGGCGGGACGCTGCACCAGCACCTGCCCGAGCGCTTCGGCCACCACGACCACCTGCGCGCCCGCGGCTCGTTCGACGGCGCCGACCACGAGGTGCGCCTGACGCCCGGCTCGCTCGCCGCGCGCGCCGCCGGCGAGGAGCTGCACGGGACGAAGTCGCACCATCACCAGGGCGTCGACCGCGTCGGCGACGGCCTCGCCGTGACCGGGTTCGCGACGATCGACGAACTGCCGGAGGCGCTCGAGCTGCCCGGCGCGGACTTCGTGCTGGGCGTCCAATGGCACCCGGAGGCCGACGAGCGCAGCCGCGTGATCGGCGCGCTCGTCGAGGCGGCGCGCGCCTACGCCTCCGGCAGCGCGACGACGGCGTCCAGCTCGACCAGCGCGTCGCGCGGAAGGCCCGCGACGGCGATCGCGACGCGCGCCGGCGGGTCCGTCTCGAAGAACGAGCCGTAGACCTCGTTGACGGCCGTGAAGTCGGCCATCTCACGCAGGTAGACCGTGATCTTCACCGCGTCGGCGAGGCTCGCGCCAGCTGCCACGCAGACGGCCTGCAGGTTCTCGAGGCAGCGCCCGGCCTGCTCGGCCGCCGTCGCGCCCACGATCTCTCCCGTCTCCGGGTGCAGCGGAATCTGCCCCGAGCAGAACAGCAGCCCGCCAGCGCGCACGGCATGGACGTAGGGACCGATCGCGGCGGGGGCGCCGGAGGCGGTGACGGGCTCGCGATGGTGGGACACTGGGCTCCTCTCTCGACGACGCTGTCGCCGCGCACGCTACCGCGGCGCGGCCGGGAGTGCGGCCGGGGCAGGGCGGGTGCCTCCAGCGGCCATGTGGCCGCTGGAGGCGGGCCCCCGTGGGTGCTCGCGGGTAGCCTCTCCAGCGATGGCCAATCGCCTCGCCGACGAGACGTCCCCCTACCTGCTGCAGCACCGGGACAACCCGGTCGACTGGCAGCCGTGGGGCGAGCGGGCGCTGGCGGAGGCACGCGAGCGCGACGTGCCGCTGCTCGTCTCGATCGGCTACTCGGCCTGCCACTGGTGCCACGTGATGGAGCGCGAGTCGTTCGAGGATCCGGACGTCGCGGGGTACATGAACGAGCACTTCGTCTGCATCAAGGTCGACCGCGAGGAGCGTCCCGACGTCGACGCGATCTACATGGACGCCGTGCAGGCGATGACCGGACAGGGCGGCTGGCCGCTCAACGCGTTCGCGACGCCGGACCAGGTGCCGTTCTACGCCGGCACGTACTTCCCGCCGCAGGGACGCCAAGGCCTGCCCGGCTGGCGCCAGCTGCTGGAGGCGATCGTCGAGACGTGGGCCGAGCGGCGTGCCGAGATCGAGCAGCAGGGCGAGCGGCTCGTCGCCCACCTCGGCGTCAGCGCCCAGCTCGAGCCCGATCCCGGCGAGCCCGAGCCGGGACTGCTCGACACCGCCGTCGCGGCGATCGCCGACGGCGAGGATCACGTCCACGGCGGCTTCGGGGGTGCGCCGAAGTTCCCCCAGGCGTCGGCGATCGAGCTGCTGCTGGCGCGCGACGCGGCCGCCCCTGCGCTGCGCGCACTGCGCGCGATGGCGCGCGGCGGCATCTACGACCAGCTCGGCGGCGGCTTCGCGCGCTATGCGGTCGACGCCGCCTGGGTCGTCCCCCACTTCGAGAAGATGCTCTACGACAACGCGCTGCTCGCGCGGGCCTACCTGCACGGCTGGCGGGTCAGCGGCGGCGACCCGCTGCTGCGACAGGTCTGCTGCGAGACGCTCGACTGGGCGCTGCGCGAGCTGCGCGGACCGGAGGGCGGCTTCGCGTCGGCGCTCGACGCCGACTCCGAGGGCGTCGAGGGAAAGTTCTACGTGTGGACGCACGACGAGCTGCGCGCCGCGCTCGCCGACCACGCGCTGCTTGACGTCGCGGTCGCGCACTACGGCGTGACACCGGGCGGCAACTTCGAGGGCAGCTCGATCCTGGTGCGCGCCGGCTCCGACCAAGACCCGCCCGAGCTGCTGGAGATCCGCCGGCGGCTGCTGGCCGCGCGCGAGCAGCGCGTGCGGCCGGGGCTCGACGACAAGCGGCTGACGTCGTGGAACGCGCTGCTGCTCACGGCGCTCGCGGAGGCCGGCGCGGTGCTCGAGCGGCCCGACTACCTCGACGCGGCACGCGCGTGCGCGGACTTCCTGCTTACGGAGCTGCGCACTGCCGACGACGACGGCCGGCTGCTGCGCACCTGGAAGGACGGCCGCGCGCACCTCGCCGGCTACCTCGAGGATCACGCGTTCCTGCTGGAGGCGCTGCTGGCGCTGTACGAGGCGACGTTCGAGGTGCGCTGGTTCCGCGAGGCGCGCTCGCTCGCCGACGTCACGATCGCCCACTTCGCCGACGACGAGCGCGGCGGCTTCTTCTCGACGGCCGACGACCACGAGCAGCTCGTCGCGCGGCGCAAGGACCTCGAGGACACGCCGATCCCGTCCGGCAACGCGGCGATGGCACGCGGGCTGCTGCGGCTCGCGCGGCTGACCGGCGAGTCCGCCTACGAGCAGCGGGCGCGCAGCGTGATCGCGCTGCTGCACCCGATCGCCGCGCGTCACCCGCTCGCGTTCGCGCACCTGCTGCAAGCGGTCGACTTCCTGCTCGCAGACGACGTGCGCGAGGTCGCGATCGTCGGCGAGCCGTCGTCCGCGGCGCCGCTCGTGCGGGCCGTGCACAGCGCCTTCCACCCGCGCATCGTGCTCGCCGGCGCAGCCGATGCGATGGAGGAGGTGCCGCTGCTCGCCGGCCGCCATCCGGTCGACGGGCGTGCGGCGGCGTACGTGTGCGAGCGCTTCGCCTGTCAGGCGCCGCTGACCGAGCCGGAGGCGCTCGCCGCACTGCTCGACTGACCGCTCGGCGGCTACTCTGCTGGGTGTGTCCTCTTCTCTTCGTGTCGCGGTCGTCGGGTCTGGTCCGGCGGGCTTCTACGCCGCCGAGCAGCTCCTGGCCGCCAAGGACGTCGAGGCCATGGTCGACGTGTTCGAGCGTCTCGCGACGCCGTGGGGGCTCGTGCGCGCGGGCGTCGCGCCGGACCATCCGAAGATCAAGGCGGTGTCGCGTCGCTACGAGAAGACCGCCGGCAAGGAGGGCTTTCGCTTCTTCGGCAACGTCGAGATCGGCACGGACATCGCGGTCGAGGACCTCAAGGCCCACTACCACGCCGTCGTCTACGCGTTCGGCGCCTCAGGCGATCGGCGGTTGGGGATTCCCGGCGAGGACCTGCCCGGCAGCCACTCATCGACGGAGTTCGTCGCCTGGTACAACGGCCACCCGGACTTCGCCGACCACGAGTTCGACCTGACCGCCACGACGGCGATCGTCGTCGGCAACGGCAACGTCGCGCTCGACGTCGCACGCATGCTCGCGCTGCCGCGCGAGACGCTCGCGCAGACGGACGTCGCCGACCACGCGCTCGACGCGCTCGCCGGCTCCTCGATCGAGGAGGTCGTCGTGCTCGGCCGTCGTGGCCCCGCCCAGGCGGCGTTCACGACACCGGAGCTGATCGAGCTCTCAGAACTGGCGCAGGCGGACGTGATCGTCGACCCAGGCGACATGCAGCTCGACCCCGCCAGCGCACGCATCGTCGAGCACGCCGACGCGCAGACCAAGCGCAAGATCGAGGTACTGCACGGCTACGCCGCCAGCGAGCCCCACGGCCACGAGCGCCGCATCGTGCTGCGCTTCTTCGCCTCCCCACTGGAGATCATCGGCCACGGGCGCGTCGAGGGCGTCAGGGTCGGACGCACCGAGCTGGTCGAGGACGGCGAGGGCCGCCTGCGCGCCGTCGTCACCGAAACCGAGGAGACAATCCCCTGCCAACTCGTGCTCCGCTCCGTCGGCTACCGCGGCATCCCGATCCCCGGCGTCCCGTTCGACGAACGCTCCGCGACGATCCCCAACGACCACGGCCGCGTGCTCGACGCGACGGCGGGCGCACAACGCCCCGGCGAGTACGCCACCGGCTGGATCAAGCGCGGCCCCAGCGGAATCATCGGCACGAACAAGAAAGACAGCCAGGAAACCATCGACCGCCTGCTCGAAGACCACGCCGCCAGCCGCCTCCCCCAACCCACGCACGACAACCCCGACGCGATCCTCACACTGCTCACCCAGCGCGCCCCCGAGCACACCACCTACACCCACTGGCAGACGATCGACGAAACCGAGAGAAACGCCGGCCAACCCCACGGCCGCCCACGCATCAAACTCGTCCACCACCAACACCTCCTCGACACCGCCCACGGCACCGAACTCACACGCGAGTAAGCCCGACACCCGGGCCTGCAACACCGGCAGCAGGTCAGGATCAGGCATCTGCGCGGCTTCCTCGACGCCGAGGCCGGGCGCGCACGATCGCGGCGCCGCGCTCCTGCTTTCCTGCGCCCGCGCCGCCGCGGCAGCTTCCGCGACCTGTGGCGGGCCAACCTCGACGCGGCCACGGGGGTGGCCGGCCTGCGGCCCGCGGGCAACGAGGTCAGCCCCGGCATCTGGGTCGAGCAGGGAGCGGTCGTCGCCGCGTCGGCGACGCTGCATCCGCCGATCCTCGTCGGACAGGAGGCGAACGTCGCCGAGAACGTGACCATCCAGGTCCCGCGGTGATCGGGCCGGGAACGATGATTGGCGCCGGCGCGTTCGTCGCCGAGACCGTGATGCTCCCCGGATCCGCGGTGCGGCCCGGCGCGGTCGTCGCGCAGGGCCTGCTCGCCGCATCGCACCCCGACGAGGAGCCAGACGAACGATGACCGATGGCGAACAGCAGCTGACCGGCGGCAACGTGTCACAGGGTGTGGCGCGTGGGCGAGACTGTGCGCAAACCCGGCGCGGCGTGGGATGTCGGCGTCCAAGCGCCGCTGCGCCACCTCGAGGCGGCCGGCTTCGAGGGCGCCGCGTGCGCTGGGGCACGACGAGGAGGGCCGCTCTGGACGCGGTCGAGGCGCTGCTGGGGACGGTCCGTCATCGCCGCCAACTCGTCGACGCCCGCAAGAAGCTTCAGCAGCGCCTCCGGATCAGCTCAACGCGCTCCGCCCCGGCCTCTCGGCGCCGGCATCGCAGGGCCGCGCGTTGAAGATCGAGTCGCCGACCGGAGCCACCGACGCTCGATCTCCGTCGCCCACGCCCGATGCAACGCGCCTGTCGCCTCCAGGCCGATCACCGGCGGCCCCGCAACACCGCTTCTGGTGATCAACCGCTCGAGCTGCTCGACACCGTCACGGAGCACCGGCAACGAGACCGGCTCACCGGTCAGCCCACGCTCCCCGGTCGTCAACCACACGCGGTTGAGCGCCTTGCCCGGATCGATCGCGATCACCGACGACGTCGCGGGCACCTTCCTACGCAACAGGTCCAATTCGACTCCCTCATCTTCAAAGACAGAACGAGAAAGACCCTCCCCGGCACCACCGAGAACAGTCGATCCCAAACCCCGTCTTGCGGACCTATCAGCTCGACGCGGCGACGATGGCAAGCCCCCTGTCACGGGACTTTGGCATAGCGGGGGCGGGTTTTGAACAGACATCCGCGACCGCGTATCGGCTGACGGCAACGCGGGAACTGCGTACGAGCGGGCAATTCCCGCCAAGTTAGGGAGCGCGGTCCACGTCTGCGGCGACGGCGTCATGTCGACGGCTCATCAGCCGAGTGCGACGAAGCGCTCCTACGGCGACAGCGCGCCGCGCCAGCGGTAGATCGCCTCGTAGGGGACGAGCCCGAACGGCTCGGAGATCACCGCGCGGTCGAGCCGCAGGCCGTCGCGCAGCAGCGGAGCGTTCGAGCGCAGCTCCGGCGCGACGTCCGTCTGCAGATCCTCCGGCCAGTCGCCGCGCCCGGAGGGCGCGAAGCCG